>Ga0208864_1000583_pt1 | contig 12154 bp, 6 predicted proteins | sample CryBogmetaGMA05M_FD_184542 | JGI IMG/M metagenome (GOLD analysis project Ga0208864, IMG submission 184542) | Freshwater microbial communities from Crystal Bog, Wisconsin, USA - MA0.5M (SPAdes) | ecosystem: Environmental > Aquatic > Freshwater > Lake | place: Crystal Bog, Wisconsin, USA...
CTTCGTGGCCCTGTTCGGCGTGGCGGTGCTCAACGGGCTCGTCTGGGTGGCGGGCGCCGAGCATGCCCGCGAGGGCGGGCTCGGGCCGCGCGAGGCGGCGCTGGTGACCGCCGAAGTCCGCATCCGGCCGGTGCTGATGACGGCCCTCGTGGCCAGCCTTGGCTTCCTGCCGATGGCCATGGCGACGTCGTCGGGTGCCGAGATTCAGCGGCCGCTCGCCACCGTCGTGATCGGCGGGTTGATCACCAGCACGCTGCTCACCGCATTCGTCGTGCCGGCGATCTATCCCTGGTTCGCCCCTCGATCGCGGCACGCCGCCACCCCCTGAGGGCTGCCGCCGCGGCGGCACCGAGCAGGAGCGGCGGTGCGGACGGCTCGGGCACCGGCGCCAGCGCGATGCTCGCGGCCGCGATCGGACCGGCGTCGAACAGGCCGGTGGAGACGAAGTCGGCGATGTCCAGGATGTCCACGACGCGATCGTAGTTGAAGTCGCCCTGCTGCCAGGTCGCGGCGAGCGGGCTGTCGAATCGTCCGGATGACACGAGGGCCGCCGCATCGAGCACGTCCACGACTCCGTCGAGCGTGGCGTCGCCGGGCGCCGTGGCGGCGAACGTGATCGAGCCGTCGCCACGATCCACCCAGCCCACCGCGCGGGGCACACCCGCCGCCACGGCCGCCGCCACGGCCGTCGAACCGATGCCGATCGACCTCGTCCAAGATCCGTCGCCGCGGGCGGTGGCGACGGACGCGTAGGCCGCGGCCGCGGACCAGCCGGCCGCCACGGTCAACTGGCCGGCCCCCAGATCCACCCGGCCGCCGGGATCGATCGTGAGGCCGGCGATCGTCGTGTCGAGAGCGCCAGCCACCGTGAGCACCCCGCTGCCGGAGACCTGCACCTGGCTGCGGGCCGCGGCCGCCGCGTTCGCCAGTTCGAGCCGTCCTCCCTGCACGCGGGTCGGCCCCGTGTGGGTGTTGGCGGCCGTGAGCTGCATGGTGCCCGCGCCGGTTTTCGTCACCGACGCCGCCGCCGCGATCAGCGGATTGCCGACGGCCGCCTGGGTCAGCGTGCCGCTCGCGGCCGTGAGCGCGATCGCAGGGGGCGCGGCGGTCGAGGCCCGGACATAATCGACCTGCATCGTCGCCGGAAACGACGTGGTGCCGCTGGGGCTGCCGACGTAGTTGCCTCCCACGGCCAGGTTGACGAGCAGGTAAAAGGGCTTGTCGAACGGAGCCGGATACGCGCCGCCGGCACTCCACCACGAGGTCCTCGTGGCGTAGAGCGTGTCATCCACGTACCAGCGGAGCGCGGGCGACCCGGTCGTATCCCACTCCAGGGCGTAGGTGTGGAATGCCGCGATCGTCTGGCCGGCGGGCAGGATGCGGGTGGCGCCGCTCTGCGTGTTGCCCGGCCAGGCACCGCCGTAATGGATCGTGCCGGCGACCCGGTCAGGCTGCTGGCCCTTGGCCTCCATGATGTCGATCTCGCCGGACGCGGCCCAACCGCCATAGGTGTCGCTGTCCGGCAGCATCCAGATCGCCGGCCAGAGGCCCTGCCCAGTGGGCAGAGCCGCGCGGATCTCGAAGCGGCCGCCGGCCTGGCTGAAGAGCCCCTGCGTCTTGAGACGGGCCGAGGTGTAGGCCTGACCGCCGTAGTTCTCTTTGAGGGCGGTGATCTTCAACGTCCCGCCCGAGACGGAGGCGTTCTGCGGGCGGGCGGTGTAGGACTGCAGCTCGTTGTTCCCCCAGCCCGTCAGGCCGTACTGGGAGCCCGTGCCGAGGTCGTAGGTCCAGCGGGCGGTCTCCACGGAGGAGCCGTCGAACTCGTCCTGCCACGAGAGGTAGGGGTAGTCGGCGGCGGCCCCGCTGCCGATCCGTGCCCACGACGCTGCCACGGCCGCCGCCACCACGAGCAGCCGCCTTCCCCCGCGCCGGCACGTGGCAAAAAGTGCATGCGGCATGCGTCACGATCCCATCGAGCCCAACACGTTCAGTCTACTCTCGACTGGACTGGGCACACGTCTCGGGTCGCCCGGGGGTCACCCGGCCAAGCGCCGGGCCGCCAGGTCGTCGCGCATGGTGCGGCAGACGTTCTCGGTGAGCCCGTAGCGGGTGAATACCGCCGCGAGCAGCAGGAGGCCGACGGCCGGGATCAGGCTCATCATCAGCAGGATGCCGTGCCGGGCGGAATCGGAGAGTTCCGCGTTGGGCTGGTAACCGTAGTGATCGAGCAGGAAGCCGGCGATCGCCGCCCCGATCCCCATGCCGGCCTTCTGCGCACAGGTGGTGGCCGAGAAGATGATCCCCGTCGTGCGGGCGCCGAACTTCCACTCCGCGAAGTCGGCCGTGTCGGCGACGAGCGTCCAGTAGAGCGTGGCATTGATGCCGGCGGCGATCATGCCGAGCAGATGGCAGGCGAACACGAGCCCCACCTGCTCGGGCAGAAGCCGGTAGAAGGGAATCGCCGTGAGGGCCACCGCCACCATGCTGGCGATGAAGGCGGCCTTCTTGCCGATCGCCGCGACGACGAACCGGGTCAGCATGGCACCCACGATCATCGCCAGCCCGCCCAGCAGGAAGTAGAGCGGGATCGCCGGGAACATCCCCCACACCTTCACCTGGTCCCAGCCCAGGTAGTTCTTCAGGTAGTAGATCCCCGCCGAGCCCCGGATCACGGCGAACGTGATGTTCACGATGCCGTTGAGGAACATCATCAGCCAGTGCGGGTTGGCGAACAGCGTGCGGACGTCATCGACGAGGCTCGTTCGCTGGGCCGCGGGAGGCTGGATCCGTTCCCGCGTGGTGAGGAAGCAGATCAGAAAGAGCACCACTGCGGCGATGCTGAACAGCACCACGGTGAGCTGCGCCCCCCGGCCGGCGTCGCCGCGGCCCAGCACGGCGATGAGCCAGAGAAAGCTCGTGTTGGCGATGATGCCACCCACCTGCGCCAGCGACATCCGATAGGAGTTGAGGCTCGTCCGCTCCAACGGATCGTCGGTCATCACGCCCGACAGGGCCCCGTAGGGGATGTTGATCGCCGAGTAGGTGAGCATCAGCAGGTTGTAGGTGATCCAGGCGTAGGCCAACTTCGCCGCCGGCCCGAGGCTGGGCGTGGTGAAGGCCAGCACGAACACGATCGCCAATGGCAGGCAGAGCCAGAGCAGCCACGGACGAAAGCGACCCCAGCGGGTCTGGGTGCGGTCGGCCACGGCCCCCACGAAGAAGTCGAAGAAGCCGTCGGTGGAGCGGGCGACGAGCAGCATCGTGCCGGCCGCCGCCGCGGTGATCCCGAAGATGTCGGTGTAGTAATACATGATGAAGTTCATCATCAGCGCCCAGACGAAGTTGCTCGCCGTGTCGCCGAGGCCGTAGCCGAACTTCTCGAGAAACGAGAGCTTCATGCCCTCGCGGGGAGTGGTCATCGCGTCTGCTCCAGAGTGACGGTCGTACGGACGAGGCCGACGCGGATCTCCGCGATCCGGCCGCTGCGGCCGAGGATCTCCCGACTGGCGGCCGGGGTCAGGCGGTCGCCGGGGAGCACCTCGACGCGGCCGTCGGCATGCTTCAGGGTGATGCTCGGCTCCGCGGCCGGCACGTACACGACGGGCACCTGGCAGAACGTGAAGGCCAGCCCGCCGTCCGGCACGGCCACCGACCGCCGCATGCCATCGTACCCCACGACCTCGAAGTCACCGGTGGCACCGAACTCGGCGTCGTCGAGCAGCTGCGGGGCGAAGCGGAGGCAGCCGGAGTCGATCACGACGCCGAGTTCGCCGAACCGCGTGAGGATTTCTTCCTTCACCTGGCCCGTCATGCCCGGCTGCTGCGCGCCGAGGTGCCGGGGCGTGTGCGAATAGGCGTCGGTGGGAAACGCACCGTATTCCTCGGGCGTCTTCCGGAATCCGAGGCCGTCGCGGATCGCCTGGTAGGCCGCCCGCAGGCGGGGCTTGGCCGTCGGCGCCGCCCGGTCGTGACACTCCTGCACCGCGAGCAGGAGCTTGGCGACCATGTGCCAGTAGATGCTGCCGAGCCCTTCGAAGGCGAAGAACGTGCCGCTGCGGCCCGTGAACGAGGCGTGGTCGAAGACCCGCTCCCAGAGTTCCCGGACGGCCGGCCACTCCGCGTCGGGCAGCCCCTCCGCGGCGAGGGTCGCCCGCAGGTCGCGCTCGTTCGTCAGATCGCCGCCGAAGTGGGCGTCGCCCCGGGCATCCACGACGACCACGGTCGTCGTGCCGGCGGCGACTCGGGCCGCCACGGCCTGGCACCTTTCCCGCCAGTCGGCTGGCAGCCGGTTGCGGTCGAGGAACGGCTGCAACTCGCGATCGGGCTGGAGGAGGTAGCTCCGCTGATCGGCCCGGTAGAGCGGGCTCGCCTGCAGGGCGTCGAGCAGCGTCAGGGCCGCGTCGTCGTCGAGCAGGCCGCTCGACAAGGCCGCCACCTGCCCCTCGAGCATCAGATCGAGATGCCAGACTTCGAGCCGTCGCTCCCCGACGACCAAGCGGTTGTAGGAATGGAACAAGCCGTCCGGGCGACGATTCCTCGCGATCGTCTCGTCCACGACCCGTCGGGCCGACGCGAGCAAATCGCCGATGACGCCGGAGGACACGGTCGTCCGTGTGGCCTCCTCCTCCGCATAGACGGCTGCCCGATGCCGCTCGCCCGCCCTGCCGAGCGCCTCGAACGTGGTGAACGAGTCGGTGCCGGCGGGCATCGTGAGCGCTGCCGCCACGGCTGCCACCAGGTCGGCGGTGGGCCGCGTGAGCCGGAGATCGCCGCCGTGGGCCTCGAACAGCCTCTCGAGCAGGCCGAGATGCCTTCGCAGATGACAGACCGTGACCACCGACAGCCCCCAGCCGGCCAGCGCGTTGTTGGCGTCGTTCCACTCGGGCCGCTGGGTGTTGAGCCAGATGCCTCCGCCAGGAACGAGATTCGTGAGCTTGACGAGCGCCGGCACGAGGAGTTTCTCGGCCAGGGAATGGAGCCTCGGCAGTCCGTCCGCATCGGCAACCGCCGCCCCGTCCCCACCGATCTCGGCCATGCGTTCCCTGAGACGCCGGTGGGCGGACGCGTCGAAGTCGATCGAATGCCGCGGGTCCTGCAGAAGATCGTCGAACGGCTTGATCCGATACGGCACGTGCGCCGACGCATAAGCGGGCTCGTCGAGCCGTCGGGCGAGTTCCCCCGGCCATAGCCGTTCGTGCAGTTCGAGCAGCCGCAGCAGGTAGACGATCTGGTGGTCACCCCAGTAACCGATGTGGCTCCAGGGATCGTGTGGATCGGCCACCTCCCAGTCGATCCCGTCGCGGGTGATCCGATAGGGGTTGTAGCCGTCGGCCGTGGACGCATTGAGAAACGCCGCGATCATGGCGGGCAGGCAGGCGGGATGGCTCCACGCCAGCGCCTCCCAGTTTTGGAAGATGTCGCGCCAGTTGCCGGCGTAGCCCAGCATCGGGCGGCCGTCCGGGCCGCGGGTCGCGATCGTGAACCGGTTCCAGGGGCGGCTCGGGTCGCCGTGCCGGCGGCTGAAGCAGATCGGCTGATACTCGCGGATGATCCGCGACAGCTGCGGGTCGTTCCGCCGGGCCGCCGCCGCGACGAGGGCGTCGAGGTCGAGGTCCCCGAGCGTCTCGAGCCAGTCGCGATGACGCGCATGGAGCGGGGCGTTGCGGGCGGCGACGAAGCGGGAAACGTCAGCCCCGGGGCAGAGGTGTCCGGCGAAGGGGATCCCGCCGCGCATGACGTTGAAGAGGGTGTTGGAGAAGTGGTGGGCGGTGGCGGTCCGGTCGGCCGACGCCTGGAGTCCGTCGGCCGCCGCCACCCGCCGCCGGATGCCGTCCGCCTCGGCCCGCACGCTCTCCACGAGGGCCTCGCGGAGGCCATCGCCGCCGCGGATCCGCTCGTGCAGGGCGACCACGGCCGCGTGGTCGAGGCCCGTGTCGGCCACCGTGAACCACTCGATCGATTCGCCGGGCACGATGCTCGCCGAGTCCTCGACGAGATAGCAGCCGAAGGTGCCGCGAATCACGCCGGCGGCCGGCCGCACGGGATCACCGGCCCGGAAGCGGTCGATGCACCGCGGCGATCCCGACCGCGTCGGGCCGCGGTGACCGACTGACCAGGCGACCGCGGCGCGGAGCGACTCGGCCGGCTGGGGGCGGTCGCTGATCGCGGCGTTGAGGCACGACACGAGGAGGCCGCTGCCCTCGAGAAACTCGTGCCGCATGTAGGCGGCGGCGAGGTAGCTGTAACGCTCGTAGGTGTGCTGGCCCACGCCCGGGGTGAGCATCTGGTGCCAGCCGTCGAGCAGGCGGACCGACAGCGGCCGGCGGCCGAGATTCTTGAGCGTGCATCGGCGAACGACCCCGAACACGTCGCTGGTCGCAAGCTGCCAGCGGAGCCTCAGGCCGAGCGGCTCGTGCAGCTCCTCGAAGACCACGCTCGTGCCGCAGACGTGCTTGTGAAGGTGGCGTCCCCCCGCGGCGGCCACGCCGCGGCCCGGCTCCCAGAGCGTGCCCTCCGCTTCGATGACACACACCGGGCCGCTCGCCTCGGGCAAGGCGAGAAGCTTGTCGACGGTCTGGTACGGGAAGATCGCGAGGTCGGGATCCCGACGGCCAGCCGTCATGCCCCCATTGCTGCCGAGGAACATCCACAGATCGCCATTGCCGACGACGTTCATCAGGAATGGGGGCAGGTGATCGACGTCGTGGATGCTGACGTGCGGCTCGCCGGCGATCGACGTGAACGCCATGCCGTCTCGGGCTGCCGGCGATCGCGACGGGGCATGGGAGGGTACGAGTAGCATGGCGACGCTCAGGGTGAGGGGACTACCAGGAAGGGCCAGTTGTCCACCGCGCCCGACCCCTTGCCGTCGGTGACGGTGACGAACAGGCGGTAGGCGCCGGGCTTCGACGGCACGCGGACCTCGGCGGTGCCGCGGTCGTCCGACCGCACGACCGCGTCGGCAACGGGAGGCGGTTGCCGCTCTGCATCGCCTCCCTCGCGGCGATCGCTGCTCTCCTCGCGCACCTCCCAGCGAAAGGTCAGCGGATCGTTCTCGGGGTCGCGGTAGCGGACACGGATCTGCTGCACGCCGCCGCCGGACAGTTCGGCTCCCGCGAACGGCACGTTGGCCGTCTCCACGACTGGTGCCCGGTTCACCGGCCACGAACCCGTCCAGGCCCGGGCCATCGCGTCCACCCGCGCCGTCTTCTCACCGGTCGGCAGAAACATTCCGAACCAGCTCGAAGTCGCCTCCTGTTTCTGCCCCCAAAAAAAGGCATATGTTCCCAGGCAGTGGCCGGTGTCGGCCATGATCGCGGCCTGCGCGGCGGCCGTGGCCTCGGCCTTCGCGGCCCCCGACGGTTCGATCGGCGCCTTCCAGTTCGTGACGGGCGACTCCCACGGCCCCGGCAGGCCGAACTCCGTGATGCAGTAGGGCTTCGTCCAGTGCTCGGCGCGAAGCCTGGCGGCCATCTCCGTGACGCCCGCGTAGGCGTTGATGCCGAGGATGTCGATGTCGGGCGCATGCTCGGTGATGGCGGCGAGCTTCGCAGGGCTGACGTTGGCCACCACCGTCATCACGGGATGATGCGGATCGAGTTCCTTGATTCGTCGCGCGAGCCAGTTCACCTCGCGCCAGATGACCGGATTGTCGCCGACGCCTTCCATCTCGTTGCCAAGCCCCCAGGAGAGCAGCGCGGGATGGTCCCGGTAGGTGACCACGGCCTGTTCGACCATCTGCCGCTGGCGGGTGATGGCCGCGGAATCGTTCCAGTCGAACCCGTGGCGTTCGTGGCCGAGCCACAGCCCGACCGTCACCGCGATCCCGAGGCGATGGCCGCGGTCGATCATCCGCTCCCCATCCACCTGCTTCTCGACGTCCTCGACGCCCCAGGTGCGGATCGCGTTGCCGCCGCAGGCCACGAGGGTCTCGAGCGACCCAGGCCCGCCTACCCCGTGGATCGAAAATGGCGCGCCGTTTCGCACCAGCCGCCAGCCGGTGGCCGCGTCCCCTTCGATCGCCACCACCGAGCCCGCGGAATCCGCGGCTGGCGTCGGGGCGGCGGCACAGACGACCGCCATCACGGCGCAGGCCATCCGAAAAACGATGCCCATGAATGCCTCGCTCGTCGGCAGGGAAACACGCTTCACTACGGCACGTTCACGGCCTGGCCATCTTCGCGGTGCCCGAGGCAGTTGAATGTCTCGGCGTCGATGTCGTAGCCGATCGAGCGTACGGAGCCGTCGGCGAACACGGTGTTGATGCCGGCCGCATGGGCGGACCCCGGCGTCCGATAGGAGGCCATCTTCGGATCGGTGCCGGGGCCGGTGCTGGCAATCAGGTCCTTCGAGTCCTGCGTGGGCAGGCAGTAGGTCGTCCGCACCGTGTCGTAATCCCAGCCCGCGGCCCAGCCCTCGTCGTCATCGGAGCCGCTCCCGGGCACATAGGGTGAGAGGAGGCGCTTCTCGAACACCATCATCGTCTTGCTCGTGCCGTCGGGGATGTCCTTGATCTTGCAGTTGCCCTTGTAGCCGAGCTGGGTCGCGGAGCCGCTCTTCACGAGATACGCGCTGCGAACGATCACACCCTTGAAGTCGGTGTAGGAAGAGCCCATGGCCTGCACGGTCAAGGGCGTGAAGTCCATCACCGACGCCCCCTTGCCCCAGAACCCATAACCGTTCGCACAGCCCACGGTATTGGCGATCTCACCGGTCTTCGGCGTGGACGGCCCGATCGCCGTGGCGAACAGGTTCGACTCGTTGCGGCTCGGGCCCGGATGCACCGAGGCGTAGTCGGAAAGCCAGTAGGTGACGGGCCCGCTGATCCCCTGATTCGTCACACGGGCACTATCCGTGTTGGCATAGCTCGTTGGTCCACGGCGCGACGGGCAGTTGTACGTCGGCACCGACGAGTTCGCGATCTGCTGCGTGTTGGTGATCGTCGCGATACTCCCGCCTTCCATGTAGGGGAGGATTTGGTAGCCCCACGAGAGCCCCTGCTTGTTGGGCCCGAACGGCTTGCCGTTCGAGGAGTAGTCCTCGATCTTCACGTATGGACTGATCCCGCCGCTGGGAAAAAGCCGCGCCGCGCTCTCCGTCTGCAGGATGGCGAGCCCGGTCTGTTTGAGCTGGTTCGAACACTGCGTCCGCCGGGCCGCCTCGCGGGCCGACTGCACGGCCGGAAGGAGAAGGCCGATCAGCGTCGCGATGATCGCGATGACCACCAGCAACTCGACGAGCGTGAAGGCCGCGCGTCGAGAGCGTGGCCGCAGCGCTGTCTGGGAGTCACGAATCCGCCCGTTCATGGTGTCGCTCCGAAAGAGAAAAGACTCAGGGACGAGATGGAAGTGTCGATTGATTCGCATCCCCGTGCCCGGCCCGCGCCGGGCACGGGGGATGCATGACTACGTCAGCCGCGCCGCCGCCCACGGAGGGCCGTCAGGCCGAGACCGCAGACGACCGCCGCCGCCCAGAGCGAGGGTTCCGGAACGGCCGCCACGGTCCCCGCGGCCCCGGCCGGCGGGTTGTAGACGCCCGCGTCGAACAGGCCGTTGGAGAGGAAGCTCGCCGCGTCGAGGATGTCCACGACGCCGTCGTAGGTGAAGTCGCCCTGGTTCCAGGTCGCCGGTGTTCCCGAGTCGAACTTGCCGGCGGCCAGGAAGTTGGCCGCGTCGATGATGTCCACCTGCCAGTCGAGGTTCGTGTCGCCGGCCGCGGCGAACGCGAACGTGACCGAGCCGTCGCCGTTGTCGACCCAGCCGACCGTCCGGTCACCGCCGCTGGCGGCGGCCGCCGACGAGGTGATGCCGGCGGTCCCGTTCCAGCTGCCGTCGCCCAACCCGGTGACGATCTCCGCCACCAGGTCGGTCGCCGAGAGCCCCGAGGCCACGGTCACCATGCCGCGGCCCACGTTCACCAGGCCCCCCTGCGCGGGCGTCGGGACGGAGTTGATCACCACGGTGCCCTTCGAAGCCAGATCGGTGACCCACACGTCGGGGCCCTTCGTCACCAGCCCCCATTGCACGTGTCGGGTCGGGTCCTTGGCGGTGTCGAGCGTCACGGAGAAGTCGCCCGTCGCCGACACCGGCACCGTTGACTCGTTGAAGGAGCTGTAGTCCGCGGCGAAGTCGCGGACGAACGCCTTCACAGTCCAGTTGCCCGAACCGCTCAGCAGCGTGTAGTTGGCAACGTGGCCGCTGAACTGCACAGGCTTGCCGGCGAGCGTGCCGTCGGCCTGTCCGTAGACAGCTGCCTCCATGATCTTGTTGCCGGTGGCCCCCGGCTGGCCGCTGGGCGTGTACCAGTAGGAGGCGGTGTCGCTCACGAAGCAGGGGGCGAGCGTCACGCTCGTGCCGCTGGTGAAGGTGGCCCGGAGATCGGGGACCTCCCACTTGCTGCCGAACTGGTAGGCCCCACCGTTGGCCGGCAGGTCGAACACGTTCATGAAGCCGTTCGTCATCGAGCCGCTGTTGATCGTGAGCGACACGACGGAATCGACCGACAGCGAGTTCACGCTCACCGTCTGGGTGATGTCGCTCCGCAGTGTCATCGCACCTCCCGTCCTGACCGTGACGTCGGCCAGCCCAGTGGCTCCCGGCGCGGCGATGGCGAGCGTGCCCCCCGACTTCACCGTGACCGGACTGGCCGTCAGGCCGGCGGTGTTCGAAACGCGCAAAGTGCCGGCGTCGATCGACGTCGGCGCGGTGTAGGGATTCGCGGCGTCGAACACCACGGTGCCCCCGCCGGTCTTCGAGACCAGGATCGCGTTCTGGATCGAGGGATACCCCGCCTGCGCCTGGGTTCGCGTCGTGCCTGAACCCACGTTGATGAGCACGATGCTGCCGGACGACGGCTGCGTGATCACCTCGAGCGAGCCGAGCGCGGCAGCGTTGGCAGGGTTGGCGTTCACGCCCGAAACCGAGAATCCGTACTGCAGCAACTGCCCCGGAAAGAAGGCGGTGTCGGTGAGGAGCGAGAAGTTGCCTTTCCCGGTGAGGGGCTGGCTGGTGTAGGACGTCGTGCTGTAGCCGGCCTGCGGATCGAGCACCTTGATGAAGGCGACGGCGCTGTACTGGGACGACAGCGAGAACGTATTCACCGTGCCGGAGAACACGGCCGTGGGCGCCGACACCGTGGTTTCCACGAAGGTGTTCGCCTCCATCCACTTGTTGCCGCCGCCCGAGCCGTTGGACCAGAAAGGATCAGTGGCGTTGTAGGTGTTGTAGTTCGGATACAGATCGAGCACGTTGTTGGTGATCGAGGTGCCCGTGCCGCTGCCGTTGACGACGACCGTCTTGAGGTCGGGCACTCCCCACGGGTTCCCGAAGACGTAGCTCCCCTGGCCACCGCTCGGGTTCAAGTTGAACACGTTCATGTAGCCCCTCCAGTCACCGGCCGTGGCCAGCGACGCCGAAACGCTGGCCATCGCCAGCAATGCCCACGCAACACGACCTGCACGCATGACCGCCTCCTTTGTCAGAGTTATTGAAGACACACTTGATCTCTCGACCATGAACCCTTGAGCGATTGGGCGACAGCCACGGGACACGTGGTGCCATTCACCTCGAACGTCGTCGCGATCGTCCGGCGACAGACCGCCTCGCGATCCCCGCGGGCGATCATCCCCGTCAGCCAGTGCGCCGCCTCGAGCCCCAAGGCCGACGCGTCCTGTGTCACGGCCGTGAGCCGCGGCCAGACGTGAAGCCGAACGTCACTGTCGTCCACCCCGACGAGCGATAGGTCGCGGGGCACCATGATGCCCCGCTCCTGAGCCCGCCGCATGATGCCGAGCGTGGTCATCGGATTGGTCGCGAAGATCGCGGTCACGGGCTCAGGCAGCCCGAGCATGGCATCGAGCACCTGCTCGCCGGCAGAGAAGCCCGAGGGCAATTCCATCACCAGCGAGTGATCGAGAGCCAACCCGGCGGCGGCGAGCGCGTCGGTGTAGCCGCGGCGACGATCGGCGTGGTCGCTGTCGGGCACGTTGTGCATCGCCAGCCCGATGCGACGGTGGCCGAGGCCGATCAGATGCTCCACCGCCCGGCGGCTGCTGGGATAGGAGTCAGCGCGGAGGAAGTTGACCTCGGGCTCGTCGAACCGCTCCGCGATCACGATGCTGGGAAACCGCTCGGCGGCGATGCTCGTGATCATTGAG
>Ga0208864_1000584_pt1 | contig 12138 bp, 16 predicted proteins | sample CryBogmetaGMA05M_FD_184542 | JGI IMG/M metagenome (GOLD analysis project Ga0208864, IMG submission 184542) | Freshwater microbial communities from Crystal Bog, Wisconsin, USA - MA0.5M (SPAdes) | ecosystem: Environmental > Aquatic > Freshwater > Lake | place: Crystal Bog, Wisconsin, USA...
CGGTCAAAAGGTGGGCTCGAGCTTAGGGTCTGCAGTGGAGTGTGGTGGCCTTGGGTCCTTTTGGTAGGGGGTCGTTGTCCCAAACGAATTTTTCGATTCACCTTCAGTCGACTTTTTTTTCTCTCGTCAAAAAAATTGCCATTTATGGCTCATTTTCGCAAAAAATGAATGAAATATTGAATGTGATTGAAAATATAATTGAAAATGATTTCCTTTTTTGGGACGTGCACTTGTTTTGAACGTCGCGACACGATTGTTGAACAAGCTTTTGAGGCCTTGGTCCAGAATCTACACTTCGAGACGTCAAGCCTCGAGGTCGATCGTTCCATGAGAGACTGCGACCGAACCATAACTCGTCAGCAGCTGAAAATCGACGAGTCGTCTTGAAATACGATTCCCCACCTTTTCGCCATGAAGCTCGATCGCCCATTTCGATTCGTTTACCCCCAAAGTTGAAAAATGACATATCAAGACGACATTTGGCTTCTCAGTGGTCTTGCGTCGATGGATACGACGAGCCAATGCGCAACAAACCTGTTCCTCTATCTATTCTCTCGACACACGTCGATTTTCAGCTTCAATCTCCCTCGCATTCGACTGCAAATTCAATTCCCCCCTTTGCATATTTCCCCCTTTTTTTTGACCTTTGCCACTCTTGGGTCTCTTCGTCGCTCGTACGTGGTCTCTTCCACTTGAACACACTCTAAACTCATCACAGGTCCATGTTACTTGGGAAGACGCGTCCTTTTTTCAACTGTCTTAGTCAATCGACTTCCATCAGAGACGGACGATCAAGTCAAACCACTTCCACTTCCACTTGAATGCGGTCAAAGAAAAGGTCGCAATGCACTCGATCTCGGCGCAAGTCGAGGAAGATACGTAGGAAGAGTAGATCGAGGCGTCGTTTCGGAGCAGCAACAACAGGAAGAAAGGGTCCAAAGCGAAAAATCAATAGTGAAACATCTGCCCCACTTCCTCCAAGTGACTCAAATGAGATTGTTCCTATTGGTTCTGGTACTGCTCAAGGAAGCTCGAGTGGTGGAGAATCATCATCATCACGACAAGAGCTACTGCCGAGGGAATATGTCAACAAGAGACAGAAGGCGTATACTACGATAACACATGACAATGAGTCGTGGAGAAAGACAAACGTGTGTGAGAACACGAATCTCTGCGACGAAATCAATAACAACTTCGAGTTGTTCCTGAGTAAGATGTTGTGGGGAAATACCTACGACAACTTCGACTTATATATGGTCAAGATATTGACTTCGAGCGAGGCCAAGCGGAAGATGTTTTCCGACATGAACAAATTTGTTTATCCAGACAAGTTGCACCCTCTCGACGCATACATCTTTGACTTCGACGATCGGAACGAGCACTTGCAGTGGATTACGCGGCAGACAAGGTTGTATTCCCGAGAATTCGAAGACGGAATCAACTGCGTTAACTCCAAAGACTTCGGAGCTCTGCTTCGCGACAACTACTTAAAACCAGGGTGGAAACTTTACGGCTCAGCAAACCATGCTCGACGACATCCGAGTGATTCATGCCAGGAAATGACAAGAGAACTAGTAGATTTAGTAGATGTGATGATTCCTTTCCTCGGTCACGAAGCGATTCAACTACGATCGCAATTAATAGACCTCATGCTCTCGGACACAGTCCAAGAGTCGATAGCAAATGCCATCAGACACATATCTACAGAGGAGAAGGCGTCATATACCACACATAGTGTTCGTGGTGGTGGTGGTAGTAGTAGTAGTAGCACTAGCACTGCGGGGTATTGCTACAGAGCAAGTGATGAAAGTCAAGAAGACTCGACGAGTTGGCTTCAGAAACAAGCACAGAAGATGTTGTACCCAGTAGAATTCGTATTGAGAATGAATGGCGCTATCTTGAACGGTATACAAGTAGCAGCAGAGGCAATGCAAACAAAGGCAGAAGACAAAAAGGCAGAAATCAAGTATTTAGTTGGATCAGCGATTTACGACTGTATCCACCCGTACGAGAAATTGATCTTGCTCAGCTCTTGGTTTGGATACAAGAACATATCATTAAACGACGTCGCAGATGACGTAAAGAGAGTAGGAGGCGGGTGGGGAAGGAACTACCGCACTATGCGGGACATAACCAAGTACGGACCGTTTGAACAGTTCGTTCGACCACAGAAGATCACGCTTCGACATATCCACTCGAATATGGTAGGCGTTAAGTCGTCTTCGACTATCAATAGATGGTACATGCTTACTCACGCAGCGATGGAAGCTCGAGAGCTGCACTGGTACATTTATTTAGAGAAGAGTAAGCTGATGTTTTCAAAATACGAGATTGACCTTCTTGTCACTAAGTTCATGCCTACAGATTTGAGGCCGTCTTCAAACCAATTCGACAATCATTTTCCAAACACCTTGTACCGACACGACCTGCACATGGTCTTGGTATTTCCGTGTAATACACCCGAGAACTGGATCGAGTGGTATTGCACTGACATCTACGCCTTCTTTGTTAAGATATTCAACATCAAGACGTCCAACACGTACAGAGACAAGACCAAAGCTCCCCAATTGTATGTAGAGCCACACACTACGACGTTTGAAGAACCGTCTATACTCGTGCAGTACAGCACGTTATTCGAACCGAGTTGAACAGAGCAGTGTGTATGTGTAACAAAAGGTCTATTCTTCACCCCTCTTCTCCCCCCTTCCTCCCTTTCCCAGCTCGTTCTCTCGGTTCCTCGAACCGTACGCACGACCAAATAGTCGAGAACGACGCTCTGCACGTAGACGCGACGATTCAAGACACTTTCGACCACTTCTCCTCGACATTCGACCACAAACAGACATTCCCCCACAAAAAGGGGGGGTTTTGCAAAAAGGGGGGAATCGAATTTGCGGCCGAACGAAGTGCGCGTTCGGGTCGAAACTCGACGAGGAGGTGGGAAATACGTCTAGCTTCCTCTTCTCACACGACGACGACAGTCGAATAACTCCCAGTCGCCCGTGACTCGACCAAACGTGCACGAAAATCATCACTTTTCACATATCAGCCTATGCAAGGGGAGTTCATACCCAACCCCCCTCGGAGGAAAGGTGGGAAATCGTATTTCAAGACGACTCGTCGATTTTCAGCTGCTGACGAGCTCTCGTTCGGCCGTAGTCTCACATGGAACGATCGACCTCCAGACTCGACGTCTCCAAGTGTAGATTCTGGACCAAGGCCTCAAAAGCTTGTTCAACAATCGTGTCGCGACGTTCAAAACAAGTGCACGTCCCAAAAAAGGAAATCATTTCAATTATATTTTCAATCATATTCAATATTTCATTCATTTATACTAAATATTTCATTCATTAACACCAAAAATTTCATTCATTTCCAATTTTCGATCCAAAAATGGGCAAAATTTTCGTCGACGAGACTCTCTTTCAATTTTTTTCGTCACTCTCTCACCAAATAATTCCCCTCTCCCTTGGTTTTCTCCTACTACCATGGTCCTCCTCCTAACCGACCTCCCTGCCGACCTGATCGTCAAGGTCGCTTCGTTCCTTCCAACCCCACTTTTCTTCTGGAAGAGTTGTACCTTCATCAGAGACTCGACAAGCTCTCACATCTCCACGAGGACACGCGCCGCGACCCGCCGATTCTCCACCTTCGTTCGAGAACGAGAGCCGTGCGTCGCAGACGACAACGAGTTTGTGCGTTGGGACGCCGAGCTATTTGCCCACACCGTCGACCTCCACACACTCGACAAGCTGTGCAACCCGTACGGATTCGGATTCGTTCCCCTCACCCTTACCAGCGGGCACGTCGGACTCAACTACGCCATGTGCAAGAAGGGACTGTTGGCGATGTACGTCATGTGCGTGCGTCGACTGCGGCTCGTGAGGGGGGGTAAGGCGCACGACTTGCACTCGCGATGGACTACTGACGATGAGGCGTTCCAGGTGTACTTCAACGTCGAGGACGGCGACCTCGACGACCACTGCTTCGACCTCCTCTGCAGAATCGCAGGCGCCCGCGCGATATGGAGACTCGTTGTTGTGTGTGCGCACGAGACCCAACTCAGCTCTTCGACCGTGTGGGCCAAGTTCTTCCGACACATGCTCGCCGACCCGCAGGTACGTGTCGAAGTCGTGCTCAGGACTCTGGCAGACGAGGTGTCTGTGCCTTCTGGCTTCGACTTGGTGCGTGGGTGGAGAAACAAGCTGCTCCGGTACGCGTTCGAAAGGAAGTGAACGAAAAAACACTCCTTTCGTCAAAGTCACTTCACAATACTCAAATCATCTGCGCCCTCCTCTTCCAATTCCCGCTTCCCCCTTCCTTCCATTTTTCCTTCCTTCCTTCCATCCATCCTCTTTCCTTCCAATGACCTACGTTTCGGACGCGACTCGCATCGACTTGCACGTGCGCGACGACGACGCGACGATCGTCTCCGATGCGGAGGTGCTCTTGCTCGCTAAACTGTGCCCGCACCTCAAGCACGTCGACCTCGGCTCCGACTACGACCCTCACCTCGTCGTCCACCAAGTGACCGACGTCGGCGTGTTCGCCCTCGCGACGCACTGCCCGAACCTCGAGCGCGTCAGCTTGGACGCGCTCCCCGTGACCGACACGTCGATCGGCGCACTCGCGGCCAACTGCCCCTCGCTCTCACACCTCGACCTGAGCGACACCAACGTGACCGACGCCGCACTCGCGAACCTCAACTCGCTCACCCACCTCTCGGCCGCCGACACCAAGCTCACGAACGCCGGAGTGCTCCGACTCGCCGCCCAGTGCCCCACACTCACCCACCTCAACCTCAGTCGGTGCAGCGTCACAGACTCGGCGATCGTCGCGCTCTCGGAGAACTGCCCGGAACTCGAGTACCTCGGCGCGTGGTCGACCGCACTCACCGACGTCTCACTCGTGGCCCTCGGACGCAACTGCCCCGCCCTCCGCAAGCTCCACGTCTCCAACTCGTCGTCGACGTGTCTCGTCTCGGACGTCGGCCTCTGCGCCCTCGCCGACGGGTGCTACCACCTCCACGACCTGTGGCTCGACCAGCCCAACGTCCCGCCCGCCGAGTCGTACGTCACAGACTCGGGCGTCGCGGCCGTCCTCGACCAGTGTCCGCGTCTGCGCTACCTCCGCGCGCCCGCCTCGGACTACCTCTCCGACGACGTATTGTCGAGGGTCCGCAGGCTCAACGAGGGCCGCATCAAGAAGCACAGGAAGGAAAAAAAAGATAGGAACAAGGGAAAGAACGTGTCCAAAAAGGAAAAGATAGAGAAGTAAAGGAGAAGAAAGGATCTATAATATAGAAAAACGTACTTGTGGCTCAAAGAACAGTTCACTATAGAAAAAGATTTGTCGACCTAGAACGGATTTATATCATAAATATAAGTACTTTTTTTTGAATGAAAACGAAAGCAATCTATGCTTTGTGCAATAGAAACTTTCTTTTGAGCAAGAAAAGCGTTTTAAACGCATCTAAAGTGAAATGTTCTTAAACGTTCTTTTACACTACGACGTGATGTTTAGTGCAATGCTTCGGTACACCCAGCAGTTGTCGAGGTGGACCGTTGCCGCAATCACGATCAGCACGTGCCAAATCTGGTGCGATGCTCCCTACAACCAAAGGAAACAAGATTAGGGTTTGTTTCTGGCCAAACTGTTTTGGATTTGAATGCATGCATACTCACGACTAAATCGAACGTGACGGGGAAAAGAACCTCTGGAACACGACTAATGAAGAAAACAAATCCAAGTAGATATGTGCCAAACGCCTTCCCCCAGCAGCCGAGTGCTTCAAGTGCACGAGGACTCGACCATCCTTTCAAACACATTTCGTGTATAAGCTGCATCCACCCGACTGCACAAGTGCCGACGAATACACTGTTGCGAAGTATTGCCAAGTGTGGAGCTTGCATTTCATTGCTTGTAATAATGAGTGCAACACAAGCGACAAGAATCGTTACAGCTACGATGTAGATGCTTTGAAGAAGAGGAAATGACCAAAATCCGTAGCAAATCATCGGCATGTCTGAGCCCCAAAGAAGAAAAATGATCGAGAGGTGGTCGATTTTCTGCCACATCTTTCTGGCACGCTCGCTTTGGTCCTTGAATAGATGATAGCATGCACTTGCAGCAAATAACTCCATACATGGAATGATGTATAGCAAGAAAATTACTTGCTCTCTCACATTGTCAAGTTGTGACACAGTCAATGGTAGAAGCGCAGTGAAAAGCCAAAATCCGAAAATGTGACTCCATATGTTGACGGTCTCGTTGTGCAATTGAATCAAGCTGTAATGAACATACACGCAAGTAGATTAGCACCAATATATATTGCTACTGCAGGCACAGGGGCAAAGGTTCAAGATACCTTTGAATAGGATCGTATAGAGTTATTGACTTTCTATACCCAGTCAAGATGTATGTTTCCTTCTGATATGCAGGGGCCTCTGTCAGAGGAACTGTGTCTGCTGTCATGGAAGCAATCATTCAGAAAGTGTAATAAATAGAAAGACTCAAAATATATGTAAGTTTGAATTACCTTTGAATTTATAACTGTACGTTTTCATTCACTTTTTTTTGAAGTTGTACTTTCTTGCCGTGCGCGTCTGCTGCACTTTGCAAGTAATTCGTTGTCGCGACGACACAGTTCCAGCCACCCCTCAGGTTTGTTTACAGGTCAAATCAACACACACTTCCGCTCTACCCATCCATACCGCCTTCCTCACTACCACCATGCTCCCTACTCTATTCTACTCCTTCCACCTTCCTCCTCTCATCAGACAACTAAAACTCTTCCTCGTCGCATCTTCACTTTCTTTCCTCTTCGACCTCGGGTCCCTCTCGTTCGCAAACTTCGTGTTCGCAATCCTTGCGATGGCCGGAATGCTGCGCATCGTATCGACCGTCATCGAGATCACCCGAGAGTGGGATCACTCGCTCGGGAAACTCATGGTCTGGCACATGCTCATGTCTCTCGTGAGCGACCTCCAACAGTTCAGGAAACGAACCGATCGGATGCACCTGCTCTCGCACAACGTCATCCTCGTCAAGGTCAATTCCGGAATCGCGCTCTACACGATCGACCTCATGCAGATCAACGTCAACCTCGTCATTCCGTCCGACCCCACGAACGTGCGCCAACTCCTGCGCGACGTCGACGAGTACATCCTCCGAATGCACCTCTTCGACCGGAGGGCCAAGTAAGAAGGAAAACAAGTTTTGCAAAACGTGGTTGTGGATTGGAGATCACTTCACTCTTGTCCATGCATAGATGCGTCTCGAAGTACTTACACTTTCTCCCTCCACAGGTACGACCCGCGTGTGTGCGCGATCCTTTCACCCTCATGGACAATCAACTTCGACCCGCTGCTCCACGTCGTGCCCAAGACGATGATCGACGAAATCGAGACCGAACGAGTTCACTTTGTAGAACGAGCGCGCAGAGAACGTCAGGACGACGATGTCGACGTGTTCACTCCTCGACGCAGACCGCGCATTATCCGTCGGGACGAGGTTTAAGGAGGAAATAAACTATTTATTCACGACAGACACAACACAAGGAACCAAATTGATAGTCCACAACGCAAGGAACCAGAAATCAACACTCCACCTTTCTTCCTCCTCCCACAGGTACGAAGACTGCGACTCGACTCGACGGGACAGAACTTGTTTATGCACGACGACGACGATTCGTCCAGCTTCATCGACATCCCGGTCCTTGCAGTCGCTCGATCCATTCACTGCCTCCCGCTCCTCAGCTCGAGCTTCCCGCACATCAAGCCCGCGACCACACTCGGCCCGGACGACCCGCTCGATGCGGTCTACTGGCTCGTCGTCGATTCGAAGATCGTGCTCTTCCGCGTCCCGGCGGTCCCGTTGTGCGAACCCATCGCCTTCCCCGCGCCGCTCCCCACGGGCACCGTCGTCACGGGCATCGCCGACGAGTTCACATGCTCCTTCCTCATGTCGCTGCACCCTCTGCGCATCGAGCAGACGCTCAAGGAGAGAAGTAGGAGGATAAAGAGGATAAAGAGGATAAAAGAGGATAAAAGAGGATAAAAGAGGATAAAAAGGATAAAAGAGGATAAAAGAGAAGAAACAAGTGCTTTTACCACGCTGTATGTAAGCCACAAGGCTTCAACAACGCTTCTCTACATGCGTTGATCATTCCTCTACTCAGGTCATCTCCGACACTTCGATCCCCTCTTGCATGCGCGAGTTCGCTGTCTACACTGGAGTCTTCGCTCTTGGACTCAGCGACGAGCTCATTATCGCCGTCGGAGCGCTCTTTACGCAGCAATCGCAGCACGCCGTCGTCAGGTATGTATGATAAGAAGAAGAAAAGTATTGAAGGAATGCTCCACTTGTGTCGTATATACTACAACTATACGCTCCCCATATTCTCTCTTTTCTCATTCAGGGAGATGGTCGTCGTCAGCGAGCTCATACTCACCGCGCCGCAACTCACCACTATTGGTCTCAGCGAGTTCCTCGTCGCCACTCTCGGTAGACTCTGCGACAGCGCTACCTGGCGCGGATGGATCGTCGAGTCGCCTTTCGTCCACTGGTGCATCTTCAGGCTGCCGTCCGACGTACTCGTCGCAACGTGCAGGAGAAGAAAAGAGAAGTTGAAAATGTAGAGACATTTATACGAGTTGTTATTCTTTCTTATCAACTGTGTTTCCTTCTCATAGGCGTCTCAACGTCATGCGCGCAGTCGTCGCAGTCGTCCTCGCACGCAAGTTGGAAGGGACAAGCAGGAACACCGAAGCAAATGAAAAGACACAAGGAAAGGGAAACCAAGAAGACCAACTGCCCGAAAAAAAAGAAAAGCAAAAAGACCAACTGCCAGAAAAAAAAGAAAAGCAAAAAGACCAACCGCCCGAGGCGACGAACACGACAAATAACCTTCCACAAGAGCCACACGCTTCCTCTTCCTCCTCCTCACAATCTCATTCCTCCTCCTCACAACCTCATTCCTCCTCCCAACCCCACTCTTCCTCCTCCTCCTCCTCACAACCCCATTCCTCCTCCCAACCCCACTCTTCTTCCTCGTCCTCCTCCCAACCTCATTCCTCCTCCTCCTCCCAACGACCCAAGTCGCGCGCCAACCACAAGTCTTCCATCCCCAAGCCGATCGCAAAGTACCTCCAGAAGTGTGCGGACACTATCACACCCGTTCCCCCGGGCGGAGGGTGGACGCTGGAAGACGAGTACGTCGCGGTCAATGTCTTCTTCCACGACGGCGTTGCGGCCAACGGGTCGCTCGACGGGCTCGACGACGTCGACATCCAGAAGGTCTACCGCGTGTGCGACGAGGTCGTAAGGAGAGACAAAATGCGTCACGCCATTGCACTCGCGGTCGAGACGGAGGAGAAGTTGGCTGCTAAGTTGGCCGCGCTTCAGGTGTGTCACAAAACTATTCAGTTATAGAAATATAGAAACCGTTCTGTGATACGTAAAAGTGGTTGAAAACGACGTTTCTACACGTATTACACCCCAGGACACGGAAGTCGCCCACAAGAAGAAGAAGAAGAAGAAGAAGCGCGACCACACAGCTCCAACGTCCTCGCTGCCTCTCACTGCCCCCACACACGAAGTGCACAGCAAGGAGAAAGGAACGCATCAACAAGACCCAACTCATGAGCTCCGACAAGAGTCTCAAGAAGAAACGCAACAGGAGTCTCAAGAAGAGTCTCAAGAAGAAACAACCGATCAACTCCAACAAGAACTAAAACAGGAGTCTCAAGAAGAAACAACCGATCAACTCCAACAAGAGCTAAAACAAGAGACGCAACAAGAGACGCAACAAGAACTCCAAAAAGAAACAACCGATCAACTCCAAGAAAAAACAACTATTCACTCAGTTCAACTCCAAGAAGAAACAACTGTTAACCCAATTCAAGACTCAATTCAGCTCCAGGAAGAACAACTTAACAAACATCACTCACTTTCCCCCCCCCCCTCGCCTCCTTCCTCGCCCTCGCACCGCCGCCTGCTCGACGAGCTGCAAGCACTCTACCCGCAATTCCGCTTCGACCTCATCGGCTCGGGCGTTTTCTCCGACGAGGGCGACCTCGACGTCGTCGTCACCTGCGACGACGCTGATCTCGTTGCGGCTTACGCGCGCGTCGTCGCCGCCACAAAGTAGGAAGTAAACGCAGAAAACATATACACCAACCGTTCTTTGTTTTGTAATATTGCACGCATCTAGAGTCAAGTATTCTTCAAGTCACAACCACCTTTTAAACACTTCCTTCTATACTCCTCTTCCTACAGATGGGTGCCCTCCTACGACCGGGTCGACGGAACGCACGTCGCAGTGCTTTGCGGCGCGTTCAGGGGCGTTTCACTCGACGCGCAGGAAAGGAGAAGTAACGAGAGAAAGTATAAAACAAGAAAGTAACGAAAATACTACGACGATCTTTAAAAAAGTTTTTAAAACGTGCTTGTGCCTTAAAGAACGCTTCACTCTAAATGCGTTTTAAACGCCTTCTTGCGCAAAAGAACATTTCTATACCATCATTCAACCTTCAGTACTCCCCCCCCTCCCTCCTACAGGTCGTGCGTGCTCGAGACGCTTGCTCGCGCGCCGAGCTACAGTCGATCGCCGCACTCAGGCTTGCGCGCAAGATCGAGGCGAATGCCGACGATCACACCAAGGCATTCGTGCGCGCAGTCCACAGATTCGCTGTCGCAGCCAGTCTCAAGGGGCACAGGAGAGATATATAGCAAAATAGGAGAATATAGAAACGTTCGTTTCAGCAAGGAAAGATGCATCTTTTCTTTCTTCACAGGCTCTGTCGACTTCCGGGCGTCGCACTCACGTGCCTTGCAATTGCACTTGCCACTCGGAATCGCGACATTCGAAAGCTCGACCTTGCTTTGGAAGTTCTGCGCGACTGGCTCTGCGTTCCCGCGCCAATCGTCGACTTCGACGCACTCGCGCTCACCGACCTCAGGGTGAAAAGAAATATACCATTTATCCATACTCGAATCTACACCCACGCAGCCGCCGGAGGCGGAAGTGCGTTATTGACACCTCGAACTGACTCACCCACGAAGCCGCCGGAGGCGGAAGTGCGTTATTGACACCTCGATCTGACTCACCCACGAAGCCGCCGGAGGCGGAAGTACGTTATTGACACTCGAACTGACCTTATTCTTTCTCCCTCCAGGCTCCACGAACGCGCAGCGAGGTTCCACTGATAGTGACTGCGGAGAAGGCGAATTGCTGCTCGAGGATGACCGCGGGCACGACGCGACACCTGATCGACGCGATCTCGTTCGCGATCGACGCCCGCGTCCCGCTCTCTGCGGCGGAGTACACTTCGTGGCGCAAGAGACACATGGTCCTGTGTGCGCGCATGCGCCCCCTCTCGTCGAGCGCAGTGGCACACACGCTCTTCGCGACGCTGTCGTCGCTCGACGGCCACCCCTTCGTCGAGACCACCTTCGTCGAGGAAGTAGAAGAGAGAAGAGAAGGAAACGAAGGAGAAAATGATAGAAGGAACGAAGAAAAAGAGAAAGAAAGAAGTAAAATAGAAGGAAGCGAAAAAAAAGGAGATATCGCAGTGTGGTGCACGCTTCGCGCGGACGCCGACGTGAACAACTACGGATTCGACGAATCATACTGCGTCTCACTCGAGGGGGAAGCGAGGGAACGAGTGCGAATCGAGCGCAACGGACGTGCGTTCACGCTTCTCGTCTCACCCAGAGACGCGCAGAGAGAATTGTGGGGGAAAGAGAGGGAGGTAGAAAGGAAGAGGAAGCGGAGTGTGTGTGACATGGTGCGCATTCCGGGGATGGCACCACACACGTCATTCCCCAACGCGCCGAGGCTCACGTGCGACGTCGTCGGACACTTCGACTCGCGTTACTGGAGTGTAGTGTGAAATGGAAGGAAAATAATAGAAAAATACAAAGCGTGTGCCCATCTTCCAGGCAAGTTGTCCCCCTTTTTTTGAAAACGAGAAATGTTTCAATCGATTCATATTACAAAACAATTTTACTGTGAAAGACGTGTTTTATCTACATCTTTTAACGGTCTGTTTCATTAATATAGTCAAGCCCTCAAGACGACTTTTGGGGGGTAAAACACGGTGCATTTGATCGACACAGATGTGCCGGACGTTCTGC
>Ga0208864_1000587_pt1 | contig 12122 bp, 11 predicted proteins | sample CryBogmetaGMA05M_FD_184542 | JGI IMG/M metagenome (GOLD analysis project Ga0208864, IMG submission 184542) | Freshwater microbial communities from Crystal Bog, Wisconsin, USA - MA0.5M (SPAdes) | ecosystem: Environmental > Aquatic > Freshwater > Lake | place: Crystal Bog, Wisconsin, USA...
CTGATAATATACTTAGAATGAACTTTTCCGCAGAGCAAACAATAGCATATAATAAATATATTGAAGGTAAAAATATATTTATTACGGGTCCGGGTGGGACCGGTAAAACCGCGCTTATTCGGCATATTCGACAAGACGCGCATAGAAAAGGCAATGATATTCAAGTTTGTGCTTTAACCGGATGCGCTGCTGTATTGTTAGAATGTAAAGCAAAAACAGTTCATTCGTGGGCTGGTATTGGTTTAGGAAATGGTCCCATTGAACAAACCGTGGGTCGCATAATGAAGAACCGATTTGTAAAAGCGAACTGGAAATCAATTGATACATTGGTTATCGATGAAGTTTCCATGATGTCGCAAAAGCTGTTCGAATTACTCGATGCCGTTGGAAAAGCGTGTCGAAAGAATCCGCGTCCTTTCGGAGGCATTCAGCTCATATTTGCCGGTGACTTTTATCAGTTGCCGCCCGTGGGAAACAAGGATGAACCCGAGACCACCAAGTTTTGTTTTGAGTCGCCTCTTTGGCTCGAAACATTTAAAATAGAGGACCATGTTTGTCTTGATACTATTTTCAGACAAAGTGATCCCGTGTATCAGCGTATTTTGAATCAAGTACGTGAGGGTCGCTTGAAACGCAGCTCAGCAGATTTATTGGTAGCACACGTGGGCAGAGAAATGGCTGAAGATATACAAGTACGTCCTACCAAATTGTTCCCCACGAGGAACAAGGTAGAAGCGATAAATAGTAGAGAGATGTCCAAATTAGAGGGAAAAGATTACGAATACAAAATTAAACATCGTACTGATTTGGAAATGAGTCCACAAGAACGTGTTATTCGTTTAGGGTTTACGAAGGAACAAATACAAACGGAACTTATGTATTTACAAAGTAATATAATGTGCGACGAAACGATCAAATTGAAAGTGGGATGTCAAGTGATGTGTATTGCGAATATTGAGCTGAACAATGGAGACACCTTGTGTAATGGCGCACAAGGAATAATGGTTGGTATCAATGCCGAGGGCTTACCAATTGTGAAATTTAGAAACGGTTATCAGATGGCAATGACCCATCATGTTTGGCCATCGGAACTAATTCCGGGTGTAGGTGTCTCACAAATCCCTCTGATTTTGGCATGGGCTCTAACTATACATAAAGCGCAAGGTTCCACATTGGAAATCGCCGAAGTAGACGCTGGGTCTAATATCTTTGAATGCGGGCAAACCTATGTAGCACTTTCAAGAGTGAAAAGTTTGGAAGGGCTGTATTTGAGTTCATTTGACGCAAAACGCATACGTATAAATAGAAAAGTTCAAGAGTTTTATGAGCGGTTGGAACAAGCTAAGAAGAAACAAAAACAAGAACAAATTAGTAATCCTTTGCCAGAGGCTACTCCTTTGCCAGAGGCCATTCCTATTGTAGAAGCATTTGCTGTTGTTATCGGAAATATTGTACAACCGAGTAATACGGAAATGGAAGAAATGTAAATTAATTTTTGAGTTTTATTTTTTTCACGCGTCAGAAAAAAAAATTGAAATACGTATGCCATAGATATTTCTCGCATATAACCTTTCCCAATTACCCGAGAACAACTCGCATAACCTTTCTAAAAATGTCGACCACTAGTACCTTGAACCAAGAACAAATCTTGGAAGATTCTAAGAAACAAGAACAAGTTTTAGTAACAACCGCGAAGCCTTCTGTCACGGCAGTTAAAGCAACGCAGCCTTCGGCAACAGCAACACAGCCTTCGGCAACAGCAACGGCAGTTAAAGCAACTCCTAACAAAAAGGTAATTCCTCCAAGGCAAGTATATTATGACGACTACTCAGATGACGACTACGATGAGGAGGAGCTCGAATACCAATTGGCGCGCGTCCCCGCCGATATGCGTGCGGCGCTTGACCCTCGCTACTCAAGACAGTTGAATGATTTTAGAGACAGCTGTCGTAATTACTACTAATTTATAAAAATGATGCGAATTGATGATAATGATTTACCAGACATAAAAGTATAAAAAAATAAAAAATATTGTTTACATAATTTGTTTGAATGAGAATCTGTAAAGTAAAATAATTAATTATACTTTTTTTCTTGGTTATAACAATTTGCTAATTACCAAGGAAAAAAGGGAATAACCCTATTACATTTTATAATTAATTAAATCAAAACAAAATCAATACAATTTATACTATATATGTTTTTCTTTTTTGACTCTATTCGCGTGTAGCATCCCTTTCATCGCCAGACAAGCTCAAAGTGCTATCAGTATCGTGTTCTGATTCGTTTCTTGGGTAGTTCGCCGTTTGTTGTTCTGCTTCTTCAACGAATGGACGATAGTTGAAGGGGATAGGAGACTGACATATCAATCTAGCAGCTGATGTCGGGCTGTCAATTGTTGATGGTTCATCCCACTCAATTGTTAAGCTTGTATCTTCAGCTTGTTCTTGTTCTTGTTCTTGTTCTTGTTCTTGGTCTTGGTCTTGGTCTTGGTCTTGGTCTTGTTCTTGGTCTTGGTCTTGGTCTTGTTCTTGGTCTTGGTCTTCAGTGTAGTAGCCATAGTACAGCTCGCGCAAACGCTGGTCGATGTGAGCCCAACGCTCGACTAGAAAGTTGTTATCGTCATTAATGATTATATTATTATTGATAATATTATAGTAATTCGTAATAGGAGCAATCGTGTCGGTGTTCATTGTTTGAAAAGGAGGATGATGGAAGAATATACTATACTATTTTCAAGATTTCAATATTTCAATTTTTTTTACTGTGTGTGAAAAAATTAAAACTAAAAATTGAAATACTTTTTGAAAAGTAAAACAGTTCATACTAACAAATTCAAACATGGCGACTACTAATAACTACGCTTATTACAGACAACTATTTGAGAAACATGATATTCAATTTAATAAACTGACAACTACGCCAATAAGAACAATAGGTAAGAAGCGAAAATACGAGGCAGCGATGGGCTACGCAAATGACTATGAAGTAGTTCAAGAGCCGCAGCAAATTGCGAGTCAAAACGGTAATTGGCTCGACGCTTATACGGCGCAGCAATTGGACCGCTCTTTAAATTAAAATATAATTCGATAAAAAACAATTTAAAGACAACAGCGTATAATATATTATAACCGACATACCCGGATAACTCAGCTGGCAGAGTGCGTGACTTTTAATCACGTGGTCAAGGGTTCGAGCCCCTTTTCGGGTGTCTAAAAAACGGTTATCAGTAACTAAAAATTTTATTTACTGATAATATTAAAAAACTTATATGCGACGACGGCGAAACAAATAAGCAGCAGCAGTGGTGCCTACTCGCCCATATTCTGAATGAGGTTTGTAAACAAAAGTACCCTTGCTTTGCGTGTAACAAAGTGTATTACTACAATTATTGTATTGCGCATTGTATGGTAAATCGACGGTATCAAACAGTGTTTGGTAATATCTGGAGCGATGAAGCTGAGTTTGCGGATACGCTGTAATATTACTGTTGGAACTGTTTTGTAATAGAGATCCATTGAGTGCTCGTAATAACATTATAATAATAAGAGAGATATAATTTGTACGTGTTTTTTTTATTCTAAATAATCGTATATAAATCTGATTATTTAGTATTTTACATTTTTTTTCCACAACCGCAACCTTGTTTTTGAACATGAATTGAGCCAATCATCGAACCGAAACGTTGACCACCAAAAGGTGCCGCCGTCGGTCTAGGTTTTGCGCTAATATTTTGCGCAAGATTAGAATAATATATAGGTGTATTGTTTTGTCCATTACTAATGACTAATCCTAGTTTACGAGGCATATAATAATTCCAAATATTTTAATTTCAACTTTTGTTCCATTTTGTGTCTAAAGTAGTCGATTTGTCGCAACTTTATTTAATATGTTACAATATACATTATTCACGGAATCGAAATATAGACTACTCGTTATAGGACCAAACTGATTAGCAAGTATATATTCTTCTAAAGAGCCATTAAATGTACAATTACAATCATAGTAAATTAACAGATTTACGGCACTAGTTGTAATCACCGTTTCATCATCTAGAAATTGTATCGTATACTCACCATTGACAATGGACAGAATTTTAGCTTTATATAAAGTAGATTCGCTTACTATTTTACGTGCTAATACAAAGTCACCTACATTAAATTTGTAGCCAACTTTAAGAATTTGGTCTTGTAAAGCACTTCTAGGCGCACCATAAATTAAATCGTTGGCTTTTGTATCGGCAACATTATTATCAATAGGACAGTCACAATTATTAACAATGACCGTTTTAACTGTTTTACCGCCATACACTGGGTAAGCGCGATTAAACGGTATGGGTGCGCCATAATAAGGTGGTACTTTACCTCTTCGCATAGGTGCTTTGCCCTTTAATCGATTCAAATAACGGTCATAAGAATTGTGTTTAATATCTACACCGACACCGCCCGGTGATAAGGCGTGAGGACGGTTTCTAACAATGGTGTGTTTAGTACTACTCGCACCATAAATGGACCCGGATCCGGTTTTCACCACTTGAACAGATGGAACGGGACGGTCACTCTGTTGGTTCCAACATACGCGAGGGGGTGCCGGATAATAAGCACCATTTTGTTCCACTGCTTGGTATTTATCCAAGGGTCTTTTGTAAGCCGTTAAGGGTCCTAAATTTGCTGTATAAAGAGCGGCGTATACACCAACCGTGTGTTGGATTAATTTCTGACGTTGATACTGAGATGCTGGATCGTTTCCGGCAAGATTCGCATTACAATTGCGACAACTTGTTTGTTCGTTTGGAACACCGTAAACATTTGTTGAGCCGTTATAACTTTTAAAAGCGTCCACTGGCGTTTGATAAAATAGGGTGGGAACTGATAAATTGGGGGTAATACTCATTTATATTATTATATTATTTTAATAATATAAATATTGATTTGTGTAAAAAATTGAATTAATAAATCTATGAAACGGTAATTATAAAGAGTTAACATGTCTGATACGCCTAAGTATTCATGCGTCATTTGTAAGAAGGATTATAGTCGTAAATCGTCGTTTGAAAAACACAAGATTTTATGTGATTTTAAAACACAGACCAAATGGGAAAAAAAGGTAGCACAAGAAGAGCAAGACGACGTTCCGAATCATATTCAATTGGTGAAAATTGTTCAAGAACTGACGATTAAATTGGGGAAAATGGAGGAAAAAATGGAGGAACTACAAAAATGGGTAGACAAAAAGAAGAAGAAGCTCAATGTTATTGCGTGGTTGAATACCAATGTACAACCGACGATTGGATTCTTAGAGTGGGTGAATTGTCATTTTGTAGTAAATGGAGATCATTTTGAGGATTTAATGGAGAATTCGTTATTTCATACGATTCAGAAAGTGTTTGAATATAATCTCTGTAATCAAATCGGCGAGTTTGTATATCCAATTCGATGCTTCTCTCAGAAAATGAATGTGTTTTATATTGGGGAAAAAACGACGTCTAATAGCGGGTATGAATGGAAACAAATGGAACTGAGCGATACAGTTATTTTGTTGAAAACGTTTCAAAATCGTATGATAAAAGAGCTTACAAAATGGAAACAAGAGAATCAACATAAATTCGATTCTAGTGACAAAATTGCTGAATTGTATCAAAAAGCGATTATTAAATTGATGAGCATTAGCTTTTCACAAGATGCGAATATGAGTCGAATTAAAAACAACTTGTTTCATTATTTGAAGACCGATTTGAAAACTCAAATAGAATATGAATTTGAGTTTTAATTATAATTAAAAATAAATTCTACAGAGCACATACATACCCACAAATAAAACGATTACATATATTATTCTTATATTTGGATTTTCTATTATTTTTTCTTTTGGGTTTAATTCCAAGTCTTGGAAATCATAATTATATGGTCTAAACATATTATACCTTTTCTATTTTTCTTTATATTGTTTTAATATTTCGTTTATAACTTCGTTTATAACTTCGTTTATAACTTCGTTTATAACTTCGTTTATAACTTCGTTTATAACTTCGTTTATAACTTCGTTTATAACTTCGTTTATAACTTCGTTATACACTAGGAAACGACGCTTCCATCGCAATACCACAAACACCCGCATCATTCGTACTCGACGAACGAGCAATCTTAACATAACCCGCTTCACCCCAAGTGGTGCCCCAACTGTTCTTTACCAACCAATAAGCTTGACCATTTTCTGTACCATACCCCACAATAAGCACACCATGGTCCAAATTTTGGCCACAGCTAGTAGAGGTTAGGACACCACTCGAATACGATTGGAAGTAACGTGTATCCGCCTCAATAGCAATGGACACCGGTTGTTGCGCAACAGCCCCCTTCAACGAAATCTGGTCATTCGGCTTCACATCCGAACACGAGCTAACATGCGCCACAGCAGAGCACTTTTGGCACGACCCATCCTTAGCAGTATAGGGATAAGCCGAGTTCAAACACTGACCATTCTGAATCACATACTTGAACGCACCGTCCATCTGACCACCAGAGCATCCGTGAGACCCATATGATACACCAGTGGCACAATCAACGAGTTGTTGCTCCGACAAATCAACGAGCTGCTTCTTGGAAATAGCCCACGCACCCTCTACAGCACCAGTAGAGGAAAAAGTCCAGCAACTTCCACATTGGCCTTGGTCTTTCACGGAAGTTACTGCGCCAAGAGTGCGCCAATCGATGGCTGAGGGAGCACTGAGGGCTGAAGAGGAAAAACTCTTACAACCGTAGCCGCCAACTACAATCTTGGAACTGCCTACATATTTAGACTGGAACTCTTGCGCAGACAAATCAGTGAACTGATTGACACCCATTGTGAAATTTTGGCTATCATCCATGTTATGACGAATGATATCGATCAAATTATGTCTAAAAATATTGAAACGACGGGTTTCCTCCGTCAAGGTTTCATATCTCTTTCCAAAACGCTCTCTAAAATCATCAAATGCCTTCCAATGCTGGATTTCTTCCGCCGACGCGTCATAATCTACAAAACCACGAATCGTTTCTCCACATACACGCAAACACAAAATACTGAATAGCAGAATGCTGAACATTGTTACTTATATATAATAACTATATTATCTCTTTATTATGTTTTTATAATATTTTAATGATAAATTTTATTGTTAGTATTTATTATGATAGATTTACTTGACTTGCTCCATTACTTGATAGGACTTATTATTGTGAGTTTTTTAATTTGGGTTATTATAAAAGCTCATTTGTATTTTAGTAAAGACAATGTACCAATAACATCGTCATATAATAATTCATAAACAGTATTCCTTCCATATTTAATAAAATAGATTGCTATTTAGAACATATTTTTCAATAAAATTAATTACAATGAACAAGCAGTTGACAATATGTAGTGAGAATTCAGATGGATTATGTAATTTTATGATTTTATCTCTGAAAATAAACTCTTTATAATCTTCTGAATATCGTTCGATCGTTAGTAAAATCTCTTTCGTAAATTCTTGACAATTGTTATTGTAAATATTCCAATTAAAAAATGCTCGGTCGCCCATACGTTTTTTCGTCCTTTCCAATATTTTATTTAGTGTTAGTTTATAACCTTTAATAGGTATTTGTTTATAGTCATAAGCCTTATTCATCAGAAAGGACTCGCAAATATTTATACAATTATTCTTCTCAAGCAATAAAAATTTGATTTCATCGCCTCTTTTAACTTCTAAAATAAACGCCGGATGATATGGATAGTTGTCTTGGGATTCCGCAATATATCTACTATATTGAAACAGCGTCACCAGATTAAATGCGAAGCTAACCATTTTACCAAAGGGTTGTCGTATTAAATACATTTTGTTAATTTTCCATTTACCATACTTTTTTAAAATGTTTTGGCATTTCTTATTAAATTGGTAAAAAAAGATATTGTTATAATCAATGCTAGTCTGTAAAAACTTTAAAACAGCATAGCTTAAAAAAATGAATAAAATAAATCCGCCAACTAATAACAGTCCACCTATTGGAATAATGTATTTTAAATATGGCACTATTTTGTCATATGGTATCACATTTAAATAATCCATATTATGTATTATACATGTATAATATGAATTTATAATGTAACGTGTTATAAATATTTAATTTTCGCTTTCAAAATTACAGTAGAATTGCGGGATGTTCATGTACGTATACATAACATAAAATTTATTATTTCGGGATTTATAAAGCAAGTAGCTAGCAAACCCCATTGCCACCGAATTGAGTATAACTATTCTCGGTTCTGTAGCATTCTTCAATAGTTTGTAAGCTGCGCGTATTTCAGAACTAGCTATATTCAAATCATTAATATCGCTAGGACTTTTTTTAGTAATAAAACTATCGTATAACTCAACTTCCGTTTCAGTTAATGTTTCGGACATTTTGGCGTTCTTATCGTAATACTATTGCTTTACTAGTAAAAAACTAAATCAATTTTTTTATGATAAATACGTTTGTATAAACTCGTCTGTAGACATGATTGGCACATTTAATTTACGCGCTTCCTCCGCTTTTCCAGTGTCATCATCCTTATCTTTGGCTACAACTAAGAAGGTCGATTTACTAACACTAGACCCTTGATTCGCGCCCACCTTTTTCAGAAATTCCACAATGTTTTTATCTCGTGTCCCGGTAAGCACCACTGTTTTTTCAAATAGGGGATGTGTCGTGTCCATCGGTTTCGCAACTACTTTCTCTTCCAGCTTATATTCTAGTCCACACGCCTTTAAAAATGCCTTAAATTCTTCTATTTTATCGACAAATGCTTCGGCCGTTTTTAAAGCCATTCCCTTTATCTCCAGAATTTGCTTCAATTTGTTAGTTTTTGTGTCTGTAGATACCAAAATATTCGGTAAGTCTTTTACTATGAGTTCCAATCTCTTTTCACTAAAACCACGTCCAAATATGTTTGACGCCGCCATTAAAGTGATAATCGACGCATCTGCTATTTTTTGATGTATACCCGTATATATCTTATTCGCCAATTTCCCTTTGAAACCCTCCACATTTAAGAAGTCTTGCTCTGACATGTGTATTATTTTTGGTACACTATCGTACCCCGCTTTAATTAGGCGCGCAACATTTCCACTGCTTAATCCGTCTACCTCTATTCCTCGAAAGAAACCAGTTATATTCTTCTCTTTCACGGTTAAATCATCAGCAGCATTTTCCAACATTATATCCACATGTGTATCATTCCATTTGAATGGCACGCTGGGCAACTTGGGTTCTGGTGCTGGAACCGTAACCGATTTAATGTGCGGTATGACATCACCACTTCTTATAATTTCAATGGTTGCGCCTACACCAATACTATTGTCTTTGATAAATGCCGCATTAAATCCGGTTGCGTATTCAATGGTTACACCACCCAAATGAATGGGTTCGATTTGGACGCGGGGTTTTAAATATCCGTCTTTGCTGGGTGTCCAAATAACATCGACGACCTTTGCTTCCGCAACTTGGTCCGAGAGCACCATTTTGAAAGCGAAAGCATGTTCGGGGTTTCCGGATTGACGACTATATATTTTATTGTCGGTCACAATGACTCCGTCTATTTCATACATATAATTTTGTCGCCAATCTACTAACAAAGCGGACAACATTTCATTGGATAATTTGCTGGTTTCTTGATACAAAACACGCTCTACATTTTGTGTGCCTAGAAACTCCATTTGGTCTAGAGGCGTCTTTACGGGTACAATGACTTCATAGGCGACAAAATGTAGGTCAACCACTGAATCAGTAATTGTCTTGTGGTTTACGATGCCAGCGACCATATTTCTAGCATTCGCAAATTTGGATTGGTATTTTTCTAAAAACACGCTTTTCGGAATAATAAATTCACCGCGAATTGCGATGCCCTTTGTTTTGGGTAATCTTAAAAAGGGAATTAAATGACTTACATCTTGTCCCACCTTTCCATTGCCTCTTGTATATAATTTTGGTTTTTTACCTTCTGTTGTATAGAGTCCACTTACGCCGTCTAATTTACATGATAGAACGTATGGTCCCGTATATTTCTTTGTCCATTGCTCTAATGCGCCCGTATCCGGTTTAATTTTATCCATAGACGCCATTTCGTGTGGTAACTTGACCTTGTTGCGTTCTACTTCCGCACCTACAGCTATAATATCGGTATTTGAAGGAAATCGTTGTTCTATAAATTCTTTTATAATATCAAACTGATTATCCGTTAAAATTGGTTCCTCATTGTAATATTTCGCATTGGCTACACGAATAATATCGCCCAATTGCTTTTCTGTGAGCTCTTGTAGAACTTGGATACCATTTTTCTTAAAATTGTCTACTATTGCGAGTACATCTGTATCTTCTCCTTTTTTTGTTGTGCGTTTTTTCAATGTTTTATTCTTTTTTATAGGCACAAATTCTTGTATTGGTTCTTGTATTGGTTCTTGTATTGGTTCTTGTATTGGTTCTTGTATTGGTTCTTGTATTGGTTCTTGTATTGGTTCTTGTATTGGTTCTTGTATTGGTTTCCCCTTTGTTGTTTTTATTACCGCACGACCATCCTTTCTTTCTATCGGAGTCTTAAATTCCAATCCTAAAAAGTCGAATATGTCCTCTTCTTTACGAAACGGCTGATCCACTTTTTCACCCTTTTTCCTATTTTCTAAGCGATAAATACCATGTTCGTTAAAAGTAAACCCCTTATTAAGCGCATATTGACGCATAACAGTATTGAACATTTTGGATCCGGTAAAATATAAAACAGCGAATGGATATTCATCTGGAGGAGCGTATAAGAAATCAACACGGCGTGCTACCGCTTTATTTGGTAATTTCGCAATCACTAGTGTTTTGGATTGTCCTCTTGACAAGATTTCCAATATAATACCCGTTTTCAATAGTTCATCAATAAATGCGCTATAAATAGTACCCGTTCTTCCCGTAATGATTACATCAATGTCTCCGGATGTTTGCGCACCTCTTCTATAAGAGCCAACAATTTCGAATTTTGCGTCGGCAGAATTTGCTGCTACCTTTTTAAAGATGGCTTGAAATAACTGGTCATATTCTTCTATTTCTGAACGCGGTATTCTCTCTTGAATTTGCTCGTAATATTTGAGACCTACCTTTTGTATGTCATTCAATAACTCGTCTTGTTTTGAACGTAAATCGTCGATTGTTTTAATCCCAGCTTTCACTAATTCGGTGGCTTTCTTAGGGCCAATGCCGTATACGTCTGCTAACACATTTATAGGATTGTTTTTTTCGCGCTCCAATACACGTAACGTTCCGGTTTCCATGTATTCATTGAGCTTTTCCATTATTGTAGAACCGATTCCGGGAAGTCCGGACAATTGTTTCGGCGATATAATATCGTCTGGATACCCCATAATGGTTTCTTGTGCTTTTTGATACGCTCTCGCTCTAAATGGCTCCCCATTTTTTAACATTATTGAACTCAGTGTTTCCATTAATTCGATAAATTCTTCATTACGTCTTTTAGTGGGAATTAGTTCTTGTTTTAAATCTTGTTTAAAATCTTGTACCTTTGGTAACAGAACCTTTGGTTCAAGTTCTACTTTTTCCATTATTTGTAATTCAACTGGTATCTTTAAACGTCTTTTGGTATACACTCTTTTTGGTTTTTTGGATTCAATTATTTCTTTTTTTTTAGGTTCTTCTTTTACTGTTTCTTTAGACTCTGGGATTATTAATGGTTTTGTGAAAATTTCTTCTTCCTCTCCAATTATTTCAAATTCAATTGGTTTTCTTAGTTTTCTTGTTTTGGTTTTAACCCTCTGTTTTGGTTCAACGTGTACCTTTGGTTGAACGTGTACCTTTGGTTGAACGTGTACCTTTGGTTGAACTTGTACCTTTGGCTCTTTTTTAATCAATTTAAAATTATCAATTTCGGTTTGACTGTAACAGTCACTGCCTAACGGTTTATATTTCTTGGTACCTTTTTTACATCGACTGCTATTTGTATTAGTATTAATCATTTTGGGTTTCTTTACATTTGTTAGTTTAAAATTATCAATTTCGGTTTGATTATAGCATCCACTACCTAATGGTTTATATTTCTTGGTTCCTTTTTTACATCTTATATTC
>Ga0208864_1000589_pt1 | contig 12107 bp, 11 predicted proteins | sample CryBogmetaGMA05M_FD_184542 | JGI IMG/M metagenome (GOLD analysis project Ga0208864, IMG submission 184542) | Freshwater microbial communities from Crystal Bog, Wisconsin, USA - MA0.5M (SPAdes) | ecosystem: Environmental > Aquatic > Freshwater > Lake | place: Crystal Bog, Wisconsin, USA...
GTGGGTGGTGGTGGCCAATGTCTGGAAGGAACGGGTCGTGGAGGGCTGGACCACGCTCTCGCTGCAGATCGCGGTGATGTTCTTCTTCCTGTTCACCACCCTGATCGTGATCGCGGAGTATCTCGCGCACGCCTTCGAGGAGGTGAAGGACTGCCCGCTCTACCACGTGGCCGAGGAGCGGTGCAGCTCCACGGCGATGAGCGACGCCCGCAAGCGGAACATCCGCATGGTGTCGAACGAGAACCCGGAGGAGAAGCATGGAATCGAGTCTCCGCGCCGCGCCGGCTGACGCCTGCGGCTGGTCGGTGCCCGCGCACGACGCGCTGCCATTGGGCCCGCGCCGCTCGCGGTATGCCGTCTGCCTGTTCGTGATCAACGAGGCCGAACGGCTCCACCGCCAGCTGGGCAAGATGCAGGCGGTGGACCACGGCCTCGACGTCGTGCTCGCCGACGGCGGCAGCACCGACGGCTCGACCGCTCCCGACCGGCTCGCCGCGGCCGGCGTGCGGGCGCTGCTCGTCAAGCGGGGGCCCGGCCGGCTCAGCGCCCAGATGCGGATGGGGCTCGCCTGGTGCCTGGGCGAAGGCTACGACGGCGTGATCGTCATGGACGGCAACGACAAGGACGATCCCGAGGCGCTGCCGCGGTTCGCCGCGATGCTCGACGCGGGCACCGACCACGTGCAGGGTTCCCGCTACGTGCCGGGCGGCAAGGCGGTCAACACGCCGCTGTCGCGGCACCTCGCCGTCACGCTCCTCCACGCGCCGCTCGTGAGTCTCGCGGCCCGTCGCCGCTACACCGACACCACCAACGGCTTCCGCGGCTACTCGCGGCGGCTGCTCGAGGATCCCCGCGTGAGCCCGTTCCGCGACGTGTTCACGGGCTACGAGCTGCACTACTACCTCGCGATTCGCGCGGCCCGGCTCGGCCTCCGCGTGGCCGAGATTCCCGTGACGCGGGCCTATCCGGCCCATGGAGGCGTGCCCACGAAGATCAAGGGCCTCCGGGGCAACACCCTGATCCTCCAGACCCTCGCCCGCGCCTGCCTCGGGGCCTTCGACCCGCCGGCCGCGCGGGCCGCCTGACACCGTGTCTCTCCCACGCATCCCCTCCCAAAAAAGGATTCGCCCATGAACGACGCGCTGATCGGCTGCTCGGGTCTCGTCGGTGGCACGCTGCTGGCACGCCGCCGGTTCGCGGCCGCCTACCGCTCGACCACGATCGAGGGGATCGCGGGCCGCAGCTTCGACCGCATCTACTGCGCGGGTGCGCCGGCCGAGAAGTGGAAGGCCAATCGCGATCCCGACGCCGACCGGGCCAACCTCCGCCGCCTGGTGGACGCGGTCTCGAAGGCGAAGGCACGAAAGCTCGTGCTGATCTCCACGGTGGACGTGTTCGGCGATCCGCAGCGGGTGACCGAGCACGACCAGCCGACGGAGGCCACGCCCTACGGCGCGAACCGGCTCGAACTCGAGCGGACGCTCGCGGAACGGTTCGACACGACGGTGGTTCGCCTGCCGGGGCTCTACGGCGCGGGCCTCAAGAAGAACGTCGTCTACGATCTGCTGCACGGCAACCAGCCGGAGAAGATCGACGCCCGCGGCTGCTTCCAGTTCTACAACCTCGCCCGGCTGTCGCACGACCTCGACGTGATCGAAGGGGCCTGCCTGCGGCTGGTGCATCTCGTCACGGAGCCGGTCACGGTGGGCCGCGTGGCCCGCGAGGCCTTCGGCATCGAGTTCGACAACGTGCTGCCCGGTCGGCCCGCGGAATACGACGTCCGCACGGAACACGCCGCCGCGTTCGGCCGCGGTGGACCCTATGTGGCGACCGCCGACGAGGTGCTCGCTGGCATGCGGGCCTTCATCGCCGCCGAGCGGCAGGTGCGGCAATGCGCCTAGCGGCCTCCAACATCGCCTGGCCCGCGGAGGCCGACGCCGAGGCGGCGGCCCTGCTCGTGGCCCACGGCGCGACGGGCGTGGAAGTGGCCCCCGCGCGGGTCTGCGAGCGGCCCTGGGAGGCGGCGCCGGAACGCGTGGCGGAGGTTCGCGGGTTCTGGGAGGACCGCGGGCTGCCGATCGTGGCGCTGCAGGCGCTGCTCTTCGGCCGCGGCGATCTCGTGCTCTTCGCCGACGCGGCCACGCGTCGCCGGCTCTTCGATCACCTCGCGGCGATCATCGATCTCGCCGCAGGCCTCGGCGGCACGCGGCTCGTGTTCGGCTCGCCGAAGAACCGGCTCCGCGGCGGCCTGGGCTCGGCGCAGGCCGAGGCGATCGCGATCCCGTTCTTCCGCGCGCTCGGGCGGCGGGCCGCGGATCAAGGGGTGTGGCTGTGCCTGGAGCCGAATCCGCCGGCCTACGGCTGCGACTTCCTCGTCGACTCGCGGCAGGTGATCGAGTTCGTCGCACGCGTCGATCAGGATGGCCTCGGCGTGCACCTCGACGCCGGCGCGATGGCGCTCGCCGGCGAGTCGCCCGCTGAGGTCGTGATGCAGGCGGGGCCGCGGTGGCGGCACTTCCACGCCAGCGAACCGGGCCTCGCGGCCGTCGGCACCGGCGGTGTGGACCACACCGCGGTGGCCGCGGCGCTCGGGGCCGCGGGGTACGACGGCCACGTCTCGATCGAGATGACGCAGGGACCACACGGCACCTCGTGGCGCGAGCGGCTCGAAGCGGCGCTCGTCGCCGTCAACGCCGCGTATCGCCCACGGGTGGCCGTTCGCGCCGCCTGAACGCCGTCAGCGTGCGGCGTCGGCGGCCTGCGTGGCGCCGCCCACGGACGTGCGGCGGTCGCCGGAGGGTGGCTTCCCGCCGCCCCCCTCTCGCCAGGCGGAGAGATCGCGGCCCGTGAGTTGTTCGAGCCTGGCGATGTCGCTGCCGTAGAGGTCGAGCAGCGGCCCGAGGAGCGAGGGCCGCAGCGGCGGGGGTGCGGTCGAGACCACGCCGTCGCCCAGGCCGGGAACGACGACTTCCCCGAGGGCCTCGGCCGGCAGCGCGCGAAACTCGGCCGCGTCGATGCCGAGATGGGCGGCCAGCGCGTCGAGCACGACCGCGGGCCGCGCGGCGATGTCGTCCTGGAAGAGGATCAGCAGCTGCTCGCGCGGAAACACCGAGTGCCAGCGGTCGAGGCAGCCGACGTAGTCGCCCCGGGCCCGCGAGGCGGCGGAACGAAAGTGGTCGAGAAACCACTGGTCGCTCGCCTCCGGCACGAGCATTTGGGCGCGGGTCAGGCCCATCAGCGCCGCCGACCAGGCGCGGTCGAGCGGGTTGCGGAGGCTGATGAACAGGCGGATCCCCGGGCAGCGGCGCTGGATCGCCCCGATCTGCTCCACGGGCAGTGTGGCGTAGGCGGGCGTGATCTCGCCGGTCTTGATCGGTCGGCCGGTGCGCGACTGCCGCGAGGGGGGCTCGAGCAGCGCGGCCCACTCGTCGGCGTCCGGGGCGGCCGCGGCGTCCCAGTAGTGCACTTCCTTGCCGCGTGGGAACGCCACCTGCGGATGCCGCGCGAGCTGGTGGTAGAGCCACGTCGTGCCCCCCTTCTGGACGCCGATTCCCAGGAAGTCGACGGTGGGCGCGGCGAATGAGTCGGCGTGCATGCGGGCATCGTACCGCTGGCGTTCCCGTGCCGACAAACCGTCGCCATTCGGCCTCGGGCTGCCGGCGGCGCGGCGGAACCGGGTAGGATCGCGTGGAGACCGCTCGCCGAGCGGCCGGGGTGAACGTGGAGGAGAAGACGCCATGCAGCGGATCGTCGTCATCATCATGTGCGGGCTCGTCCTGAATGTCGCGGGGATGGCCGCTGCGCAGCGGCTCCCGGCCGTCGCCGGAGCCACGGACGCACACACGCTCGTGGGCACGTGGCGGGTGGTGAGCATCGAGGCCAACGGCACCACGTCGCGGCCTGAGGACGCGCGAAAGATCACGGTGGTGAACACGGGAGATGGTGGCTGGACGATCTTTTCCGAGGGCCGGATGATCGCCAAAGGCACCAATGAACTCCTGCCCTGGAGCGTGCCCAAGGGGATCGACTTCGTGGTCACCGAGACGGCCGACGGCGCCGAGACCAGGCGGCACCAGGGGATCTACGAACTCGAGCAGGACACGCGGCGGATCTGCTTCGCGGGCCCCGATGCCGCGCGGCCCACGGCGTTCGCCGCGCCGACCGGGAGTGGCAACGTGCTCGTGACGCTCGAACGCGTGTCCGAGTGACGTGACGTGGGTGTGGTGCCTGACGTGGGTGTGGTGCCTGAAGTGGGTGTGGTGCCTGAAGTGGGTGCAGGTTTTCAACCTGCACAATTCCCACCCCGGGCTTGGCCTCACCGCAGGTTAAAAACCTGCGGCCACTTTTGGGCAGGTCACCACAGGTTGAAAACCTGCGGCCACTTTCGGGCGGGGCACCAGAGGCTTAAACCGGCGGCCCCTAGCGGACCTGCGTCGGCTGCGCGGCCATGACGCCGGCCGGCTGACCGCCGCGGTGCTCCGCCGGATAGAAGGCGGCCCAGACGGGATTGTGGTCCGACACCTCGAGCGCCTTCTCGAGCGGCAGGCCGAACGTGTTCTGGAGGTCGAGTACGCCCCAGGTGCCGAGATACTCGCTCGTCTGCGGCTGGGCGAAGACCAGGTTGTCGTAGGTCTTCGACCGTCGCGTGTTGGTCGTCGTGCCTGACACCGCCCAGCCGATGCCCGGGATCTTCTTGAAGGCGGAGAACTCGGGGGGGCCGGCGTTGAGGTCGCCGAGCACGATCACGTCGTCTTCGTCCGGACGCAGCGCCTGCATCTGCTGGAACACGGTGGAGAGCGCCTGCAACTCAGACGGCACCTCGTCGGGATCGGTGTGGATGTCGACGAGCCAGAAGGTAAACGCCATCTCGGCGGGCTGGATGCGGGTCCGGAACCGGACGTGCATCGGGGGGCGGTGGAGGGCGCCCGAGGGATTGGGCACCACGCCGAGCGACGAGGCGTCCACCTCGATCCGCTGGGTATCGTAGACGAACGCATACTGCTCCTTGCTCACCGTGCGGCCCTCACGTGGGCCGATCACGTAGTGATACTGGCTGCCGTCGGCGTTCACCGCCCTGACGAACGACGGAATGATCTCGTCGGATTTCGCCCGCACCTCCTGGATGGCGACGATGTCGAACTTCCGCGCCACGCGGGCGAGCACCTCCACGACCTCCCGCTTGGCCATCTTCGACTCGCCGAAGACCTGGATGTTGAAGCTGCAGACGAGCACCGCGTCCCAAGGCTTGACCGCCGGCATGGGGGACTGCTGGCCCCGGGCCGGCACCGCGGCGAACACGAGCGCGGCGAAGGCGACCGCGCAGACCGCCGCCGCAAACGGGCGCGGTCGTACCGAGGGAAGGGACTGTGCGGATGCCACGCCCTTCCTATCGGCGTGGCGGGCCGGGCGTCATGCTCCAACGCGGGCGGCCGCGGCAGGGCTTCTCACGCCCCCTCGATCGCCGCCAAGGCCTCGCCGGCGAGCCGCGCGAGCCTCGGGTCGGCCGCCTGGGTGGCGGTGCGGAGCGGTTCGCGGGCGACTGCGGCGGCGGGGCCGAGTTTGCCGAGCGCCCAGGCGGCGCGCTGGGCCACGGCTGCATCGCCCGAGGTGAGGCAGTCGGCCAGCACACTCGCCGTGCCTCCCGCAGCCTCTCCAGCCCGCCCCAGGAGCGTGACCGCCCAATAGGCTGCGAGCGGCACGCTCTCCTTCGCGAGGGTCGCCAGGGTGGCGATCGCCTCGGGCGGCGGCGGGCCTGCCTCCTCGAGCGCCGCCACGGACCACTCGCGGACCCGTTCGTCGGCGTCGCCACAGGCCCGCACGAGTGGGATCGCCGCGGCCGCGGCCTCCGCGCCTGCCTGCGCGAGTTTCTCGGCCGCCGCGGCCCGCTCGTCGGCATTCGTCGAGGCGAGTTTGGTCGCGAGGCTCGCCGTGTCGCCGGTGTCGTCCGGGGCCATGCCGTGTCTCCGGGGAGTGCGTTGGTTCCTACACTATCGGCATTCAGCGCCGCCGACACCTTCGCCGGCAGGCCTTCGCCATCCCGTCTTTCGTTTTCAGGAGCGTGAGCATGACCGATTTCCGTGCTGCCCTGGCCCTCGCGGCCGCCCTCGTCCTCGTCGGCCCGGTGGGATCGCCGCGGCTCGGATGGGCCACGGACGCGCAGGCCCAGTTGCCGCTCGCGGCCCCCGGCACGAAGTTCGCCTTCGAGGTGATCGAGAGCCACGATGCGGAGTACCTCGGCGACACGCCGGGCCACATGGGCCGCGACGGCGGCCTCACCGTGAGGCCCAGCGTGGCTCTCGGCGACGGTGTCTACCGCACCGAGGGGCAGACGAGCCGCCGCGTGGGCACGGTCACCCGCGCGGTCTGGGATCGCGTGAGCGGTGGCCTGACCGTCGAGTTCGACCCCGCGCCGCTCATGCGGATCGCCGTCGGCGACGAGGTGTGGGTCGATCTCAATCCCGCCGCGGCGGCGCCGTGATGCGGCGGAGCATCAGTCGGGCGTCGCGCCGGGGCGGCGCTTCGGCGCGGGGTTGCTGAAGCCACCGGACGTCTCGTCGATCCCGAAGCTGAACGTGCCCGAGAGCCGCGTGCCCGATTCGAGGCCCCGCTCGCCGAGCGCGACGGTGCCGCCGACGATCCGCATCGGCCCCGATCCGAAGAAGCCCGCCCCCTCCGTCAGCATGCCGCCGGTCGTGAAGCCGCCGGTCGACTCGCGCACGAGTCGCCGGTCGAGCATGAAGGTGAGCGTGAGCGGCTTGCCGTCGGCCCGTGTGCCGGAGATCGTCACCCCCAGCGGGGCGTCGGCGGGCGCCGTCGGCCTGCCCCCGGGTCCGGGCATCGGCATCGGGTAGGCCGCCACGGTCGCCGGCACGAACGCGACCGGCTGCTCGTCGAGCGTCAGCCCGAGGGCGATCTCGCCCGCCGCCGTCTCGCCGTCGGCCGCTCCTCGCGGCACGGTGGCGAACGTGCCGCTCACGTGGCCGATGCGGGTGGTCGTCAGCGGCTGACGGAAGGTTTCTGGCAGTTCCGGCGGCCAGGCGTCGAGCGCCACCTCGAGCTCTCCGCGCCGGCGGCGGATGAAGTCGCGGACGGCGTCGAGCGGCCGTGCCATGGCCGCCTGCGGCGGGGCCGTGTGGGGCCCGAGCAGATCCTCGAGCCGATCGACCTCGGCGAGCAGGTCGTCCTCCTGCCAGACGGTGTCGAGCAGTTCTTCGAGCCGCCGGCGATAGCGGTCGATGACGCCCGGGGCGAAGGCGAGCCGGTTGGCCAGCGCCGCCTGCGCGTAGATGGCCGGTGCCGGCCCGCGGCCGAGCCCGGGCAGGAATGCCGGCACGGGCGTGAACGCCGAGTCGGCACCCCAGGGGATGAAGACGATGCGGCCACTGCCCGCGGGAACGTGCACGAAGAAGTTGTTCTGGTTGGAGGTGTAGCCATCCCACATCCCGATCAGGGCCTCGACCGCCTGGAACGACAGAAACTCCTCGACGTCCACGAGCGCCTCCACGCGATCGAGGGCGAGCGGCCCGTCGGCCGCGAGCAGCCGGGCGAGTTCGTCGAGCCGGGGCCGGAGGCGGTCGTGCGTCTCGATCTCCAGCTTCTCGAGCGACGCGGGCACGAGGTCGGTGACCGTGCCTTCGTAGAGTCCGCCGTCGTCCCGGCCGAACACCCGGGTGAGAAACGGCTTCTTGATCGATTCGACGTTCGAGTAGACGCCGAGTGGCTCGCCGTTGACCGTCACCGCCGCGAAGCCGACCCGCGGCGCGGGCACGCCGGCCGCGCGGAACAGCCGGTAGGCGAGGAACTGGGCCACGCACGAGGCGTCTTGCTTGTTGTTGTTGAGCGTCAGGCGGCGGAGGCCCGTTACCGGATCCTGCGGCACGAAGCGGTTGAGATCGACGATCAGCGACGGCCGTGCGGAATCGACCGAGCCGAAGAAGCCCTTCTTGCGCACGCCGACGTCGGCGACTGCGACGTCGTCGATGGTGGCCGCGGCGCGGTGCCAGGTGAACTTCGTCGGCGGTCCGGCGCCGAAGACGCCCGCGGGGCCGCGGGTCTCGCGGCGGAGGGCCTCCCAGTGGTCGGCGGGGAGCGTGATCGCCACCGGCACCACGCGGGTGCCGTCGAGCAGCGCTTCGGCATCGAGGCCGGCGCCGCGGGCCCGGAGGTGGAAGCCGCCGATCGCCACCGCTGCGAGCAGGAGGAACCGACGGCTCATGTTCAGGGTGGCTCCCCGGCCCGTCGTCCGCGACCGCGGGCGACGCATGCAGTATGCTCGCCACAGACACGGGGAAACAGCCTTCGGTTCGGCTCGTCGAGGATGGTCATGCTGCTGCGGTGGCTCGCGGGTTGTCTGCTGCTGATGCTGGTGCCGGTCGGAAGCTGTGCCTGGGCTGCCGATCCGGAGCGGTTTGCACGCGACGTTCCCGAGGGCATCTATCGCGTCACGGTCGAGTTTGGCGGCGACGACATCGAGAGCATCACGACGTGCAAGGGCGAGGCCCGGCGGCTGTTCGTGCTCGGCGAGCGGGTGCCGAAAGGAGCAAGCGAACGCCGCACGTTCCTCGTCGACGTCCGCCGGCGGGAGTTTCCCGGCGGTCGCGTGGCGCTCAAGGACCGCGAGGTGGGCACGGCGACCTGGGACGATCGGCTCACGCTCGAGTTTCTCGGCGATTCAGCCCGTGTGCGGAGCGTGGCGGTCGAGCCGCTCCCGGCCGACGCCCCGGTGACCCGGATCTTCCTCGCCGGCGACTCGACGGTGACCGACCAGTCGCGGGAGCCCTATGCCGGCTGGGGTCAGATGCTACCCGTGTTCTTCGGGTCCCACGCCGTCGTCGCCAACCATGCGGAGTCGGGGCTGGCGCTCGCGTCGTTTCGGGGGGGCCGGCGGCTCGACAAGATCCTCTCCCAGGTCCACCCGGGCGACTTCGTGCTGATCCAGTTCGGCCACAACGACCAGAAAGCGAAGGGGGATGCCGCGGGCGCCTTCGCGGGCTACACGACGGCGCTCGAGGAGTTCGTGGAGGCGATTCGGGAGCGGGGCGGCAGGCCGGTGCTCGTGACCTCGGTGGCCCGGCGGCGCTTCGACGACGCGGGGCAGGTGGTCGAGTCGCTCGGCGACTTCCCGGAGGCGGTGCGGCGGGTCGCAGCCGCGCGGCACGTGCCGCTCATCGATCTCAACGCGATGTCGAAACGGCTCTACCAGGCGCTCGGCGTGGAAGGGAGCAAGGCCCTGTTCCTGCACGTGCCCGCGGGCGTCTATCCGGGGCAGGCCGAGCCGATCCGCGACGACACCCACTTCAGCACCTATGGCGGCTACGAGATCGCCCGCTGTGTCGTCGAGGGCATCCGTGCGGGAGTGCCCGACCTCGTCCCCTTGCTCGCCGCCGACGCGGTTCGGCCGTTCGAGCCCGCTGAGCCCGATCCGATCGCCGCTGTGGCGATTCCCCCGAGTCCCTTCGAGGTCCTGGCCGTTCCCGACGGCAGGTGATCCGTGATGCGTCAGGTGCTGTTCGCCGTGCTCGTGCTCGCCGCGCTGCCTGCAGGGGCCGCCCCGGAGGACGACCGTCCGGTCGAGGACGCCGCCCGATTCAAGCTGGCCCGCCCCGCCAATCCCGATCTGCCGTCGCTGTTTCTCGTGGGTGACTCGACGGTGAAGTGCGGTACGCGGGGCCAGCGGGGCTGGGGCGAGGAGTTCGGAAAGTACTTCGATCCCGCGAAGGTGAACGTGGTGAACGTCGCGATCGGCGGGCGGAGCAGCCGCACCTTCATCACCGAAGGCCGCTGGCAAGCGACGCTCTCGATGGTGAAGCCGGGGGACGCCGTGATCATCCAGTTCGGTCACAACGACGGCGGCCCGATCAACGACGACTCCCGGGCTCGGGGCTCGATCCGCGGCACGGGTACCGCGACCGAGGCGATCGACAACCTGCTGACGAAGCAGCCCGAGGTGGTACGGACCTACGGCGCATACCTGCGGCAGTATCTCGCCGACGCGCGGGCCAAGGGAGCGACTCCCTATCTCTGCACGCAGGTGCCGCGGAAGCTCTGGGAGCCGGAGGGGTCGCGGATCGGTCGCCCGGGCGACGGCACGGTGGCGTGGGCGCGAGACGTGGCCGCGACCGAGAAGGCCACGCTGCTCGATCTCCACGAGGCGGTGGCGGCGTCGTACGACGCGCTCGGTCGCGAGGCCGTGGAGCCGTTCTTCGCCGACGAGCGGACCCACACGACCGTCGCCGGCGCCGATCACACGGCGCGGATCGTGGTCGGCCTCCTCAAGGGCCTGCCCGAGTCGCCCTGGGGTGGCCGCCTGTCACCGGTGGGGGCGGCGGTCGCGACGCTGCCCGCGCCGTAGCCGCGGAGAAACTCAGGCCACGGGCGGCAGGGTCGCGATCACCCCGTCGCCGCCGATCACCACCTCGTGGGCGAGCGTCGAGCGGCTGCGGATCGTGTCGAAGCTCTCGTCGAGCACCCACGACGAATAGGCCGCGGTGACGAGGCTCTCCGACGAATCCACGGCGTCGTTGGTGATGTCCCAGAACATCATGCCGCCCAGGCCCAGATCTTCGGCCCACCGCGACTTCTGCGCGATCGAGGTGGGGGTTTCGAACGAGCTGAAGAGCCGCTGCGTGGCGTTGTAGACGTAGGCGGCCTGCGCCGTGTCGTCCCAGTAGATCTTCCAGCCGCTCGTGGGATTCTGCACCTGGCCGAGCAGGTCCTTGTAGTCGTAGACGCCGGCCTCGAACGTGCCGGGCGCCTTGCCGGAGGCCGTCTCCCCGTAGCCACCGTCACCGCCGTCGGCCACACCGCTCCAGCCCCGGGTGTAGAGCGGCGCGCCGAGCACGACCTGCTTGGGGTTCACGCCGGCCGCCAGGTAGGCGTGCACCGCCGTCTTCACGTCGTAACCGGCCGAGTCGCCCGTGAACGCCGACTGATGGCCGGTCGTGTTCTCCCATGTGCCGTGGAAGTCGTAGGCCATGATGTTGAAGTGGTCCACGGATGGCGCGAGGCCGGCGAGGTTGAAGTTGGCGATCTTGTCGATCCCGGCGGGGGAGGCGACCGAGATCTCGTAGCGCCGGCCGAGCTGCTGGCCGAGGGCGTCGAACTTCGTCCGCACGAGCTGCAGGAGCGCCGCGTAGTTGGCCCCGTCGCTCGGGCTCGCCGAGTTGCCGCCGAGTCCGCCCCCGCCCGGATACTCCCAATCGAAGTCGATGCCGTCGAACATCCGGTAGGTGTCGAGGAAGCGGGCGAGCGAGGTCGCGAAGGTCTCGCGGCCCGCCGCGGTCGAGCAGACGCTGCTGAAGTTGGTGGACAGCGTCCAGCCGCCCACGGCGATGTTCACCTTGAGGTGCGGATACTTCGCCTTGAGCTCGGCCAGCTGGTTGAAGTTGCCCCACACGGTCTGCGTGGCGCGCGGATCGCCGGGCGGGTAATACCAGAGGTCGGCCTCTCCCGACACCGACTCGTTCGCGGCGAATCGCTTCTCGACGGCGGCGTAACTGTCGTAGATCGCCACCTCGCCGTTGCTCTTGAGGTCGAGGAAGGAATAGATGAGGCGATTGATCTTGTCGGCCGGCACGTCGGCCACCTGAAAGTTGCGGCCGTAGATGCCCCACTCGGGGAAGTAAGCCGTGAGCACCTTGTCGGTGGTCGCGATCGTCTGGGTGGTGCCGGGATTCGTGCCGCCGTAGGTGCCGTCGTCGAACAGCCCGGTGGCGAGGAAGTCGGCCACGTCGAGCACGTCCACGAGCCCGTCGCCGCCGAAGTCACCCTCGACCCATCCCGCCGAACTGCCGGAGTCGAACTTGCCGCCGGCGAGGAAGTTGGCGACGTCGAGCATGTCCACGCTCCAATCCACGTTGGTGTCGCCCGGCTGGGCGGCCGGATTCGGCTTGGGCGATGGCGTCGGGGTCGGGGTCGGAGGAGGAGTCGGGGTTGGCGTGGGCGTGGGCGTGCTGAGCGTGTTGCGAGTTCCGTAGTCGGCGAACGCCTGGCTGAAACTCCCCGCCGGCGCGTCGAGGCCCGAGGCAGAGGAGGTGGCCTGGCCGGGCGTCCCGGGGTTGTCGCGGGCCACCGACCACATCGCGATCATGCCCAGCCCCTTCTGCCGA
>Ga0208864_1000594_pt1 | contig 12068 bp, 8 predicted proteins | sample CryBogmetaGMA05M_FD_184542 | JGI IMG/M metagenome (GOLD analysis project Ga0208864, IMG submission 184542) | Freshwater microbial communities from Crystal Bog, Wisconsin, USA - MA0.5M (SPAdes) | ecosystem: Environmental > Aquatic > Freshwater > Lake | place: Crystal Bog, Wisconsin, USA...
GCCACGCGCCGCCGCCCGGCGCCGGTTCGACGGCGCGTGGCTCGCGCTGGTGCGCGAGGGTGCGCTCGTGCCGGCCAGGCCCGCAGCGACGGGGCCCGCCGACCCGGCCGGCGCCGGCGGCCGCTGGCGGCTTTCGACCGAGGCCCGCGGTCGCGCCGCCGATTGGTCGCGGCGGATGCGGGCCTGGGACGAGATCGTGCGCACGCGGCCGGCAGACGCCCGCACGAGCCTCACGATCGACCTGCCCGACCCCGGCACCATCTTCCGGGACGACGCGACGCGTCCCGCCCACTGACCGCGCCGTCCGATCGCACCGCCTGTCCGCCGTCCGTTCGAGGCATCCCGGGAACCAGATCGTGTCGCTCCTCACCCTGCTCACCGAAGGCGGCGGCATGCATGCCTGGGCGATCGCCACCGCGGCGGTCGTGGCAGCCGGGGCGAGCCTCGTGGGCTCGTTCCTGGTCGTGCGGCGCATGAGCCTGCTGGGCGACGCGATCAGCCATGCGGTGTTGCCGGGGATCGTGCTGGCCGTGCTCGCGGGGGGCCGGCCGGGCGGACCGCTCGTGCTCGCGGGCGCCGTGGCCGCGGCGCTCGTGACCGTGTGGCTCACGCGGGTGCTGCGAACTGCCGGGGGGATCGCCGAGGACGCCGGCACCGGTGTCGCCTTCACCACGCTCTTCGCGCTCGGCGTGGTCATCGTCTCGGCCGCCGCGTCGCGGATCGACCTCGACCCGGCCTGCGTCCTGCACGGCGTGCTGGAGCTCGTGCCCTTCGACACCGTGCCGATCGCCGGCGTCGAGGTGCCCCGCGCGTTCCTCACCGCTGCCGCCGTGTTCGTCGTGCTCGTCGCGGCGGCGATCGCCACCTGGCCGCTGCAGGTCTTCACCGCGTTCGACGCCGAGGCGGCGGCGGTGGCGGGCGTGCCGGCGACGGCGGTGACGACGGGCCTCCTCGTGGCCACGGCCCTGGCCACCGTGGCGGGCTTCGAGGCGGTGGGGGCGATCCTCGTCGTCGCGCTGCTCGTCGTGCCGGCCGCCTCGGCCGAGCTGGTCACGCGGCGGCTGTGCTGGATGGTGCCGGTGGCGATCCTCTTCGGGGTCGCGGCCGCGGTCGTCGGCTACCTGGCGGCCTGGCGCTGGAATACGAGTGCGGCCGGCATGATCGCCGTCGTGCTGGGCGCGGGCTACGGGGCGGCCGTCGTGCTCGCGCCCGAGGACGGGCTCCTCGCGCGGCTGCGGAGCCGGGGCGGGTTTCGCTGGCGGGTCGTCTGCGAGGACCGGCTGGCCACACGCTGGCGGCAGGAGGAACGCCTCCGGGAGCCGTCCGCGGAGCGTGCCGGGGCCGGGGGGCGGGGCAGCCTGCCGGCGGACGCGACGCCGCCGCCGGGCCTCGGCGATCGGGTCGCCGACCTGTGGCTCCTCGCGACCGGTCGGCTCGAGCGGCCGGCCGGCGCGGGCCTGCGGCTCTCCGCGAGGGGCCGCGACGAGGCGGCGACGGTGGTCAGGTCGCACCGCCTCTGGGAGGCGTGGCTCGGGCGGCACGCCGACGTGCCACTCGACCACCTGCATCCGCCCGCGGAGTGGATCGAACACCACCTCGGCGCCGACGTCCGGCGGCGGATCGAGGCCGAGGTCGCGCCCGAAGGGAGCGATCCGCACGGCCGCACGATCCCGCCCGAGTCGTGACCGACGAGGGGGTGTGGTCGTGGGCGCCGCCCCCGCCGTCCGCGCACGCCCCGGCCGCTCCCTGGCCGCGGAAAAAGTCCTCCGGGACTTTTTCCCGGATCGAAAACCTCCGGTTTTCCTGGGGAGCTTCGCCGGTGTCGCGGGAAGCCTTCGGCTTCCCGGGGAGCTGCGCTCGCGCGATCGCATCCGTGCGATCGAGCAGGCTGTGTGTCCACAGCCTGCTTGCTGCCCGCGGAAAAAGTCCTCCGGGACTTTTTCCCGGATCGAAAACCTCCGGTTTTCCTGGGGAGCTGCGCTCGCGCGATCGCATCCGTGCGATCGAGCAGGCTGTGTGTCCACAGCCTGCTACCGTGTCCGCTTGGCGGGCGACGTGCGGGGCCGTGGGGAGGCGGCCCGACGGCCCGCGACCGCGGGCTTGCGGCCTGCGGCGGCGGGCTTGCGGCCTGCGGCGGCGGGCTTGCGGCCTGCGGCGGCGGGCTTGCGGCCTGCGGCTCGATGCCGCGGCTCGAACCCGCGCAGCGTCGCGAGGTTGGCCCGGTCGTTCTCGGGGCAGACCTTCCCGTCCGGGCCCTCCTTGGGCGTTTCGAGGATCAGCGGGATGCCGTCGAGGAGCGGGTGCCGCATGATGAGTCGAAACGCCTCCGGTCCGATCTTGCCGGCGCCGATCGCCTCGTGCCGGTCGACCCGTGAGCCCCGTTCGCGCTTCGAGTCGTTGGCGTGGATCAGCCGCAGCCGCCCCAGCCCGATCGCGGCCTCGAACTCGGCGAGCGTGCGGTCGAGCTCGACCACGGGCGCGAGTCCGTAGCCGGCGGCGAACACGTGGCAGGTGTCGAGGCAGACCGCCGCCCGGGCCGCGGGCCCGCCCCTCGGGGCGGCCGCGTCGATGATCGCGAGGATCGCGCCGATCTCCGCGAACGAGTCGCCGAGGCACGAGCCCTGGCCCGCCGTCGTCTCCACGAGGATGCCGGCCGAGCAGCCGCCGGTGCGATCGAGCGCCGCGGCGATCCCCTCGGCGGCCCGGCGCACGGCCTGGTCCCGCGGCTGGTCGCCGGCGGCGCCGGGGTGCGCGACCACCCAGGGGATGCCCAGCTCCTCGGCCCGCTCGATCTCCGTCACGAGCCCGGCGATCGACTTCTCCCGCAGGGCGTCGTCGGCCGACGCTGGATTGATGAGATAGGAGTCGTGCGCCACCACGCACGCCAGGCCCGCGTCGCGTACCGCACGACGGAAGGCCGCGGCGTCGGCGGGCTGGATGGGATCGACCGCCCAGCGGTTGACGTTGCGGGTGAACACCTGCAGGGCGTCGCAGCCGGTCTCGACGGCCCGTTCCACCGCCCGGGCGAACCCTCCCGCGATCGACTGGTGGGCGCCGACGATCCGGACGGTGTCGCGCCGCGGGGATGATGCTTTCGCCATGGCTTCTCGGGCAGCGGGGAGGCGTGGCCGCTCGAATGAGACGGGCGCGGAGTCCGGGGGACCTGACCGGGGAACACGCCCGCGAACACGAACCACGACCGTCACTCTACGGGATTCGCGGCAGCCGCGGTGCCGCGGGCGCATCTGGGCGATCCGGCGGGCTGTCCACCACGAACCGCGAGGTCGTCGGGAGGCTGCGAAAAGGTCTGCGGAGCGACCGCGGGAATGCCGAAATGACGGTCAGAGCCGGGCCACGCCGCCAGCCGGCGGCTCGCGATGCCCGCGGCCAACGGAGCGGCGGGTTTTGACGCTCCGAGCGAGCATCGTACACTGCGAGGGTCATTCCGGCCGCTCCAGAGGATCGTGCGTCGATGAACGTCTTCCAACTCGTCGTGGCAGCGGCGATCGCCGCCCTCTCCGGCATGGCGATGGCCGTGGCGCTGCGGCCGATTCGTGCCGCCCGCGCGGCCGAGAAACTGGCCCGCGCGCAGCGGGACTTCCACCGGCAGCGGGAGCAGCTCGAGGCGAAGTTCATCGACCGTGCCGCGGCGAGCGGCAAGCCGCGCGGGCTCCGCTGGACCGACGTGTCGTTCGACGACGACGTCGTCTACGCCCGTGATCGGCGGAACCGCCTTCTCAAGGCGCTCGTGGCCGTCGAAGTGAGCTTCGAGGCCATCGAAGGGGGGGGCATGGAAGAGGTGGAGGCTGTGTCCAACGTGCGGGCCGCCACGGCCGAGTTCCTCTACGACGGCGGCCGGTGGTGCACCGAGGGGCGGGTCTACTTCAACCTCGCGCCGACTGCCGCGGTGAAGTATCTGAGCGCCGACCTCGAACTCGTCGCCGAAGAGCATGCCCTCGGCCGCGGCTGATCCGGCCGCCGCGTTCGGCCCCGGGGATCGCGGCGCGGGCAAGGCGGGCAGACGGCGGGGTTCTTGACGGTCACGGCGTCGCGAGCGGACGTGCGTGCCGCCGCGGTCGATACCTCCCCTGGGACTGTCGGGCGACGTCCCCCGTGGCCTGCCGCGGCTCCGGTGCCGCGACGCGCCGCGTGCCGGCCGCGCGACGCAGCCCGTACCGCCGTGACGGGCGCGGGGAACGCAGGCGCGACGAAACCGGGCGGGCTCGTGTGCGGGGCTCGGGGGGAGAAGGCCAGTGAGAGGCCGTGCCGTGGAGCTGCTGTCGCGGGCACGACGTGTGGCCATGCTTCCGGCCGTGGCGGCCGTGGCGCTCGCCGCCGGCGCGGCGGCCGCGGCCGGCCCCGACGCAGCCATGCCGCCGGCCGTCACACTCACACTGCCGACCGCTCCGGCCGAGTCGCCGCAACGGATCGCCGAGGGGCACCTGCGCCGGGCGCGCGAGATCGCCGCCAGCGGTTGCACGCTCGAACGCGACTGCGACTGGCACGCCGTCGACGCCTACTATGCCGCCTGCCAGGAGGCGTGGAACGCGATCTGGCTGTGTCCCGGCTCGCCCGAGATCCTCTGCGAGGCCGCGACCGTCTACGCCGACGCGCTCGAGGGGCTGCTCGAGTCGGCCCGCCGCCACGGGCGGCTGACGCCGCAGGGGCTCGTCGTCGGCCCGCGCTGGCGGCCGACCGTGGTGCCGATCGAGCTGCGCGGCATGTCGATCTGCCGGGAGGCGATCGGTGAGATCGAGCCCTCCTGCCGGCCCGGCGACCCGCGGATCTCCCGGCGGCACGTCCGCGGCGGCTTCGGCCTGCCCGTCGTCGTCAGGCTCGCGGCCGGCGGGGAGAGCGAGGCGTCGCGGCGGTTCACCCCCAAGCGGCAGTCGATCCCGGCCACGGCGGTGCTGCGGTTCGCCATGCCGGGAGGCGAGAACCGGCTCGAACGGTTCGCGGGCCCGTTGGCCCTCGACCACGCGCCCGCGATCCTCGACCTCGCCAATCCCGTCGAGATCGCCGCGGTGCACATCGGCCCGGCGCGGCCCCTGCTCGCCGCCGACCTGACCGCGCCGCTCCTCGACATGCTCGAGTGCATGCCCCGCGACGGCATCCGCAACTTCATCCAGCCGTTCGGCGACGGCGACTCGCAGCCGCGGCTCGAGTTTCTCGAGCCGCACGTGCCCGGGCGGATCCCGGTGGTGTTCATCCACGGCCTGGCCAGCGACGAGGGAACCTGGTTCGACATGCTCAACGAGCTGCTCGCCTGGCCGACCTTTCGCCGCCGGTTCGAACCCTGGATCTTCCACTATCCCACCGGCGCGTCGTTCCTGCAGTCGTCGACGCGGCTGCGCGAGGAGCTGACCGCGGCGGTGCGCGGGCTCGATCCACAGGGCACCGATCCGGCGCTTTCGGCCGTGGTGCTCGTGGGACACAGCATGGGAGGGCTGCACGCCAAGCTCCAGGTGGTGGATCCCGGCACGGTGCTCTGGGATTCGATCGCCTGCGTGCCGTTCGAGCAGATGCGGCTGCGGCCCGAGGTGCGCCGGTTCGTCGCTCCGCGGTATTTCTACAAGCCGGCGCCGTTCGTGAAGCGGGTCGTGTTCATCGCCACGCCCCACGGCGGCTCGACCCTGGCGACGCTCGGCGTCGGCCGGGTGGCGTCGCTGACGGTGCGGCAGCCCCCGTTGAACAAGGCCATCCACGACGAGGCGGTGCGGGACAACCCGGGCGCGTTCCGTCCCGATTACGAGCGGCGGGTGCCGACCACGATCGACATCCTCGAGCCCGATTCGACGACGCTCGCGGCGCTGCGGTCGCTGCGCACGCCGGCCTGGGTGACGACCCACAGCATCATCGGCGACGCGCACACCTCGGCCCTGAACGGCCCGGGCGACTGTGTCGTGCCGGTCTGGAGCGCGCGGCACCCCGGCGTGGTGAGCGAGACCATGGTGCCCGCCACGCACACGAAGGTGCACCACCATCCCGACACGATCCGCGAACTCGAGCGGATCCTCCTCGAGCACCTCCGCGAGACCGGGCTTGGGAAGGCCACCGACACCGGGCCCGCAGGCTGACGGGAGCGGTCCGCGGCCTGCGGCTCACCGCGAGGAGAGGTCGAAGTCGATCGCGTTGCGGCCCGCCTTCACCAGTGCCTTCAAGTGCGTGCGGGCGTGGTACCGCGGGGGCAGCCGTTCGCGGCCGGCGTTCTCCTCGGTCGCGGTGGAGATCCGCACGACGTGCTCGTCGACGTTCGCGCCGGGGATGTCGCGGAGGTAACGGAGCCGGTAGCGGCCGTCGCCGTCGGTGACGCCCTGCGACGTCCGGCCGCGGCCGGCGGGCGTGAAGAGCACCAGGGCCGCCGGCAGAGGACGGCCGTCAAGCGTGACCCGGCCCTCGACGTCGCCGAGGGCCGGCGGCTCCGGTCGCGAGCATCCCGCGGGGATGACCACGACCGTCATGATCGCCGCGCAGAGCGCCGCCGTCGCGGCCCGCTTGATCGATGGGTCGGTGGTCACGGTACGGCCGTGGCGAGATGTGCGACGCGCCCGTCGCGGATCGAGCCGAGCAGGGGGAAGACGGCGTTGTTGTCCTTGGCGTCGACGAAATCGCCGATCCAGTGGACCGATCCGTCGGTCATCGCGAAGAATCCGCCCCCGGCATGATCGCTGCCGGGCGACTCGAAGAACAGGTTGTTGAGCCCTCCGGGGTTCGAATGGACGGGGTCGGTCGCCGTGGTGAACAGCGTCGCGACGCCGCCGGCGGCCCAGCCGTCGTGGCTGGTGCGGTTGTAGGTGTCGGCCGCGGACGTGCCCGCGGGAAGCGGCCGCAGCCGCTGCAGTTCGCCGAGCATGATCGTCTGCGCGAGGCCGTCGAGCACCTGCTTGAGCGGACGGCCGACGTTGGGCGAGAACACTCCCTGACGGTTGCCCGACGATCCCGGAATGGGCGTGTCGACGTCGGAAAAACGATGGTCCTGCGCGGTGTCGTTGTAGAAGCCGTCGAGTCGCCCGTAGCAGCCGCCGTAGTCGGTGCCGCCGCCGCGCCAGCCGGTGGACGGCAGGTTCTTCTGATCGTCGCGGCCCACGCGGATGCCGGTCCGCCGGGTCGGGCAGTAGAGCGTGGGGATGTCGGCCTGCGCGACGGCGGGGTTGCCGAGAACGTTGGTCGAACGGTTCCAGGCCATGAAGAGTGCGGCCTGCTCGAGGTGCGGCAGCACCGCCAGGATCCAGCTCGTCCCGTGCCGGGTGCCCGGCGTGAACGAGGTGAGGCGGGCCTCCGCCCATGGGTTCCAGCAGCCCGAGCAGGTGGACGGGCTCGTCGCCTCGGTGACGACCGTCGCGGCGGGGAGTCGGCCGTTGGCCGACTCGTAGTGCAGCAGGCCGCTCGCGAGCTGCCGGATGTTGCTCTGGCAGACCACGCGGCGGGCCGATTCGCGGGCCGCCTGCACCGCCGGGAAGAGGAGGGCGACGAGCACGCCGACGATCGCGATCGCGGCGAGAAGTTCGACGAGCGAGAATCCCCGGCGACGCGCCTCAAGGGGGGAAGACGCGACGGTGCGAGATGGTGCCGCGGGGCGGGAGCCCGAGAGACCGCCGTGGCGGCGATGCCGCGCCGTGACGGACGCGCTGACGCGGCGACCGTGTCGTGCATTGATCCGACGTCCCTGCCAACAGCCCATCGACCCATCCCGTGGTCGATGCGTCGCTGTTCGGTCCATGTGCGTTCGTGTGTCTCCCGTCGTGTCGTGCCGACAGTGAACCGCCCTCGTTCCGCCGCGGCGTTTCGGCCCGCGGTCGGGAAGCGTTATAGCGGGCCGTCATACCCCCTGCAAGAGTGGTGTCGGATTCCGGGCGTCATGCCCGACACCTCCTGCCGAGGGCTGGCTGCCAGCCGGCTGTGGACACACAGCCGGCATGATCGCAGGGATGCGATCACGGACGCGTAGCGTCCGTGAAAACCGGAGGTTTTCATCCTTGGAAAAACGTCCGGAGGACTTTTTCCAAGGGCTGCCAGCCGGCGGGCCGTGGGGCGGCGGCCGCGGATTCACGGCCGCGGCTGTACGGCGTTCGGCGACGCGGGCGGCGCGCACCGTCGCTTCAGCGACACGTCTGCAGTACGGCCTCGAGGAGTTCGTGCACCGCCCGGGCGAGACGGGAATCAGTGCCGAGTTCCTGACCGAGACGCACGAGCACGAGCGACTGGATCAGGGCGTTCCAATCGACGGCGGCGATCTTGAACGGCTTCATGGCGCCCTCCGTGACGACCACTCGTTTGATGCCGGTGGACGTGTCGGGGGCATGAGCCCCGCTCGCCGGCAACGACAACGCTATGGCCGCGCTCCGGCCCGGGGCAAATCCCCGCCTTCGGACGGCGGTGGGGCGGCGGCCGCGGTCGGGGGACAGTTGGCGCCGGCCGGGATGGTGCGGGAGGGATCGCCGACACGACAGCCGCCGCGCGTTGCCAGCCTCGAATCCCCGGAAACCGTCAGCGGAGCCGGGACGCCCCCGTCAACGTCCTGCGAGCCACCGGGACCCGAAAAGACAGGGGACACCGACCACCAAAAAAAGAATGGCACCAAAAAGAAAAGGACCCGCGGTCCGAAGACCACGGGTCCGGTAGCGGCTTTAGAAGTGTGGGTCTTTGGGGGGGGGAACAGCCGCTGAAGAGATCGTGAGTGTATTGGTGGCCCGGGCCGATCAATTGGCCCCGACACCAGAAACATACACCACGATTCGCGCCGTGTCGAGTGCCACGGTCGACAGGGCCTCAAAACGGGCAAAACCCGCGTGCCAGGCGGCACTAGACGGTTTCCGCGGTCGCCGGACGTTTTGCTAGTCTACGGCGACTCGACGCCGCTATCGCGGTCGGTTCGAAGCCGCCGTCGCGTGGCGGACGGACGGCCCGAATCGCCCGGCGGGAGCCCCGTCGGTTCGCCGTGCCCTGATGCCGTGAACCGTCGGTGTTCCGGTTGTCGCCGTCCCCGTCTTTTTCCCTTGCCGAGCTTTCCCTCGTTCTCCCCGAGGCTCTCCATCATGCCAGCGCACTTCGTCGATCCGTTCTCCGCCCGTGCCGCGTTCGACACCGGCTCCGGAAAGGCCACCCTCTACCGGCTCCGTGCCCTCGACGACGCGGGCGTGACCGACACCTCCCGGCTGCCGTACTCGATCCGCATGGTGCTCGAGGCCCTGCTGCGCACGTGCGACGACTACGAGGTGACGGAGGCCGACGTGCGGAGCCTCGCCACCTGGAATGCCGCGCGGCCGGCGGAGGTGGAGATCCCGTTCAAGCCGGCGCGGGTGGTGCTGCAGGACTTCACGGGTGTGCCGTGCGTGGTGGATCTCGCCGCCATGCGGGCGGCGATGAAGCGTCTCGGCGGCGATCCCCGCCGGATCAATCCGCTCGTGCCGGTCGATCTCGTCATCGACCACTCGGTGCAGGTGGACTTCTTCGGCGCGGCCGATTCGCTCGCCCGCAACGTCGACATCGAGTTCCAGCGGAACGCCGAGCGCTACTCGTTCCTGCGCTGGGGCCAGCAGGCCTTCCAAAACTTCCGCGTCGTGCCCCCGTCGATCGGGATCGTCCACCAGGTGAATCTCGAGTACCTCGCCGGGTGCGTCTTCCTCCGCGACGATCCCGCGGCGGGGCGGGGCGGGCTCAAGGTGGCCGTGCCCGACACGCTCGTCGGCACCGACAGCCACACGACCATGATCAACGGCCTCGGCGTCGTCGGGTGGGGCGTGGGGGGCATCGAGGCCGAGGCGGTGATGCTCGGCCAGGCGCTCTCGCTCCTCCTCCCGGAGGTGGTCGGCTTCGAACTGACCGGCCGGCTGCCAGCCGGCGCCACCGCCACGGACCTCGTGCTCACGGTCACCGAGGTGCTGCGGAAGGAGGGCGTGGTGGGCAAGTTCGTCGAGTTCTTCGGCGCGGGGCTCGACGGCATGTCGCTGGCCGACCGGGCCACGATCGCCAACATGGCCCCCGAGTACGGCGCCACGATGGGCTTCTTCCCGATCGACGACGAGACGCTCGCCTACCTCCGGCTCACCGGCCGCCCGGCGGAGCAGGTGACGCTCGTGGAGCGCTACATGAAGGAACAGGGGCTCTTCCGCACTCCTTCGGCCCCGGTGCCCGAGTTCACCAAGCGGCTCGCCCTCGACCTCGGCACGGTCGTGCCGAGCCTCGCCGGGCCGAAGCGGCCGCAGGACCGCGTGCCGCTCGCCGACGTGAAGCGGGCCTTCGCCGACTCGCTCACCGCCCCGACGGCGAAACGCGGCTTCGCGCTCGACCCGGCGGCGCTCGCCCACACCGGCACCGTCCGCGACGGGCTGAAGACCGATGCCATCGGTCACGGCGCCGTGGTGATCGCCGCGATCACGAGCTGCACCAACACGAGCAACCCGAGCGTGATGGTGGCCGCGGGGCTCGTGGCCCGCAAGGCGGTGGCGAAGGGCCTCGCCACGAAGCCGTGGGTGAAGACGAGCCTCGCCCCCGGATCCCGGGTCGTCACCGACTACCTCGAGAAGTCGGGGCTCGACAAGGATCTCGACGCGCTGGGATTCGAGACGGTCGGCTACGGCTGCACCACCTGCATCGGCAACTCGGGTCCGCTGCCCGACGCGGTGGCGAAGGCGGTGACGGAGGGCGACCTCGTGGCCGCCGCCGTGCTCTCCGGCAACCGCAACTTCGAGGGCCGCGTCAACCCGCTCGTGAAGGCCAACTGGCTGGCGAGCCCGCCGCTGGTCGTGGCCTACGCGCTGGCCGGCACGACCGACATCGACCTCGTCCGCGAGCCGATCGGCACCGGCCGCGACGGTCGTCCGGTCCTCCTCCGCGACATCTGGCCCACGGCGGAGGAGGTGCGGCAGGTGGTGGAGGCGAGCGTGCAGCCGGGGCAGTTCCAGTCGCGGTACGGCAACGTCTGGCAGTCGAACGAGCGGTGGAACGCCGTGCCGACCTCGACGGGCGAACTCTACGACTGGGAGGCGACGAGCACCTACATCCAGGAGCCGCCGTTCCTCGCCGACCTCACCCGGGAGGCCGCGGCCCCGCAGAGCGTCCGCGGGGCGCGGGTGCTCCTCGCGCTCGGCGACAGCGTGACCACCGACCACATCTCCCCGGCCGGCAGCATCGCCAAGACGAGCCCCGCCGGCCGCTACTTGGTCGAGCACGGCGTGGAGCCGGCGGAGTTCAACAGCTACGGCGCCCGCCGCGGCAACGACCGCGTGATGACGCGGGGCACCTTCGCCAACATCCGCATCCGCAACCTGCTCGTGCCGGGCACGGAGGGGGGCGTCACGCGCCTGCTCCCGGGCACCGAGGTGATGCCGGTCTACGACGCGGCGGTGCGGTACAAGGCCGCCGGCACGCCGCTCGTGGTGCTCGCGGGGGCCGAGTACGGCACCGGCAGCTCCCGCGACTGGGCCGCCAAGGGCACGATGCTCCTCGGCGTGCGGGCCGTGCTGGCCACGAGCTTCGAGCGGATCCACCGGTCGAACCTCGTCGGCATGGGCGTGCTGCCGCTGGTGCTGCCGGAGCCGTGGCAGCAGCTCGGCCTCACCGGCGAGGAGACGTTCGACATCCCCTTCGAACACCTCGTGCCGCGCACGACCGTGGCGGTGAAGGTGACGCGGCCCGACGGAACGATCCGCGAGATCCCCTGCATGGTGCGGATCGACACGCCGGTGGAGCTCGACCAGTTCCGCGCCGGCGGCATCCTGCCGTTCGTGCTGCGAAAGCTGCTGGCGGGGTAGCGGGCAGCTCGTCGGCTCGCGCCGTCGCACGCGGCCGCAGGGTTTCGCCAGGCGTTACAGCCGTCGCGCGCGGCGGCCCGCGATGTGTCGCGTGTGTTTTTTTGTCCGCACTTGCGGCGTCGCGGCGGCCGCCGCTGCTATACTCGGCGGCTCACGGAGGGCGACGCGATGATGACGCACGATCAGCATGGGGCATCTCGGCACCAATCGGGCGTGACGGTCGAGCGCCGCCGGATGGGGGCACACGATCGCGAGGCCATCGCCGGGGTCGTGCTCGACGAGCTGAACCGCGCCCGGCCGACCGGCGGGCGGGTG
>Ga0208864_1000596_pt1 | contig 12048 bp, 10 predicted proteins | sample CryBogmetaGMA05M_FD_184542 | JGI IMG/M metagenome (GOLD analysis project Ga0208864, IMG submission 184542) | Freshwater microbial communities from Crystal Bog, Wisconsin, USA - MA0.5M (SPAdes) | ecosystem: Environmental > Aquatic > Freshwater > Lake | place: Crystal Bog, Wisconsin, USA...
GCGTGCCTCCGGCCGGCTGCTTCCCGGTTGTGGAATCACAGGCCAGCGATGACGGAGCTCGGGGCTGCCCGTGCCCCGGGAGCCGGGCTCTGGGAGCAAGCGCAGACAGGATGCCGAAGCGTAGCGGACAGGCAGAGAGCGGATGCCACGATGGCATCCGCGAACGTCCGGCGATGGGGCACGGGCAGCCCCGAGCGGCGCGGCACCTCGCGCTCCGCAGGTTGAAAACCTGCGGCCACTTTTCTCCATCTCACGCCGCCGCGTTCATGCGTGCCAGTTTTCGCAGCCGCTTCCGCTCGGCCTTCGAGAGGTGCCGCTCCTCGTGCTCCGACCCGTCGGTGTATTCGGTCTCCGCGTCGTCGTCCGTGGCGACCACGGGCTCGTAGGCCGTGGCGTCGGTGTCGTCATCCTCCACCGGCTGCGGCGCGGGCTTCGCGGACTCGGCCTTCGCCGGCTTCACGGCCTTCGGCTTCACCGTGCCCCCCTGACCGCGGACCTCCCGGATCACCGACCGCGCGGCGGCGAGCATCGCGGCGAACGCGAAGGCCGCGCCGAACGACCAGGCGGCGATGCCGCCCGCCACGATCGGCTCGCGACCGGCGGCCAGGCACGTAGCCGCAGCCGACGTGGCCCAGGCCACGAGCGCCAGCGTCATCCAGACCGACGTGGCCAGCCGCTCATGGAGGGGCAGTACGGCCCAGAGGGTCACGGCTCCGACCACCACCGAGGCGATCGCCATCCACCAGCCGATGCCGTCGGGCCCGAGCACGATGCCCGTCGCATCCGTGACCGCCGCGGCCACGAGGCGGCCGACCGGCACGCCACCCGTGCAGGCCGCGACCACGAGCACGAACGCCATCCATCCCCAGGCGCGAAAGCGGCCCCTGAAGTCGTCGCGGCGGTGTATCCGCATCAGCCGCACGATCAGGGCCACGCCCGCCGCCGCGAGCAGGAGGGTCTGCGCGAGCCACGCGTGCAGCGATCCGCTGCTCAGCGGATCGAATACGGCGCCAGCCGCCGCGACGGTGCGGGCAAACCGCCCGCCGCCGACGAACAGGTCGCGGCCGAACACGGGCCGGCTGCAGGCGGCCGCGACTGCAGCCGCGAGTGGCAGGAGCACGGCGGTGATCGCCAGTGCGAGGCCACCCAGCCCGGTGGGTAGGAGCACGGCCGGACCGCGCTGCTTCTCCGGCAGTGCGTCGGGATCGTAGGCGGCGAGGGTGCGCGGGGAATCGGACGCGGGTGTGCCGGCCGCATCGGCCGAACGCTTCCACGACAGGACCAGTCGGCGACGCTGGTCGCGCCGCTGGTTCGACGACAGGGACATGACGCTGCTCGAATCCGTTCGAGGTCTGGAGGGCACCGGCACTCTTTGCCGGTGGGGACGCACGGTGTCCCGGCGCGGGCCGCCGGCGACCAACGGTGTCCGCCGCATCGACCCACGACCGGAACATTCGACCGAACCGCTCGGGATCGTTCAGCCCGGGCTCCGCCGACCCGAGAGAAGGCACGGCGGGAAGGTTCGTCACGGCCGGTGTGTCGGGCATGGCCCGCGCAATCGGTTCGATCGGCACGGTCGCGTGCGGGGCGGATTTGCCGCCCCGGCGCGGGTCGGATACCATCCTGCCTCACGAGCCACCCTGGTCTTCATCCCCCGTTTTTCGGAGCCCCGCCATGGCCTACACGCTGCCGCCGCTGCCCTATGCCTTCGACGCGCTGGAGCCCTACATCGACGCCCGCACGATGGAGATCCACCACGACAAGCACCACGCGGCTTACGTGACCAACGTCAACAAGGCGCTCGAGGCCCACGCCGACCTGGCGGCCCTCCCGGTGGAGAAACTGATCGCCGACCTCGAGAAGGTGCCCGAGGGGATCCGCACCGTCGTCCGCAACAACGGCGGTGGCCACGCCAACCACTCGCTCTTCTGGGAAACGCTCGCCAAGGGCAAGGGGGGCGAGCCCTCCGGCACGCTGGCCGAGGCCGTGCGCTCGGTGTTCGGCGACTTCGCCAAGTTCAAGGAAGAGTTCACCAAGGCCGCCATGGGCCGATTCGGCAGCGGTTGGGCCTGGCTCTCGGCCGACAAGACGGGCAAACTCCTCATCGAGAGCACCGCGAACCAGGACAGCCCGATCATGCACGGCAACACGCCGCTGCTCGGCATCGACGTCTGGGAGCACGCCTATTACCTGCTCTACCAGAACCGCCGAGCCGACTACGTCGGCGCGTTTTACAACGTGATCGACTGGGACGCCGTCGGGAAGCGGTTCGCCGCGGCGAAGAAGTAGGTTTCCGCGGACTCTCGCGGGAGCGATAGCCGATTGCCTCACCGGTCCTCCGGACGGGGTTGACGCGCCTCTGGCCGGCATCCTATTCCCCCGTTTCCAGGGTGAAAGGATCCCGTCCGGAGACATTTCATGGTGACGGCGTCGTGGCAGCGAGTCGGTTTCGGACCGTCGGCTCGGGGGCTTTGCGTGCTCCTGATCGCCGCCGCCGCGGTCGGCTGCAAGTCGGGCAGTTCCTGGACGGCCAAACCCTCGTGGTGGACGTTCGGCGGCAGCGGCGATGACCCGGCCAAACTCGCCGCAGCTCCGCCCGCGATCACCGACGTGACGAAGCCGTCGGCGGCCGCCAAGCCGTATCCCACCACCACGACGCCCGAAGGCTACGTGATGGAAAGCGCCCAGCGGGCCGGCCAGGGGCAGGTCGCCTCGGCAGCGCCGCAGGTTCCGACCACGCCGGCTGCCGAGCCGGCCGCGGTCACCTACGGCTCGAAGCCCGTCACGCCCGCCCCAGCCTCGCCGCCGCCGCAGGTCGCCTCCGCGTTCTCCGGCGCCGGGAATCTCTCCGGCATCGCACCGCAGGTTGGCCCGTACGGGGCTCCTCCGACGGCGGCGCCACTCGAGCAGACACTGCCTTCCGCGGCGTCCGGCGGTGCCCTGGGTTCCTCTTCGTCAGCCATGCCGCCGGCCGCCTATGCGGCGGCACCGCAGGCTCCCGCGGCTGATCCGGCCGGAGTCCGCATGGCCGACGCCCGCGGTGCCGACAGCTGGGCCTCGGCTCCCCCCGCGCCGCCCGCAGCGATCGGCGACAGCCGCTATGGAGCCAGCACGGGGAGCCGATTCTCCGGAGCCGCGACCCCGCCGCCCCAGGCCGCGGCCGCCCCGGCCTCCGCATTTCCGCCGATCACGCCGCCGCCGCCCGCCACCCTGCCTGGCGCGGCGGATCCGCTGGCCGCGCCTGCTGTGGGCCCGACCGCCGCGCCCTCATCGCTCGCGCCGCCGACACCCACGCGACGCCCCGACCCCGGCTACCGTCCGGGTGGCACGTCGAGCTACCGACCGAGCCGGACGATCCTCGCCGGGGATACTCCACGGGAGCCGGGCGCGATTCAGCCCGTCTCGTTCGAGATGCCGGCGAACGAGGGGCTGTGACCGTAGCCGAGGCATCGGCCGGTCACCAACCCATCACTCACCAGCCCATCACCATGTTCGACTCGATCACCTTCCGGGCGCGATCGAGGTCGTCGCCCGTCTCGTGCATGTAGAGCCGGATCGCATGCACTTTGTCGCCCGCGGCCTTGGCGAGACACTCGCGGGCGGTGCTGCAGGGGTTGGCCCGGGAATCCTTGAGCCCCAGGGCTGACTTCGAGATCACCCACGAATCGCGGGGGCGGCGGGTGAGCCGCACGATCTTCTCGCCCGGGTAGGCGTCGTGCACCACCGCCGAGGCGGCCTGCTCATCCACGGCCCACGAAATGATGATGTGGGCGTCGGTCTCGATCTCGAACAGCGGCATGGCGAGGTGCTCCTGGTGCCCGCCCGCCGAGGGTACGGCACCGGCTTCCGGGCGTCAAACCGCGGGCAGGCCGACCACGCTGCCGCGGCATACAATCCAAAGGTCCCACCGACGTCACGGCGGGGCCACGATCCGATCGCGGCAGCACCACCGGCACGATGAAGTACGACCGTCTCGGCTTTCCGATCCCGTCGGAGTTCACTCCGCCCGACGATCGTGCGTCATCCCGCCCGGCGCGGCCGTTCGCGCCGGTGGACCGCGGCCCGGAACCGGGGGCGGCCAGGCCGACCGCCGGACGCGGCAAGCGGCTGTTTCTCCTCGGCCTGCTCGCCGCGGTGATCGTGCCCGGCGTGCTCGCGCCCAGCGTGATGCCGGCGATCGGCGACGCCGTCGTGCAGTGGTCACACGAGCGGGCGATCGCCCATCAGGGCCGAGGGGAGCTGCGGGCCGCCGCCCGTGATCTCAGCCGCGCGATCGGCTGGGCCGGCCACGACGCCAAACTGCAGAGCCGGCTGCTCTGCCGGCGGGCGCTGCTCCGGATCGAAAACCGCGATCCCCGCGGCGGCATCGCCGACGCCGATGCCGCGATCGCGATCGCGCCGACGCTCGCGCAGCCCCACCGCGTGCGGGCGCTGGCCCGCGTGATGCTCAACGAGCCCGACGCAGCCCTTGCCGACGCCCAGACGGCGGTCGAACTCGCCGGCCCCGCGGACCCCGAGGCCCTCAACCATCGGGCCTACATCCGGGCGCTCGTGGGCCGTGATCTCGAGGGGGCGCTGGCCGACATCGACACCGCACTCGCGGAGGACGGCACCGGACCCGCGGAGTTCCTCGACACCAAGGGGTTCGTGTTGCACCTCCTCGGACGGCACCACGAGGCGGTGGACTTGCTCAACGTGGCGATCGACCTCGAACAGAAGACACGCCGCCAGCTCGTCATGCTCGAGGGCCATGTCGATCCCGACGAGCTCGCCTACGACCTCCGGTCGCTCGACCACGGACTCGCGGTGATGCTCCAGCACCGCGGGATGGCCTGCCAGGCCCTCGGCTTGGCGGGGCAGGCCCGGCAGGATTTCGAGACCGCGGAACGCAAGGGCTACGCGCCCGAGAGGGGCATTTTCTGACGGCGGCGGGCCACCGTCTGGCCGTGGCGGTCGCCGCCGCTATACTCGGGCTCGACGAGGTGGACACCCGATCCGGGGTCGCCGAAACCGCGGCTTCGTGGTTTTTGGCCCCGACACGGGGGTGTAGCTCAGTTGGTTAGAGCGCCAGCCTGTCACGTTGGAGGCCGCGGGTTCGAGTCCCGTCACCCTCGCTCGTCCACCCGTCGCCCTGCATCATGCTGCCTGGCACTGCCATCGTCACCGGCGCCGCCAGCGGCCTCGGCAGGGCCATCGCCGACGCCCTGCTGGCGGACGGCTGGACCGTCGCCTGCGTCGATCTCCCCGGGCCGCTCGAACGCCGGACCGCGGAGGGGCCGCCGGGCAGCCGCGAACTGCGGATCGGCCTCGACGTTCGCGACGCCGCCGCCTGGCAGTCGCTCCATGAGCGGCTTCGCCGAGAGTGGCCCGACCTCGACCTGCTCGTCAACGCGGCCGGCGTCGGCGCCACGGGCGAGGTGGGCACGCTCCCCGAGGCCCAGTGGCGCCGGGTTGTGGACACCAACCTGATCGGCACCGCCCTCGGCTGCGAGACGTTTCTCCCCTGGCTGCGGGCCAATCGCCGCCGGCCGCACCTCGTGAACGTCGCCTCGATCGCGGCCGTGCTCGCCCCGGGGTCGATGGCCGCTTACTCGGCGAGCAAGGCGGGCGTGGTCGCGCTCTCGGAGGCGATCGCGGCCGAGTGCCCGCGGCGGCGGCCCGGCGTGACGATCGTCTGCCCCGGCTTCTTCCGCTCGGGGCTGCTCGACACCTGGCACTTCACGTCGGGGCTGGAACAGCGCGAGGCCGAGCGGCGGATGACGCTCACCTGGTGGACGAGCGACCGCGTCGCCCGCCGCGTGCTCCGCGCGGTCCGCCGGAATCGCCGCTACGTCGTGGTGGGGCTGCAGGCCCGCTGGGTCTGGCGGCTGAAGCGGCTCGCCCCGCGGCTCACAACGGCCCTCGTGCGGCTCGTCTACCGGCGGCTGAAGTAGTCGGAACGTGGGTGCAGGTTTTCAACCTGCACATGCCCTCCTCAGGCCATGGTTCCGCAGGTTGAAAACCTGCGGCCACTTCTGAAAACCTGCGGCCACTTTCACCCGGCAGGTTACTCGAGCTCTTCGAGCCACGCCCGAATCTCATTTTCGTACTCGCTCGCCAGACCACCCACGATCAACTGCCGGTGGAAGCTGGCCGCGCCCCCCTTCTTCATGTCGGCGTCTTCGGCGCTGGGAAACCGCTTCCCCGGATCGGGGGCGATCAGGCCGCGGCAGAAGTCCATCAGCAGCTCGTTGCAGGTCACCTCGGTGGGCAGCACCTGCGGCAGGCGGTGCACCAGCGACCGTTTGGCCTCCAGCAGGTCGCTGAACGATTGCAGCCCCGCGAACGGCGGCTGGCCCGAGAGCATCTCGATGAGCACGTAGCCCAGGCTCGCGAGATCGGACCGCGGCGTGTTCTCCTTCCCCTCGAGCACCTCGGGCGCGGCATAGGCCGGCGTGCAGGTCTTCGTGGGCGGCGGCTCGTCCACCGGGTGCGCCGACCCGATGTCGATGATCTTCGCGTTGCCGGTCCGCTTGACCATGATGTTCGCCGTCTTCACGTCGGCGTGCACGATGCCCTCGCGGTGCAGCGCGGCGAGCGCCGCGAGGCATTCGCGGACGATCGCGATCGCCACCCCCGGCTTGAGCCGCGACTGCTGCGGCCCCGCGGTGACGACCACCTTGTTGAGATACCGCCAGCGGTCCTCGGTCACGTTGGCCCGCGTCCGCTCGAGGAGGTCGGCCGCGAGCAGCCGCGAGAGGTCGTAGCCGTCGATCCACTCCATTTCCATGATGCGGATCATCCGCTGCTCGACGAAGTTCTGGACGTCGAGGAGGTTGTCCTGCTGGATCTGGGCGACGCGGGCCGCCACGGCTGCGATCCGGTTCATCGCCTCGCCATAGGCCTGCTCCGAGCCGTACCGCTCCGGAGAGAAGACCTTGAGGGCGACCGGGAGCGTGAAGTTGTCGGAGCCGCGACGGGTCGTCAGGTAGACCACGCCCTGGCCGCCGGCGCCGAGCCGCCGGGAGAGGATGTGGTATTCCGTCCAGTTGAGCCGCCCGGCGCCGACGATCTCGGTGTACTTCGCCAGCAGTTCGTCGGGGCAGCGGCTCCCGACCTCGCCCGCCGCCGTGATCGTCGGCCGGTCTTCCTGCAGGATGGTGGTGCTCATGATGGCAACTCCTCGTCGGGCGGCTCCGGAAACCCGAGCCGTTTGTCGACGAGATTCCGCAGCGGCTTCCCTGCGCGATACCTCCGGAGATTATCGCAGAAAAAGTCGGTCATCGCATCGATCCGGTGCTTGGCCTGCCCGCCGACGTGCGGCGTGATCAACAGCCTCGGGGCCGTCCACAGCCGGCTCTCGGGCTTCGGCGGCTCGTCGGGCGTGACGTCGAGGGCGGCGGAGTCGAGGTGCCCGCTCTCCAGGGCGTCCACCAGGGCGTTTTCCTCGACCATCGCCCCGCGGGCCACGTTGACGAGAATCGCCCCCTGCTTCATGTGGGCGAAGGCCCGGGCGTCGATCAGGTTGCGGGTCTGCTCGGTGAGCGGCGCGCAGAGGAAGAGCACGTCGAGCTGGGGCAGGATGTCGAAGAGCGTGTCCGGCCCCCCGAGAAACTCCACAGCCGGCGGCTTTCGCACCGGAAACCAGTCGGTGGCGAGGATCCGCACGCGAAAGGGCTGGAGCACTTCCACGAGCCGGCGGCCGTTGCCGCCCAGCCCCACGATGCCCACCGTGGCCCCGGTCAGATCGACGGTCGGCCGGCGCACGAACTCGCGGCGGGCCTGCTGCTCGAGGAACAGCGGGAACCTCCGCGTGCAGGAGATCGCCATGCCGACGGTCTGCTCGGCGACCTGATCGGCGAGCACTCCCGAGGCGCTCGTGACGATGATGTCGGAGGCGATCACGGCCGGCACGAGGCAGTGGTCCAGGCCGGCGGCCGACGACTGGATCCAGCGGAGGCGGCCTCCCGACACCACCCGTTCCCAGGGGACGGGCACCTTCGGATGACCGCAGAACAGGTCGGCCGAGGGCAGTTCTTCCGCCACCCGCTCTTGGCCGGCGTCCACCAGCGTGGCCTCCGGCCAGACGGCCTGGATCTGGTCGAGGTGGCGGGCCTCCACGGGATAGCAGAGCACGATTCTCATGCCCGCGGTTGTCGCAGGCCCGCGACCGATCTGGCAAGCGTTTTTTCGGGCCCGGCATCGCGGGCCCGAGGCCGCGCCGGACGGCCGGCGGCGGCAACGCCACGCGGTTCAGCGGACGACTGACGCGTGGCCGCGGGCGTTGGTATGCTCTTCCTGCCCGCCACGGGGAGGTTCCCGGGCATCCGTCTCACGGCTCATCCCATGCGTCTGCCGCTCCTCGCCGTCGCCGCGCTCGCCTTCCTGCGCATCGTCTGCGGCCTCCACTTTTTCCTGGAAGGAACGTCGCACCTCCGCGATCCCGACTGGTCGAGTGCCGGATTTCGCCGGGCGGCCGTCGGCCCGCTGGCCGACTGGTATCGCGCGGCGCTGCCCGAAACCGGTTCCTGGAAGGCCACACTCGGCGCCGCCGACGACCGGCCGGCCGACGAGGCCGCGACGGCCTGGCAGGAGAGCGTGGTCGCCTCGTGGCGGCGGATGCTCGACGCCCGTGCGAAGGCGGTGCCACTCTCCGCGGAGGCCAAGGCGGCCGCCGAACAGAGCCTCGAAGCGGCCGGCAAGAACCTCGCCGACTACTGCAAGGGGATCGGCGACGACCTCGCCGACTACCGGCTCCAGGTGCGGCGGCTGGCGGGCATGCAGCGGAAGCCCGGGTCGCGCGACATTCCTTTCGAGCGGGAACGGCTCACCAAGAAGCAGAAGGAGCTCGCCGGCCAGGCCTCCGGCTGGATGAAGGATGCGGCCGCCATCGGCCAAAAGCTCGTCGCCGAGTGGGACGAGCAGCTGCCTGATGCCGCCGCTCGTGCCCGGGCCACCGCCGCCGTCGAGCCTTCGAGCCTCTGGAAGGGCGACCGGTTCGTGAGCTGGTCGCTGGTCACGATCGGGGCCTGCCTGGTGCTCGGCCTGGCCACGAAGTTCAACGCCATCGGGGGCGCGCTCTTCTTGCTGAGCGTGATCGCCACCCAGCCGTTCTGGGTGCCCGGGGCCCAGGCCACCTACGACCAGTGGGTGGAGTTGGCCGCTCTGCTGGCCATCGCCGCCCTGCCGATCGGGGGCTGGAGCGGCCTCGACTTCTTCCTGAAGCGGTGGTGCCCGTGGGGCCGCTGCTGCGGCGCGAACACCTGCCGCCGCTGATCCGTAGACATTCAGTTGCGACCATGTTGGACACTGGCAACCCAAGGTGCCTTCGATGAACCTGACTGAGCAGCAGAAGCAGATCGGCAAGGAAAACTTCGACGAGGCCGTGGCGATCACCCGCCGCGACTTCCTCGCCGGCACCGTGGCCGCCGGCGTGGCCACCGGGGTCGGGCTGGGGTCGATCTACTTCGGCTACGGCAAGAGCGTGGGCGACCCGCTCCGCGTGGGCTTCCTCGGCACGGGCGACGAGGGGAGCGTGCTCCTCGGGGCCCACAACCCCGAGTATCTCAACGTCGTCGCGATCGCCGACATCCGTCCCTACAACGTGTTCCGCGCCTTCCACGGCGACGTCTCCAGCCCGAGTGCCAACAAGGCCCGCCCGGGGCTGATGGCGAAGTACAAGTGGTCCACGGAAGACGCGGCCCGCGCGAAGGTGAAGGTCTACGGCGCCTACGAAGACCTGCTCGCCGACCCCGACATCGAGGCGGTGGTGATCGCGCTGCCCCTGCACCTCCACGCCCCGGCCGCGATCAAGGCGATGCGGGCCGGCAAGCACGTGCTCACCGAAAAGCTGATGGGACACAGCATCCACGAGTGCAAGGAGATGGGCCGCGTCTCCCGCGAGACGGGCAAGATCCTCGCCACCGGCCACCAGCGGCACTACAGCATTCTCTACGACAACGCCGTCCACACGATCGGCACCGCGAAGCTGATCGGCGACGTCCACTCGATCCGCGCCCAGTGGCACCGCGGCAACCTGCCCGGCAAGGATTCGTGGAAGCCGCCGATGCCGGCCGACGCGTCGTTCGCCAAGAAGCTCGCCGGCTGGAAGAAGGATCTCGAAACGGCCAAGCCCGCCGACATCGACGCGCTGCAGAAGCAGATCGCCCAGCTCGAGGCCCAGATCACCGACCAGGCGGTCGATGCCGCGAAGTATGGCTACACGGAGAAGACGCTCGGCGACGGCTCCGTCCGCACGCCGCTGGAGGAACTGATCCGCTGGCGGCTCTGGAACCGCACGGGGGGCGGCCTCATGGCCGAGCTCGGCAGCCACCAGCTCGACGCCGCCGGAATCTTCGTGTCGGCGATGCATGGGCCGGGCAAGAAGGTGAAGCCGCTCACCGTCACGGCCGTCGGCAACCGCAGCATCTTCCCGGCCGACCGCGAGATCGACGACCACGTCTACTGCATGTACGAGTATCCCGCCCCGGGCTACGAGGAAGACAAGAACAAGAAGATCGTGGTCACCTACTCGTCGATCAACGGCAACGGCTTCGGTGGCTACGGCGAGGTGGTGCTCGGCACGAAGGGCACGCTGGTCCTGGAGCAGGAGCAGGACGTGATGCTCTACAAGGACTCGGCGAAGGACACCCGGGTGACCGTCGCCAAGGCGAAGGACGGCGCCCCCACGCTCGACACCACCGAGAGCGGTGCCGGTCCGGCCACGGCCGCCAAGGGCGGCGGCGAGGCGGCCCCGTCCCGCGGCTACACCGAGGAGATGGAGCACTGGGCGTGGTGCATCCGCAACCCGGCCCCGGAAAACCAGCCCCGCTGCAAGCCCGAGGTAGCGATCGCCGACGCGGTGATCGCGCTGGTGAGCAACGTGGCCCTGAACAACCCGACCACTCAGCCGCGGATCGAGTTCAAGCCGGAGTGGTTCGACATCGCCTCCGACGAGACGCCCGAGGGCATCAAGCCCGACATCACCCGCGACGGCTACAAGGTCTGAAAGTGGCCGCAGGTTTTCTGGAAAGTGGCCGCAGGTTTTCAACCTGCGGTGAACCACGCCGACGCCGCTCGCTGCGCAGGTTAAAAACCTGCACCCCCTTCCGAAAACCTGCGGGTCCCTGCCCGCACCAGTTTGCCCGCCTCGACCACCAGGAGCGGCCCGGTCGCCAAGGCGAGCACGAGCGGCCAGTCGCGGCCCGGCCCGCCCGGCGCCACCTCGAACACCGGCTGCGTCGGCGGCAGCATGACCACGGCCACGTGCACGAGCGCCGACACGGCGATCGCCATGAGGAGCGCCGGATTGGCGGCCAGCCCGGACCCGAGGCCGAGACGCCGATCGCTGCGGCAGGCGACCGCGAACAGGAGCTGCGCGAAGGCCGCCACGCAAAAGGTCACCGTGCGGGCGTGCGCGAGCCGCGAGGCGTCGCCCTGCCAGGTCAGCCAAAAGGCCCCCACGCAGACCGCGGCCACCAGACCGCCGTGAACCACGATCTCGAGGCCGCGGCCCCACGGGATCACGGCCTCTTCGGGGGGACGCGGCGGGCGAAGCATGATGTCGGGCTCTGGCGGCTCGACGCCCAGTGCCAACGCCGGAAGGCCGTCGGTGACGAGATTCAGCCAGAGGATCTGGATCGCCGCGAGCGGGGCCGGCCAGCCGGCCACGGCGGCGACGAGCATGAGGAGCACCTCGCCGGCGTTGCAGGCGAGAAGATAGTGCATGAACTTCTGGATGTTGTCGTAGATGCCGCGGCCCTCCTCGACGGCGACCACGATCGAGGCGAAGTTGTCGTCGGTGAGCACCATGTCGGCCGCCTCGCGGGTGACGTCGGTGCCGGCGTTGCCCATCGCGATCCCGATGTCGGCGGCCTTGACCGCCGGCGCGTCGTTGACGCCGTCGCCCGTCATCGCCACCACGTGCCCGAGGCCCTGGAGCGTCTGCACGATCCGCAGCTTGTGCTCGGGTGACACGCGGGCGTAGACCCCCGCGGTCGCCGCCACGCGGCGGAGCGCCGCGTCGTCGCAGGCATCGATCACGGGGCCCGACACCACGCCGTCCGCCCC
>Ga0208864_1000597_pt1 | contig 12040 bp, 7 predicted proteins | sample CryBogmetaGMA05M_FD_184542 | JGI IMG/M metagenome (GOLD analysis project Ga0208864, IMG submission 184542) | Freshwater microbial communities from Crystal Bog, Wisconsin, USA - MA0.5M (SPAdes) | ecosystem: Environmental > Aquatic > Freshwater > Lake | place: Crystal Bog, Wisconsin, USA...
GGTGCCGACCGATCGCGAACCCTTGGGCAGCGACGTCGCCGAGGCCGGGATGCCGTGGACCACCCAGTAGCTCTTCACGCGATCGGGCGCCTCGTGCCACAGCGCGAGGGCGTAGCAGGCGGTGCCCTGCGGACCGGGCTTCCATTCGATCGGCGGCGAGATGCCGTCGCCGTCGCAGGTGAACTCAACGGGGAGCTTGCCATCGGCGGCGATCGCGGGGCTCGTCACCATCAGGCCATCGGCCTGCGGCTTCGCGGTGGCAGCGGAAGCGGCCCGCGGTGCCGGTGAGTCGTCTGCTCGCGGTGGACGACCATCGCGGGGCGGCGGGGGCGGACGATCCTCGCCGGGCCGTGGCCGACGAGGTGGTCCACCTTCAGGACCGGCCGGGCCGCGGCCCCCCGGTCCACTCCGGCCACCTGGGCCTTGGCCACTGGGCCCACCCGGTCCGCGACCTCCCGGCCCGCCGGGGCCGCGCTGCCGCGGCTCGTAGGTCTCGGTGGTCGAGCGGCCCTGCGGATCGGTGAACGTGAACGTCGCCGCGCCGCTGTCTTTGACGGTGTATTCGACCGTGCCCTTCCGGCCACTCACCTCGTACGTGAGTTTCCGCGACGCCGCCCCGGTCGACTCGAAGCCGACGATCGTGGCCCCGCGGAGCGGCTGCAGCGCCTCGCGAACGCCCTGCGCCCGGGGCTGCGGATCGACCTGGCCCTCGCGTTCGGTCACCTCGCCGCGAAACCCGCCGTTGAGATACGGATACGCCTTGGTGGCGTGGTAGTGGTAGTGGCCGTGCTCGTCCTCGTGGCCGCCCAACGAGTCGAGATTCTTCACCGGCGAGCCGTCGGGCTCCGTGTAGCCGTAGATGGGATAGCCGTCGAGCGCGTAGGCGACGGGCTTACCCTTACCGATGACCTTCTCGAGGTGCACTGGCGCGACGTGGTAGTGGTAGTCGTCGGCCCGGCCGCAGTGGCCGCCGTAGTCGTCGAGTTCACCGATGGCCAGGGCATCTTCGCCGCGGTTGTTGAGCGGGTTGAAGATCGGGATACCGTTGACGGCGACGGCAATCGCGCCGCGGAGGAACCGGTCCTTCGTGCTTGCTGGATTCGCGGCCGGCACGGGATGCAGTGGGATCTGCCAGGCGTTATCGCCGACGTATTTCTGCGGCAGCGGCACCTGCTGCTGCCAGGAGCGGATGCCGATCATCAGCGGGTGATCGGGGACACCGTTTGACTCGACGAAAAACCAGCGATCGTCGCGGCGCGTCTTGATGTCACCGCGTTTTTCGAACGGGGCGAACGCATCGGCGATGTCGACCGTCGTTGCGTCCGCGACGGGTTTCTTGGCTGCGGTGAGGCGAAAGGGAACGCTCTCCTGGGCGTTATTCGCAGTCGGGTCGTCACTCGCGGTCGTCTCTTCGGCTCGATGACGATGCCACGGGTGGGCGATGGCCGGTGGCGCGGCGAAAAGGACGCTCGCGATTAGCACGCCTACTGCGAGCAATCTCTCCGTACCCACTCGCAGCACCAGCGTGCTGCATCGTCCCACCCCACGGATAGGTCCGGGGCTGCCCGTGCCAATGGAGCCGGGCTTGCTGGCCAGCGGAGCCATGGATGGCGAAGCGCAGCCAGCATGCAGAGAGCGAAGGCCAGGATGGCCGCAGCGAACGTCCGGCGACATGGCATGGGCAGCCCCGGACCGGCGCCCGCCACGTTGCCCCGGAACCCCAACGACCCAACGAACGTGCATGCCCTGATGATCCATGAGTCTCACCCTCGCTCCTCTTTCCCACCGCGTTTCGCGCCGCGCTTGCCGCCGCCTCCGCGGGCTGGCGGCTGGGCAGTCGGCGCGTTCGCATCGTATCGCGGATTCACGGTTGGCAGTTGGGCGTGGACGTCGGCGAGGTACTTCTCGAGCCGCTGTCGCAAGCGTGTCGCCTCGGCGGGCATCCGGGAGGCAAGGTCGTCTCGCTCGCCGATGTCCTTGGCGAGGTCGAAGAGCTTCACAGTGTCATCTTCATAGAACTTCAGCAGCTTGAGGTCGCCGACGCGGATCGCGGAATGCGGCGTGTTGCCGGTCTGGTAGTGAGGGAAGTGAAACACGAGTTCCTCGCGGGGGCGCTGCACCTCGCCCTGGCCGTCGTGGGCAAGGAGCGGGGCGATGCTGCCCCCCTCGATGTCCGCGGGCAGTGTGGTCTTGGGAACCTTCGCCCACTCGCAGAACGTGGGAAAGAGGTCGTAGCCCACCACCGGCACGTGGCACCAGGAGTTGGCGGCCACGCCGGGGCCTCGCACGATCAAGGGCACGCGGACGCCCCCTTCCCAGACCGATCCCTTGCCGCCGCTGAGGCCGCCCCGCCGGCCGCCGCCGGAGCCGTTGTCTGACGTATAGATCACGTAGGTCGTGCCCACGAGGCCGAGCCGGTCGATGGCGTCGAGCACCCGTCCGACCCCGGTGTCGAGGTCTTCGGTGATCGCGGCCGTGGAGGTTCGCTTGTCGCCGGAGCCGCCGGTGAGCCGCTCGTATTTCGCGAGCGTGGCCTTGAGGGCGTTTTCCGAGGCGTGGAGCGCGTTCCACGAGAGTTGGATGAAAAACGGTTTGCCGGCCTGCGAGTTCTTGGCCATGAAGGCTTGCGCCCGATCCGCCATGCCGAAGATGTCGACGGGATTCGGGTCGGTGAACTGGGAGGCCTGCTCGTTGCCGGTGTCGCCATCGTGCTCGTCATAGCCGTGGCGGCCCGGGCCGCCGCCGGCGATGTGCCACTTGCCGTAGTGGGCGGTGGCGTAGCCGGCCTGGTGGAGCAGTTCGCCGATCGTGGCCTCGCCGTCGGCGATCTGCTTGACGAGCTGCGGCTCGAGCAACGGGTGGCCGGATTCGGGTGGAGCCGCCTTCGTCCAGTGGAGCCGGGCCGGGCTCTTTCCTGTCTGGAGACTGATCCGCGTAGGCGAACAGACCGGGGCCGGGGCGTAGGCGTTTGAAAACCGCGTGCCTTCGGCAGCGAGCTTTTCGAGGTTGGGCGTCTGGAAGATCTCGCTCCGTGAGGCGGCGATCTCGGGGTGCATGGCGACCGAGAGGCCGTTCCAGCCTTGGTCGTCGGCGAGCATGAACACGATGTTGGGACGCGAGTCCCGGTCGGCCGCCGTCGCGATGGTCGCAAGCAGCGCGATGAGGGCGGCGGCAATCGCGCGGGGTGACGTCATCGCTGCGGGCGTCGATCCGGGGGCGGCGTGCCCCGTGGCCGGCGGCCGCCACCCTTGGGCGGACCTTCGGGCACCACGTCGTTCAGGCCGCGGAAGTCGGGCCGCTGTCTGCCGTCGGGGGGCGCAGCCACGGTCTTCCGAAAGATCACCGTGTTGTCGAGCTTCAGGTCGTCGGTCCAGATGAACCTCGCCCCGGTGAAGTCGGCGTCGAAATAGGGCTGCTTGGGGTCGACGTCGGCCTCGGAGTATTCCCGGGCCCGAGCCCAGTTGCGGTCGTCGAAGTCGGTGGCGAACCAGTTGTCGGGAATCGGCGAGGTCTCAACCCGGGGGTTTCGGGTGTCACCGTTCACGGGGCCGTGGAAAAAGCACTTTGCCTTCCAGGAGCCGTTCGTGACGGTGCCGTCGCCAAACTTCAGGATGAAGCCCGCGTCGCCAATGTTCGTGTTGGCATATTCCATGCCGGTTTTCGGATCGGCGTTGTCCTTCGCCATGACGGCGATGGTCATGGGATAGGCCGGCAGGATGTCGACCGAGATCACGTTGTGGGGGATGAAGGCGATCGAATCGACCGCAACGAGCTCCCCGTTCACGTACAGCGAAAACGTGTTGTCGGCGTAGATGGTTGCCTTGACTGTGTCGGTGATCGACGGCTTCCGCAGCGGGCCCGGCCGCTGTTCGGCTCCCTGGGCGTCGCATGCCCCGGGCAGGGTGAGGAGCAGTGCCACGAACCCAATGATGGGCGGGCACGTCATGCAGAAGCGCGAAAAAGAGTTCCTCATAGCGTTCCAACGGCGGATGGGGGCGAGGGTTGCGAACGCCGGCCGAGACGAGTTTCCCCATCCCTTTGAAACCATTTCGCCATTGTTGTGAAACCATTTCGCCATTGTTGTGAAACCATTTCGCCATTGTTGTGAAACCATTTCGAAAAGATTGCGAAACATCGCCTGAAACGTTTCAGGATCAGGTTTCGTTACGTGACGAAAAAATCCTGGTGCATTGGCCGTAAAGTGCTTACGGCAAGCACTTTGTGATTCGTTTCATGGGTGGCCAGAAGGGCGGCCTCACAATTTTTGTGAGATATGGCACGCCGCTTGCATCTGCATGAGATTGTCGGAGTGGTCGGGGGATCGTGCCTTGCGGCACGCCGCCACTGCGGCACTTTTCCCAGATGTTTTCAGGGGGTTTTCCATGGCTACTTCGTGCGCACGCTTCTTCCGGTCGGCTTCATCTCTCGCCATCGCTGCGGTTCTTGCGATCGCCGCCACGACCGCATCTGCCGGCGATTGGACCGGCTACATGAACGTCTTTGCAAACGCGTCGGGGTCGCAGGGAGCGTACATCTTCGGAAGCGGATGGGGCGTGAGCGACCTCAAGACCACGATCTCCAACTCCAGTGCGGGCACGATCATCGGCGATCAGCTCGTGCTTCAGCCCAACTTCAACACCTACACGGACTCGCTGTTGGGCACCAATGGTGACCGCCTCTTCTGGACGAACAGCTCGGACGGTGGCGCAACGGCCGGCCCGCTGGGCAACAAGTGGATGAATGCCAACACCTACTCCGAGACGGCATCCCTTGCCGTGCCGAGTTACACCCTCGCCGGCACCGTGACCTCAAACTCGCTCGACACGAGCCTCTACACCGCGAAGGCCTTCATCAAGGTGTTGGATCCCAACAATGGCTATGCCACCGTGCTGGACGACGAGGTCACTCTGCCGGCGTCGGGGCCGTTCGTGGTAACGTCCAACCTGACTCCTTACCAGGGCTTGCTCCTGCAGGTCGGCTTCAGCATGAATGGACTGAATGCCAACCCTGCCGATGCCGTGTCGTACGGATCAGTCGGAGTCTCGATCGTGCCGGAGCCCTCGACCTACGCCCTGCTCGCCTTCGGTGGCTTTGCTGCCGCCGCCCTGCGTCGGCGGATCCGTCGGGTCAACGCCTAAACCCCGCTGGTTCCTCGTCCCGGGGCCAATATCCCCCTGGCCCCGGGCGGGGAACTGTGCTGCTGCGGTTGTCGCGGCCTGGATTACGACTCAACGAAACGCATCGCCGGCCGCCCGGCGATGCGTTTCTGATTTGTACCGGAACAGTTCCCGGCCGAGATCTCAGCCGAGATCATCCTCCCAGCGGGGCCAACTGAGCCCACTGTCGCATCGACCGTGTCCTGCGATTCTCGCCAAATCACGCTGGATACCGATCATGATCATCCATGGGCATGAATTATTTCACGATAGTGGACGGTCAAGACGTTGACGGAAACCGGTGACACGCATAGGATCTTTTATGAAACAGTTTCGGATGCGTTCCGGCGGCGTTTTCGCTGCTGGTCGCCCCGGACTGAGGGGAGGGGTCATGCCCAGCGTGCGAGCCATCGCGAAGCAGTTGAACCTATCACCGGCCACGGTGTCGCGGGTGCTCAACAATCATCCCGATGTGGATGATGCCACGCGGGAGCGGGTGCTCGCGCGGATCAACGAGGTTGGCTACGTGCCCCGGTTTGGCCGCCGGCTCACGAACGTGATCGCGCTGGCATATCCCGACGAGCCGGTTCGCAACGAATACGGCTCGTTCGAGCCGGCCCTGCTCAGCGGCATCATGCGCGGGCTCGGTGAGCATCACTTCGACCTCAAACTCCTGAGCATCCGTCGCGACAAGTCGCCCGACGAGAGCTACACGCAGTTCTTCATGCGGAAGGGCATCCGCGGCGTGGTGCTTCGCTGCTTTCGTCATAACCGGGCGATGATCACGAACATTGCCGCGGAAAAGTTTCCCAGCATCGTGATCGCGGAGCGGTTCGAGGAGCCCGAGGTGAACTTCCTCCGCGCCGACTCGTATCCAAGTAGCCGCAGGGCCGTGGAGCATCTGATCTCCCTCGGCCATCGCCGCATCGGCCTCGCGATGCACAATGTGGCCGATAGCGACCACGCCGATCGCCGACGCGGCTACACCGACGCGCTCGCCGCGGCCGGCCTGACGCTCGATCCGTCGCTCGTCATGGAACTGCCTTCTGGGTTCTCGGCTGGCGAGCAGGTGCTCGACGCGATGCTCGGCCTGCCCGATCCGGTGACGGCGATCTTCGCCACGAATCCGATGACCACGCTCGGCATCATGCGGCGGGCCCAGGAGCGCGGCATCCTGGTGCCCCGCGATCTGTCACTGGTGGGTGTGGACGACAGCGATGTACGGCTCCACGTCTGGCCGCGGCTCAGCGCTGTGACGCAAGATGCCTCGGCGCTCGGACTCGAGGCGGCCCACTGGCTGACGACTATGATTGCCAAAGGAGATCGCGACGCCGTCTGCCGGCGGACGATCGCCACCAGTTTCGAGGTGAATGGCACGACCGCTCCGCTGGCCGCCAAGGGGGGCAGGATGGTCGGGCCGCGGATGCTGCGGGAAGAACAGGTCGAGGAGATGGCACAGGAGGTGGAGGCCTGAGATTGCCGGCCTACCGATAGGTCGCGGGCGGAACAGATCGGCACGAGAATAAAGGGACGGCGGGCTCTGCATGCGGCGATTTTCGTCGCCAACACGTTCAAGAAATCAAACAATGTCTTTATCAACTTCTCAGAGGGAGGCTGTCATGCGTGGGACTCGTTTTATGTGGGTGTTGCTGGCGGTGGCCAGCGTGTCGACGTCGCTGGTAACGGCCGGCGACTGGCTTGGCTACATGAACGTGTGGAGTCAAAATCCGACCACGTCCGGAGCGTACCTCTGGGGCAGCCCCTGGGGCGTCGCCGATCTCAAGACCGTGGTCGTGAACGGCAGCGGCACCGGCACGGCCATCACGGACAACGTCCTTGACCTCTACCCAAACTACAACTGCTACGCGAACAATCCCGGCGACGCGTACTGGCGCAATAACGGTGGCGCCGGCCCGCGGGGCAACAAGTGGATGGACGCGGACACTTACATCGACACGACGGTTTCGACCGACACCGCGATCTTCTCCGGGACGGTCAGCGCGTATTCGCTGGCTTCCGAGTTCAAGGCTGAGGCATTCATCAAGCTCTTCGACAGCAACTGGAGCCTCGTCGGCACGCAGTCCCAGGCCTTGACGGGACAGGGCAACTTCTCGCTGACGATGGACACGTTCTTTTACCAGGGTTACCACATTCAAAAGGGCTTTGCGGTTTCCGGAACAAATGCGAACCCGGCGGCCGCTGTTGCGAACGGGTCGCTTCAAGTGATCACGCAGCCCAGTGGCGGGAGCGTGATTCTGATTAACGTCGGGTCGGGCACGACGCGCACGCAGGCCCAGGCTGGATATCCGTCAATCCCGGCCGCGATCGTGGTCACGAAGACGGGCTCCGGCACGGTGGTCTTCGACGCCGCCAACCCCTACACGGGCCCAACGAGCATCAACGGCGGAACGCTGCGGGTGTCCAACACGGCCGGCCTGACGGCCAGTCCGGTGACCGTCAACGCCGGAGGAACGCTGGCGATCGCCGCGGCGAATCCTACGAGCCTGGCCAATGTCACCGTCGACGTGGGCGGGGCCATGACGCTGCGGAGCGATGTCGCACAGACCGTCAACCTGCAGTCGCTGGCGATCAAGTCGGTCGTGCAGCTGACAGTCGACTCGGGAACCATGACGAACGGCTTCATGAACGTGTCCGACCTGCCATCGGCCGGCGGGGCCTACCAGTTCGGCAGTCCGTGGGCCTTGGCGGACCTCCGGGCCAACTTCACCAGCGGCACTAGCGTCACGCTCGCGCCATGCTACGTCACCGACACCAGTTCGTACTGGTACACGCCCAGCGGCCAGCCCGGTGCCACCGGCAACAAGATCATGGAGGCCAACCTCTACGGTCAGGCCGACGGCACGCTCGCCGGCAAGCCCGTGAAGTTCAGCGGCACCGTGCCCAACTTTTCGCTCTTGAGCGGTTCCGGCAACTGGACAGTGAAGGCGTTCGTGCGGGATTTCAGTGCCGATTACAGCACTCACACCGAGTCGGTGGTGCCGGTTACCGGTACCGGTGCCTTCTCGGTCAGCATGACGACGAGCAGCGATCCCACCCACCATGTTCAGTGGGGCTTTCAGACAACCGGTCCGGACGTCTGGATCACGGATCTGCCGTCGAAGGGCAACGTGGTCGTGAATGCCTTGCCAGCCGCCGCCGAGGGGGGCAAGGTTGATGTGGGTCGGGGTATCGTCACGGTCGCCTCCGGCCTCACCGCGGTCGACCTTGTAACGGCGATTGTCGCCGGCCGGGACGGCGGTTCGTGGACGGGTACAACCGGTATTACCTCGACCGCGGCGGCAACGGCTGTAGCCGCCAGCACGCCGCGGGCGGTGGGCTGGCTCGACAATGGCAACGGCTCAGTGAGCTTCGCCTTTGCAGCCCCCGGAGACACCAACCTCGACTGGGTGGTTGACGTCCTCGACGCGAGCAACTTCCTGTCGTTCGGCAAGTACGACACCGGGCTTGCAGCGACTTGGCTGGAGGGTGACTTCAACTACGACGGCGTGGTGGACGTCCTCGACGCCTCCGACTTCTTCAACACGGGCCTCTACGACACCGGGAACTACAACAACGGAGTCGGTGCAGCCGGATCCGTGGCTGCCGTGCCGGAGCCGACATCGTTTGCCGCTGTGGCGATTGGCGTGGGGCTGTTGGTCGTACGTCGCGTCCGTCGACGGTCGCGGTCCTTCGCGGGTTGAGGCATCGCTGGTGTCGAGGGCGCAGGGCGTAGGGGTTCTTCTCGAGGAGTCTTTGACAATGAATCGCTTCAAAAGAGTTCGCGGCGCGGCGGGCATGCGGGTCGCACCGCAGGGCTTCACGCTCGTGGAACTCCTGGTCGTGATCGCGATCATCGCGACGCTCATCGGGTTGCTCCTGCCGGCCGTGCAGAGTGCCCGCGAGGCTGCCCGGCGAACGCAGTGCGCCAACCAACTGAAGCAGACCGGCCTCGCCATCCTGCAGACGGAGAGCGCCTCGCGGGTGTTCCCCAGCGGCGGGATCGCGCCCTATCCGAAGATTGAGGATTACTCCAGCGGCGGCAAGCCGTTCGGCGTGAACAAGCAGGGGCTTTCGTGGGGCTATCAGATTCTGCCGTTCATGGAGGGGGGCAGCATCGCCACGATCACGAACACCCAGCAGATCGCGAACTCGTCAGTGCCCACGTTCAACTGTCCGTCGAGACGCGGGGCGACAAACTACGTGAACACCAAGAGTTCCCGGAGTACCGCTCAAGGAATCAGCGGCCCCGTTACGTATTGGCTCACCGACTACGCCGCCGTGCATCCAGGCCAGAGCCGCAGCGAGGCCGATGCCTCCAGGGCAGGCACCTTCGACAGGCTGATCGCAGCCGCCACTCCCAAGACGGGCGAGGTGGCCAACACCTACGGCTGCTCGATCGGGCACGGCTACTGGGGCATCGGGCCTGCGATCATGGACTTTAACCCGCGAAGTGTTTCGGAACTTGGGGCCAGTTACACCGGCTTCGGCGGCGTGATCGTCCGCAGCAGTTACCTCGTGACGAGTGGTTCGGCCAAACAACTCGGCTATAAGCCGAACTGCAAGACGAAGGACATCTCGGATGGCTTGAGCAAGACGATGACGGTCTTCGAGAAGCGGCTGATTTCGCCGTACGTGACCGGAGACAACGATGATGACGAGGGGTGGTCGGCCGGCTGGGATTACGACACGATTCGCACCACGATCTGCACGCCGGTCCAGGATTCCCCGAGCTTCGTCGCCACGACCGCTGGTGATCCGAAACAGTCTTCCTTCATGACGCCGGGCTCGGCGCATCAGGCCGGCATCAATGCCGTGTTCGCCGACGGCTCGGTGGCCATGATCGGGTACGACATCGCCCCCGAGATCTTCAACTGCCTCGGGCACCGCGCTGACGGCCAGGCCGTGAGCGTGCCGTAGTGGAGCGATCCGGAGTTCCAGCCATGGACGTGGTTCGCGGACTGGCCTGCGCCATGATTGCCCTGAGTGTCGTTGGTTCGGATCTCCTGGGCCCGGACGCCTGCAGCGGCGCGACTGTGACCATCGAAGGCGACCCTGCTTCGGGCTGGAAACTGATGCGAGACGGCAAGCCGTTTCCAATCCAGGGTGCCGGCGGCCCGGGGTCGCTGGAGGCGCTCTCCGCCTGCGGTGGAAACGTGATCCGCACCTGGGGCGTCGAGGATGTGGAAAAGTCGATCGACGGCGCCCGAATGATCGATCGAGCGCACCTGGCCGGGCTCGCCGTGACCGTCGGCTTGTGGCTTGGCCACGAACGGCACGGCTTCGATTGGAACGACTCCGCCGCGATCGCCCGGCAGCGGAAGATGGTCGAAGACGCCGTCGTCGCCTACCGAGACCATCCCGCGGTGCTTTCCTGGGGGCTTGGGAATGAGATGGAAGGTGTCGGCGACAAGGCCGTCATCTGGAGGGAGGTGAACTGGCTCGCCCGGAGGATCAAGGAACTCGATCCAAAGCATCCCGTCATGACGGTGGTGGCGAATGTCAGCCCAGCGAAACTGGCCGCCATCAAGGCACACGCCCCCGACATCGACATTCTCGGCATCAACGCCTATGCAGGCGTGGAGGAAATGGCCGGCAGGCTCCGCGCTGAGAACTGGACGAGGCCCTACTGCATCACGGAGTTTGGACTGCCCGGCCCGTGGGAGTCGCCGCACACTTCCTGGAAGGCGCCGATCGAGCCCACCAGCCGAGAGAAGACGGAGAGCACCGCCACCGCTCAAGCCGCGATCACCGCGGATCCTCGCTGCCTAGGCAGCTACGCCTTCCTCTGGGGGCAGAAGCAGGAGGCGACTGCGAGCTGGTTCGGGATGTTCCTGCCGTCTGGCGAGAAGACAGCACGGGTCGATGTGATGGCGCGGGCATGGACGGGCGACTGGCCCGCCAATCGCGCCCCGCTCCTCGACGCGGCGGAGGTGCCACTCGCCGGCCGCGAACTCGCCGCCGGTGAGTCGCATCAGGTGAGCGTCCGCTACAGTGACCCCGAGAACGACCCGCTCTCCTTCCGCTGGGAAGTCCGCGAGGAGAGCCGCGATCGACGCGAGGGGGGCGACGCGGAGCAGCAACCGCCGTCCGTTGCCGGTGCGGTTGTGCGATCGGACGATCGTGGGACCGCCGACATTCGCATCCCCGAGAAACCCGGGGCCTACCGGCTCTTCGTGACCGTCACCGACGAACACGGCTCGGGGGCGGTGGACAACTGGCCGTTCCTCGTACGTCCTTGACGAAAAGTTTTGGCATGCTGCTCGTACCACCTCACTCGCCATCACGATCGCCGGCCACCTCGGGAACGGCGATCACGTCGATCGCCGGGGAGCCGTACGTCAGCATTCGCGACGTCGACAGGCTGCCGCCGTTCCTCATGAACATCGTCGGCAACGGTGATCTGTGGATGTTTCTCGGCAGCAACGGCGGCGTGACCGCTGGCCGTCGCGATCCCGATCTCGCGATCTTTCCCTACCAGACGGTCGACAAACTCTTGGCCGTGCCGGAGGCGAGTGGCCCCGTCTGTCTCGTGGAGGCGGAGGGTACGCTCTGGGAACCGGGCCGCGGCGTAGCCGCAGGTGGCCGCCATCTGCACAAGCATGTCTGTGGCACCGGCGTCGTGTTCGAGGAGATGCACGAACCGCTCGGGTTGAGGCTTCGCTGGCAGATCGCGGCCAGCGATGAGTTTGGCGTCGTTCGCCGGTGCACGCTCAAGAACCTTGGCCGCCGGCCGATGTCGGTCCGCGTGCTCGACGGCTGGCACCAGATGCTCACGCCGGGCGTCGGTCAGCACACCTACGAGCGGTACAGCTACCTCGCCGCAGCCTACATGCGGCACGAGTTCCTCGCCGGCAGCGGCCTGCTCGTGTCGTGCCTCAACGCCG
>Ga0208864_1000598_pt1 | contig 12033 bp, 11 predicted proteins | sample CryBogmetaGMA05M_FD_184542 | JGI IMG/M metagenome (GOLD analysis project Ga0208864, IMG submission 184542) | Freshwater microbial communities from Crystal Bog, Wisconsin, USA - MA0.5M (SPAdes) | ecosystem: Environmental > Aquatic > Freshwater > Lake | place: Crystal Bog, Wisconsin, USA...
GTCCCAGAGGAGATCGGCTGGACGGAGGTGCCGGGCGTGGCGGTGAAGCCCGGCATGTTCGTGGCGCGGGTGACGGGCACATCGATGGAGCCGTTGATCCCGGACGGCTCTTGGTGCCTGTTCCGCCCATGTCCGGCGGGCTCGCGCGAGGGCCGGATCGTGCTCGTGCAGTTCGCGTCGCTCGGCGCGGGCGAGAACGGCGGCCGGTTCACCGTCAAGAAGTATCACTCGGAGAAGACGGTCACCGCCGACGGCTGGCGGCACGACCGCATTCAGCTCCTGCCGCTGAATCCGGCGTTCGAGCCGATCGCGCTCGAGCCGGAGGATGCCGACGCCCTCACGATCGTCGTGGAGTACGTCCCGCCGACGCTGACGTAACCATCACGATGACGGGAGACGCCGCTCCTGTGACCATGCGTCGTTATTTATCAAAAAGCGAAAGTTGCTCAACAGCTGGTGAAGTCAACGGGGTTAGGCGATCCGTTAAGTCGTCTTGCGACACGACATAGACAAATTCCTTGTTGCGAAGGTGGCTCACCTTCCCGACTTTCTCGCCCCGTGGATTGTGGATCCCGATCTGGGCACCGACGTATCGCTTGAAGTCATTCTCGATCGTGACCACGTTTCCGGTGCCGCCCCAGAGCGAACTCAGCATGTTCTCCATTACGGAGCGGTCGAGATAGCCCTCATTGTTGAATGACACCACGATTACTGGCGCGGAGATCGATTCCAGAAGCGTCCGCATCGTGGCCTCAAACCGCGGGCGGGAGTTGAAAAGACTCCGCCGTTCGCGGCAGTCAATCCGCTTGCACGCAATGCCATACACGTCGGGCTTGTCCCAGCGGACGAGTGATTCCCAAACGTGGTAGTTGCCAAGGTAAGAATGCTGGTTGTAGGGCGGATCGAGATAGACAACATCCGCATCGAGCCGCTTTGCCGCTTCGAGTGCATCCAGGCAATGTGCCTCACCTTTTCCGTTCTTGGCTTGCGGCAAGACGGCAGGGACTCGCAGCTCCAGGTCGTTGTGTGCCCGTGGAGCCCACGACTTGAGGTAGGCCATTTGCAGGCCCGTGGTGGAGTCGACGCGGTCGGCAGCTTCCATGAGCGAGACAAGCATGACGGCCTCGAGCTCAGGGGCGAGGCCTTTCGAGGCTATGGCCTCACGGATCGCGTCGACGCGCTCGCCATTCTTCGGCTGAAAGAATCGGGATTGGACGCAGAACGTTTCGGTGAAGTAGCCGGCCTTTCCCGGCGTGGCGTTGAACTCGCGAACAAGTTTGGCGGCATCGTCGCGAACGTCTTCTGCGTCAGCTTGCACGTAGCAGCGAGCGAGCGTCGTCGCATACGTGTTGTGGTCGTTGGAAAGCACGCGGTAACCGGACGCCTTGAGGGCATGGCCCACGCGACACGTTCCTGAAAACATGTCCGCAACGGTACGAAACTCCCCGGCCCGACGGATCGTGTCGAGTATCACGGGAATGAGCGTGCGTTTCGAACCGATGTACTTGATCATTCTGTTACGCCGGCCGACCTGGCAGTTCCTTCGAAGAGCCACGATAGCAGCCCTTCCAGAAACCGGATGTATTCCGTTGCGGCACACGCATGCTCCATCGAGAACCAGGAGAAATTGCGGAGCCGATCGGCTTGGACGTGGAAGTTGACGTGGTATTTGTTGCGGTAGCGGATGAACGCACCGTTGGCGATTACGACGAGGGAGCACTTGGTATAGCGGGTGGCGACCTCAAGATACTGCATGACCTGGAACGAGAGCCGTTCGTGGGCATTGCCATCGATCTGCCGCCCCGCAGTGGACTTTGCGGTCTTGTATTCGAGGAGAATCTTTTCGCGCAGGACCCCCCCATCGACCAGCACCACCGTGTCGTCGAACTTCGTCGTGAGGCCGCTATAGATGGTTGGGTATGCGTCATTGGAAAAAGGCCCTTCGGCTGGGGCATACCGCTTCACAGCATCGGCCTCGCCAGGGTAGGAGTTCACTAAGTCCGATACGCCAAAGATGACCTCAAGCCACCGAGGTGATTCCTCGTCGCGTGCTCTGCGAGCTGCAGCAGCGGTCGTAGGGGCGAACAGCACGCGTTCCTGGCACGAGAGCTTGGCGTACCGTCGCGATCCAACACCCGGAACGATTTCGCACTGCGCACCGCCGGATACCGCCTTGGCCCGGAACGCGTCCCAAAGTGAGGCAATTAGCTTTTCGAAATCCTCGCCCTCGCGGCGGGAACCCGTGCCGGTATTCGCGACGCTGCCGGATGCCTCGAAGGCCTCCATGCTGCGGCAGATCGCGACGATGTCTGCTGGAATCAAAGGCTTTGACATCCGTTTGGCTCGAGTTTGACGGCAAAAGGTGCAGCACCACGGAGCCGGGACCGCTCGGCCTAAGAGCGTACCCGGAATCGCCAAAATCGACGGCTCTGCGCCGCGTCAGAGGCGCGGTATCCTACCCCCCCTGGCAAAGGGGCCGGCTCGCAGAACGCTGACGACGCAAGGTCTCGAGGGATCACCAACTGGCGATGGTAGGACCACATGGCAACGCAGAGATACTCGGTCACGCCCCATGCGATCGAGACGCTTCTCACGTGGGTCAAGACAAAAGAGATCGCGATTCCAGAGATCCAGCGTCCGTTCGTTTGGGAGGCGACGAAAGTCCGAAACCTCCTCGACTCGCTCTATCAGGGCTATCCGGTCGGCTACCTGATCGCCTGGCGTAACCCGACAGTCAAGCTGAAAGACGGAACGCCATCGGCCGGCAAGCGAATCCTTATCGACGGCCAGCAGCGAGTCACTGCTCTCCGTGCAGCATTGCTCGGCGAAGAAGTGCTCAATAAGGACTACGAGACCGTCCGGATCACGATCGCCTTCCACCCGCAGAAGGAGACTTTCGAGGTTTCGAACCCAGCGATCAAGAAAGACGCGGCCTGGATCAAAGAAGTCTCACGCGTGTTTGCGGCGGATGCCAAGCTCTTGGAGATGACGCGGGAATACGCCCAGGCCAACCCCGGTGTCGATGAGAACAAGGTCTTTCACGCCATCGAACGGCTACGACGGATCATCAGCAACCATGTCGGCATTATCGAACTGAACGAAGACCTCGACATCGAGACCGTCACCGAGATTTTCATTCGCGTCAACTCGGCAGGGGCAGAGCTATCGCAAGCGGACTTCGCCATGTCGAAGATCGCAGTCAATGAAGACTACGGTGGCAATACGCTCCGCAAGGCGATCGACTACTTCTGCCATGCGGCAATTGCTCCCGAGTTTCTCAAGACGATCGAGAAGCAGGACAAACCGTTTGCACAGACCGACTACTTCAGCCAGATGAAATGGCTCAAGAGCGTCAACGACGATATCTACGATCCGACCTACACGGACATGCTGCGGGTCGCGTTCACGTCGGAATTCAGCCGCGGAAAACTTCAGGATCTCGTCGCGCTGCTGTCCGGCAGAAACTTCGAGACGAAGCAGTACGAGGCGGCGATTGCCGAGGACTCCTTCGGGCGGCTCAGCAAAGGCGTCAAGGCGTTTATCAGCCAGACGCACTTCGACCGAATCACGATGATCGTGCGGTCGGCGGGGTTCGTCACCAGCAGCCTCATCGGCGCACAGAACAACGTCAACTTCGCCTACATCCTGTATCTGCGCGGGCGTGCGGAAGAAATGGCCGCAGCCGAGCTCGAGCGACTCGTGCGGCGGTGGTACGCCATGTCCGTCGTCACGAGGCGCTACTCGAAGGGCAATCCGGAGACGGACATCGACTACGACATCCGGCAGATCGCCGAGGGAGGACTGACCAAGTACTGCGAAGCCGTCCTCGACTCAGAGTTGTCGGACAACTTCTGGACGAATCTCGTCCCGATCGAACTCGACACGTCATCGGTGAATAGCCCGTTCTTCCTGGCCTATCAGGCAGCGCAGGTGAAGCTCGGGGACAAGGGCTTTTTGTCGCGGGATATCACGGTCAACGACTTGCTGCTGAATCGCAGCGACGTGCACCACGTCTATCCGAAGAAACACCTCAAGGATCAGGGGCTGACCCGCGGACGATACAACCAGATCGCTAACTTCGTACTCGCCCAGAGTGAGATCAATATCGCGATCGGTGACAAGCCGCCTGAAAAGTACTTTGCTCACCTCGCCGAACAGTGCGACGGCGGCAAAGTGCGGTATGGCGGGATTACAAAGAAGGCCGAGATGCGGGCAAATCTGAAAATGCACTCCATCCCCGAGTCGATGCTCGACGGCGAGACTCCGTCTTTCGATGATTTCTTGGACCAGCGAAGGCAGCTGATGGCGACCAAGCTGCGCACTTGGTTCGAATCGCTTTGAAGTGCCCTAGGGACAGCACGTACGCGGGCTTTTGCTCGCTGACCTCACTGTCGACGCGCTGCGGCCCCGTAGCATCGGAGGTGGCTGCAGAGGTTTGGGATTTGGCGGCCCGACCGATCTGGCAGGTCCGAAATCGGCCGCCGCGGTCTGTTCAGACGTTATTCCTCAACGGGGCCAACGACTGCTGAACCACGAGGCTCGTGAGTGCTAGGTCGAAAAACTTGATCTGCCAGTATGAGTGCATGTCCCGCCGGAACTCCTCGGCGAATCGTTCGTCGATCAAGACGTAGTGGCTGCTGAAGTGCCCCGGTACGCAATAGCCGTCCTCCAGTACCTCCGTTACTTCTTCCGGCGGCTCTATGTATTCGCGGACAATGACGCGATTGTCGGGAATGACGGTGTGCCAGTCGAGCGAGTGCACCAAGCCCCGCACCACCTTGCGGGCTATAAGACAGACTTCCTCGTCGGCGTGTGGAACCACCTGCTTGTAAGGACGGCCATCGGCTTTCAATACCGACGCATCCTTCATCTGCTTCCACAGCCGTTCGAGATCGCCGCGGCCTGACTTCGGCTCACGAAGGCTTCGTAAGACGCTCTCAAGCACCTCCCGTCGGGCCGGAGACGGATTGAGCCCAGAGGCAACCACGATGTTTCGAAAGTGCGCCTCGCTGAAGCTGAAGCCGTGATTGCACTCCCCACAGGCGGGCACGGTCAGTCGTTGTACGTTGCTCGGGATATGGGCCGTGTAGAGACATTTCGGCACGACATGCTCGGCCTGGTTTCGGCCAGTCACCGTGCCGCAGTATGCGCACGGGCGACTTGCAAACGGCAGATTCTTGGGCACGCACACCTCCCTCGTTCCATTGGCCCGTGACCCTAGACCGCCCTCATGGCGACCGTAGCCGCGTTAGGGCCTGTGCCGATCAGCCTCGCGGCGAGCGTCGGCGCGCGGGTCTCGGCGAAGCTGGCGGAAGGGCCGGCCTGGAGAGCCGCTCGTAGAGGCCAAAAAGGTACTCCACCCGCTGCCGATCGGATGTAAACGCTGCCGAGCGATAACACTTGTCGACGGCGCGGTCCAGCTTTGCGTGCGCATCACGCAGAGCCCTAGGCATGGCCAAGGGGTCGTAAAGGTCCGCGAGTGTTTGATCGGGACACGCTCGCCTAGCTGCAAGAACGCCTTCAGCCGCCGTGGTCACAGCGGCCTTTGCCGCTTCGCTTACGTCCGAAGGCCAAGGAAAATTGTTGTAGACGAGCTTGTTGGAATAGCGATAGTCGGACTTGATTCTGCCGCAAATCTGCCTGACCCATGCCATGTGCATCGAACTGCTGAGGACGCCAAAGTCGTAGAGGCTTGCATTCGGCACGGCTAAGCAACTGTCGCTGCAAATGATTTCAGGCCCAAACAAACTCATAGGAATGAATGGCCTGTTTTCCGAACTGTGCCGCGGGACAAGGATATATCTGGCGGTCGGCTGGCGAATCTCCGCGAACGCATACGGCGTCTCAGCGAGACGTTGGGTTGCGGCGCGGCGACTTGCTTCGCGATACGCCTTGACCGCCGCAATCCGCCGCATCAGTTCAGGGCTTGCCCGCAAATCACTCGCGGGCGCATCCAGGAGCCACAGGCAATACCGCTTGCGACCGTCGAAGTATTCATCGGAACTGATCATCTCCCGGACGTACTTCGCTGCAACTGGATCACTCGCCACCAAAGCGTCTCGCTCGCTGGCACTGAGGAGCAGGTGTCCATCGTCATTTGGCATGCTGCCAAAAACGATAGGCGGCACACCGCTCAACAACGGACTTGTCCGGTTGACGACGAATACGTCTTGATACTCGATGAGGTACGGCGAGATCTGACTCACCGCCGACATTGCCGGCGCTTCCCGGCCGTTGACGCCGTAGTCTACGATGTGCCGCGGGCGGCTTCCGCCATGTGAAAAACCGACAATCACGACGTGCACGTGCGCAGCTCCGCGGGCCTCGCTGACCCATGAAAACGTGCGATGCGCGAAGTCGATGCGAAGCCCCGCCTTCAGGAGCGGGGGCCACAGAATGGCCACTTGCTCCCCTTGAGTAATGCTATTTGTCGACACGAACGCGGCGCTGGCGGCAGTTCCCTTCACGTAGTCGAGCGCCTTGACGTACCAACACGCTACGTAGTCCAACACGCCAGCCCCCGACTCGGCCCCAAAAATGGCAGCCATATCGGCTTGTTGTTCGGCGTTGCGGGCCTTCTTTCCGACGAACGGCGGGTTGCCCATAACGTAGCTGCATTCCGCGGCTGGAAGCACGTCGTTCCAGTCGATGCGCAGCGCATTGGCATAAACGATCTTGGCGGTCTTCTTCAGCGGCAGCCGAATCAAAGGCCGGCCGAATCGCTGGCTTGCCTCCAGGTTCATCTGATGGTCAATCAGCCACATCGCCACCTCGGCGATTCGGGCCGGCCACTCCTCGATCTCGATCCCGTGCATCTGGTCGACGTTGAGCCGAGCGAAATTCTCCAGTTCGACTGCATCCAGCAGTCTCGCAGACGAGTGCAACTCGGCAATTACCTCGAGCTCCAGGCGGCGGAGTTCGCGGTACGCGATGACCAAAAAATTTCCACAGCCACACGCCGGATCAAGATACGTGAGTTTCGCGAGTCGGTCGTGGAATCGGATGAGCTCGGGCCGCCGGGCTTTGGCTCGCTCGAAGTCCGCCCGGAGGTCGTCAAGGAACAGCGACCGAATCAACTTCATGATGTCCCGTTCAGACGTGTAGTGCGCCCCGATCTGGCGGCGTCGCCTTGCCCCGGCTTCGCTTGCCATAATCGATTGAAAGAGCGACCCGAAGACGGCCGGGCTGATCTTGCTCCATTGAAACCGCGTGGCGGCGAGCAACGCGTTGCGTGTGTCGGCGTTGAACTCGGCCATCTCCAGCCGCTCGGCGAAAAGCTCGCCGTTGACGTACGGCATCGCCGCCAGCGCCTCCGGCAGGCCTGTTTGCCGCCTGTCGTCCGGGGTGTCGAGGACACGAAACAGCCGTTCAAGCATCGGGCCAAGGTCAGACCCATCCTGGCTAGAGTTCTCGACGATGAGTTTGAAGGCATCGGGCTCGAAGATGCCCGTGTCTTCCGCAAACAGGCAAAACAGGATTCGGACGAGAAACCGCTCGAGCTGGTGGCCCGTGTAGCCGCTCCGTTCAAGCACGTCATGCAGTAGCCCGAGAACCTCGACGGCCTTGATGTTGATCGGGTCTTCCGGATCGGCGGCCCGCGACTGGATGCCGCTTAGAAAGTCGAAGCGCCGAATGTTTTGATGGAGGTCGGCGACATCGAACTGCACCGCCCGCTGCGTCGGGTCGGCGGCTTCCAGGTCGTAGAGCACCATCCGCGCAAAGTCAGACACGATTACGTAGCGCGGAATCTCAGCGTCACGCCCTTCCGTGGTCAGCGACTGAACGTACCCGAAAGCCTGGCTTGCCGCCTTGGAGAGATCCTCACCGCGAGACTTGTGCTCGCCGATCAGCACGCCCTGCCAAATGACATCGATCCGGTCGTAGCTGCCTTCAAGATTTCGGACGGTCGCTTCAAAGCTGGCGACCGACCGGCGATTGATCCCGAAGACGTTGAAGAACTCATTCCAAAACGTCTGTGCCTCGGCCCGCTCGCTATGGGCGTCGCGCCAGTCGTGGGCAAACTGAATCGCCCGATTTCGGATTTCTTGGAACGGCAGACGCATGGATCAAGTTCGGCACCGCCGTGCCGCCAAGGTGGGGATGAAGGGGTTATTTGTGCCTCGAAACAAGCTGCATTCCGGCCTGAGAATAACGGTATATTGGGAAGACTGTCGCACGAACGTGAAAGGAATCGCCGATGCCGCGATCGAGTGCTCCCCAAAAACTGCTTTTTGCCTCAGCAACCGACACGGAAAGCCATTCGCTTGAAACCACCGACGCCCCGCCGCCGTTGAAGGGCTCGCGAACTGGACTCAAGTCTCCGATCGCCTGGTACGGCGGGAAGGCCTACTACGCCGAATGGCTTATTGAGCGATTTCCTGACCATCGGGTCTACGTTGAGCCGTTTGGCGGTGCAGCAAATGTGCTGCTCCGAAAGCCGCGAAGCGAGGTCGAGGTCTACAACGACGTCGACGACAGAGTGGTCAATCTGTTCCGCGTTATCCGCGATCTGGAGCAGTTCGAGCGGTTGCGGCTGCTTCTTGATCTGACACCCTATGCCCGCGGAGAGTTCGCTGATCTCCTGGAGTTGTCCCCTACGGATGACCCTGTGGAGAAGGCGAGGCGATTCTTCGCTGTCTGCCGCCAGGCACGCGGAGGCATCGGGATGTCCAAGTTGACAAAAAATGCATGGGCTACAAGCAAGCGGACGCGACGCGAGATGGCAGAGCCGGTCTCTAAATACTTGTCCGCTATTGACGGACTCAACGACGTTGCAGAGCGACTTCGGACCGTCATGATCGAGAGCCGACCGGCTCTTGACATTATTTGCCAATACGATGGTGACGACAGTTTCTTTTACCTGGACCCGCCCTACCTACCAGAGACGAGGCATGGAGGGAAAGCAGCGACGTACGCGCACGAAATGAGCGTCGATGATCATGTCGCGCTGCTCGACGCCTTGCTAAGGCTCAAGGGCAAAGCGATGCTGAGCGGCTATGGAGCACAGCTCTACGATGAAAAGCTTCTTGGGTGGCGTCGAGAAGAGCTGAAGACCAAGGCGCACATGTCCAACTCTGGCGAAGAGCGCACCGAGGTTATCTGGTTCAATTACTGACGTGGCAAGCCCGCAGAACGCGCCGGTATTTGCACCCTACCATCTGTTCCGATCAGCTGACGATGGTGACGCCCTTGACGTTCAGTAAAATGCTAGGCTTGACCTTGAACTGAAGCGATGTCGGATCGGGTGTCCCGCCTTTTCGCTGGGCAGTCAAGTGACCCACGCAAAACGTCGTTCGGGGGCCTACGCTGACTGGGGGTTGGCACAAGTAATCGACCACATCCGACATTCGACTAACGTGGATGCGTGTTACGGCCCCATCCCGCTGCGTGACAATCATAAAGTCTGCCGCCAAAGGGCCTTTGCCTCGCACAAGATCGGACACGATCTTCTGCTTATTCGCTTTGAAAAAATCCATCACAGCCGCCTGCTGGACGGCGGACAGGTGAGGAAACGCTATGCGTTGATGGTCTTTGCTGAGTCGGAGGCCTTGGGAGTGTTTTGCGAACTCGGTTGGGCTTAGGTCGCCGGTAAAAAGTTTGAGCGAGAGAGCAACTTCGTCGCTGAATTCCCAAAACCGTTGATAAACATTGACGGGTCGGCGGTCGACTTGATTGAAATCAGAGTCAGCATTCGCTTTTTTCAGAGATGCGGTGACGCGACGGCCGCCTGCGTCGTGCAGAAGGAGATCCGCTTTCTGATGTTGCGTGGAAGCCCGCAAGACCTCGGGCGATACGGAGTTGATGCCTAGTAGCGCACCAAGAGAAGAGGCACTGAGGCGAGAGGCGACTTGGCTAGCCCGTACTGAGCTAGATGCATCAATTGCCATGGCCTCGATCAGCTGTATGCCGAGAGCAGTGCGGCCATTTATTGCGTTCTCGAGTTCACCTTCATTCCTGAAGCCGCCGCGGGCGGCTTCTGATCCTGTGCACTCAAACGTCATCTGAGTTATCTCCTAAGCCGAATGCAACGAGATTGGGTTGGACCGGCTGGCGGAAGGGTGAAGTTACACAACGGCAATGCCCAGTTCAGTCAGGTACTCAAACACCCCTGTATAGAACCCCGGACTCCTTGTCCTGTCCCGCTTCGCCCCCGGCGGCACGAAGATCACCATGCCCTGCCGGGCCCGCGTGAGCAACACGCGGTAGGCGTTCTTCAGATACTGCCGCCGCTCGGGCTTCTTCACGTCGGTCCACTTCGCCCCGCGAAAACTGTGGTAGCTCCAGTCGCTCCCACGCCAGCGGAGGTCGGCGTCCCACGTGACGATCGTCCAGTCGAGCTCCAGCCCCTGCACCTGAAACTCCGTCGCCGCGTCCTCCAGATACAGCGATGAGCGGGTGTCGCGCGGCGGGCTCAAAAACCAGTGCACCGGGTCGATGTTCACCCGGATGTCGATCGCGTGGGGCTTGAGCCGCTGGGCGGACGAGGAGGCCACGAGGCCGGCGATAGGGAGGACAGAAACCATAGGGGGCAGAATACCACCCCGAGGGACAACGTTGGTCCCGCGCGGGGGCTTGACGCAGTACGGTACACATGTACACTCCTGGCCATTGCTGCCAGCAGCCCACTCGCCGACCGGCCGATGCCAAGCGTCTACCTCGAAACCACGATTCCTTCGTTCCTCGTCGCCAGGGTTTCCCAGGACGACGGGCTCGCGGAAAAGCAGGCCATCACACGGACGTGGTGGGATCGCCACAGGCACCGCTACGAGGTCGTGACGTCGGAAATCGTTTTGGAGGAAGCCACCCTCGGCGACGAATCCCAAAGCACATTGAGACTTCGCAGCCTCAGCCGCGTGCGAATTCTCGGGCCGACCGAGGACGTAGAATTCATCGGTAATGAGTTTGTCCGAAAGGGATGGATTCCGCGGGCCTCGACGCTCGACGCGTTCCACGTCGCGTACGCGTCGGTGTACCTGATAGACTTCCTGTTGACCTGGAACTGCACGCATCTGGCGAACGAAGACATCCGCCGGCCGATCGAACGCTGGTTACGCAACTTGGGAAAGCACGTACCTGTCATCTGCACACCAACCGAACTCATGAGCAAAGACCATGGCCGATAAAGCCAACCCCGAGGAGCAGGAAGACCCGATCGTCGCTGAGGTGCGGGCGGCTCGTCGGCAGTTGCTCGAAAAGTACGGCGGCATCGAAGGGTATCTGCGGCACCTCCGCGAAGTTCACGCGCAGCGGCTTGAGCGCGAGCGAGACGAGGCCGAGCGGCGCGAGGCGGCGGAACTAGGTAAGTCGGCCTAAACCTCCGCCACGTCCATGCCTGTCAGATAGTCGTAGACTCCCTCGTAGAAGTCTGGACTCCGCGTCCGGTCGCGCTTCGTCCCCGGCGGCACGAAGATCACCATCCCCTGCCGGGCCCGCGTGAGCAGCACGCGGTAGGCGTTCTTCAGTTACTGCCGCCGCTCGGGCTTCTTCACGTCGGTCCGGCTGATTTCATTTTTTGGGCCCCGCGAAAACTGTGATAGCTCCAGTCGCTCCCACTCGAGCGTCAGGCGGCGTCCCACGTGACTTTTCGTCCAGTCGAGCTCCAGCCCCTGCACCTGAAACTCCGTCGCCGCGTCCTCCAGATACAGCGATGAGCGGGTGTCGCGCGGCGGGCTCAAAAACCAGTGCACTGGGTCGATGTTCACCCGGATGTCGATCGCGTGGGGCTCGACGCAGTACGGTACGCATGTACACTTTCTGCCATGCAAACCGTGTACGTCGAAACCTCGGTGATCAGCCATGCCGCCGCCCGGCTCAGTCGGGTGTCGCGGGTTGCGGTGCTCCAGCACGAAGCCCGGCAGTGGTGGAAGGAATGTCGACCGAACTACCGGGTGGTCACGTCGCAGTTCGTCGTCGACGAGGCCAGTCTGGGCGATCCAGATGCAGTGGCCCGCCGCCTGAAAATGCTCGCCGACGTGGAGATAATGCGCACAAGCGAACTTTTGCACGGCGTAGCGGAGCAACTCATCCGTAGTG
>Ga0208864_1000599_pt1 | contig 12008 bp, 7 predicted proteins | sample CryBogmetaGMA05M_FD_184542 | JGI IMG/M metagenome (GOLD analysis project Ga0208864, IMG submission 184542) | Freshwater microbial communities from Crystal Bog, Wisconsin, USA - MA0.5M (SPAdes) | ecosystem: Environmental > Aquatic > Freshwater > Lake | place: Crystal Bog, Wisconsin, USA...
CTCCCCCCAGGGTACGGCAATCGCGAGGACGCCGAGGAGCGCGAGGGCCACGCCCAGCCAGATGAGCTTGGTCTTGAGCCGCGAAATCGGGCCGTGGTGATGGGCGAGATCCATCGAGGGATTCTCCGGGAGTGCGGCGGTGAACCAAGACAGGCGGATCACCGAGTCTAGCACTCAGAAGCGGCCCTCGCGGGGCGGTCATCACGCGACTTCGACCGGTCGCGGATCGACCTTTTTTCTCGGCTTCAGCAGTCGCACGAAGGGCTCGAACAACTGACCGATCCACTCGTCGGGCATCGGCTCATTGATCCCGAAGTTGTCCGGGTAGCGGTCCCGCGGCATGTAATAGGTGCCGAAGAGGATGTCCCACACGGGAAACAGGTTGGCGAAGTTCTTGTCCCACGCCTCGCGTTCGCGCGAATGGTGCCACCGGTGGAATACGGGTGAGACGAGGACGACCCGCAGCGGCCCGAAATCCCAGTTCACGTTCGCGTGGGTGAACATGACGAAGAACGTGAGCACGGGCGCCGCGCTGAGGGTGACGAATGGGTTGTAGCCGAGCAGCAACACCGGCGTCGCCTGGGCGAGGTTGTTCACGAGATCGTTGAAGGGATGCACCCGCATACCGCTCAGCCAGTCGAGATCGGTCGAACTGTGGTGCACGGCATGAAACGGCCACCACCTGCCACGGTGGAAGACGCGGTGCGCCCAGTAGCCGAAGAAGTCGAGGATCAGCAAGACCTGGATCATCTGGAGCCACTCAGGCTGCCGGCTCAGAGGGCCGAACCCGGCATAGCCGCCTGCGTTCAGCGCGTCCACCGAGGTGATTCCGGCGACGATCAGCAGGCTGAAAGGCAGCATCAGCATGAGCCGTACGACCGGCTTCGTCAGCAAGCTGGTCGTGAACCAGTAGACGACGTCCGTCAGCCAGCCCCGTCGGATGATCGGTTGCTCGCGATTGCGGCCGCGTCCGACCAAACGCTCGATGACGAAGAACACTGCGGAGCAAAGAATCAGCATCGCCAGCACGAGGGCGACCTTCACCAGCAGTCCCAACGGCGTGTTGTCGGTGTTCATGACGGGTGACGAAGCGAGGCGTGAGGGCCGAAACCTCCGCTGGGTGGAGCCTCCAGCCGGCCGTTGCCGGAACTCCTCATCCGATTGTAGACGATCGCCCGCTCCGGGGCAGTCTCGCAGCGGCCTCCCGGACCGGCGAGCGGCTCGCAAATCGCGCGTTGCCCGTTTTTCGGCCAGGAGCAGCCGATCGTGGCGGCGTCAGGCGGCTCCCAGGCCTTCCATCCGCCGCCAGGCGCTCAGCTGCCCGAGGTGCATCATCATGTGGCCGCCGCAGTAAAAGGCCTGAACCGATCCGATGGTGGGGAACAGTTCCTTCATCCGGCCCTCCGCCGGATTGGCCTGCTCGAACGTGGCCTCGGCGGCGCTGCGGAGCGCGCCGGTCGTCATCCGATGGCCCTCCAGGAAAAAGGCCACGATCTGATCGAGCGGCGGGTAGAAGTCGCCGTCGACGTCGTCCACGCACTTCGCGTCTTTCGAGAAGACAAGTTCGAAGCCTCCAGGCACGGGCGGCGCGGGGTGGCCGATGAGGCGGAGCATTTTCGGGGCATACAGACTGAGGTGGCCGTAGATGAAGACGGGGTGATTCGACTCGACCACCGCCCCACCGGGCGCGGCGAAGCGTGCGGCCCGTTCGGCCGCGACGCCCCGAAGGAGCCGCTCGGCGTAGCCGACGGAGAGCTGGAGCGAATCGGCGATGACGTTTCCGAGCGAGCGCGGCATGGGTTGTCTCCGGGGATGCCCTCAGGCTACCGCGCCGGCGGCGAACCGGGCGATCGCCTCCGGCAGGGCCACGCACTCGGCGGCGAACACACGGGCGGCGAGCGACTCGGCCGTGTCGTCGGCCAGCACCGGCACGGCCTTTTGCAGGAGAATCCGGCCGTGGTCGTATTCGTCGTCCACCAGATGCACCGTGCACCCGGAGATCGTGCAGCCCCGGGCGAGCACCGCGCGATGGACGTGCAGGCCGTGAAAGCCGTGGCCGCCGAAGGCGGGCAGGAGCGAGGGATGGATGTTGATCACGCGGCCGGCGAGCGCGGCCGGAATGCGGAGGAGGTGCAGGAATCCGGCCAGCACCACGAGATCGACGGCGAACGGCCGGCAGGCGTCGAAGATCGCCTGACTGAACTCCTCCACCGGTCGGCCACGGGGCGAGACGATGCTCACGGGGATGCCCGCGGCCTCGGCGATCCGCACGCCCCGCACGTCGGCGCGACTCGACACCACCACCTCGACCGTCGCGGCGAGCGCCCCGGCGGCGATCCGGTCGAGCAGATTGTCGAGCGTCCGGCCGGAACCCGAAAGGAGAACGGCCAGGCGGAGCGGCGGCGTCATGTGGACGCTCCGGCCTTCGTGACCGCGAGCGCCAGCGGATGGCCGTCAATCTCGTGCGGCTCCGCGCCGGCCGGGGGCGTGCCGAAGTGGATCGAGGCAGCGAGCGTTTCCGACTCGATGTAGTGGCGGTGCTGCTCGATCGCCGTCCGTAGCTCGGCCGACTCCGTGGCCAGCACGATGGCGATTCGGTCGGTGAAGTCGAGGTCGAGCGTCTTGCGCTCCGTCTGGATCACGTGCACAACCTCGCGAACGAGCCCCTCGGCGATGAGCTCGGGCGTGAGCTCCTTGGCGATCACCACGACCGCGCGGGGGCTCTCGGCCGCCGCCCAGCCGGGCTTGGCCGTCGTTCGCACGAGCACGTCGTCTTTGTCCACGACCGCGGTGCCCCCGCCGGCGAGGGCCACCTCCGCCCGGCCGTCGCGGGTCAGCGCGGCGAGCAGGGCGGCGGCGTCGGCCTTCGTGAGCGCGTCGCGGGCCCGGGGCAGGTCCTTGCCGAGCTTGGGGCCGAGCTTCTTGAGATCGGGCAGCACCTGCCGCGTGATGTAGCGGTCGGGCTCGCCGCAGACCTCAAACTGCTTGACGTTGAGCTCGTCGCAGACGAGATCGGCGTGGGCCTCGAGCCAAGCCACGTCGTCGGGTCGGGCGTCGGCCGGGATCACCTCGACCTTCGCCAGCGGCTGTCGCACCTTGAGCTTCTCGGCGGCCCGGGCCGCGCGGCCGAGTGAGGCGATGTCGCGAACGACCGCCATCCGCCGCACGAGATCCGCGTCCACGAGGGCCGCGTCGCCGGCGGGATAGTCGGTGAGATGCACGCTCTCCGGCGCCCGGCCGCCGAACGCCGCGCCGGCGAGGTTCCGCCAGAGCGCCTCCGTCGTGAAGGGCACGAACGGCGCCGCCAACTTCGCCACGGTGACGAGCGTGTCGTAGAGCGTCCAGTAGGCGTCGAGCTTCTCCCGGTTGGTCTCCGGGCCGCCATCGGCCTTGCCCGCGGCCCAGAATCGGTCGCGGCTGCGCCGGACGAACCAGTTGCTCACCGCATCGACGAGCGTCGAGAGCCGCTGCGCCGCCCCGAAGTGGTCGTAGGCGTCGAGCCGGGTCGTCATCTCGGCCGCGGTGGCGTTGAGCTCGGAGAGCATCCAGCGGTCGAGTTCGCCCCGCTCGGCCACCGGCCGCCAGCCGCGGGCCCGCGCGAGATCGGCATGATCGAGCATCCCCGGCTCGGCGAGCGCCGCGCCGGGATCGAAGCCGTCGATCCGTGCGTAGATCACGAAGAACGAGTAGACGTTCCAGAGCCGGAGGAGAAACTCGGGGATGCTTTCCTTGATGGCCCGCTCGCTGTAACGGATGCTCGTCCACGGGGCCTGGCCGGCGAGGAAGAACCAGCGGAGGGCGTCGGCGCCGTACTTGTCGAAGATCTCGGCCGGCTCGCGGTAGTTCCGCTTGCTCTTGCTCATCTTCTGGCCGTCTTCGCCGAGCATGTGGCCGAGCACGATGCACGTGCGAAACGGGTGCGGGGCGGGGCGAGGGGCCGCAGAGCGGTCGCCGAACAGGAGCGTGCTGATGGCGAGTTGGCTGTAGAACCAGCCGCGGGTCTGGTCGATCGCCTCGGAGATGAAGTCGGCCGGAAACTGGGCCTCGAAGTCGGCGTGGCCGCGATGCGGCCAGCCCCACTGGGCGAACGGCATGGCGCCCGAGTCGAACCAGCAGTCGATCACCTCCGTCACCCGCCGCATCCGGCTGCCGGCCGCGAACGGGGAGTCGTAGGTGACGGCGTCGATGTAGGGCTTGTGGACCTTGAGGTCGTCGGCGAGATCGGGGTTGGCCGCCTTGGCCCGCGTGAACACGTCGGCCCCCTGCACGCCGGGCTTCGCCACGAGATCGGCATACGACCGCACCGCCTCCGCCTGGCCGGTCTGCTCGCAGACCCAGATCGGCAGCGGCGTGCCCCAGTAGCGCTCCCGCGAGAGCGCCCAGTCGACGTTGGTCTCGAGGAAGTTGCCGAACCGGCCGTCCTTGATGTGCTCGGGGAGCCAGTCGATCGCCGCGTTGTTGGCCAGCATCGGCGCGCGGAACTGGCTCGTGCGGATGAACCAGCTCTGCCGCGGATACTGGATCAGCGGGTCGGCGTCGGCCCGCCAGCAGAACGGGTAGTCGTGGACGTACTGCTCCTGGTGGACGAGCAGGCCGCGGGCACGGAGGTCGCGGGTGATGTCGCGGTCGCAGTCCTTGACGAACCGGCCGCTCCCCATGCCGAAGGCGTCGGTGAAGGTGCCGTCGGGGGCGACGGCGTTGATGAGCGCGGGCCCCGTGCCGGCCACGAACCGGGCCTGCTCGGCGACGAGCACGGTGTAGTCCACCTCGCCGAAGGCCGGGGCGATGTGGACGATGCCGGTGCCGGAGTCGGTGGTCACGAAGTCGGCGGCCACCACCCGCCAGGCCACGGCCTCGCTGCCGCCGGCCTCGAGCAGTGCCGTGGCCGGGGCGCCAGCCGGGCGAAACGTATCGAAGGGGGGCAGGTAGGAGCGGCCCACGAGCGCGGAGCCCGGGAGGCGCTCGACCACCTCGAACGTCTTTTTGAGCTTCTCGCCGAGCGCCGCGGCGAGGGGTTCCGCGACGACGTATTCGGGGGCGGTGTCGACACCCGCCTCGCGGAGGACGACGTACTCCAGATCGGCCTTCACGGCGGCGAACTGGTTGGAAGGCAGCGTCCACGGGGTGGTCGTCCAGGCCACGAGGCTGCGGCTGGTCGCCGCGGCTGCGGCATCGAGGAGCGGAAACGCCACGTACACGCTCGGGTCGGCCACTTCGCGGTAGCCCTGGCCCACCTCGCCGCTCGACAGCGCGGTGCCTCCCTGCGCCCACCACCAGACGATCTTGTGGCCCTGGTAGAGGAGCCCTTGGTCGAAGAGTTCGGCCAGCGCCCACCAGACGCTCTCCACGTACGACTGGTGGTAGGTGACATAGGCCTGCGAGAGATCGATCCAGAAGCCGATCCGCTCGGTGAGCGTCTCCCACTCCTTCATGTAGCGCCACACGCTCGCCTGGCACTTGTGGATGAAGGGCTCGACGCCGTAGGCCTCGATCTCGGCCTTGGAATGGATGCCGAGCTCCTTGCAGACCTCGACCTCGACGGGCAGGCCGTGGGTGTCCCAGCCGGCCTTCCGCTCGCAGAACTGCCCGCGCATCGTCCGGTAGCGGGGATAGAGATCCTTGATGGTCCGCGTCAGGCAGTGGCCGGGATGGGGCATGCCATTGGCGGTCGGCGGCCCCTCGAAGAACACGAACCGGTCCGCGCCCCGGCGGCGATCGAGCGACCGCTGATAGGTGCCACGCTCCCGCCACCAGGCGGCGATCGAGGCTTCGAGGGCGGGAAAGTCGGGCTGGCCGCGAACGGGGTCGAACATGGGGACTGCCGAGGGGGCGAAACGGTGGACCGCAGGGACGTTGCCGGCCCGAAAACGCCGCAATCCTACCGCGAGCCGCGGGGTGGCCACAGGGGCCGCGGCCGGGGGCTACGGCAGCGGCACCTGCGCGGGCTGCATGAGATAGCCGATCAGGTCGCGGACGGCCTCGGCGGAGAGCGGGTCGAGCAGCCCCTCCGGCATTGGCGAGTGCGGCGTGAGCGTCACGTCGGCCACGTCGGCCATGGGGAGCTCGTGGCGGTCGGTCGGCGTGACGAGCGTGAGCGCGTGCTCATCGCGGGCGGTGACGAGGCCATTGAGCACGCGGCCGTCGGCGAGCCTCACGATCGACATCCGCGCGTCGCGGCTGACCACGCCGCTGGGATCGACGATGTTTTCGAGAAGGTAATCGAGGTTCGTCCGCTGGCCACCGGTGAGATCGGGGCCGATCGCCGCGCCCGTGCCGAAGAGGCGATGGCAGCGGCCGCAGGCCTGCTCGTAGATCACGCGGCCGTGGGAGAGGTCGGCCCCGGCGAGCACGGTGGGCGTGAGGGCCTCCTTGAACGTCGCGATCCGGCGGCGGGCGTCGGCGCTCGTCTCGTTCACCGCGCCCCACTCGCGCTCGAGCCAGGCATCGAGGTCGGGATCGCCGAGCGAGCGAATCTGCCGAAGGTCGTAGGGCGTGAGGGCGTCGCGGGGAATCGAGCCGTCGGCCACGGCATCGCGAAGCACCGCCGCGAAGCTGCGCCGCGAGGCGAGGATGCCGATCACCGTGGGCCGCTGCGGGCCGCGGAATCGCTTGTAGTGACGGATCAGCGCTCGGGCCGCGTCAGGATCGTCGCTGCCCGCCAGGCCAGCGGCCGCCGTGACGTTGAGCCGATGGTCGCCGAGCAGGGCGAGGCAGATCTCGCGGACGCCGTCACCTCCCTGGCGGACGAGCGACTCGAGGGCCGACCGCCGCAGCCCCGCATCGGCCGTATCGTCGAGCACCACGCGCCGGATCTCATCCACCGCGCGACCATCGCCGAACACCGCCGACAGGTCGCGGACCGTACCCTGCCAGGGGCCGGGCACCGCGAGGAGTGACGAGGCGAGGGAATCCCAGCCCTTGGGCTTCGGCGCCCGACGCCAGCCCGAAAGACCGGCGGCGACTCCGGTGAGCACGTCGTGGCGGATTTCGGCATCGTCGGTCTCCTCGAGCCGCTCGATGAGCCGTGCCATGCCCGCGGGCTGCCGTTCGATGAGGCTCGCGAGCCGGCGGGCGATCAGCCGCCGCGTGGTGGGCCAGCGCGACGCGCCGGCGGCATCGGCCGCCCGCACCGGGTCGGCCTCGACCGCCGGAATCAGGCCGTACCAGACCACGAGCGGCAGGTTGTGATCGGCCGCGTCTTCCGAGCGTGTCATCAGCGCCGCTGCCAGCGGCCACCGCCGGTCCACCGGAAGCCGCTGCAGCGACGATGCCAGGGCGAGGCGAACGAGACCACTGGGGTCGTGGGCCGCGAGTTGGAGCCAGTCTTCGGCCACGGCGTCGTGCTCGGCGGACACGCGGGAGGCTTCCTCCTCCGCCACCGCGGTCGGGCCGAGGACGCCGTCGAGGGGCCACGTGTCGCCGAGCAGCCGCACACCCCAGGCCCGGAGGTGCTCGTCCGTGTGCCCGAGGAAGCCGCGCAGCATGGTGGCATCGCTGTCACCGCTGGCATGGAGCGTGAGCAGGGCGCGGCAGGCGACGAGCGGATCCTCATCTCCCGCAAGCTCGATCAGACGGGCATGCGTCTCGCGCCGATCGACGTCGGCCGGCACGTTGACGCCGCGTGGGCCGCGGCCGGCCCGGTCGGCGAGGATGAGTCGCGCCTGGCGGACATGCCACTCGTTGGGATGACGGACGAGGTCGGCGAGCGCGGGGCTGGAGCGCGTCGCCAGGTCGTCGGCTCGCCGCTGAGGCATGGCGGCGTGGCTGATGCGGAAGACGCGGCCGCTCGTGCGATGCACGCCGGTCGCCTCGTGGCATTCGCCGGTGTCGCTCCAATCGAGCGCCAGCACGCTGCCGTCAGGGCCAGCGGCAAGGTCGATGCCCCGGAAAAAGGGGTCGTGTGCCTGGAAGAGATCGGGGGCGTGACGGGCCACGTAGCCGCTCCCCTGTCGTTCGAGCCGTTCCTGGTTCAGCCGGCGGCCGTGGAAGTTCCAGGTGAAGAGTTGGCCGCGATACTCCGCGGGCCAGTCGTCGCCGAGGTAGATCATCAGGCCGGAATGGGCGTGGCCGCCGCCGAGGTCGCTCGCCGAGCCATCGCGCGACTTCTGCCAGCCCGCCCCGGTGTCGAAGTGCCAGTGATCGGCGTGCATGTCGAGCAGTTCGTAGGCATACGGATTGGGATCGACCGTATGAGGCCGCTGGTAGTGCGCCCCGGGGATGATCTGCCAGAGGTGGCCGTTGACGGTGTTGATGAAGAACCCGTCGCCCCAGGCGTTCCAGTCGTGCCCCCAGGGGTTCGTCGTGCCGTGGCAGAGGGCCTCGAACGTGCCCGACGACGGCGCATACCGCCAGATGCCCCCTTCGAGCCGCACCCGCCGGTCGGCCGCGGTGCCCGGCGGGCCGACGAGCCCTGGGCAGGAGGCGCCGCAGCGGCCGTAGAGCCATCCGTCGGGACCGAACCGCAGCCCGTTGGCGAAGTTGTGGTAGTTCTCGGTCGCGACGTCGAAGCCGTCGAGGATCACCTGGGGAGGGCCGTCGGGCACGTCATCGCCGTCGCGGTCGGGAACGAACAGCAGCCGCGGCGGGCAGAGCACCCACACGCCCCCCAGCCCGACCTCGATGCTCGTGACCTGCTGCAGGTCGTCGAGGAACACCCTCCGTTCATCGGCCCGGCCATCGCCATCGCGATCGGCGAGGATCAGCACGCGGTCGCGAAGCCGGGCGTCCATCCGCAGTGGCCGCTCGGCATACGTGTGGTTCTCCGCGACCCAGAGGCGGCCGCGGGCATCCCACGTCATCGCGATCGGGTTCTGCACGTCCGGTTCGGCCGCGAATACGCCGACGCGCAAGCCCGCCGGCGCCTCCATCGCGGCCGCAGCCGCGGCGGCGGCCAGCGGCGCGGCGGCGCGGTCGGCCTCGCTGTTGAAAGGCATCGGAAACGCCTCGTCGCCCCACGTAGACCCGGGCTGCCAGGCGGTGAGCAGCAGCACGATCGCGACGACACGACACGGGCGACGCATGACGGCAGTATAGGATGGTGTGATCGGATCAGGGGCGCGGAGGAACGCGGCGTGAAACGCACGAGTTGTCGTACGGCGGGTGGCCCGCCAGTCCGGGCGTCGCGGGTGTGGCTGTCCGCTGCGGCGGTCGCCAGCCTGCTGGCGGTCGTCGTGCTGGCATCGGCCGGCGCGAAGGCTGATGAGGCGGGAGGTCCGTCGCGCGTCGCGCGGGTGTTCGTCCTCGCCGGCCAGTCGAACATGGAGGGGCAGGCGGTCGTCGATCTCGATGGACCGGATTACAACGAGGGTCGGGGAACGCTCGCCACCCTGCTGCGGGATCCCGCGCAGGCCATCCGGTTCGCCCACCTCCGGGATGCCGCCGGACGGTGGCAGACCCGCGACCGAGTGTTCGTGAGCTACCGACGCGAGAACGAGCCGCCGCTCGAAGGCCCCTTGGGGATCGGCTATGCCGTGTACGGCGGCCGGCATCACTTCGGCGCCGAGCTGCAGTTCGGCCACGTTGTCGCCGACCATGCCGCCCGCACCGATGGACGGCCGATTTTGCTCGTCAAGACGGCGTGGGGCGGGAAGAGTCTCGATCGGGATTTCCGGCCGCCGTCAGCCGGCTCTACCACCGACTCCGATGGGCGCGTCGTCTCGGCGCCCGGGCCCTCCTACACCCGGATGATCGACGACGTCCGCCGGGCGCTCGCCGACGTGCCGCGGCTGGTGCCGGGAGCTGACCGCGGCGAACTTGCCGGCTTCGTCTGGTGGCACGGCTGGAACGACGGCTGCGACGCCGCGGTGGCCGCCCCCGCCTACGAGGCCAACCTCGCGTGCCTGATTCGCGACGTGCGGCACGACCTCGATGCGGCCGCGCTGCCGGTGGTGATCGGCGAACTCACCGGCCCGTGGACGGACGCCCCGGCCGCCTGGGACGAGGTCCGCAGGGCTCAGGCCGCCGTGGCCGCCCGCCCGGAGTTCGCCGAGACCGTGCGGTTCGTGGCGACCCGCGACTTCGTGCGGCTTCCGGAGGACTCTCCGAATCCCGGACACGGTCATCACGAGTTCGGCAACGCCGAAACGTATCTGCTGGTGGGCGACGCCCTCGGACGGGCGATGGTGGCGGCCCTCTCAGACGAGCGTTGAGCCGCCCGCAGCGGCGGCGTCGAGCAGCAGCACGGCGCGGTCCTGGGCGACCCGGCCGGCCGGGATCGTGACGTCGGCGGCGAGAAGCCGGGCGATCATCGGGGCCTTGCCCGCGCCCGTCGCCAGCCAGAGCACACGCCGCGCTCGGTCGAGCAGCGGAAACGTGAGGGTCATCCGCCGTCGGCCCTGGTAGACGTCGCAGATCGCCACGTCGCGGTCGCGGCATTCGACCGCGGGGTCGCCGGGCACGAGCGAGGCCGTGTGGCCGTCGGCACCGATCCCGAGGTGAACCAGATCGAGCACAGGGGGCTGCCCGCACCAGGCCGCGAGCGTGCGCGAGTACTCCCGCGCGGCCTGCTCGGCGTCGGCGGCGGTGACCGGCATGGCGTGGATGTGGTCGGGCGGAATCGAGGCGCTCCCCGCCAAACTCGCGCGCAGGTGGGTGAGGTTGCGGTCCGGGTCGCCGTCCGGCGCGAGCCGCTCGTCCACCTGAAACACATGAAGACCCGACCATGGGACGTCTTCCGCAGCGAGGGCCCGGAGCATCGCCCAGGGTGTCTTGCCGCCGCTTACCGCCATGAGAAACCGTCCGCGGGCGGCCACCGCATCGCGGGCCGCCGTGGCGATCAGGCGGGCGGCGGCGATCGCCACCGCGGACTCGTCGGGAAACACGTCGGTCTGCATGGGCGGCTTCCTGTTCAGGTGGCGGCGGCGCGGCCGCCCGCAGCGGCGGTGCGATACCAGCGGATCAGCGCGTTGGTCGAACTGTCGTGGCCGAGCGTCGGCTCCGCCACCGACTCCAGTTCCGGGATGATCCGGTTGGCGAGCACCTTGCCGAGTTCCACGCCCCACTGGTCGAACGGATTCACGCCCCAGATGCAGCCCTGCACGAACACGCTGTGCTCGTAGAGGGCCACGAGACTGCCGAGCACGCGGGGCGTGAGCCGCTCGGCGAGGATCGTGGTGCTCGGCCGGTTGCCCGGAAACGTCTTGTGGGGCACCAGCCATTCGGGCACGCCCTCGGCCCGGACCTCCGCGGCCGTCTTCCCGAACGCCAGCGCCTCCGCCTGCGCGAACACGTTGGACATCAGCAGGTGGTGATGCCGACCGAGCGGGTTCGCCGACCGCGCGAAGCCGATGAAGTCACAGGGGATCAGCCGCGTGCCCTGGTGGATCAGCTGGTAGAAGGAGTGCTGCCCGTTCGTGCCGGGCTCGCCCCAGAAGATCGGGCTCGTCTGGTAGTCGTCGATCGTGTGGCCGTCGAGCGTCACCCGCTTGCCGTTGGACTCCATCGTGAGCTGCTGGAGGTACGCCGGGAACCGCTTCAGGTATTGGTCGTAGGGCAGCACGGCGATCGTGTGGGCGTCGAGGAAGGAGGTGTTCCAGACCGCGAGCAGCCCGTGCAGCGCCGGCAGGTTGGCGGCGAAGGGGGCGGTGCGGAAGTGGACGTCCATCTCGTGGAAGCCGGCGAGCAGCTCGCCGAAGCGTTCCGGCCCGATCGCCAGCATGGTGGACAGCCCGATCGCCGAGTCCATCGAGTAGCGGCCCCCGACCCAGTCCCAGAAGCCGAACATGGCGGCCGTATCGATCCCGAAGGCCGCCACCTCGGCGGCGTTGGTGGAGACGGCCACGAAGTGCCGGGCCACCGCGGCCGGATCACCGAGTGCGGCCAGGAGCCAGTCGCGGGCGGTGCGGGCGTTGGCCATCGTCTCCTGGGTCGTGAAGGTCTTCGACGAGATCACGAACAGCGTCTCGGCGGGATCGAGGTCCCGAGTGGCCTCCGCGAAGTCGGTGCCGTCCACGTTGGAGACGAACCGGAAGGTGAGCCGGCGGTCGGATTCGGCGCGGAGCGCCTCGTAG
>Ga0208864_1000602_pt1 | contig 11963 bp, 9 predicted proteins | sample CryBogmetaGMA05M_FD_184542 | JGI IMG/M metagenome (GOLD analysis project Ga0208864, IMG submission 184542) | Freshwater microbial communities from Crystal Bog, Wisconsin, USA - MA0.5M (SPAdes) | ecosystem: Environmental > Aquatic > Freshwater > Lake | place: Crystal Bog, Wisconsin, USA...
TGCAGTCGAGCCGGCCGCGGCTGCGGAAGCTCACCTTGATCCGGCCGTCGGGCTGCTCGATGAGGATCACCGCCACCTCCGTCCCCTTCACCGCGAGCGTGAGGTTGACGAGGTCCTCGGTGTCGGCAGGCTGCGCCTTCACCTCCTTGATGTCCTGCTGCCGCACGGTGGAGACGATCACCTTGCCGTCGTGCGAGGTGATGGCGCCGGCGATCGTCCGGCCCACGAGGTGCAGCCGGGCGAGCGTGTCCTGCTCGAAGAGCTCACGGTAAATCGCCGTGGGATTGGCCCCGGCATCCACCAGCCGGCCCGCGATCCGGAAGGTCTCGCCGCTCACGCTCGGAAACCGGAAGCCGCCCGTGTCGGTGGAGAGGCCGGCGTAGAGCGGCGTGGCGATCCGCTCCGTGAGGGGCACGCGAAGCCGCAGCCCGATCTCGTAGACGATCCGCGCCGTCGCCTCGGCCGCCGTGTCCTTGAACCAGCGGTCGGAGAGATCGTCTTCGCTGACGTGGTGATCGACCACGAGCACGCGATCGCGCATCGACTTGGCCACGTCTCCCATCGCGCCGAGCTGGGCCCAGGCGCTCGTGTCGAGCACGATGAAGAGGTCGCGGTCGGCCAGGTCGGCGGGCCGCACCTTCTCGGCGAGCGATTCGATCTTGCCGTCGGGATCGATCCACTTGAGGTTCGCCGGCGTCGCCTGCGCGTTGACGATCCGCACGTGCTTGCCGATCGCTTCCAGGATCCCGGCCATGCCCAGTTCGCTGCCGAGCGCGTCGCAGTCGGGCCGCACGTGGCTCGTGAGCACCACCTTCGAGCAGCCCCGAAGCACGTCGAGGAGCGCTGACCAATCGAGTCGCATCATGTCGTCCCGGGAGAGGAGGCGGCCGCGGCGACGATCCGTCGGGCGGCCGCCACGTCGTCGGCCAACTGGGCCTTGAGATCGTCGACCGACGCGAAGCGACGAGTGTCACGAACGCGGTCGAGGAAGTCAACGTCGAGCGACCTGCCGTAGAGGTCGCCCGCGAAGCCGATCAGGTGGGCCTCCACCGAGACGCTCATCTCGCCGAAGGTGACGTTGGGGCCGACATGCACGGCCGCCGGCACCGCGACGCCGTCCAGCCGTGCCACGGCCGCATACACGCCGAGGGCCGGCAGGAGCGTGGTGATCCCCGCGAGGTTGGCCGTGGGGAAGCCGATCGTGGCACCGCGGCGGGCGCCCACCACGACCTCACCCGTGAGCCGATAGGGCTCCGTCAGCAGGGCGTGCGCCCCGGCCACGCGGCCCGCGGCCACGAGCGCCCGGATTCGCGAGCTCGACACCGCCTCGCCGTCGATCACGACCGGCGGCACCACGTCGAGTTCGACGCCGTCGCGGCCGCAGAGCGCCGCGAGCATCGCCACGTCGCCCCGGCGCCCGGCCCCGAACCGAAAGTCCTGCCCCTCCACCACGGCCCGGGCGGCGAACCGGCCGCGGAGCACGCCCGCATAGAACTCCTCGGCGTCGAGGGCCATCAGCGCGGGGTCGGCTGGCTGCACACAGACGGCGTTCACGCCGAGCGCCAGGAGAAGTTCGGCCCGTCGGACCGGCGTGGTGAGCGGGAGGGGCGCCTGCTCGGGCCGGAGAATGCTGGCGGGATGGGGGTCGAACGTGAGCACCACGGCCGGAACGCCGTGGCGCTCCGCCGCATCGCGGAGCCGGCCGACGATCGCCGCGTGGCCGAGGTGCACGCCGTCGAAGTTGCCGACCGCCACGGCACACGGCGCGCAGGCGCCCGCGGCCTGCGGGAAGACGGTCGGTTCGGCAAGGGACGGCACGGCGGCAGGATCGTCCGGAGCGGCTGGGCGGCGACGAGGAGCGTCAGTGTACCGCGACGACGGTATGATTGGGCCCAGTCCCCGAGACGCGCCTTCGTGCCCGACGCACCGCCCATCACCGACGACCGGCAGATCTTCCTGTCGGCCGACCTGGCCTGCCGGCTGGGCGCGATCGACATTGGCTCCAACTCCGTGCGGCTGCTCGTCGCGGAGGCGCTCCGCGGCGGCACGTATCGGATCCTCGACGAGGAGCGGGAGCCGACCCGCCTCGGCCGCAGCGCTTCGGCCGAGGGCCGGCTCGACGACGAGTCGATGGACCGCACGGTGGCCGCGCTCCGCACCTTCAAGGAGATCGCGACGGGCTACCAGGTGACGCGACTGCGGACGATCGCCACGTGCGCCGTTCGCGAGGCCCGCAACGGGCCCGAGTTCTGCCGCCGCGTTCGCGAGGAGGTGGGCCTGGAGGTCGAGGTGATCTCGGGCGAACGGGAGGCGCGGCTCGCCTTCACGAGCGTGCAGCATGCCTTCGACCTTTCCGGCCGCAACACGATCGTGGCGGATATCGGCGGCGGCAGCACGGAGATCGTGTTCGCCACCGGCAACCTCATCGAGTCGATTTTCTCCACGCCGCTGGGGGCCGTGCGGCTCACGGAGCAGTTCGCCCTGGGCGACTGCTGCGAGGCTCCGGAGGCGGCCCGAGCCCTCGAGCGACTCGACGCGGAGATCGCGGCGGTCCTCAAAAAGCGGACCACGAAGCCCCTGTTCGCACCCCATCTGCTCGTCGGCTGCGGCGGAACGTTCACCACGCTCGCCGAGTTGGTGATGGCCACGCGGCGGGAGTCGAACCTGCCGGTCGCCGGCTATACGGTGTCGCACGCGGAGGTCCGCCACCTGCTCGACCGGCTGCGAAAGATGCCGCTGCGGGCGCGACGCAGCATGGCGGGCATGACGCCCGACCGCGCCGACATCATCGTGGCGGGCCTGTCGATCGTCGATGCGCTGCTCAAGCGGTTCCACGTCAACACGCTCGCGATCCACACGCGGGGCGTGCGGGACGGGCTTCTGCGGGAGATGATCGAGGAGACGTCGGTCGCCGGCGCCGGCGGGGACGATTCCACGCTCCGCCTCGCGGCGATCGAGCGGCTCGCCGCCGCCTGCTCCGGCGAGGTCGAGCACGGCCGCACGGTGGCAACGCTCGCCGGCCGGATCTTCGAGCAGCTCGCCGTGCCGCTCGACCTCCCGCCGGGCGACCGGCTGCTCCTGGAGTGCGCCGCGCGGCTGCAGGACGTGGGCTACGTGATCAACTACGACCAGCACCACAAGCACAGCTACCACCTGATCCGCAACAGCCGTCTACCGGGCCTGCGGCCCCACGATCTGGAACTGATCGCGAACGTCGCCCGCTATCACCGCGGGGCGCTGCCGAAAAAGAAGCACGAGAACCTCTCGCGGCTGGCGGCCGACGACCAGCACCGCGTGCAGCGGCTCGCCGCCATCCTCCGGATCGCCGGCGGGCTCGACCGGAGCCGGTCGCAGCAGGTCCGTGACGTGGTGGCGACGGTGGACCACGGCCGCGCGCTGCTGGAAGTGGTGTCGGACCAGGAGCCGCAGGTTGACATCTGGGGTGCCGAGCGGCGGACCGACCTCTTCGAAAAGGTCTTCGGCATGAAGGTAGTCGTCCGCTGGGCCGGCCCCGCGGCCGCCACGCAGCCCGCGAGTCCGACGGTCTAAGCGGCCCGAGCGGGGAGGCGCACCCAGGGCGGGGAACCCGCGGGTTGAAAACCTGCGGCCACTTTGGAGCCGGCGGCCACTCGAGGACGGCAGCGAGGGGCTGCCCATGCCCCGAGAGCCGGCGTTGCTGACCGAGCGCAGCCACGATGGCGGAGCGAGGTCAGCATCGAGCGAGCGCAAGGCAGGATGCCCGCAGCGAGCGTCCGGCGACGGGGCATGGTCAGCCCCGAGCGGGGCGGCGGGCAAGATCCCCATCGCATACGCGATTGGGCTTCCTGAGGACGTGCGTCGGCGAGCGAGGGGCTGCCCGTGCCCCGCGTCGCTACAACCGGTGTGACCGCTGTCGGTCGCGCCACCGCCGCCATCGCGAAGGCCCGACGCCACCGCGACCGATACCTGAAAAGATCCCGCACACCATCCGGATGCCTGCCGTGCGTCGCACCTCGCTGATCACCGTCGTGGCCATCGCCACCCTGCTCGTCACTGCGACCACCGAGGCCGCGGGCCGACGGCGGTTCAGCGGGCCTCGGTCGCCGATGTCGCTCGGCACGCCGCAAAACCAGGCGCCGTACGCGCCGGGAGCGTCGCCCTACGTGACCGGGCACGGCACGCGGCCGAAGTATTTCGTGCCGCCGACGAATCCGCGGACGCCCACGTGGAAGATGTACGGCACGCCCCCGGGCGTGGTGCCGGGTGACTGGCCCACCTACGCGCCGCTCGGCTTCGGCGGGTACCGCTTCCCCGCCGTCGGCAGCCAAGCCTACCGGTAGGCGCTCCCCGGACCCCTCCGGCCGCCATGCAGGGCATCGTCGCCGGGGCCGGGCGACGACGGGGCGAGCGCCGTCATCGTGGCTGCCAGCGAAGACAGCCCGATCAACCTGGGCGGCGAAACGTTCGTCCCTCGGGATCGACCGCCAGCATGACGCCCGCGACGCTGCCGTCCAGCCGTGGATGGAAGGCGAAGCGGATGAATACGCTGCCCGAGTCGGGATCGACGTGCAGGGCCCGGGGATGCGCGTACTCCGGGCCGATGCCCGCGAGATCCCACTCGGCCACGAGCGGCACGCCGGCGGTGGTGAGGTCGAAGAAGCGGAGCGTCCGCGACTCCGCGGCCAAGATGACGAGCCTTCCGGCCGCCGCGACCAGTTCCACGGGCATGCCCGGCACCGGGAGCGTGGCGGCCAGCCGGTTGGCCGCGCGGTCGATGAGGAGCACCTGATCGGCCCAGGCCTCGGTCGCGCCCAGCCATGGCGTGCCCGGCACATCCACCAGCGCCGTGATCCGCTGCCGAGCCGTCGGAAACGTCCGCTCGATCGCCTGCGTGAGGAGATCGATGCGGGCGACCGTCTCCCGGCCGGGGCGGACGTCGTGACGTTCGAGGACGAACAGGTGCCGGCCGCAGCGGATCATCGTGCCGGGAAAGTGGATATCGGGCGCGAGCGGCCGACTCCACCAGCCGTTCCAGCGGACCACTTTCCGCGAGCCCGGATCATTGAAGAACATCCCGCGAGGGTCGCCGCCAAACTGCTCCACCTGAAGCCCTTTCGGCATCGTGCGGGTCTTCACGGTCAACCGCGGCGGTCGCCCGCGAGCGGCGTCGAACCGCACGCTCGTGTGATAAGTCCGCCAGCCGCCGCGGCGCTGGTAGTGCTTGCCCACCACGAGCACCGTCTGCGGGCCGAACGGATGCAGAAACTCGAGCGTGTGCGGCACCCGGGCGGAGGCCAGCCGAGTGCCGTCGGCGGTGTGCACGTCGATGCGATACCTCGAGACGTCGCCGGCGCAGTGCCCCTGCCAGAGCAGGCGATCGTGAAACACCTGTCCGCGGTAGACCTCACGAGGGTCGAGGGTGCCCAGGCTGCGGACCACGGGACGAACGCGAACGACGTCGGCAGGGACGGCAGCCGGCATGACGGTCTCCTGGGGGACGATTTCGAGTGTAGGCGATCCATGTCGCGGAGGGCTCCTTTCGGGACGTCCGGGCGTCGGGGTACGATCGCTTCCGTCCACGAACACGGGGACTGCAGCGGAGGAGCCGTGCGAGATCTGCTGGAAGTCACCGAGTCGGGGCTCTACTGCGAGCGGGGCGACTTCTACGTCGATCCCTGGCGTCGCGTATCGCGGGCGATCATCACCCACGCCCATGCCGACCACGCCCGCGCCGGCTCTGATCGCTACCTCTGCGCCGCCGAGGGCAAACTCGTGCTCCGCACGCGGATCGGTGGCGGCGCCCCGATCGACACGCTCCGCCGCGGCGAGAGCCTCTCGATCAATGGCGTGAAGGTGTCACTCCATCCGGCGGGCCATCTCCTCGGCTCTGCGCAGGTGCGGATCGAGCACGGCGGCGTCACCTGGGTGGTGACCGGCGACTACAAGCTCCACCACGACCCCACGTGCGCCTCCTTCGAGCACGTCCCCTGCGACGTGTTCGTCACGGAATCGACGTTCGGCCTGCCGGTTTACCGCTGGCAGAGCCCGGAGGCGATCGCCGCCGAGATCAACGCCTGGTGGCGGGCCAACCGCGACGCCGGCCGCACGAGCGTGATCCTCGCCTACGCGCTCGGCAAGGCGCAGCGGCTCGCGGCGATAGTCGATCCGTCGATCGGGCCGATCGTGGCCCATGGCGCGGTGATGAAGCTCGTCGAAGCCTACCGCGGCAGCGGCGTGCGACTCCCCCCCATCGACCGCGTGCCGCCCCGGGCCCGCCGCGTCGGCGACGGGCGGGCCCTGGTGATCGCGCCGCCAAGCGTGTTAGGCAGCTCGTGGCTCAATCTCTTCGGGGAGTCGAGCGTGGCGCTGGCCTCGGGCTGGATGACGCTCCGCGGGGTCCGCCGCCGCCGCGGCTTCGACCGCGGCTTCGCCGTTTCCGATCACGCCGACTTCCCCGGCCTGCTCGAAGCCGTCGACGCCACCGGCGCGCGGCGCGTGCTGGTCACCCACGGCTTCAGCGACTCTCTCGCCCGTTATCTCCGCGAGACCCGCGGCCTCGACGCCTCGGTGCTCCCCACGAGGTTCGCCGGCGAGGCGCCGCCCGACGACGCCGTGGCGAACACGGCCGATCACGACGGCACCGACAACGACCCGACGGCCACCGACCTCGCAACGGAGGCCGATGCATGAAGGCCTTCACCGATCTCTACTGGCGGCTCGACGCCACGACGAGCACCTCCGAGAAGGTCGCGGCCCTCCGCGACTACTTCGCCGCCGCGCCCGCCGGCGATGCGGTCGCCGCGCTCGGCGTGCTCTCGGGGGGGCGCCAGCTGCGGAGCGTTTCCACGAGCCAACTCCGCACGTGGGCGGCCGAGGTCACGGGGCTGCCCGCCTGGCTCGTCGAGGAGTGCTACGCGCACGTCGGCGACCTCGCCGAGACGCTGGCCCTCGTGCTCCCCGAGCCGGAGATCAGCACCGATGAGCCGACCGATCGCGGCCTCGCCGAGATCATGCGGACCACGATCCACGACCTCCGCGGCGTTGATGAGGCCCGCACCCGCGAGGTGGTGACCGCGGTCTGGCAACGGCTCGCCCCCCGGGAGCGGATCGTCTGGCACAAGCTACTCACCGGCGGGCTCCGCGTGGGCGTGTCGCGGACGCTCGTGGCCCGGGCGCTGGCCGAGGTGGCGGGCATCGATCAGGCCGAGATGGCGCATCGCCTGATGGGCGGGCCGCCGGCGGACGCCGACGCCTTCGCGCGGCTGCTTGCGCCGGAAGCCGCCGCCGACAGCCGACGGCCTTATCCGTTCTTCCTCGCCTCGGCCCTCGACCGCTCCGCCGTGGAGCACGTGGCGGAGGACCTCGGCGACGTGGCCGCGTGGCAGGCCGAGTGGAAGTGGGACGGGATGCGGGCCCAGCTCGTCCACCGCGGCGGCGACGCCACAGTCTGGAGCCGCGGCGAGGAGCTGGTGAACGACGCCTTCCCCGAGATCGCGGCCGCGACCGCCAGCCTGCCGCCGGGCACCGTGCTCGACGGCGAGCTGCTCGCCGTCCGCGACGGCCGGCTGCTCCCGTTCGCGATGCTTTCGAAGCGGGCCAGCCGCAAGACCGTCACGAAGAAGGTTCTCGCCGACGTCCCCTGCCTGTTCGTGGCCTACGACCTGCTGGAGGCCGACGGCATAGACCTCCGCGAGATGCCGCTCGCGGAGCGGCGGCGGCGGCTCGAGGCCCTCGTGGCAACGCCGTTCACCGAGTTGCTCGCGGGCGCGGTGCCCGCCGACGCGTCGCGCCTGTTCCTCTCGCCGCTGGTGACGGGCGGCTCCTGGGCCGAGCTCGCGGAGCTCCGCGGCGAGTCGCGGGCCCGCGGCGTCGAGGGGCTGATGCTCAAGCGGCGGGCGAGCCCCTACGCCGTGGGCCGGACGCGGGGCGACTGGTGGAAGTGGAAGGTCGAGCCGCTGGAGATCGACGCGGTGCTCCTCTACGCCCAGGCGGGCCACGGCCGCCGCGCCGGGCTGCACAGCGACTACACGCTCGGCCTCTGGGACGACGGGAGACTCGTGACCGTGGCCAAGGCCTACTCCGGCCTCACCGACGCCGAGATCGTGGAGCTCGACCGCATCGTGCGGGCGACGACGCTCGAGAAGCACGGGCCCGTGCGGATCTGCCGGCCCACGGTCGTGCTGCAGCTCGCCTTCGAGGGCGTGTCTCGCTCCACGCGGCACAAGTCGGGCGTGGCGGTGCGGTTCCCGCGGATCGTCCGCTGGCGCAAAGACAAAGAGCCCGCCGCCGCCGGCACGCTCGCCGACCTCAAGCGGATGATCCCGGCGGACAGCTGACGCGATCGCGGACGCAGGCCGACGGCGCCGTGAACCGGGCCGCGTCAGCAGCAGCCCGTGCCGTCCACGCCGCACTTCTCCGGCGCGAGACACGCGGTGTGCTTCGTGCCGAGATGGAAGAGCAGGCCCGCGGGCGTCAGCTCCACGCCGCCGATCGGATACTGCGAGATCACCCCCTCCTCGTACTCGACCTCCACCGGCAGATCGTCCGTCTGGAGCAAGGGGCCGGCGATCCGCATGATCGACGCCAGCTTCGTGGTCTCCAGACGATGGTCGACGTCGTTCGCCACCCACACCTGGAGCAGGCACGAGGTCTGCGAGCGGACCGTGCCGCCGCAGTCGATGAAGTCTTTCCGGAGTCGGCCCACCTCGGTGATGTGATAGTGCGCCGGCACGAACGACCGGTCGGGCAGCATCCAGTGCATCCGCACCCCGGGATGACGGTCGAGAACGTCGTTGAACTCACGAATCGTCATGGCCACCTCCGGCTGGTTCGGCATCGAGTTCGGCGAGCAGGTCTTTCACCTTTCGCCCGATCAGATCGCGGACCTCCCGAAACTCATCGGGCGTCATGTCGCGGGGATCCGGAATCTTCCAGTCCACCCTGCGGCGTGCCAGCACGAGCGGACACTCGTCGCCGCAGCCCATGGTCACAGCCACGTCGACCTCGCGGCCATTGTAGGCAGTCTCGCCGCTCCGGGGCTCCTGAAACGACTACAGTACCGGAAGCGACTCGAGGGCCGAAATCGGAGTGACGGAGTGGCGACGCGACGACCGACGACCGCGAGGCCGCGACACGACCGGCCCACCGCTCCGGCGGACGCCGCCCAGGGCTTTCGCCGCTGGTTCGCGGCCCGCGGCTGGACGCCGTTTCCGTTCCAGGAAGAGGTCTGGCGGGCGGTCGCCGACGGCGAGAGCGGTGTGCTGCACGCGCCGACCGGCACCGGTAAGACGCTCGCGGCCTGGCTCGGCGCCGTCGGCCGCACCACGGCGATCGCGGCGGCGGAAGGCGGCGCACGCCCCGCCGGCCTCCGCGCGGTCTGGATCACGCCGCTTCGCGCCCTCGCCGCCGACACCGTGCGGGCCCTCGAGGAGCCGCTCGCCCGCCCCGGGGCCGTGGCCGCCGGCTGGACGGTGGGCCTCCGCACCGGTGACTCGTCGGCCGCCGACCGCCGCCGGCTCCGCGCGAACTGGCCGACGGCGCTCGTCACCACACCCGAGTCGCTCTCGATCCTGCTCTCGCTCGACGACGCCCACGAGGTGTTCGGCGGACTCGACACCGTGATCGTGGACGAGTGGCACGAACTCCTCTCCACCAAACGGGGCGTGCAGACCGAACTCGCCCTCGAGCGGCTCCGGTCGCTCCGCCCCGGGCTGGTCACCTGGGGGCTCTCCGCCACGCTCGCCAACCTCGACGACGGCGTGGTGGCGCTCGTGGGCCCGACGCGGGCCGCCGCGGCGCGGGTCGTGTCGGCGGCGATCCCGCGAACGCTGCGGATCGAAACCCTGATCCCCGAGCCGATGGAGCGGTTTCCGTGGGCCGGCCACATGGGGATGCGGCTGCTGCCGCAGGTCCTCGCGGCGATCGAACGGGCCGCGACCACGCTCGTATTCACCAACACGCGGTCGCAGGCCGAGCGGTGGTTCGACGCGATCGTGGCGGCGCGGCCCGCCTGGAAGAAGGCGATGGCCCTCCACCACGGCTCGGTCGATCGTGAACTCCGCTCGCAGGCGGAAGCCGGCCTCCGTCGCGGCACGATGAAGTGCGTGGTGGCGACCTCGAGCCTGGATCTCGGCGTCGACTTCGGGCCGGTCGAGCAGGTGCTGCAGGTGGGCAGCCCGAAGGGCATCGCCCGGCTGCTCCAGCGGGCCGGCCGCAGCGGCCATGCCCCCGGCGCGACCGGCCGGCTCGTCTGCGTGCCGACGCACGCGCTCGAACTGATCGAGTGCGCCGCCGCCCGCGCCGCCGTGGCCGAGGGCACGGTCGAGGCCCGCCGGCCGCTCGAGCTGGCCCTCGACTGCCTGGCCCAGCACATCGTCACGGTCGCCTGCAGCGGCGGCTTCCGCGAGGCCGAGCTGCTCGCCGAGGTCCGCCGCACCCGCGCCTTCGCCGACCTCGACGACGCCTCGTGGCGCTGGGCGCTCGACTTCGCGGCCCGCGGCGGCCCGGCCCTGGCCGCCTACCCCGACTACGCCAAGATCGTGGAGCGGTTCGGCCGCTGGTACGTGGCGAGCAAGGCGATCGCCCGCCGGCATAGGATGAACATCGGCACGATCGCCGGCGACGCCACCGTCGAGGTCAAGTGGCTTCGCGGCGGCCGGCTCGGCACGGTGGAGGAGTCGTTCATCTCGCGACTCAACGAGGGCGACCGCTTCCTGTTCGCGGGTCGGCCGCTCGTGCTCTTCCGGTTCGACGGCCTCACCGCCTGGGTGAAGCGGAGCCGCGTCACGGCGGCGCTGCAGGTGCCGCGGTGGAACGGCGGCCGGATGCCCCTCTCCACCCTGCTCTCCTCCGCCATTCTCGACCTCGTCCGCGACGCGACCCGGCCGGGCGGCGGGCGGGCGGCGCCGCGGGAGGTGGCCGCGGTGCTGCCGCTGCTCGAGATCCAGTCGCGGTGGAGCCGGCTGCCCGATCGCGACTCGCTCCTCGTCGAGCGCTGGACCGGCCGCGACGGCCACCATGCCTTCGTGTTTCCCTTCGAGGGCCGGCTCGTGCACGAGGGGCTCGCGGCGCTCGTCGCCTGGCGGATCGCCCGCGCCAAGCCCGCCACGCTCACCTTCGCCTGCACCGACTGGGGCTTTGAACTGGCCGGCCGCGACGCCGACATCGCCGACGAGCAGACCTGGCGGCGGCTGCTCTCGCCGGCCAACCTCCTCGAGGATCTTCTCGCCTGCCTCAACACCACGGAGATGGCCCGCCGCCACTTCCGCGAGATCGCCCGCGTGGCCGGCTTGATCGCCGGGGGCCGGAAGAGCGATCGGCAGACGCAGGCGTCGGCGGGCCTGATCTTCGACGTGCTCGCCGAGCACGACGCCGGCAACATGCTCCTCGGCCAGGCCCGGCGCGAGGTGCTGGAACAGCAGTTCGAGTTTCGTCGGCTGGCCGAGGCCCTCGACGTGATCGCGACCAAGGACATCCGCATCGTCGAGACCCGGCGGATCAGCCCGCTCGCCTTCCCGATCTGGGCGGAGTTCGTGCAGTCGCGGCTGACGACGAAGGACTGGCTGACGCGGATCGCCGACATGGCCCGCGAACTCGAGCAGGAAGCCGGCGGCCGGTGACGCGGCGGTGCGCGGACGGCTCGGGCCTTCCCGAAAAAGTGGCCGCAGGTTCGGACGTGGCCGCAGGTTTTCCAAGTGGCCGCAGGTTTGGACGTGGCCGCAGGTTTTCAACCTGCGGATTCCTGGCTCGTGCCCCAGCCCGAGCCTGACCGCCTTCCCTGGGGTCGCCGGACTCCTGTCGATGGTGTAAGAAAACGGCTCGAGGTCTGATCGTGCGCATCGACATTGCTCCGCCGCCGCCATTCGCCGACAGCCCGGCCGACATCCTCCTGCTGCCCGGGCGGGCCGCCTTCCTCCCCGGCACCGCCACACTTCTCGTGGCCGATCTGCATCTGGGGAAGGCGGCCCGCCCGGGCAGCAGGAGGA
>Ga0208864_1000608_pt1 | contig 11870 bp, 14 predicted proteins | sample CryBogmetaGMA05M_FD_184542 | JGI IMG/M metagenome (GOLD analysis project Ga0208864, IMG submission 184542) | Freshwater microbial communities from Crystal Bog, Wisconsin, USA - MA0.5M (SPAdes) | ecosystem: Environmental > Aquatic > Freshwater > Lake | place: Crystal Bog, Wisconsin, USA...
CCCCGATTTGTCTGAGGTTTGGCTTGATCACTCTTCGCGATGCGGGGACAAGTATAATGCAAATGAGGCGATTGTAAAGTGGAATAGCTTTGGATTCCGCACCGATGGTCAGAAGCTTGGAATTGGAACTCTCCGATTTTGGTCTCGTTCTGATAATCTAGACGGATACCTCGCTGCAGAAAATCAGAATATTGACCGGATTCTCGATGAGTCTGCGATGACTTCTACGGAACACGATGTGGCCCGTGTTGTTCATGCAAAGTACGGCGATGAGTTTGTATGCGCCAAGTATGGAACAAACAGTTGGTATCAGTACAAGATTCACAACTGGGTTGAGACTGATCGCGGTGTTGCTCTTCAGTGCCGGCTCTCTAGCGATATCTCCAAGATGTACCTCGACAAGGAAATGGCTGAAATCAACAATATCCGTGTAGCGGGCGATTGTGCTCACAAGGAGACAAATCCTGAGTGCGTGACATGTCAAGCTGAGAGCCGTAAGCGTGCGTTCTCGGCTATGCGCCTGAAGCTCAAGAAGACCGGATTCAAGAAGAACGTGATGGATGAGTGCAAGGAGCTGTTTCTTGATGAGCAGTTTGCAAAGAAGCTTGATGAGAACAAGAACCTGATTGCATTTGCAAATGGTGTATTTGATACAACAACTCTTGAGTTCCGTGATGGAAAGCCAAGTGATTGTATCAGCTTCTCGACCAGGATTGTGTATGATCCCGACCGCCACTATTCGACGTATGAGCAGTGGGCTGAGATTGACAAGTTTCTGCGAGATGTCCAGCCTGATCCTATGGTTAGAAACTACCTTGTTCGTCAGCTCTGTACCTGCCTTCGCGGTGGTAATGATGCACAGAAGTTCCACATTCTGACTGGCGACGGTTCTAACGGCAAGTCTATGCTTACAAACTTGATGAGTCTTACGATGGGAGACTACGCGGTCAAGGTTCCTATCTCACTTCTAACCCAAAAGCGCGCTAGCTCTGCGTCTGCCGCTCCAGAGGTGATGCATATGAAGGGTAAGCGTTTCGCAACTACCCAGGAGCCCGATGAGGCCGTTCCTCTGAATACAGGCCTGATGAAGGAGCTGGCTTCTTGCGAGAAGATGGCATACCGTGGTCTCTATCAAGGAATCAGCGAGTTTGAGATGCAGGCGAAGATGTATCTAAGCTGCAATGAGAAGCCTAAGGTCGGTGCAACTGATGGAGGTACATGGCGTAGGTTGTGTGTAGTTCACTGGCCTTCAAAGTTCGTGGCAAATCCGACGGAGCCGCACCACAAGCCTCTTGACGAGTCTATTCAGCAGAAGGTTATGAGTGAGGAGTGGGCGACGTGCTTTCTCGCATACCTCGTTGAGCTCTACAAGGAGGGAAATGGTTGGCGTAAGTTGATGCCACCAGAGAAGGTTCTAGCATACACAACTGAGTATCAGGAGGACTCGGACGTTATTGCCCGTTTCATCCGTGAGTTTATCACGCCTCTCCCCGATGGTGAGACAACTGAGGAGCGCGTGACTACTGGTCAGATCAATGGTGTGTTTCAGCAGTGGAAGCGTACGAATGAGATTAGCAAGGGTTCTACCACCGATCTAAAGAAGCGTCTTGATGCGATGTTTGGTGTTCACCCTAAGACCGGCTGGAACGTTTTCCGGTTCGAGAGCGTTTAGAGAGCTTTCGACCACGGCGCGTCTTACGACGGGCACCTGTAGTAGGGGGTAACGAATCAACAGGGGGAGACGCGACAGACGACGAGAACGGATTAGTCCATGTACTAGGATCAAGCCAAGCCATTTATATTTTCGCTGTATTTTTTAATGCCAGGCAAGATCAATGTCATTTTGGACATTGATAACACAATTGTTGAAAAAACTCATGTAATAGATGGGAAATGGTCTGCCCTTCCTGAAGAGGAACGCGCAAAGTATACCTACGTGGATGAGTTCGTTTTACGCCCTCATTTCAAGGAGTTTTTCCAAGAACTCGCAAAATTAGCCAAGTCAATCAATCTTTGGACATGGTCAGATGACCGATATGCAAAGACAGTGAAACGTATGATTGAAGCCCAAACAGGAGTCAAGGTAGGTCATGTATGGTCCGAGAACCATGCCCAGGAAGCTGAAGATGAATTCAATGGTGGAAAGGACTTGAACTACATTTGGAAAAACCAAGGTGTATTTCAACCTTGCGACACTGTTCTCATTGATGATCTTCCCGGTAATGTTGAAAGTAAATGGAATTATCAAAATGGCATTCGTGTGAAACCATTTGCATTGTGGGGACGAGTCAAGCACTCACAACCCTATGGACCCTACCAAGACCTTTCGAAGGACGAAATACTCTTGGAAGTGATATCTGCGTTGAAAAAGTTAGATGCGAGTAGTGATTTTTGTCGTGAAGGCCAAGAATGGGACGGTGGCCCATTCAAGGATAGTGCCTTGCAGATTGGTCTAGGACGTAAGACACGGAAGCGCAAACTTACTCGACGCGGCCTCGCGCGGCGCCGATACGCGACAGCACGTAGGTACGGAGGAGGCCGATCGTGAAGACGACCAGCACGAACGAGACCACCAGGTTCACGAAGGCAACGAGAACCTCACCGATCTTCAGCGTGATGCCGCCGACAGTCACGGAGAAGGAGCTGACACCCTTGCCAGCAGACGCGGCGGGCGCGAGGAGCGGGGTGATGATGTCCTCGGACAGCGACTTGAAGAACTCTCCAACCACGCCTCCGAGGTAGAACGATGCGGTCAGGATGATGATATCACGGGTATCGAGCATTTTTATTATGAATGGTATACTTTATTTCATCAATACAATGGACACTCGCTTTTGGGGACCCAGTGGGTGGCAACTATTCCATCTAGTTGCGTTCAAATCTGACCATCCCGACGACGTATTGAATCAGATGAAAGATGTTTTACCTTGCAGATTCTGCAGAGAGTCTACCACAGAGTTTGTCAAGAAACACCCCCTCCGTGGCAACCCTGGAAAGTGGCTGTACGACATTCATAACATGGTAAACCACAAACTCAGAAGTCAATGTAAAAACGATCCCGCGGTTATCAACCCGGGTCCTGATCCTTCCTTTGAATCGGTCAAAAAGACGTACATGGAACTGAAACCAACCGCTGTGCCTGGCGGCGACTTTCTAGGTTCCATTGCTGCAAATTACCCCGATAACCCCGAGCCCGAACAGATGGCGACTCAGAGGACATTCTTGCATGCTCTTCACCACGCATACCCATTCCCTGAACTTCAGAAGGTCTATGCTGACTACATCACCGCTCATGAACCCGAACTGAGTTCTCGCAAAGCCTATATGAAGTGGATGCATGGACTATTGACTGCGTTATCAAAAAAGACTGGGTCACCTATGCCAAGCTTTAAGGGGTATGCAGCACATGTTGCGTATTACAGGAGCGGATGCTCCAAGAAGACGTACCATGGAAAAACGTGCCGCAAAACTGCTGGTGGTCGCACGAAAGACCGTGATCGTAGAAAGACCTTTAGAATTACTCACTCTAGATTACTTTGATTTTTTAGGTTGACTTGCAGCCATTAGATGAGCGGAATGAGCGAGGACATTCCGAGTGTGGCGAGCAGAATAGACATCTGCCTTCTTCTCCTTTGCTGTCTTTTTTGACTCACGACGAGTCTTTGGCGGATCCATGAGGGCTACTTGTTAGCCTTGATAGATTCCGTTTTTAGTGGCGGCGGCCTCCACGGCGAGTCTTGCGGCTGCGGCGCTTGCCACCAATCGGGGCGGCATCAGACGGGTGGAACGGGCTAGAGCTGTTCGGTCCAGCATACGACAGATCAGCGCCGTACCCCGAGTCGCTGTGCGGGGCAACATCACCGCCGCCCTTGTAGGTCTTCTTCGCCAACTTGAGGACCTTGCCGAACTTCATTCCCTTGTGCGACCTCATCGTATTCTTCACGTGAGCGAGCCACTTATTTGCCATTTTGTTTAGTGAACAAGAAGTTTTACTGTAGCCCAGCTGGCTTTTCTACGAATCCCTTCGGCGCCCGAGGATTCTCAAATAGACTCCACTGACATCCATACGCGGCGAGTGTCTCCGGGTTGATCGGTGACTTCTTAAATGATATATCGGGCGATACAATTGATATTGCATTGCGATTGAATGCGACTAACTCAGGCTGATCGCGAGAATGAATCGCCTGCTGGTAGGTGAGGCGGCGAAGTTTTGAATCAGACCAAGATAGGTTGACTAATTCATCAAGCTTGGAACCCTGTGTATTCCCCGACACAATTACTAATTTACCAGCTAGCTGATCTAACGGAGTATCATGAACGTCTCTCGTCCCGGGTGGAAGGAGGTTCTTCCGAACTGTTGTGTTCAAATGATAGGCTATGCGGTTCAGGGTTGTTGCTTTCGTTGTATGAGGAACAATGGAAAGAATCATCGGGTCCTTAGAAGGGAATGCATCGTTCAACTGAACACACACCGACTCAAATGTCCAGTTGTCGTAAGCGTAATCATATCCTTCATTGAGTGGCTTTTTGGCAACGATCGGTTGGTCTGATTCGTCAGAATACACATGCACTTCAAGTAGACGCACACCCCTTGCGATTGCATCTGCCGGATCTTCAAAGACTGACCCCGACACATAGTAATCACATAACCTTTTGCGAGGTCCTGTAACTGGGGCTTCATCAACCTCCATCCATATGACATATCCAAGAATCGCAAGGAGTATGGCTACAAGGAGTGCCTTCATTGTTTCTTGTCTGACTTTTCTTTTGGTGCTCTGAACAACAAGTCGCGATACTTATTGACAACATCGTCAGGGATTCGCTCATACATGGGAATACCCATCAGAGATGCATAATGAAAATACAGACAATACATTCCACACTCGGAATCCTTGAACTGATGCCTCGTTGTATTGAAGGTCATCTTCATTCCACTCGGATGGATCCCCGTTGCATCCCACTGCTTCTTCCACCTACGCATAAGAACCTTGATCTCGGGCTCGGGGGTCTCTGCATATGAATCAAAATACGTAACGCGAGCATGCTGAAGGTTTGGGCGAATATCACAGAACAGTGCGATCCAATGCTCACCGGGTCCATCATGCGGATCTGTGTTAAACACAATGCCAATACGATGATGACCAGCTTTGAAAAGGTCATGTAACTTGATCCCACATAAAGCACTTACAATACATTCCTGTGTATCCGACTTCAGATCAAAGTCAATGGGTACACAACCGACAAACATATAATCGTTGAAAACCTCCTCGTAGTTCTTCTCTACATGATCAATATCATCGGAGGAGAGCCACTCATATCGGTTCAAAGCCCATTCCTTAGGAGCCCTAGGCCGCTGCAAAAGAGACGCTACAATACACTCGGGCTCGCCGGATGCACATTTCTCATGTAGACGTTTACGAAGTTCCTCCCACTGCTTGTTCGGTTCTTTCACGGTAATAGGTGATTCCTTAGGATGTTCTTTGTTGTAGGCCTTCACCAGCCCATCAAGATCGGTTTCATCCATCCATGACATTCTTGTTAGAAAACGGATACTTTTAAACCAAGATAAACCAAAGGCACAATGGATCAACTCAAGCCCATCCTCACTCGCTATGCAGATGTTACCAAGAAGCTTAACGAAGTCAACACGATTGCAAATAATCTTCGGGACCAGCGAAGGACGGTGGAGCTTGATCTGACAGCACTCTATGATACGGTTAACGAGCCACTCCCGGATAAGATTGAATTGAAGACATCAGGTTTGGTGTTTAGTGTTAAACGCCCAAATCAGTGGAAGAAGGGGTGGACGATGTCAAAGAAGGAGCTCAAGTCCTATTTGGATGAGCTTGTTCCCAAAGACAGCGAACGAATTATGGAAGAGATTGTGAAGAGACAAGAGGTTAAGATGACGGAAACTGATTACGGTTTTGAGCTTAAGACAGCTAAGCGAGACTGATCCTGTTTGAGGGTTTCTTCAATCTCTTTTAGGGTTCTCTGAATTTCTGCTAGTTGTTGTTTCGCTTGGTCCAAGTTTTCATGAGGTAGAAACCCACTCCGGATCCTTGACACCGTACATACGAACGAGCCGTGCGTGCTAAGTAGTCGTGAAGCCAAAGTGAACAGGGGCTTTACCATCAATGATATGAACTTAATCAACACAATATTTTTAAACTCCATCGTCCTCGCGCTCAATGAAATAAGTCCTCAGCTTCTCGGAAATGCCGCGTACACTAAACTCCATTACACCATACCAATTAGGACGCATGATTGTGCGGACATCGCGGATTCCATTCAAGATCTCATGGCGGTCTACATATTTGCGATTTTTATGTGTTCCGTGCCACAGATGATACACTGACCCCTGGATAGATGTAATCCTTGGCTTGGGCTTCTCACAGAATTCCTTGTACGCAGGAACTAGAGCAGGCTTGAGATACGCTTCAGGAAACTTGATATCTAACCATACTGCTGCAGAGATTGTGTCTCCACTACCGGTAATTCCATATTCAAAGAATCCAACCTTGCGGAACCACTTGCGACGGAACGCCCATGCAAACCCGGGGTGGAACTTATGGTCAAATGTCTTTTCCTTATCCATATACAGCACTGAAGCTCGCTCCTGTACAATTTTTGAATATGTGATATCCAACCACACTGCAGACGCAAATGGCTGAACAACATCGTGATCGTAGAGTGCACCTGAAACTTGGTCATACCAATCAATGTTTCCAAAGATTATGTCAGCATCCAAAAAGAGAACCTTTGAATACCACCACGGAATCTTGGATTCAAGGAGTGCACATAGATTCTCCTTGTGAAACATATGTGACCCCCCATAGACATGGAACGCGTCTTTGATTTCCTCTTCCTGCTTATCAAACACCAATTCAAGAGTATAGTATGGGATCCTTGCTAGTTTCAATTTTTCAATCGTATACAAGTAGTTCATCAACATACGCTTGGACTTTGCAGGATTAAAGAACACTAGACCTATTGCCATATCCCTTCTCCAAGGCTTGTTGTACCGAATTGTAGATAAGTCAACGATCTTGGATGGTTCTAACGGCAGAGGGTCGGATACTTGAGAGTATGTCATTGACTGTGCTTGTCCCATTGTGTAGAAAAACGGATAAAAGATAGCCAAAGAAAGCACAAACCAATGGACACCTATTCTCCTTATAATACCCGAAACCGAGCATTCAAGGAACAGGATATTCACAGAATTCTACATAAATTCGGGTTGCCACATTATCGTGTGTCAAATCCGAAAATCTTTCAGACAGCGATGGTTCACACAACCTATGTTCGGCGCAGTGAATACACAACACCTGATGGAAAGCCGGCAGCTCTCGCTCCCTGTCCATCCGGCGTTCTCCCTCTTCAAGACGAATCATACGAATGCCTAGAGTTTGAAGGTGACTCAGTGTTAGGAGTCTGTGTAGCAACCTATCTGCGAAAGAAGTACCCCGAGAAGAAGCAGGGATTTCTTACAGACGCCCGTAAGGAACTTGTCAACAACGATCGGATTGGACGTTTGTCCCAAAAGATCGGACTTGATCAATTCTACGTCATCTCTCGTCACAATGAAGATTCTGCAGCTATCAATGGACGGGGGAACATCAAGAAACTTGGTGATATCTTTGAAGCCTTTATTGGAGCACTGTGGACAGACTGTGGTAACCGATTCAATATTGTGTATGTCTTTGTTACAACTGTCATTGAGCAGTACTTGGATGTAGAGGAGCTTGTGACTACAGTTACAAACTACAAGGATGTTCTGCAAAAGTATTGTCAACGCGAGATGAAGTGCACACCAACCTATACCATGCTTGACCCATATGACGATGGGCGTATTCGTGTCTGCATCTTCCTTGGTCAGACAAACATGGATGCTTATGGAGAAGGAACCACTCGTAAGAAGGCAGAACAGATGGCAGCGAAGAAGGCCCTAGAAGATCGCCATGTTACTTTCGCCACCTATTCTGAGTAATTACCCGTCCCTTCCTTCCACAGTTGAATCGCTTGAGTGTCCTTCCTCGTGTCCATAAAACAGACTTCACACAGACTGCAATAGGTCCTTTTTCATTTTTGAATGTCTTTCTAACCCGTTTGATACATTTGCAAAATCTTTGTGTTTGGTTGAGTCGCCTAGCCATTGTGTCAAACACAGAAGAATATATCCTCGCAGAGAATAAACATAATGGGCGGTGGTCTTCTTCAGCTCGTCGCATATGGTGCTCAGGATGCCTACATTTCGGGAAATCCCCACATCACCTTTTGGAAGGTGCTCTACAAGCGTCACACGAACTTCGCAATGGAGGCCTTCCGTGTCAACTTCACTGGTGCACCGCAGTATGGCCAGCGCATGGTAGCGGTTGTCAACCGTAACGCCGATCTGATGTACCGTACATACCTTGAGGTTCAGCTCCCCGATACATCGGCTGTTGTGTTCAACGGCTCGAGCAAGCCTGTTCAGTGGTCAGGTGCATGGGAGCGCCGCCTTGGATACCAGCTCCTCAAGAAGATTGAGGTGGAGATTGGTGGACAGATCATGGACACCCACTACGGTGAGTGGCTCTTCCTTTGGGAGAATCTGACTTCTAACTTTGATACGTCAGTGAAGGCCGACAGCATGCTGGGAGGATACCTCGGAGGATCAACCACAACGAACATCTCTTGCGGCGGCCGCCCGAACATCCTCTACATCCCCCTCCAGTTTTGGTTCTGCCGTAACCCGGGACTTGCCCTGCCTCTGATCGCTCTCCAGTACCACGAGGTGCGCCTGAACGTGACTCTGTCTCCTGCGACTGATCTTGTCAGCAAGGGAACGTATGCATCTGTTGCCCAGGCCGCCAGTGCTCTCCCCAACCTGAAGGACATGGCGCTCTACATTGACTATGTCTACCTGGACGTTGAGGAGCGCCGCCGCTTCGCCCAGCAGTCGCATGAGTACCTGATTGATCAGCTCCAGTATGGTCTCCCGCAGACACTGACAACTGCATCAGCTCGCATTGATCTGACGCTCAACCACCCTGTCAAGGAGCTTGTATGGGTCTTCCAGGATGCCCGCAAGACTGACTGCGGTTCTGACCTGACAAACACAATTGGCTTCACACAGCCGTACAGCTACGACGATATTGTCAACCGCTGCCGCCTGCAGATCAACGGACAGGACCGTTTTGATGAGCGGTATGGCGACTACTTTTGGCGTGTTCAGCCGTACCAGCACCACTCGGGCGGTGCCTTTTGGCCGATGCGCGCTCAGGCACTTGCCCCAACAGCTGCGAGTTTTACCGCAACAAACTGCTCTATAAGTGGGGATGTGCTGACAGTTGGAAACCCCACTTCCACGTTTACTTTGACTGTCGGTCCGACTTCAACACCTACGAACATCATTGAGGGTGCACTCGTGAGTTACACAACTGCAGGATATATGCCGCCTGGGTGCGTTATCTCCGCATTCGGCACTGGCACAGGCGGCGCAGGAACATACAATATTAGCGAGGTTCCCCTACAGACTATCAGTGGTCTTACGCTTACCTTCACAATCCCCAACGTGCAGTACACTCCTCATGAGAACCCGATCAACGTGTACTCATTTGCACTGCAGCCTGAGGAGCACCAGCCGTCAGGAACATGTAACTTCTCCCGCATCGATACGACAACGCTCGTGTTTGACAGCATCGCTGAGTCCGGTCTTGCGAAGCCTACAAAGACGACGCCGTTCGTGTTCCGAATCTACGCGGTGAACTACAACATCTTCCGTGTGATGTCCGGTATGGGTGGTCTTGCGTACAGCAACTAAGTTCTTCCTTTCACCAACTAAAGCATTAAGTATAATGTACTTAGTTGTCGCAGGTATCCTGCTTTTGCTATTTTTACTATCGCGATCCAAACCAGTCTACCGAAAACAAGAACCAACTACACGTTTGTATTCGGAGAGCACCCGTGAAGGCCGAGTGTCTGCTGCAACATTACCGGCGCACGATGACCGATACCAAGGCATGCTTCGTGGTCATGACCAAGGATATGCCCGATTTCATGTGATATAACGTATTGTCTGTAATCTTCCAACTCCAATTTACTCTTGGGTGCACCATGTGTCCAGAGTAATGCGTTCACAAGTAAGTTATGCCCCCAATGGTTACCGGTTCCCATTTCTGCACAATTAAGTTTTGGGTCGCATCCTTGTTTCCTAAGTCCGGCCGGCGAAGACAAGTGGATAACCACATTCGGATTCTTGTCCACCATGACAAACTCGTATCCCTTAGATTCCCAACCATGTGGGTCTGCTAGATACATCTGCACCTCTTCTCTAAACTTTGGTAAAGGATAGTTGACATCAGAATCAACAACCACTGTGAAGGTGATCCTCTTCATTAAAAAACAGAAGTGATTTTATCTAAGGAAGTACTCTCAATGAAGTGCGCCCATTGCAAGAAGAAGACTTACCTCGAGTTCAAGTGCCCCTGCTCAACTGAAAAAGTCTTCTGTGTTAAGTGTCGGACAACTGAGGTTCATAATTGTGGCTATGTGTACAAGCCTATTGCGTTGGTGAAAATTGTGAAGGAGAAGGTTGAGAAGATCTAGACATCAATGTATTGCAGAAGAACATCCATGATGCGACCCTTCATTATGTGGCTCATTCCCTTGAAGTCAAGAACAGAAGCCACTACACCGCCATTGTCAAGGATGACCTCTGCGACAAGGTAAACCTCGTCTGTCTGCTTGAATGTAACAACCCACTTGGGCTCCTCTGCTGAGGTAACAACATTCACTGTCATGTCGAGGAGGTCAAGAGTATTCTTTGCGTCAATTGCTGCCTGGGAAACGTTCATTTTGGATACACTCTGCCTCCCAAGATAAAAACAGTTCCATTTTATAAATGCACTTCATCCTTGAGGCGATCTTAGTTGGTCTGTTTTTACTTCCAGTGTTTTGGGTCGCTGAAAAAGCTGGTCTTTCTAAGTGGGCCACCGTCTTCCTTGCTGGAGCACTGTTTCACATAACTGCCGAGTTATCCGGTATCAACACCGCATATGTTAAGACTAAGTAATTGTAATGGTTACCCCATCAATTGAAGGAGACGTGTCAATCATTTGCCGAATCTGCACTACAAGCTCACAGATTGCCTCATATTGACCAAGTCGAAACCCGCAGAGGAATCCGATAAACCTTTCTGTCTTGAAGTCTGCGAAGTCTGTTCCTTCAACCACTTTGAGAAACACATAAATCAAATCCCCAACTGATATGAACCTATCCTTTTTATCCCATACGGATACCTGGAAGTACTTCTTCCATGCATAACGACACGGATCGTCGTAAGGCATGGTAGTTTCAAACGCATCCTGTGCAGCTCCAACTGGAAACTTGATAACCTTAATGTACTCAATCTCTTTCTTCATCGCATCTGCGACCTTTGGGGAATTCATTTTGAACATTGTTCAATCTAGCGAAACTGTTTCCATTTTTTAGTTTACAAACTGTGTGTCGGGAAAGAACATGTTCGAACATGATCGCAAAAGCTTCCATTTTTGGCTCGCTACGCTCGCGGCCGATTCATGAATTTTTCTCATGACATTTCAATGACATTGATATGACATAGCATGACATATAAATGTCATACATATGACATTGAATAAAACTAGAGGGGGTAGGGTATGTATAAACTATGAATCGCAACAAATTATAGCGGCCCTATAATAAGTAAGTAAGCAACAAAAAAATAGCATAGTATAGTATTGTATATTATAGTATAGTATAATGACAAATTTATATGAATTGCAAGATAAAGCATTTGATTATATTACTGTATTCACATATATTTTATATATTGTTATAGCATTAGGCTTATCAGCAACCGCGCCAAC
>Ga0208864_1000614_pt1 | contig 11835 bp, 9 predicted proteins | sample CryBogmetaGMA05M_FD_184542 | JGI IMG/M metagenome (GOLD analysis project Ga0208864, IMG submission 184542) | Freshwater microbial communities from Crystal Bog, Wisconsin, USA - MA0.5M (SPAdes) | ecosystem: Environmental > Aquatic > Freshwater > Lake | place: Crystal Bog, Wisconsin, USA...
GTGTGCCGGTACCCGTCTTGACCAGGTCGCCACTGCCAAAGATGTTACCACCATATGCGGCCGGGCTGGTGTTATCTGTACCTACCGTCAAGGTGTTTGAGTACAAATTGACCTGGCCGCCGTTGCTACCTCCGCCGGTGATCGAGCCAATGGTCTCACTATCATAAAGGTTCAAGAACGACGTAGAGACATCGGGCATGATCACGGCCGATGTATCTGGAATCGCATGACCGCGATAGGCGTAGAACCTGCCAAAGAGTGTGGTGCTTCCCGTGTACGTGTTATTGCCAGCGAATTCTACAACGCCAGACCAGCCAGTCACCGCGATATTCCCGGCGCCTGAGATATTACTATCAATGAAGATACTGCCACCCAGACCAGGCGAAGCGGCCAGGGTCAAGGTGCCACCGCTTGCCAAGGCCACACCACCGGTAGACACCATGAGGAGTGGACTGCCTAATGTGCTCAGGGTTCCGCCCGCGCTCGTGACGGTGAGCCCGCGTGTGAACGTGGCGGAGTCACCAGCGTAGGCCAGAGTTCCACCGTCCAAGACCACCGGGCTGGTAGCGTTCCCCAGGTTGCTGGCCCCGCTCGTAACCACAATGCTGCCGGCGCTCAGGCTGCCACCACTGATGGTGGTCGTGCCGGTGTATGTGTTGGCTCCTGATACCGTCCAGGTGCCGCTCCCAAGTTTGGTAACCGACCCTGAACCGCTGATCACACCGCTGTAAGCGGTGCTCGTACTGTCGGCTCCAACCGAGAGCGACGAGGAACTCCCCACCAGGTTGACCCCGCCCGAGCCGGCCAACGAGCCCAGGTTCACCCTGGAGGTGTTATTCACGACCAGCTTACCGGCATCGGTCACCGCCCCACTTACCGCGTCTGCCACGTTCACCGTGAGTGTGTAGGGGCTGTTGATCGTGATCGTGTCGGCATTTGTGGGAAGGCCACCTACCCCCGAACCCGTCGTGATCTCACTCCAGGCCGTGTCTTGTGCAATGATGATGTTGCTCAGCACCACCCGGGGTTCCAGCCCCTCGATCAAGGTCAGGGTGTGCCGCCGGTTCCGCCTCAAGAGCCGGATCGCCGCCGCGGTCCGGCGCCTGAATAGGTGCGAAAACAACTTGCGAAGCCGGGTCCGACGAAGCAGTTTGAAAAACATGGGGTGTATCCCGCGCGCTGAATGTTCGGATCTGGAAACCTAATGCTGCGAAGGGTGATTCAAGCTCCATCCTTCGTCAGGCGAGTCACTGCTCTGTTGAGGGCACATCGTCGAAACGGTTCACAGGCTGGCGAATCAGAACCCAGCCGCAATCCGCGGTTCCTGCCCCAAAAAATTCAAAGCGGTACGGGCAGGCTACCGAGTTGGGAAGCCAGTCCAGCATCCGCGTGGTGCTGGCTGCGTTCCAGGGCGATCGGGCTCAGAAACTCATCGTTGAGCAACTTGGATCAAGCTCACAAGCAACGCCGAGTAAGTTTAGGAAAAGATATACATGAGGCGTTCAGAAGTAAAATTAAAAAAACGTGAGCATTTCTTTAAAATTCATGATTTGCAGGAAAAAAGGTAAGCATTCAGCTGAATGCAGTGAACCACGGGATCAGTCGGTTCTTCCGGGCTGAAAGCCCGGTTATTATAGCCCAGCCCGAAGGGCTGGGTGGTGTATCCCCCCAGATTACCCGCCCTGAAGGGGCGGGTAATCATGGGCATGTCGAGATGCCCCTACAGGGCTTCAAGACTTAAAAATAGGGGCATCACAAACCCAGCCTTCGGCCTGGGCTGTAATAACGACCCTTTCAGGGTCGAGAATTCAATATTGCTTGATGTCGGTTGCTGCATTCGGCTGAATGGATTCGAAAAAAGCTATTTTGCATCGGCAAAGAGATCATGGTGTCTCTGGAGCTGGATATCGCGAAAGTGTTCGTGCACTTCTGGGCCTCTATGTCGTGAACGCGTTTCAAGCCTTCCGGATGGTGGAGTAACGCGGAATGTCAATAGTATTGAATAAAATGCATATGTAGATAAAGCATCTGAATCTAGCAAAGAATCAGCTCTCACGGGTTGATGACCTACCCAACAAGAGCAATGCTGTCTGGCAGCCAGATGCTTCGGTGTCAGCGTTGCGTTCCGCCCGGAGGTTGCCGTGGCCGAGTACGATGCATCAAATTCCGCTACGGCTTTCCGATCGCGCGATGGTTGACCTCGTCGCCAGGCGAGCAGCCCTGCCACCTCCGAAATCAAAGCAAACGCGCTCAACCAGAACCTGGTGTGCTTGACCCCACCAATCCATTTTGCGTGCGTCGCTCGCGGCCTGCAATGGAAAACACGTGCCGCCCAGCCCTTCGAGCGTGGCCGCTGAAACCGGTCCTTCGGCGCGGAAAAAACAAGCGTTCCACACTTGCTCCCTGAATCGTGTGTGGCAAATTTTTCTGGCGCCAGCTTTGAGGATTAGTCAAAATGGGCAAGGGTCCATCCTCTTACCTGGGAGTCTTGCCATGCAACCTGAAATCCAACTGTCTCGTGATGAGTACATTCGTCAAATGCGCCTGGAGATCGAAGAGACGCTTGGCCAAGTCGCTGACGCCGTTAATGGGGCACCGCCCGGGCGTGTTATCTCGGCGAGTGAGGAGAAGGTTCGCGACCTATTCGCGGCCCTTCGACTGAAGGCCTACGAAAGGGCCGTCCAGATGCGGGTTGATGCGGCGGAAGCCGCTTTCCCCCCCTCCGGTGGACTCACAGACCAGCAGGCCCAAACGGAATAAAGGACGACAGGATTTCAGTGTGCTGACAATCAACGGCCGGGTTCGATTGTGGCGACGGCGCTGGCACTCGCCAAAGGAGGGGACAAGCTCGCCGCTGGATAGTTGGCTGGATACCGCCGAGGAGACTATCAGCCTTGGGGTTCGTGAAATGGCCTGCCGTCTCAACGGTGACGGTAAGAACTTCGACAAGGCGGCTGCGAACCTGGCACGCACAGCCCAGGTACGGCTCAGCGGGGAGACACTCCGGGTGCTGGTTGAAGCTGAGGGCAAGCGAGTCCTGCAGGCGCAACGTTCGGGGCAATTGGAGGTCGATTGGTCGGCGACGGATTGCCGCACCGAGACAGGAACTACACGAGTCTACTTCGGCACTGACGGTGTCATGGTGCCATTGATCACGGACGAGGAAAAGGTGACACGGCGGCAAGGGGTCAAGGAAAAGCGAAAAAAGCGGGACAAGGACAAGAAGACGCGACCGTTACCGCCACGTAAGTCAGGTGCCGACCAGAAATACAAGGAGTTCAAGATCGTCGCCTACTACGATGAGGAGCAGAAGAATCGGATTGTAAGCGGTACGCGCGGCGACCACACAGTAGCCGGGCGGCTGATGCGTCGCGAAGCCGCCCGCATTCAACTCGATAAGGCCGATGAAAAGATTGGTAACGTGGATGGTTCGCCATGGATCCGCAACGAGGTGAAGCGGCAGTGCCTACCACTCGATGCCTTGGGTCTGGACTTCTATCACCTCAAGGAGAATGCTCAGAAAACGCGACGAGAGGTCTACGGCGAAGACGACGAGACAGGGCAGCAATGGCTCAGTGACCTGCTCCATGTGTTCAAACACGAGGGTTATGAAAGGGCCTGGGAAAGCCTATTGGAATGGCGGGCCGGCCTCGACTTGGGCAAGCGCAAGGCGGCAGATCGGTTGCTGAACTACGCCAGCGAGCGTCGGGATATGATTCGCTATCCCGAGTTCAAGGAAAAAGGTTGGCAGATTGGCAGTGGACCGACCGAGGCAACATGCAAAACATTGACGGCTCGGCTTAAAGGCTCGGGGATGCGATGGGACGCTGATAACGCCGAGGCGATTATGGCATTAGAGGCTCTCACGCAAAGCGGGCAATGGGAGGTCTACTGGCGAACCCATTTACGGCCAACGGGTTGACTACGCCAGAAAGTTTGGCCAGACACTGGGATACGGTAGAAGAATCTTTTTTCTTGCTGTTTAGCTCTCTTATCTGAGAATCTTGAGCGACAAATTTTACACAAAACGTTACTATTATTTCTTAATGAGTTACAACTACCGATAAACTGGACATACTTTGTAGGAGTTTCTCTAACCGTATCCCCAATATCAGCAGTGCCTGGTATCAATTGCCCACTTCTACCTAATAATTCAAGGAAACCGTTCAGTCCAGAACTGGTACAATAGCACGAGAGCAGGTTCGATCAGCAATCATCGATTCCACTAAGCTAGAAACACTGGTCGCTTTTGCAATCGTAGCAACTACACCACTGCCTGAATCCGCTCCAAACATCGACAACTTGGTTGCCTATAGCGGTTCAAGATTGCGTTGCACACAACCCCACATTCAGGAACCAACCCAGGATATCCTTTTCCGTTATGGTTTCTAGGCCATCTCGCATTGCCTGAAAGAGTTCATCTCCAGTCCTGGCGCCGATTCGACGAAGGTATTATTTGAATTTGGAGAACATTGATTCTTCTTTTCCGCACATCTCGTCCCCAATATCTCCGAATTAGCGTCTGGCCTTGAAATCCATCAGGGATAGACCTCGGGGATTCCATCTTGCGTTGGAGCGGGTTCAATTCCGTCGCGAATACATGGGTTTCACGATTCGCAATGAGTTCGTGTCGCTGAATGTTTTCAAACTGGTCGATAACTCGGCGTGCCGTTGGACGGCGACAGGCCCGGCCTTCAGGGTAAAGAGGAAGGCTGTCAATTTCTTTACGCTCCATGGCACGTCTCAACTCTCGTTCCAGCAGCGATTCCACCAAGAGCGCGAAAAAGTAAATGCACAGTAGGGCCTGAATCCGGCTGACCTCCTTGAGAAACACAGGTGCCACCACAAAGTCTGTCTTTAACTGTTCGAATCGCTTCTCAATCGCGGGTTGCTGCTTGTAGGCCAGTAGCAGGTCCAATGCCGACATGTCACGTACATTGGTGACCATCGGAAAGATACCGTCGCATCGCGCTTGCTCGGAAAGCCGATCTAGATCGATTTTCCAGTCCAGATTGAACCGTACGCCCTCCTGCTTGACATACCGTGTCTCTGGACCAGGACGGCCGCGATTCTCTTGGCGATAACTCTCGGTCGTCGTTTCTTCAATGGTGACGGCGATAAGACCCTCGGTCCCGTAATCCGCCTGAAGTTTCTCGACCGCTTGAGCGACTTTCGCTCTTTCGCGAAATCGCGTCCGTTTTGAAGTGAGCTTGGCTTTCAGTTCCACCAATGCCAGGCCCGCCCGTTCAAGACGTTTGAACCGTGAGAGAGTGTCATGCTCAGCTTTGGCAACGCTGCGATACCAGATCAGTCGGTAACCCTCGATGGTCGCTGCCTCTGGCTCATAAATCGAGTATTGATCGACCTCATTTCCATCTTCATCGCACTTGTCGTGAATCCATTTCCACTGAACTTGATCTGACCGAACCCGTGAACGAAAAGCGGTATCCTCATTCCGAGTGCGGGGTAGAACCGTGAGAAACCTGCCGCCACGCTGATGAATGTAGGCCATATTTTCAGAGGTGGCCAACTTGCAATCTGCGACGTAGAGAAAGTCCCGGCGCTTTGTCAATGTGCAAAGCACTTCCCACGTGGCCTGGTGCGTCCGATCGTCCGTAGTATTCCCACTCTCAACGCGAAACTGAACAGGGACAGCGCCATCCCGCGTAACCGTAAGGATGTAGAGCAATTGTTTCAGGTCAGGGCGATGGTCTTTGTTATGACCATGGTTTATTGCCAGCCTGAGCTGGCCACGCAGCGTTCTTTCCTCGTCAGCGGATTCATAATCTCCATGAAACGTGACAGTTGTAGAGTCGTTGTGCAATTCGTTTAGATCCAGTCCGAATTCCTGAACGGCATGCGCAACAGCGCAAAGGGTCAGAGAAGGGATGTCCGCATCAAAGAGCCGATCAAGGCTGCGGCCTACACGATCATCGTTGAGGCCAGATAGTTGCTGCTCGGTCAGTTCAAGAAGCGAAAGAACATACTTCGAGGACCACTCGCCGACACCATAAAGCGGCTCACGCGAGATCAAGATGTTTTTGAGCAAGAGTAGCAATGTGGTCGAAGTAGGAACTCGACAACGGGAATCCTCGGACGGGAGGTGATCTCGGAAGAACTCCTCCAGGCAGAGTCGGTTGACCATGTGATTCAGGATGGGCAGGGCGTCGACACGGGAGGAATTTAAAGTCTTCCCTGCTGTGTGGGCTGTTTCACCGAGAGTGGGCTTCGCTGCGAGGTCTTCGCTGGGTTTGGGTCTTCGCCGTGACACGATGATTCCTCTGTGAACATCTTGGAAGTGAATCGGGTAGTGAGTCCACTACATCCGTCGCTCACATGATGGTTCGACAAGGAATTTGGTCAAATCGCCAAAAAAAATCTCGTCGGGTCTAAAATATTTCCATTTGACGTAAGTCGAGCGGGTCTCAAGTTACGTCAAGGAGGTTTGACGTAAGTCAAGAAAAAGAAAAAATCCGAAGAGAAACTGGACATTGCCTCGCTGTAAGACAACGGAAAGAATGAGCGGGAGCTACGGATTTCGTGAGGTGCGGCGGGAGTGATCCGGTCGGGTTCTTGTGCCTTGATACAGGCGAGCAGATAGGAGATCAGTTGTTACCAAGGTAATTCAGAGATATTGCAGGCGAGATGTGCGGAAAGGAAGTTGATTCGATTGGAGATAGATCGGGACTGTATGGCGGCAAATGAAGTAAGAAGGCCCCAACTCCCTCAATCAACCTCTGAATCTCAGGCCCTTTATGAGCCTTGAGATTGTCAATCACAACGACATCACCTTTCCGCAAGGTTGGCAACAGAATCTGCTCTACGTATGCCTCGAATGCCGCTCCTGTCATGGAACCCTTGAAGGCCATCGGAGCACAGACACCGTCGAGCCCAATGCCAGCAATCACTGTGATTGTTTCCCAAGCAAAAGGGTCTGATCCGGTGACCCATTCGCCTACTGGAGCCCTTCCATAGCTCGGCGTCATCGCCGTGGTAACCCCAGATTCATCTATGAATTTAAGCTTTTGCGGGTGTCAATTGCTTCGACTTTACGACGATATCTCTGACGACTCTTCTTGACTCGCGGTAGCTCCTGCTCTGTGGCATGAAGTGTTTTCTTCTTGCGAGTGATGTTGAGCTTTTTCAAGTAATTCCAGGTCGTCATGATACTGCCGGTCGTACCCAGATCCTTCTTGAGGTCTCGCGTCGGGTTTCTACTTAACAAGCAGAGTCAGTCGATCCAGTCCTGCTTGGTCCAGTACAAGGAGGCATTCCACCCCCATGAGGGCGAGGTTCGAAGGAACCAGATTGTTTCACCCGCTGTCGCGATCGCGTGACGGTTGAGACATTGACTTGGAACTTCGAGGCAATCTGCCGGTGAGAGCCTTCCTTGTTATCGATGGCAGCGAGAATCCGTTCTCTAAGATCATTTGAAAGGGGTTTCATGAATCACCTTCTTTCAATCCATTAATGCACGTTGTGTGCCACTCAAGTTTTAACCGATATAGCCTCTCAGGTTAATTATGTCAGTCCACCATCGCTTACAATGCGCCTATACCGCTGAGAAATAGGCGTTTATGGTTTAAGACCGCTCACAAAAAGTGACATTCTCTACCTGAGAGGCTATATAAGCTCTTTTTTTGCTTGATTTGCTCTTCCATCAAATCAGCGACAACATTGATCCTGCGCTGGTGATTCTCACTCAAGATGGCGATGGTCCGCTGATGCTGGCTGTCGGGGAGATGTTCTTAGATTCAAGGCCGGCGGCCCCGTTCTCGAAGAATACCTTTCCTTGGTAGAACAACAGCGTGGGCCTGCGCTTGTACTCGTTATAAAGGTTAGAAACGAAGGGCATGGTCGATCTGTGATGATGCCAAAGGATAACGACCTTCTAGCCGCCGTGTCGTTCTTGCGGGTGTTACTTATGGCGTAGACCCCTGCCAATTTTTACTACAACTCCATATGGGTCCTCCCCATGTCCGTCTGAAGCATACCACCGTGAAATACTTACTAAACTCGGCGGCTACGTACTGCAATTGATCTCACGTCAGTGCGTAAGTGCTCGAGTATAAGCTTGACGATCGGTAACGCAGCAGCCGTTATTGAGATTTCATGCTTATATAACGCCGGATTTCTGTGCTTACCACGATGATAATAGATAAAGATTGGCTCATACAATATTCTCCTCTAAGGCATGAGGAAAGTCTTATCTATTAGCGTGGTTATTCCATGCCACTATCCTCTTCAAACAGAACAGCCTGCGATGCTATTGAGGGTATCGGTTTTCCAAGACTCAATACTCGTTCGAGTTCAGCTAAGCATAACGGCTCGATCATCGCTTTCCAGCGTTTTAGACCTGGATGTTCCATCCTGATTTTAGCCGTTATTGCTTCACGCTGACTTGACGATAAAGCATCCCATTTGACTTTAAGAACAGCATCCTTAAGCACTTGATCCTTGGTTATCGATTCTTCGACCTTCCGTTTTTGTTCGGCGTCGGTTTTGGATCGTTCTGTAACAACACGATCCGCTTTAGCTAGATATTCGCTAGGATCACCGTAATCCGATCGGATTGAAGTAACCAAGAATCCGGCCCCGTTCTTGGAAATCCGTTTATCACCGTTCTGAATTAGCCAATCATAAACCTCTATCTTTGTCCGGATTCGCGAATGAACCCCTCGATTTACCAATGTTTTCGCTATCCGATTATTCACCCCTCGTTCTACCAAACTACTGATTAGATTAGCCGATTCGGTGTTATATTCGGTTGTCTCTATGTCACGATCGTTTGAACCACGAATGAATAAGATTCGCCACTGACCCTTACTTTTATATGAGTAACGCTCTTCTGCTAGAAGAGGCTCTAGAAAGCCTTTTTCTTCGAGTTCCTCAAGTGCGGGTTTGAGTCGTCGCTTGAGTTCTGTTGGTGCATATGATGGGCTTAGACCAATATGACTATATGCGAATGTCTTAAGATCAAAATCAATACGCTCTCGGCGGTAAAACCTCTTATCTAAAAACCTAAACATGCGTTTAGTTGTCGGAAGTCGCAGGCCTAAATAGAACTCTAAATCAAGTTGTTTGAGATTACCTGCCTGAAAACTGCGAAATATAACCTCATTCCATCGAAAGCTTGATAAAGGTAACGGTGCATTTCCTACTCGTTGATCTGGCGAACGTTTACTATTCGATGCCATTGTTCTTCCAGCTAACTTGCGACGTTCTCGATCATAAAGAGTTACGTTATCCAGAATGTGGAAGGTCTCATCAACCCAGCTTTTAGCTGTGTTATCCCACCAAGCATTCTCATACATCAGGACGACACCAACCCAGCGATACAGAGCTTCTTCGATTCTTTGATAGCTTGTACCACTTTGTGGCCAGCCCAAGAGTTCGATTAATTCATAACGAGAAAAAGTAACCTTGGGATCTGTGAAATTATTTCGACGCTTGGTCAGTTGGATCAGACCAACCATGATCTCATCATCAAGGGCTGTTGGCAGACCGTTCTTCGGGCTACCGGTTATTGTCAGCCGTCGGACAATCGGTGGTCCTTCACGTTGCTCAAGCTGGTCTTCAAAAACCATCGAGAGTTGTCCATGTGGAACCCGATCTGCCAGTGCCGCAATAGGAAACTCTGCCAGGTTTAGCTCGTCCTTATAGCCTGTTTCAGTGATGTCTTCTGCTATTTCTCTAGCATGATAACCGGTGTTATGTCGTGAATCTAATTGAGATCCGTTTGTCATCTGTCTTTCCTGCTCTGCTCTACGATGACACGTTGACGGTTAACAAAGTTGGTTTTCAGAAAAAATGTAAACTAACAACAATTTCTTTTTCTAAGAACAAGAGTCTAAAACAAAGTCTAGGGAGACGCAAGTCCTTTAATTAACTTATGTTCTGCGCCACAAGTATGCTCGGTTTATCGGTACTGGTATGCTCGGTTTATCGTGAGTGCATGCCGCAAGTATGCTCGGTTTATCGGTACTAGTATGCTCGGTTTATCGTGAGTGCATGCCGCAAGTATGCTCGGTTTATCGTGAGTGTTCATATTTATACTATGCTCGGTTTATCGTTAGTGATCACTTGTATATATTTCTCTGGATGGCGGGTTATTATCAGTGATTTGCAGAAGGGTGTTCTTCCGCAGGGGAGCAATTACCTTCGTGAGAGGCTTTCCGTTTTTAGTTTTCATTACTACTTCCATTCGGCTTACGGAGTAACTCTCCCGGAAATTAAGGATCGGAAATCTTATGCGGCGATTGCCAATGGCGTCGTAGCATCCTCCACCTGGCACTTCGCCATTAATTTCGCCACCGATTTTGCGGTCCAGTTGAACGGGTGAGCCACTTTCTATTCACGAATGAAGGCCGTTAACCGTTCGGCAAGAGTCTGCAAAGTCCACAATCCGCAAACGTGTCCGCTTGAGGATTCCGAACCACTGTTCGACTTGGTTCATCCACGAACAGTAAACAGGCGGGTGATGGAAGATGAATCGCGGGTGCTCAGCCAACCAAACCTGCACTTGTTTGCCCTTGTGCATCCGAAGGTTATCCAGGACGACATGAATCGTCTTGATTGAGGCAGGAACATCCTTATCGAGTTGCTCAAGGAAGTCGATGAACTCAGACTGCCGTTTTCGCGAGGCAGTCATTCCGTAAACCTTTCCAGTCCGTGTGTCAAATACTACGAATAGGTTCAACTCGCTACAGCGACTGTATTCGTGTTCGACCAACATCGGCCGACCCTGCTTGGCCGCCCTGGTCGGTGCCTTGCGTGGGCGTGGTTGCAGGCTGGTCATCTCATCGGCACAAAGGACAATCTCATCGTCCTTCAATAGCCGTGTGTTGTATAAGTCGCAGATCCCTTGTACCTGTTTGGCGAAGGCCGAATCTCGAGGCACCTTGGCCGACAACCACATTTTCTGCCGCCACGGCTTGAGACGATGGTCGAGAAGGATCTGACGAACCGTCTCCGGAGAAATCGCCTTCACTACGCCGTCACGCACCAACTGGCCGGCAATCTCTTTGCAATCCCATGGAGACAACGAACGCCCGGTGTCATCCGGCCGTTCGCAAGCGATCTTCACCACATACATCGCTACATTGGGGGGAATAGAGCGGCTTGCGGCCGCGTCCCGGAAGATCTTTTAAGCCGTCCAGCCGATCTTTCAAGAAACGCTGAACTCACTTTCTCACATGCTTTTCCGTCAGGTTTACGAGACGGCCGACTTGAACAAGAGGCACACCGTTGGCGACCTCCAGAATCACGCGGCAACGCCGTGCCAAGCCCAGTGAGCTGGTCGTACAACGAAGTATCCGCTCAAGTTCGCCCTGCTCTTGTGGCGTCAACTCTACACGCAATGACGTCTTTCGGCCTCTCATCGATGCCTCCTTGCCATCCCAATCCTTCCATGGTGCATAGCGATAATGACAGAGAATCGGATTTCGGTAAATACCAGTCCTTATTTGTTGCGGGTGATACTTAAGCGATGATAAGCCGCTTGGTACAAAAGCTGAAGGGGAAATCGGGTGTTGTACTTCAGACGGAAATAGAAATACCCCATCTCCGAGTTATAGTACAGCTCGGCAGGAGTCTACCCCATGCGCAAGACCCGCAAGAACGATACGTCGGCTGAGAAGGTCGCTATCCTTCGGCGTCATCTGATCGACAGGGTTCCCGTCTCCGACTTTTGTGACGAGTACAAACTCAGACTCACGCTGTTCTATCAGTGGCAGAAGCTGTTCTTCGAGAACGGGGCCGCCGCCCTTGAACTTTAGAAAGCCTCCTCCGACAGCCAGCATCAGCGGACCATCGCTGCATTGCGTGAGAAGTTCC
>Ga0208864_1000616_pt1 | contig 11798 bp, 12 predicted proteins | sample CryBogmetaGMA05M_FD_184542 | JGI IMG/M metagenome (GOLD analysis project Ga0208864, IMG submission 184542) | Freshwater microbial communities from Crystal Bog, Wisconsin, USA - MA0.5M (SPAdes) | ecosystem: Environmental > Aquatic > Freshwater > Lake | place: Crystal Bog, Wisconsin, USA...
TTTCATACCGCTGGGTCAGCAGCTCTTGTATTCTGTTTAGTCAGAATGGCTTATTGGGCATCTTGGGGCCTTTCTATAAAACAGAAGATGACAAAGCTATGAGTGCACCTAAAATATCCACTGCAGCAGCAATGCCGCGGTGGCGTCAATACTGGGTTTTAACGAAGCCCAGGGTTACTCAGCTAGCGGTTTTTTGTGCAGTCATTGGCATGTTTTTGGCTACCCCTGGAATGGTTCCATACACCATTCTATTTGGCGGAATTGTCGGTATTTGGTTATTAGCAGGTGCCGCATTTGCGGTGAACTGTTTAATTGAGCAAGCGGTAGATGCAAAGATGAAGCGCACCTCTTGGCGTCCATCAGCCACTGGGGAGCTGGCGCCATTTCACATTATTGTGTTCTCAATAATTCTGGGTTCTCTCGGTATGATCATTTTGTGGAACTTTTGCAATCCCCTCACAATGTGGCTGACCTTAGCAACTTTTGTGGGATATGCGGTGATATATACCTGGTTACTAAAGCCAGCAACACCACAGAATATTGTCATTGGGGGTCTCTCAGGAGCAATGCCACCAGCACTAGGTTGGGCAGCAGTCACCAATACCTTGTCTGCTGAAGCCTGGCTCTTAGTATTGATTATTTTTGTCTGGACACCTCCGCACTTCTGGGCCTTAGCGCTTTATCGACGTGACGACTATGTGCAATCCGGTTTACCAATGCTGCCGGTGACGCATGGTGAGCGCTTTACGCTTCTAAATATCTTGTTGTACACCTTGATATTGATCGCTGCAACTATGCTGCCTTATATCTATGGCATGAGCGGCATGATATATATTGTATCTGCCATTATTCTTGGCTTAATTTTCTTAGGCTATGCCATTGCTTTGTTTATTTCTTATAGCGATGCGCTTGCTAAGAAAACTTTCCGCTTTTCAATTACCTATTTGTCCTTGCTCTTTGCAGCGTTACTCATAGATCACTACTTCCTTTAAGATGAACACCACTTTTTTACGTACCTGTTGCATTGCTGCTCTTTTGTTGATTTTGGCTGCTTGTAGTCCAAAGCCTGAGTTTAAGAATATTGATATCACCGGCAGTAGCGCCTTTGGTAAAGACTTCAGTTTGCTTGATCCAGACGGCAAGACAAGAACCCTTGCAGACTTTAAGGGAAAAGTAGTGGTGATGTTTTTTGGTTATACACAATGCCCTGATATTTGCCCAACTACATTGACAGAGATGCAGCAGGCCATGACTTTATTAGGGCCCCAATCGGATAAGGTACAGGTACTGTTTGTGACGGTGGATCCGGTAAGAGATACCGCAGCGATCTTGAAACAGTATGTTCCTGCATTTGATCCACGTTTCTTGGGTCTTCGTCCAGCTGGACGAAGACCCAAGAAAAAGGTCACTAAAGACTTCAAGATTTATTACAAGAAGGTACCAGGTACAAGCCCTGGCTCTTATACGATGGATCACACAGCGGGTAGCTATGCGTTTGACCCAGAGGGTCACTTACGTCTATACATCAAGCATGCGCAAGGCCCCGAGACCTTGGCACATGACTTGAAAGAGCTTTTAAAGTAAGAGAGCGCTGATGTGGCTAAAGAGGCTTAGGCTGCTTCAGTTTGTAACATGCCACGCATCTTTTTGAGAGCTGCTGTCTCAATTTGGCGAACGCGTTCAGCAGAAATGCCGTATTCAGCAGCGAGATCATGTAAAGTTTTTGTGCCATTACCATCAGCATCCATTGACAACCAGCGTGACTGCACAATGTTACGACTGCGCTCGTCTAAGGCCATTAGTGCTTGATCTAGTTTAGGACCTTGTAGTGCATCAGCCTCATTGCTGGCAATGCGCTCAGTTGGCTCTTCGCTGTTATCAGCAAGCCATTGAATCGGTGCATAAGCTGCATCTTCATCAGCGTCATCACCTTCAAGGGCAATATCGCCACCTGCCAGGCGAATTTCCATTTCCTTAACGTCCGAACCTTTGACATCAAGTGCTCTAGCTAAAGCATCTACTTCCCCTGGAGTAAGGGCGCTTAAGGTTGGTTTATTGCTGCGCAAGTTAAAGAATAATTTACGTTGTGCTTTGGTAGTTGCCATTTTGACCAAGCGCCAATTTTTGAGAATGTACTCATGAATCTCGGCCTTAATCCAGTGAATGGCATAAGACACTAGGCGAGCACCATTATTTGGGTCATAACGCTTCACTGCTTTCATCAGGCCAATATTGCCTTCTTGAATTAAGTCGGCATGTGGAATGCCGTAGCCAAGATATTGACGGGCAACAGAAACAACGAGACGCAAATGTGAGAGCACAAGAGTTTTAGCGGCGTCGACATTTTCAGTACGACGAAATTCCTGCGCAAGATGTAGTTCTTCTGCAGCACTAAGCATTGGCACACGATTAACGTACGCAATGTATGAATCAAGAGTGCCAACCCCAAGGGATGGCAACATAGGAAAGGCAGACGCCGCCGCAGTCTGCGCGACAAGCAGCCTTTGCATATTCGGTTTGTCAGTTTTCTTTTGAGCCATTTTTTTATAAAGAAGTGGTGTTATTAGATTACCATTTTAGCACTCCTGTCAAGAGAGTGCTAATGCCCAATTAAATCTGTAAGTTATTGAATTAATTGAATAATTCAGATGAATATTGTTTGGCGGTGAATGGGGCTAAATCATTGATTCCCTCACCTTTGCCTATGGCCAATATGGCTGGTTTTGGACCATCTTGGAGGGTATGTGCCAAGGCGCAAATAACGCCGCCCTTAGCAGTACCGTCGAGCTTCGTAATAATGATTCCAGTTAGACCTAAGGCTGCATGAAAGGCCTTCACTTGGCTTAAGCCATTCTGGCCGGTATTGCCATCAAGTACTAACAAGGTATGGTGTGGTGCCCCAGGTAGTGCCTTCCCGATGACGCGTTTAACCTTCTTGAGCTCCTCCATGAGATGGTCTTGGGTAGCCAGCCGACCAGCCGTATCAATAATCAAGATATCACTTTTGCGAGAGATCGCTGAATGGATAGCGTCATGAGCAACGGCAGCAGCATCACCACCCTCTTGGGTAATAACGTCTACTTGATTACGACCACCCCATTCTTGTAATTGGTTGCGTGCAGCAGCCCTGAAGGTGTCACCTGCAGCCAAAAGGACAGACTTTCCTTGAGTCTGAAAAAGTCGACAAAGCTTGCCAATGGTAGTTGTCTTGCCAGCCCCATTTACCCCTACTACTAGCCATACTTCTGGGATATTGGTTTTACTTGATTCAAGGAGTGGATTTGGTGAGGGTTCTAAGACCTTTAAGAGTGCACTTACTTCTTCAATGAGAAGCATTTGCAGCTCTTCAGGGCTGGAGGCCTTTTCAGATTTAGCCGCTTTTCGAAGCTTACTAATCAATTGTTCAGTCGTAGGTAGTCCCACATCACTTTGAATCAGTGATTCTTCTAAAGTATCAAACCAAGCTTCATCTGTTTTGCTTGATTTGAAAAGGGATCCGAGGGTTTTACGTAAGTCGAACATAATCGATACAATTTAAACCTTGCATCTTATCAATTTAATTCTTGGGATATGGTGATTTAGCAGATGCGTTCTAATTTACTCCGAATTTCCTTTCTACTCTTCTTATGCGCCCCATTGTCTTGGGCTGCTGGCAGTGATTCTGCGGACACGCACGAATTCATTCTCAGTAATGGGCTGAAATTAATCGTCCGCGAGGATCATCGTGCACCAACTGTTGCTCATATGGTTTGGTATCGTGCAGGCTCGATGGATGAAGTGAATGGCCGCACTGGTGTAGCCCATGTTCTTGAACATATGATGTTTAAGGGTACAGACAAAGTGAAGACAGGAGAGTTTTCTCGTTTGGTAGCTGCTGTTGGTGGGCGCGAGAATGCCTTTACTTCGCGTGACTACACAGCCTATTTTCAGCAGGTTGAAAAATCGAAACTTGATAAGGTAATCGAACTTGAAGCTGATCGCATGTCTCATCTCAATTTTGATGATGCTGAGTTCTTAAAAGAAATTCAAGTGGTGATGGAAGAACGCCGTTTGCGTACAGAAGATAATCCGGGCAGCCTCTTAAACGAATCGCTCATGGCAACCGCTTATATGAGTTCGCCTTACCGTCATCCGATTGTAGGTTGGATGAATGATCTGCAGAATATGAAGGCAGCTGATGCACGTGATTGGTATCGCAGTTGGTATGCGCCAAACAATGCAACAGTAGTGATCAGTGGAGATGTTGATCCTCAACAAATTCTAAAAACAGTTGAGAAGTATTACGGTGAAATTGCGATGCACGAGTTGCCAGTACGTAAACCGCAAATTGAGCCACCACAGAAGGGGATTAAACAAGTTCAGGTAAAGGCCCCAGCAGATAATGCCCAGCTAGCTATGGCTTGGAAAGTGCCGCGCTTGGAGCCTGGTAAGTTGGATGATCCAGAGCCATATGCTCTTGAACTTTTGACCGCAGTTTTAGATGGCTATGACAATGCTCGCTTAAATAGAGTGCTCGTTAAGCAAGAAAAGGTAGTGAATGATGTGGGTGTTGGCTACGACATGATTTCTCGTGGACCAGAGTTATTCCTCATTAATGTTTCGACAGCTAAAGGAAAAACTGTTTCGCAGGCGCAAGCGAGTATTCGCAAGGCATTAGAGGAGTTAAAGCAAAAAGGGATTTTAGAGTCTGAGCTGAAGCGTATTAAAGTACGCATTTTGTCTGATCAAATCTACAAGCGGGATTCTATTTTTGGCCAAGCAATGGAAATAGGTAGTACCGAGATGGCAGGATTTTCTTGGAGAGACATCGACTACATACTAGAAAAAATGCAAACCATTACACCAGAGCAGGTGCAAGCGGTTGCTAAGAAATATTTAGTAGACGAAGGCCTCACAATTGCCGTTCTTGATCCTCAGACCCGCAAAGCTGAAGCAAACAAGGAGGGCAAGTAATGAGAGCTCTTAAAAAAGCCATTGCTGTGTGCCTGCTGACGCTGGGCTATTTTGGAATTGCGAACGCTATTCTCCCAATTGATCAACTTGAGAGCTATAAGGGCGCAAAAGGATATCTAGTGCAAACCAAAGCTTTGCCTATGGTCGATATCGAAGTCAGCATTGATGCGGGTGATCGCTATGACCCAATTGGTAAAGGCGGGCTTGCTGATATGGTGGCTGGGCTCATGAATTATGGGGTGCGAGGCGATCAAGGTCTACTGAGTGAAGCGCAGATTGCTGATGAGATCGCTGATTTAGGCGCCAATATTACTTTATCTGTGAGTGGCGAACGTGCCATTTTGCGCATACGCAGTTTGAGCCGCAAAGATTTGCGTGATCGAGCAGTGAAATTGGCTGCAGCAATGTTGAGTGCGCCTACCTATGAAGCCAAAATTGTTGAGCGTGAAAAGCAAAGAACAATTACTAGCTTGCTGGAAGCAGAAACAAAGCCAGAGTTTGTTTTAGAGCGCCGCTTTACAAAATCTGTCTATGGAAATTACCCATTAGCCAACTTGCCAACAGTCAAATCTGTGGCAGCAGTCAGCACACAGGACTTAACTCAGTTTCATAAGCAGTTCTATCGTGGTGATCGGATGATGGTGAGCATTGTGGGTGATGTTAATCGCTCACAAGCTAATGAAATCATGCAAGCCTTACTGCAAAAAGTTCCACAATCTGGACCCGCTATTGAAAAGTTACCAGTCCTTCAGCGCTCACCAATAGAGCCGCTTGCGCAGCGTGAAACTCAAGTTCCATTTGACTCTCAGCAGGCACATATTGCAATGGGCATGACTGCGATAACTCGTAGTAACCCAGACTACTTCCCGCTTCTGGTTGGCAATTACATTTTAGGGGGCGGTGGCTTTGTTTCCCGCTTAATGGCGGAGGTGCGTGAAAAGCGTGGTCTTGCCTATAGCGTTTTTAGCTACTTTGCTCCTGGTAAAGACACTGGTATTTTCCAGGCTGGTCTACAAACTAAGAATGATCAAGCTGCTCTCGCATTAGAGGTGATGAGTTTAACCATCGGAAAATTTATTGCTGATGGTCCAACGCCATCCGAACTCATTGCTGCTAAATCTAATTTAGTCAACGGCTATCCATTGCGTATTGATAACAACCGCAAACTATTGGATAACGTCTCGTCAATTGTCTGGAATGACTTACCTCTGGACACAATGGAGATCTGGACTAAGCAAGTAGAAGCAGTTACTTTAGAGCAGGTAACTGCTGCTTTCCAAAAATATTTGGCGATGGATCGTATGAGAATTGTGGTCTTAGGGGCGCAAAATAAATAAGCTTAAGTCTCTTAAGGCCGAGCCACCCAAGAAAGTACGCATTATTGGCGGTATTTGGAGAAGTCGTTTATTAAGTGTTTTGGATCTACCTGGATTACGCCCCACTACCGATCGTATTCGGGAAACTGTATTTAATTGGCTTGGTCAAGATTTAACAGGCTTGCGTTGCCTAGATTTATTTTCGGGAACAGGTGCATTGGGTTTTGAAGCGGCTTCTCGTGGTGCTGATTTGGTTGTGTTATTGGAAAAAGATAAAAAAGCATACGGAAATCTGGCGAGCAATTTTTCTTTACTACAGTCTTCACCCGTAAATGGCACGGTAGAAATTTTGCATAGGGATAGCCTCGAATATCTCAAGCAGCTGGCTGCGCACTCAAGTAATTTAATTTTTATTGACCCTCCTTTTCAGGATTCCGGTCTATTGGATCGAAGTGTGATCGAGGCTGGCCGAATTTGCGATGACTCCCTGGGAGGTGGCATTTATGTCGAATTTCCCTCTAATCGTGCTCTTGAAGAGATAGAGGCCTTATTGCCAGACTGGCATTGTGGAAAATACTTAGAAGCTGGCCAAGTAAAAGCTTGTCTATTTCGGAGTGGAAGAGGCTAAACTCTTGCCTGTAGCTGATAAAGCCTTAGGAGCATTATGACTGTAGCTGTATACCCAGGAACATTTGATCCCTTTACTCGTGGTCACGAGGATTTAGTACGTCGCGCATCTAGTATTTTTGATAAGCTGATTGTGGGCGTTGCTTCTAGTCGTAGCAAGCACCCTTTCTTCTCATTGGAAGAGCGCCTTGATATTGCTACCGAAGTTCTCGGTCACTACTCCAATGTCAAAGTCGTTGGCTTTGATGGCTTGTTGAAAGATTTTGCTCGTGAGCATAATGCCCGTGTGATTGTCCGTGGCTTACGGGCAGTTTCTGATTTTGAATACGAATTCCAAATGGCTGGCATGAATCGCTATCTATTGCCTGACGTAGAAACTCTTTTCTTAACACCTTCTGATCAATACCAATTCATTTCTGGCACCTTTGTGCGAGAAATTGCATCGATGGGTGGCGATGTTAGTAAGTTTGTTTTCCCTTCTGTTGAGAAGTGGTTAGCTAAAAAAATGGCGATTAATAGCCAGGCTAAAAAGTAAGGATAGGTAGTAATACATGGCCTTAATGATTACAGACGAATGCATCAACTGTGATGTGTGCGAGCCCGAGTGTCCCAATGATGCCATTTATATGGGGCTTGAAATTTACGAGATCAATCCTGATAAATGTACTGAATGTGTTGGACATTATGATGCGCCTCAGTGTCGTCAGGTTTGTCCAGTAGATTGCATCCCATTTAATCCCGAGTACACGGAATCTCAAGAGCAGTTAATGGTCAAATACAAGCGATTAACGACCAGCAAAAAAGCAAATGCTGCTTAGCCTTTAGAGTGCAACTCCAGCATAGCGTTTTGAGTGTCGCCCTTCATAAAGAGTGCCAATATTTGTAAGCTATTTTCAATACTGGCATCAATCAGTTTTTGTTCGGCCAGCTGAGGTCTACGCAAGACATAATCGGCTACATCCATGATGTGACCATCACCAGCAACATCTCGTGGATGACCAATGCCTAAGCGTAGGCGCCAGTAGTCTGGGGTACCCAAGTGCGCTTGAATATCTTTTAAACCATTGTGACCACCAGTGCCACCACCCAATTTAATCCGAGCAGTACCGGGTTTAAGATCCAACTCATCTTGAACAACCAAAATATCTGCGGGTATGATTTTATGAAAGCGACACAATGCACCAACGGCCTGACCACTGAGGTTCATATACGTATTGGGTTTTAGTAAGAAGAGATCCTCGCCTTCCCATTTAGCTTTTGCCACTTTTCCATGAAAACGTTTTTCAGACTCAAAGCGGACATTCAATTGCTTTGCTAGAGCGTCTACAAACCAGAAGCCAGCGTTGTGCCGATCTTCTTCATGCTCATCTCCAGGGTTGCCTAGGCCAACAATTAATTTAGTCATGATGGGAGTTTAAGGTCTTCGAAGATTTTCTACAAAAAAGAAAAAAGAAAGCCCGCTTGCGCGGGCTTCTATTTGCAAAGAGTGCAGCTTAACTAAATTAAGCCTTATCTTTAGCAGCAGGAGCCGCAGCATCAGCAGCTGGAGCTGCAGCAGCTGCAGGAGCGGCTTCTTCAGTTTCAGCAGCTTTAACAGCTGGGATACGTGCATTTGCAAGAACTGGGTTTTCTTGTTCAACATGCAATACCAAGGTAACGCCTTTTGGCAAAACCAGATCTTTAGCGTGAACAGAATGGCCCACTTCAACTTTGCTCAAGTCCACTTCAATGAACTCTGGTAAGTCTGCTGGTAAGCAAGAAATTTCCAAATCATTAAGGATGTGGCTAATCACTGCGCCTTGCAATTTCACGGCAGCTGAAGTTTCAGCGTTAGTGAAGTGCAATGGAACGCGCATATGAACTTTCTCAGTCGCTGATACGCGCTGGAAGTCAATGTGCAATACCAATGGCTTAAATGGATGCATTTGGTAATCACGCAACAACACTTTCTGTGTTTTTCCGCCGATTTCCAAATCTAGAATGGATGAGTGAAATGCTTCCTTACGGAGAGCATGAAACAGTGCGTTGTGGTCTAGCTCGATAACAGCTACTGGATCTTTACTACCGTAAACGATTCCCGGAGTTTTTCCGGAATTGCGCAGACGGCGGCTCGCACCCGTTCCCTGTACGCTTCTTTCAAAGGCTACTACTTTCATATTAAATTCCCTAGTTAAGGTTAATTTCCGTTCGCGACCAAACAGAAAAGCCTTCGATTATATCGTGGGAAAGGAGGTTTTTGCCTACAAACACCTCAAAACTGCCAAAAAACGAGGTAAAACAGTCTTTTTTGGCTTATTCAGCAAACATCGACATGACCGAATCACCTTTGCTAATACGGGAAAGGGTTTCTGCCAGGATTGGAGCCACGCTCAATTGGCGTATTTTGGCTACTTTTGTCGCTTCTGGGGTCAAAGGAATGGTATCAGTGACCACAAGCTCATCTAATTGAGAGGCCGCTATACGAGCGACAGCACCGCCGGATAGGACTGCATGAGTACAGTAGGCAGTAACACCCTTAGCGCCACGCTCTTTAAGAGCCTCAGCGGCTTTACAGAGGGTTCCGCCGGTATCGATGATGTCATCCATGATGACGCAATGACGACCTTCGACTTCACCAATCAAATGCATTACTTCGGAAACATTTGCCTTGGGACGACGTTTATCAATAATCGCCAAATCAGTACCAAGTTGTTTTGCCATCGCGCGAGCACGAACTACACCGCCAATATCCGGAGAGACGATGATGAGATCTTTTTGGGTCTTCTGCGCTTCTAGGTCCGCCAAGAGAACTGGTGAGGCATAAATATTGTCTACGGGGATATCAAAGAACCCTTGAATTTGGTCAGCATGCAAGTCCATTGTGAGAACGCGCTCAATACCAGCAACAGACTGGAGCATATTAGCCACAATACGTGCAGAGATTGCAACACGTGCAGAGCGGGGGCGACGGTCTTGGCGGGCATAGCCAAAGTAAGGAATTACTGCAGTGATACGACCAGCTGAGGCTCGTTTAAGGGCATCAATCATGATCATGAGTTCCATCAAGCTGTCGTTAGTTGGTGCGCAAGTAGATTGAATGACTACGACATTCTTTCCACGGACATTTTCTTGAATTTCGACTTGAATCTCGCCATCAGAAAAGCGACCTACAAAAGCTTTACCCATTGGGAGATGAAGTTCTTTGGCTACAGCCTCTGCCAAAACGGGATTTGCATTGCCTGTAAATAGGGTCAGTAAATCTGAGTGAGTAGAGGCAGTCATAGGATTTTGGGGCTTTGTCGGGTCAAAAGGTTATCTTTATCTTTTCTACAGTATTTGGCAGGGGAAGAAGGATTCGAACCTTCGCATGCTGGAATCAAAATCCAGTGCCTTAACCAGCTTGGCGATTCCCCTACAGGTCATTCTGAAGAAATCAAATTGTAAGCGGGATTTTTATTTAAGCCCCTAACAATCCGACCTACCCATCCTTTTGGAAGACTTTGCAAAAGATTTTCTAGTTTTGCGGGAGTGGTCTTAGAGTCTAAGACAGCAAAAACGCTACTTCCAGAGCCCGACATACGGGGCTCTGAGCCCGGTACCGCCTGACTAATCCAATCTAAAGCTTGCTTCACTTGAGGACAAATCCGCATCGCTACGGCCTGACAGTCGTTTGATAATTCCGACCAAGGCGATGCAAGAAAGCCGTCTATTGTAATCTGAGCATGATCTCGGGTCAATTCAGGGTCTTGAAAAATGCCTGCTGTGGCGATTCCCTGATTGGGAAAAATGACCAAAAAGTCACGATTTTTCAAGTCAATTTCTTGAATTTTCTCGCCAATTCCCTCAACAAAAGCATTGTGACCATAGATAAAAAATGGCACATCTGCACCTAGTTTTAAACCCAGGTCTGCCAAGGTGGACTTGTCTAATTGAAGACCCCAAAGATGATTGAGACCAATTAAGGTGGTAGCTGCATCTGATGAGCCACCACCCAATCCTGCGCCCATCGGAATTTCTTTCTGAAGAGTGATTTCAACGCCACCATCAAATTTGCAAAATTCTTTTAGTAACTTTGCAGCTCTCACTACCAAATCTTGTTCTGGGGGTACGTTAGGTAAGACATTGTTACGGCGGACTTCATTTTCAGGAATTGCTCTTAAGCGGATGGTGTCACACCAATCAATCAATTGAAAAACAGATTGAAGCAAGTGATAGCCATCGGGTCGGCGTCCAACAATGTGTAGGAAAAGATTCAGCTTTGCTGGTGAGCGCAGAACTAAAGAATTGCTAGTCATTGGGATGGTCAAACACTAAACGAATATCAATTGACCCAATATTAGAGCTACGGGTCATTATGAGCTTATCGAGTTTATTCTTATTTCCCCAGGTGTAAACCAAGTCCCAACCATCTTGACTGATTTTGCTAACTTGTCCCTTAGAATTTCTTTCGACACTTGCTTCACTACCCGGACGGACTTCGCCCCTCAGCCAATTAGATAATCCGCGTGCAGGTAGTGGTAGACCTAAAGTATTCTGAACTAATGTATCTGCATCAATGGCAGTAACGATTTGCCCATCGCGCTCAAGTGTAGCTTCACCAGGTGTAATCGTAATTTTGGCAATGGATCCCCCCATCGGGTTGCGAATCTCTAAGATATCTTTTAGTGCATCTTGAGTCAAAGTAAAGCCACCTGAGCCTCCTTGATTTTGAGATTCAGTAATGCCAATGACTTTCACTGCAAAACGACCATCCCATGAGCCTTGAGGCGACTGCTCTGGGCTTGACCAGTCAGGCTTGAGGCGTTTAAGAGTTTCTTTAAGTGTGGGATTATTGGCATCTATTTTTTGGCCTTGTCGCCACATATCTTCAGCTTCAGGGCGACGATTCATGGCCCACAATACTTCACCAGTATGAGCTGCAAT
>Ga0208864_1000617_pt1 | contig 11784 bp, 8 predicted proteins | sample CryBogmetaGMA05M_FD_184542 | JGI IMG/M metagenome (GOLD analysis project Ga0208864, IMG submission 184542) | Freshwater microbial communities from Crystal Bog, Wisconsin, USA - MA0.5M (SPAdes) | ecosystem: Environmental > Aquatic > Freshwater > Lake | place: Crystal Bog, Wisconsin, USA...
GGCCATTCGCCGGGCCGCTGCGATGATCTTGGGGATGACAAAACTAGCCGGCCGCAGGGGCGACTCGTGGTTGAACAGGATCGCCGTACCCGCGAACACCCCGTAGGCGCTCCGGTAGGTGTCGACGAGACACATCGCCGCAGACTTCGCCGCCGCATAGGGGCTCTTCGGGGAGTGTCGTGAGCGCTCCGTGAAGGGCATGCCATCCGAGGAATCGAAGACCTCGCCCGATCCGGCATACAGAAGCCTGGTCTGCGGAAAACGGGTGCGAATGAGCTCCAGGATCGCCAGCGCGGGCGTCACGATTCCGTGGTGCGTCTCGACGGGCTTCGTGAATGACAGGCCCACGGAACTTTGTCCCGCGAGCAGGTACACGCGGCGGATCTCGTGCCGCTCGATGAGACTGCCGATCGAATGGGTGTCGTGCGCATCACAGCGGATCACGGAAGCCCTCTCGGCGATGCCCAGCCGAACGAGATTGGGAAGACGGCGATGATGCTCGGAGCGCGACGTGCCGAGCACCTGCTGGCCGTCGGCGAGCAGGTCGGCCGCCAAATAAGCGCCGTCCTGGCCGCTTATCCCGATGATCAAGTGCGTTGCCACGTCGTTTCGGGCTCTCGTGTGGAACAATCATCCAGCCACAGTCGTGGAGTGATCCTATCCGAAGTGGATCACGGCGACCGCCCTGGCCTGTGCCCGATTGAAGCCGCGCGCCGGCAGATCGCGAGCGTCCGCTCCGCCCACACGTCGGCCGCGTAGGCCGCCACGAGCGGCAGGCCGCGAGCCGCCATGGCCGGAAGTTCCCGCTCGTGCTCGTGAATCCAGGCGAGCGCCTCGGCGAACGCCCCGGGATCGCCGGGGCCCACGACACGGCCGTTGAACCACGACCGCACGACCTCCACGTGGCTGCCGCAGGAGTCGGTGCAGACCACCGGCAGCCCCGCCGCCACCGACTCCGACACCACGAACGGCCACGGGTCGTAGTCGCTCGCGAGCACGAACGCCCCGTGATCGGCCATGAGCCGCGGCATGTGAGCCGGCTGCACGAAGCCGCGGTCGGTGAGGCCCTCCACGCCGCGCAGCCGCGCGGCCTCGGGCCCCATGCCGCACGCCGTGAGCGTCCACGGCTCGCGGACGAGTCCGCGGTAGCGACGGTAGGCCTCGACGAGCAGGTCGATCCGCTTTTCCTCGGCGTAGCGGCCGACGTAGAGAAACCGCCGCGGCCATGCGGAGAGCGCCTGGCGGTCGCGGGCCGCCGCCGCGAAGGCCGCCGTGTCGAGGCCGATGAGGCCCCGCTCGATGCGGCCCGCCGCGAAGCCGAGGTGCCGCGCGTAGGCCGCCGACCGCTCACCCGGCACGTAGGCCAGCGCGAACCGCCGCAGATAGCGGCCAAGGACGTAGGGCGCGAGGAGTTTCCGCAGGCTCATCACGAACGGCATGTCGAACGCGAACACCTTCGGCACGCCCGCGAGCGCCGGGCTTTCCGCGGCGAGCCGGCACAGCGGGCTTCGCCAGCCGAGCACGACGAGCGCCTCGGGGTCGGCCTCGAGGATCGCCCGCTCCACGGCGGCCCGGTCGAACGGCTCGCCGGCGATGCTCACGCGGGCGTCGAGGCCCGCGAGCAGCGAAGCGTGATCGAACGCCGTGTCGGGCCGCTTCGGCAGCTCGATGAAGATCGTGAGCTTCACGCCGGGCACCGCGGCCAGCGCCCGCCACGAGGCCGCCATGTTGGCCGTCACGCCGGTCCAGAAGAACGCGATCCTCATGGCCGCCGCTCCCACGACCAGATCATGCCGCGGACCTCCACGGCACCGCCGAAGGCCTCGTCCACCGCGCGGGTCGTGCCGAACCGCGTGTTGCCGTAGTCGTGGCCGCAGATGATCGGCACGCCGAGCCCACGCGCCCAGGCGATCTCGTCGCGGACCGCCGCGTAGGAATGGTCGGCGTCGAGGAACACGAGCGCCGGCGGCGGGCCCGACCAGTCGCGGCGGAAGTCGGCGCTCGCGATCCGCGCGAGCTCCACGCGGCCGGCGGCGAGCTCGTTGCGGAGCACCTTGCCCGTGAAGGCTTCGTGCAGTTCCGGCGGCAATCCAAACGGGTTCCAGCAGAAGTTGTCGACGGCGATCACCCGCTGGCCCGGCCGCGCCGCGGCGGCGATGAGGAGCGTGGTGAGGCCGAACAGCGCGCCCAGCTCCACGATCGGTCCGTCGTGCGCCGCGGCACGACGGACGAGCTCCGCGAGCCGCGCTTCCTCCTCGTCGGTCAGCCCGCCCATCGCGAAGATCGACGGGTTCTCCAGGAGGGCGAGCTGCGTGGAGACCGCCTGGCGGACCTCCCGCTGCCAGCGGAGCGCCTTCCAGCACTGGCCGAGCTTGTGAAGGAGCATCCTCATCCGCGAAGCCTCCGCGCCACGCCCATCATGGCCGCCACCGCGGGCTGGAGGGCGGGATTTCGCGCGACGGCGGCGCAGGCCGCGGCCACCGGCCCCAGCGGCAGGCCCTCGAGACGGGCTTCATGCCAGAGCCGCTCGGCCGCGGCGAAGTTGCCGCGGTAGATCCGCTGGAGGAGGGCCGTGGTGAGCTCGCGGCGGGCGAGCGCCACGAGCGAGGGCCGCGCGCCCCCGTTCCGCCAGAGCTCGGCGCCGAGGAAGCGGTGGTACTCCAGCACGTCGAGTCGCTCGCGGTACGCACGGGTCCAGTATTCGACAGCCTGACCGGGAACGCCCACGTCATACTCCGCGAGGAGCTCGGGCGAGAGCACCACCGGCCCGGCGAGCGCCAGCCGGGCCCAGAGCATCTCATCTTCGCAGTACGCCACCCCCTCCGGAAATCCCCCCACGGCCTCGAGCGCCGCCCGCGGGGCGACGGTCGTGGACATGTGGAGCACGTGTCCGCGGCGCCGTTCGGCGAAGTAATCGACGAGGCGGGCTTCGCGTGCGGCACCGGCCTCCGGAGCGATGCCGTGCCGACGCGTCGTGCCGTCGCCGGCGACGGTCACGAATCCCGCGCCGTAGAGGACGGCACCGGGATGCGCCGCGACGAGGCCGCGCATCCGCGCGAGGAAGTGGGGCCGCCAGCGGTCGTCGGCGTCGAGGAAGGCGACGAACGGCTGCGTCGCCGCCGCGATCCCGGCGTTGCGGGCGGCGCTCACGCCGCGGTTGGGCTGGTCGATGATCCGCAGCCGCGCGTCGCCCCGGCGGCGCACGACGCGGTCGCCGCCGTCGGTGGAGCCGTCGTTGACGACGAGGATCTCGGTGGCCGCGAACGACTGGTCGGCGATCGAGTCGAGCGCCCGCTCGACGTAGGCTCCCTTGTTGAAAAGCGGGATGACGACGGTGAACATCGGGACGGCTCGAACGATCCGCCGCAGCGGGACCGGGGACGGAGTATTCTTCCCACAAGGTTCTACGATACCCTCCGCGCGAAAACCGGCGGACCGCGGGCGAGTCGCGAATGAGAATCCTGCACGTCGTCGCCGGGCTGTCGCCCGCGGGGGGAGGCCTGGCGGAAGTCGTGCCGAGGCTCGCCGCCGAGGCCGTGCGGCAGGGGCACGAGGTGACAGTCGCCACGGTGGCGGACCCGGGTGCCGCGCTCTCGGAGGCGGCCGACGCGGCGGCCAGCGCCGGCGTGCGGGTCGCGAGGTTCGCGGCCTCGTGGCCCGCGGCCGTGTACTTCTCATGGCCGATGGCCAGCGGGATCGCCTCACTGGTCGCCGGGGCCGACATCGTCCACGTGCATTCCCAGTGGACGTTTCCAGTGTGGTGTGGCAGCCGTGCGGCGCTTCTCGTCGGCAAGCCCCTCGTGATGTCGCCGCACGGCGCCCTCGATCCGGTGCGGCTCGCGCACTCGGCTTGGAAGAAGGCGGCGGTCGGCCCGATCGACCGCGGGTTTCTGCGGGCGGCCACGGTCGTGCATGCCGCGAGCGCCATCGAGGAACGGTGGATCCTCGACTACGTGCGGCCGCGCGGCGACACGGCACGCGACGACGCTCGACGGCCGTGCGTCCGCCGGATTCCCATGGGGGTCGACGTCGGGGCGGCGGAACCGCGGCGGCACCGGCCGGCCACGCGGGAGCGGACGGTGCTCGCGCTCGGCCGCCTCCATCCGCTCAAGGGGCTCGATCTGCTGCTCGCGGCGTGGAGCGGCGTGTGTCGTACGGGCGCGGCGAAGGGCTGGCGGCTCGTGATCGCCGGCCCCGACGAGCAGGGCACGCGTGCGACGCTCGAGGCGACGATCCGTGACGAGGCGATCCCCGGCGTCACCGTCGCTGGCCCGATCCATGGTGCCGAGAAGGCCGCCGCCCTCGCCGCCGCCGACCTCTTCGTGCTGCCGTCGCGGAGCGAGAACTTCGGCCTCGTGGTGCCCGAGGCCCTCGCGGCCGGCCTGCCCGTGATCACCACGACGGGCACGCCCTGGTCGGAGATCGAAGGCACGTGCGGCTGGTGGGTCGACGTCGGTGCCGAGCCGCTCGCCGCGGCTCTTGGCGCGGCGCTCGGGCTCTCCGATGACGAACGGGCCGCCCTGGGGGAACGCGGCCGGGCGCTCGTGGAACGCCGCTATCGCTGGGACGTGGTCGGCCGGGAGATGACGGCCCTCTACGCGGAGGCGGCCGGTCTCGCGGCCCGGCCCGCCGGTCGCTGACGCGGCCTCCGAGACCGGCGTTTGGGCGACGGGTCAGTTCCTCGTAAGATCATGCTTAGTCAAACCGCCCGCAGGCAACACCGGGGAGAACCGCCATGTCGCTCGGCCGCACCGGACGATGGCCGTCGATCGTCATGGTCGCCTTCGCGCTCGTCGCCCCGGCGACGGCCCGTGCGGTCATCATCGACACGCTCACGGGCACGGGCAACACGTCGGCCCCGGTGGACGATCCCGGCTGGGCCAACGTCGGCTATCGCGGCATCGGCACGGGTGTGTACGTCGGCAACCGCTGGGTGCTCACGGCGTCGCACGTGTGGTCGGGGAGCATCGTGCTCGGCGGCGGCACCTACGCGCTCGATCCGGGCACCGAGGTGACGCTCACCAACAATGGCGCGCCTGGGAAGTCGACCTTCACCGACCTCGTGCTCTACCATCTCGCCTCGGATCCGGGACTGCCGACCTTGTCGATCGCCGCCTCGACGCCCGCCGACGGCACCGACGTGACCATGATCGGCGCGGGCCGCGACCGCGGCGCGTTCACGACGTGGAACGTCAACACCGGCACGATTCCCTGGATCTGGACATCCCCGGGCACGAGTGCGGGCGGCTACGCGGAACTGTCGTCGCGTGCGATGCGATGGGGCACGAACCAGACGTCGGGCACCGGCTGGATCGCCTACGACCTGGACGGCGGCGGCGTGAAGGACGTGAAGGCGGTGGCCACCACGTTCAATTTTTCCGGAACGCCGAGCAACGAGGCCCAGGCGGCCGTCGGCGACTCGGGTGGCGCGATGTTCGTGAAGAACGGGGCGAACTGGGAACTCGCGGGCATGATGCTCGTGACCGACGCGTTCAGCGGCCAGCCGGGTTTCACGGCCGTGTACGGCAACAGCACCTACATGGCCGACCTGTCGTACTACCGCCCGCAGATCCTCGCCGTGGTGGTGCCGGAGCCTGGCACGTGTGGCGTGGCGGCGATCGGCGTGCTCGCGCTGTTCGGAGTCGCGGCCCGCCGGCGTCAGCGGCCCCGGCGGGATCCGGCCGTCGCCAGGTAGCTGCCGAGCACCACGAGCGCCAGCGGCCGCGACCAGTGGATGCCGCCCTGCCGCACGCCGCCTTCCTGCCAGAGCCGCCGCACCGCGGCCCCGTCCACGAGCGGGCACGCCGCGAGCGTCTCGATCGCCGCCTCGCACTGGTCCCTCAGCGGTCCGAAGATCCATTCGCCGAAGGGGAGCGTGAAGCCCGACTTGGGTCGCGTGAACACCTCCTCGGGCAGGGCTTCGGCCATCGCCTTCCGCAGGAGGTGCTTGGGCGCCCCGGACGGCGGACGGCGGACCGACCCGGGGAGGCTGCCGACGTAGTCCACCAGACGCCGGCCGAGGAACGGCACGCGGATCTCGAGCGAGTGGGCCATCGAGTTGGTGTCGGAATCCCGGAGGAGCGTGTTGCCCATGTAGAGGAACATCTCCGCCTGCGAGACGGCGGCGAACGTGTCGCCCCGCGGTTCCGAGAAGGCCGCGTAGGCCTCGGGGTGGAGGTAGATCGGCGAGAGGCCCAGCGCGGCGGCGTCGAGCCCGAGCGCGCGGAGCGACGCATCGCTCACCACGCGTCTGGCCAAGGCTGCGAGATCGACGGCGGACGTGCCGCTGCCCGCCAGATCGACCGCCTTGGCCCGCTTCCCCGCCGGCAAAAAGGCGAGCGCCCGCGCGGCGATGCCACGGCGGATCCGCGGCGGCAGCCAGGCGATCGTCGCGAGCAGTCGCTGCGCCTTGGGCACCCGATGGAACGACCCGTAGCCGCCGAAGATCTCGTCGGCCCCGAGTCCCGAGAGCGCCACGGTGATGTCGCGATCCCTGACGGCACCGCTCACGATGTAGGTATTGAGGCCGTCGATGCTCGGCCGGTCGGCGGCCTTGAGCCACTCGGACCACTGGAGGAGGACCCATTCGCCGTCCATGATCGTCTGGAAGTGCCGGGTCCCGAGGTGGGCGGCCGTGGTGGTGGCGGCCGCCGTTTCATCGGCGATGTTCGGCACCTCGTAGCCCACGGCGAAGGTGGCCGGCACGCCCTCGATCGTCTCGGCGAGGGCGGCGACGGCGGCGCTGTCGATGCCTCCCGACAGGAAGACGCCGAGCGGCACGTCGGCCGCGCACTGCCGCCGGACCGACGCCGCCAGTTCGGCGCGCACCCGCGCGACCGCGGCGGCCTCCGGGCACCACGGCTGCAACGCGGGCAGCCGCCAGTAGCGGCGGCGCGGCCGCGGGCCGCCGTCGAGCGAACTCGCGTCGATCCACTCGAGTGAGCCTGCCGGCGCGGAGCGGATGCAGCGGTGCACCGTGAGCGGATCCTGCGGCGACCCGTAGGCGAGGAAGCCGGCGATGCCCGCCGGGTCGAGGTCGTCGGGCACGAGGCCCGACGCCAGCACCGCCCGCACCTCGCTCGCGAATACGATCGCGTCCCCGGTGCGCGCGACGTAGAGCGGCTTGATGCCGAGGGGATCGCGGGCGAGCATCACCCGGCGCGATGCCGCGTGGTAGAAGGCGAGGCCGAACATGCCGTCGAGGTCGTCGAGGGCCGCCTCGCCGAAGCGAGACAGGGCACGCAAGAGCACCTCGGTGTCGCCGCTCGAACGGAACCGGCAGCCGAGCCCCTCGAGCCGCGCGCGAATCTCGGTGAAGTTGTAGATCTCGCCGTTGAAGATGAGCGCGTCGCCCGTCTCCGGATCGACCATCGGCTGGTGACCGAGCGGCGACAGGTCGAGGATCGCCAGCCGCCGGAAGCCGAAACCGGCGACCGGGCCGCCCTCATCGCGTCCGAGCGGGAACTGCTCGTAGCCCTCGTCGTCGGGGCCGCGGTGGACCATGGCCCGCATCATGCCGCGCACGGCGGGTTCCACGGCCGCCGTGCGGTTGCTGATCACTCCGGCGATACCGCACATACGGTGGCTGGCCTTCGGGAAACGGGACGAGTCGAGCCTAGCCGATCGAGGAGCCGAGCACCACGAGCGACAGCGGCCGCGACCAGTGCATCGACCGCTCGTCGGCCATGAACCCGTCCCAGATCCGCCGCACCTCTCGCCCCTCGATCACCGGCACCCGCTCGAGCCGCGTGATGGCATCCTCGCACGACGCTCGCATGCTGCCCCGCATCCATTCGCCGATCGGAAGGGTGAACCCCGTCTTGGGGCGACGGGCGATGTCCTCGCGGATCACCTTCCGGCAGGCGAGCCGGAGGAGGGTCTTCGCGGCCTTCCTCCCGTCGCTCTTCACGCTGCCCGGCAGCGACGACACGTAATCGACGAGCGGCAGGTCGAGGAACGGCACGCGCACCTCGAGCGACTGCTTCATGCTGTTGGCGTCGGTGTCGCGGAGGAGCGTGTCGCGCATGTAGTGCACCATCTCCATGCGGGAGACCGTGTTGAACGCGTCGCCGTCGAGGGCCGGCTCGAAGGCCTCGTCGGAGTGGTCGAGGTAGTCGAGCCCGATGCCAGCTTCGCCCGCGGTGAGGCCGAGCGCCGCGAGGTTGCGATTGGGGAGCGTGCGGCGCAGCGCCAGCGCCACCGCGGCGACGGTCGGATCTCCCGACACGAGGTCGGCGAGCTTCTCGACGGTTCCCGCGCGGCGTTCGCCCACGGCGAGGGCGCGGATCGCCGCCGCCCGCAGCCCCGGTGCCACGAAGGGGATCGCGCTGAGCAGCCGCGAAACCCGCGGGGCCCGCACGAACGAGCGGTAGCCGCCGAAGAGCTCGTCGGCACCGAGCCCCGAGAGCCCCACCACCACGCCTTCCCCGGCGAGCCGTCGGCTCACGACGTAGGTGTTGAAGCCGTCGATGCTCGGGGAGTCCATGCCGGCGATCCAGTCCTGCCACTTTGCCGGCATGTTCTCCAGATCGAGTGACACCGTGACGTGCTTGATGCCGAGGACCTTCGCGGTCTCCGACGCGAGGGCCACTTCGTCGAGGCCGTGGACGGCCCCGAAGCCGACCGTGAAGGCCGTGACGGCCGGCGTGTATTCGCGGGCGAACGAGGCGATGATCGTGCTGTCAATGCCCGCCGAGAGGAACACGCCAACCGGCACGTCGGCGACCAGGTGCCGCAGCACCGAGTCGTGGAGCATCTGCCGCACGGTGGCCGCGGCGGTCGCCGGTTCGACGGCGGGCCGGGGCCGCTCGGCGAAGTTCCAGAACCGGCGCGTCGGGGCGGGGGGGCTGCCGGCGGCGACGCGGTCGTCGATCCACTGAGACCCGCCGGCGGGAAAGCTGCGGATGTGCTGGTACACCGTCCGCGGGCCCTGCACCGCGCCGTACGCGAGCATCCCCGCGATGCCCCCCACGTCGAACTCCTCGGAGACGATGCCCGCCGACCGCAGGGCACGGATCTCGCTGGCGAACGCGAGGTGGCCGCGCTCGGCCGCGACGTAGAGCGGCTTGATGCCGAGCGGGTCGCGGGCCAGGAGAATCCGCCGCGCCCGCGCCTCGTAGAAGGCCAACGCGTACATGCCCTGGATCTTTCCGAGCGCGTCCTCTCCCCAGGTCGAGAGCGCGTGGAGCAGAACTTCCGTGTCGCTCGTGCCCCGAAAGACGACGCCGCGGCACTGGAGCTCGGCCCGCAGGCCCCGGAAGTTGTAGATCTCGCCGTTGAAGGCGAGGCAGTCGCCGGTGTTCGGGTTGAACATCGGCTGGTGGCCCAGCGGCGAGAGGTCGAGGATCGAAAGACGACGGAATCCGAGGCCGGCGACGACCCCGTCGACGCCGAACGTGAGTTCCTCGTAGCCCTCGTCGTCGGGACCGCGATGCACCATGGCCCGCATCATGCGCCGCACCGCGGGCTCCACGAGCCCGCGGTCCGCACTCACGACGCCGCAGATGCCGCACATGGAGGAGTCAAAGGGGTCGAGAGTTCGATCCGCCGACACACGTGGAGCGAGGCCCCCCTCCAACCCCCCGCTGCAGGATAGCCAGCCGTGGACGCTACACATTAGGTACTCGAGGCACATGAGGCTATGCGGAGGGGGGTGGCTTACGTGCTCGCAAGGTTTTTTGCCCGGCGATGGTCGCGTCCCCGCGGGGCGACGCGATCCGCCGGAGACGGGCGTCTTGCCCGGGATTTGCCCGCCCCGTTTGCGTTTCGGGGATCGACGACGATGCTGGTTTTCCGGTTCCATTCCCGGCCTCGGTCGTCATGAAGCTTCGCCGTGCCGTCATCACCGCCGCCGGTCACGACGAGCGCCAGGTGCCGCTCCAGCGGCTCGTGGACCGCGACGGCGGGGCCAAGACCGCCCTCCAGATCATCGTGGAGGAGGCGGTCGCTGCCGGAACCGACGAGATCGCGATCGTCGTGCGGCCCGGGCATGAGGACGCCTTCCGGTCGGCGGCCGGGACCGCGGCGTCGCGGCTGGTGCTGATCCCGCAGCCGCGGCCCCTCGGCTACGGCGACGCCGTCCAGAACGCCCGCGGTTTCGTGGGCGACGAGCCATTTCTGCACTTCGTCGGCGACCACCTCTACGTGAGCGACTCCACGCGGCGGTGCGCCGAGCAGCTCGCGGCGGTCGCCCGCGCGGAGGAGTGCGCCGTGTCGGCCGTGCAGGCCACCCGCGAGAGCATGCTGCCCTATTTCGGCACGGTCGGCGGCCGCCGCCTCTCCGACGCCACCGGCCTCTACGAGGTGGAGACGGTCGTCGAGAAGCCCACGCCCACGCGTGCCGAGCAGGACCTCATCGTTCCCGGCCTTCGCGCCGGTCATTACCTCTGCTTCTTCGGAATGCACGTGCTGACGCCGGCGGTGTTCGACCTGCTCGCGGCGTTCGGCGAGGCGGGCAGCCGGCAACTCTCCCCGGCGCTCGCCGCACTCGCGGGTCGCGAGCGGTATCTCGCCTACGAGGTCCACGGCCGCCGCTTCAACCTCGGCATGACCTACGGGCTGCTCGTCGCCCAGCTGGCGCTCGGCCTCGCCGGCGACGATCGCGCGGAGATCCTCGCGCAGATCGTCGAACTCCTGGCCCGCGAGCCCCGCGCCGAGTGACCATGCCAGCCACCGTCGCATCCCGGCTCGTCGAGATCGTCACCGCGGCCGATCCGGCCGACCGCGACCGCTCGATCGACGCCGTCTGCCGCGGCGCCGGCGTCGAAAGCCTCCTCGCGGAGTGTGGGGCGCTCGAGGCCTTCCGCCACGGCAGCGTCAACCTCTACGAACGGGTGCGGGCCCTCTTCTTCCTCCACGCCATCCACCGCTTTCACCTGCCCTCGCGGCTCGCCGAACGCGCGGCCGGCGGGCCCGGCGAGGCGGCCCTCATCCCGCACGAGGGCTACCAGCACCTTCTCAACCGCCGGTTCGAGGAGGCGATCGAGACCTTCCTCGCCGCCCAGAACGAGCGCGGGCCCTCCGACGCCCTCTCGAGCGCGCTGGCCGCCGCGTACCGCGACCTGGGACTGCAGACGCTCGCCAATCAGGTGCGGCGGAGCGTGCGGAGCCTGCGCGGCAACCAGTGGATGTTTCGCGTGGGGCATCCCGCCGACCACGCGTTGCGGCTCCGGCCCGAGTTGCTCGCGCGGGGCGGCGACGGCGGCCCGGGGGCGGGCATGTTTCCGGTGCTGCGTGAAACGACGCCGGTGCGGATGGATCTCTCGCACGCCGGCTGGAGCGACATCTTCTTCCTCGGCATGGACTTTCCCGAGGCCGCGCGGGTGCTCAACGTGTCGATCGACCTGGCCGTCCACGGCCGCGACGCGGCGCCGCGGCCGCCGGTCGAGGCATACCTCCGCGTGATCGACGAGCCGGTGCTGCGGCTCACGAGCGTGGACCTCGGTGCCACGGCCGAGATCACGGAGCTCGCGGAGGTCTTCGACTTCGCCCGCGACCACCTCGGGCTCCTGAAGGCCGCCGTCATCGCGGCGGGCATCGTGCCGCCGGGCGTGGAGGGTTCCGGCGCGAGCCTCGCCACGCTCCTCGAGCGGGTCGTGGGGCCGGGGCTCGGCCTCGAGCTCGTGAGCAGCGTCAACAACATCCCCAAGGGGTCGCGGCTGGCCGTCTCCACGAACCTGCTCGCCGCCCTGATCGCGGCGTGCATGCGGGCCACGGGGCAGGCGGAGGCGCTCACCGGCGCCCTCGCGGAGCCCGAGCGGCGGCTCGTGGCCGCGAGGGCGATCC
>Ga0208864_1000619_pt1 | contig 11753 bp, 12 predicted proteins | sample CryBogmetaGMA05M_FD_184542 | JGI IMG/M metagenome (GOLD analysis project Ga0208864, IMG submission 184542) | Freshwater microbial communities from Crystal Bog, Wisconsin, USA - MA0.5M (SPAdes) | ecosystem: Environmental > Aquatic > Freshwater > Lake | place: Crystal Bog, Wisconsin, USA...
CCCGCTCGGCGGCGGCTCGGCCCTCGGCGTGAACTTCACCCGCACGAAGGGGGCCGCCGCCTACATGCTCAACCGCCGGGCGGCCCGGGGCTTCGCCCGCTTCCTGAGGCCGATGCGGCTCGCCTACGACATCGCCTTCGACCTCGAATACCTCCATGGCCTCGCGGCCCTCGCCGTGACGCCGTATCCGGTGGACCAACGGGGGCCGGATCCCAGCCAAATCCAGATCGGGATCCAGGGATACAAGCTTCCTCCCTGGCGCTATCTCACCGTGTTCCCGTTCCGGGCGGCGGTCGAACTGGCCCGCATCGCGATGCGAACCACGCTCTGCGCACGGACCGCGGCCCGGCGGCTCACCGGGCCGCCCCTCCCTCCACCCGCCGCAGCCGGGTGTACTCGTCGATCGTGACGGTCGTGAGTTCGCCGTCATCACGGGCGAGGATCAGCACGTCGCTGTAGACCTTGTCGTCGCCGCTGCGGCGGAAGTGGAGGCCGTGCCGCCGCCGCTCGGTCCTCAGCACCTTCCCCACCGTCTTCGTGCTCCAGTTGGCGGAGGAGCCCACGGTCACGCCGTGGATCACCTCGACGTGGTCGCCGGGCTGCAACGCCGCGTAGAGGCTGCGGGCATCGTATTCTTCAGGAGTCATCAAACCTCCTTCGAGTCGATCCACTTCATCATCTTGCGGAGCTGGCGGCCGGTCTCGGTGAGCTTGTGCTCCCGCTCCCGGCGGCGGGTCGACTTGAACATCGCCGCGCCCCCCTTGTTCTCGAGGATCCAGTCGCGGGCGAACTGGCCCGAACGGATCTCCTCGAGGATCTTCCTCATCTCCTTGCGGGTCTCCTCGGTGATGATCCGTCGGCCCCGCGTGTAGTCGCCATACTCGGCCGTGTTCGACACGCTGTAGCGCATGTACTCGAGGCCGCCCTGGTAGAAGAGATCGACGATCAGCTTCATCTCGTGGAGGCACTCGAAGTAGGCCATCTCGGGCTGGTAGCCCGCCTCGACGAGCGTGTCGAAGCCCGCCTTGATCAGTTCCGAGACGCCGCCGCAGAGCACCGCCTGCTCGCCGAACAGGTCGGTCTCGGTCTCCTCGGCGATCGTCGTCTCGATCACGCCGCCGCGGGTGCCGCCGATGCCCTTGGCGTAGGCGAGGCCGATCTTCTTGGTCTCGGGGGAGGCGTTGGGGCCCAACGCGATCAGGCAGGGCACCCCGCCCCCCTTCACGTACTCGCTGCGGACGAGGTGGCCGGGGCCCTTCGGCGCCACGAGGAGGATGTCGTGCCCGGGAGGCGGCTCGACCTGGCCGAAGTGGAAGTTGAAGCCGTGGCTCGCCATGAGCACGGCGCCCTTCTTGAGGTTCGGCTTGATCGAGGTCTTGTAGACGTCCCCCTGGAGTTCGTCGGGCAGGAGAATATTGATGACGTCGGCCTGCTTGACGGCCTCCTCGACGCTCACGGGCGTGAAGCCGTGGCTCTTGGCGAGCTCGTAGTTCGGTCCGCCCGGACGCTGGGCCACGACGACCTTGAGGCCGCTGTCGCGGAGGTTCTGGGCCTGGGCGTGGCCCTGCGAGCCGTAGCCGATGATGGCGATGGTCTTGCCGTCGAGGGCCTTGAGGTCAGCATCGGCGTCGTAATAGATCGTGGCGGCCAAGGGTTCACTCCGGGGGAAAAAGAACGGGACGGAAGACGGTCGGGGGACGGCGGCGCCGGACGGATCACTCAGGCCAGCGACTCGCCCGCGGGCGCGGCGTCGGCGGCGCGGGCCCCGTCGGCGGCCTCGGTGAGCTCGCGGGTCGGGGAGCTGCCGCGGACCATGGCGATGCGGCCGGTGCGGACGAGTTCCAGGATGCCACGCGGCCGCATGAGTTCGATGAAACCCTCGAGCTTCTTCTCGGTGCCCGAGATCTCGACGATCACGCTGTCGGCGGCCACGTCGACGATGCGGCCGCGGAAGATTTCCGCCAACTCCTTCACCTCCGTGCGGGCGGCACCGGGGAGCGCGGCGACTTTCAGGAGCATGAGGTCGCGCTCGACGTAGTTGCGGCTGCTGATGTCGTCGACGCGGACGACGGTCACGATCTTCTCGAGCTGACGGCGGACCTGGTCGAGCACGCGGTCGTCGCCCCGCAGGACGAACGTCATCCGTGAGAAACGCGGATCCTCCGTCTCTCCCACGGCGAGGCTGTCGATGTTGTAGCCGCGCGAGGCGAGCATCCCCGAGACGTGGGCGAGCACGCCGGGGACGTTTTGGACGGTCGCGGAAATGACGTGTCGCATGGCTGGCTCGTGACGGGCGCCGGGCCGGAGGAGGCAGACGGGGCGCCGGGCGAAGCCGCCGCTGCGGGCAAGGGCGGAGTCTAGTAGGGGAAAACCCACGCCTTCAAGCCGAGGCAGCGGTTTTGCGGCTGCCGCGGGGGTCGAAAGGCCGCGGCGGGCGGGAGCGGCGGGCGTGCGTTGACAGGCCGCGGAAAAAGCCGATAGTTTGCGGTGCTCGGAGCATCCGTGGCTCCGACCCCCTTTCGTCCCCCGCGAGCGTGAAGAGCGTGTCGAACGTCTTGGCCCAGGAACTGATCGAAGCTGGAGTCCACTTCGGCCACCGTGCCAGCCGGTGGAACCCGAAGATGAAGCCCTACATCCACGGGCGCCGCAACCTCATCCACATCATCGACGTCCGCGAGACGATCCGCGGGCTCCTCCGGGCCAGGAAGTATCTCAAGCAGGTCTCCTCCACGGGCAGTCTCATCCTCTTCGTCGGCACGAAGCGGCAGGGCGCCGAGGCGGTGGCCCGCGAGGCCGCCCGCTGCGGCATGCCCTACGTCAGCGACCGCTGGCTCGGTGGCACGCTCACGAACTTCCGCACGATCCGCAACCGGCTCGCCCGTCTCGAGGAGCTCGAGACGCTCATCCCGTCCGACGCGTTCGGCGCCTACTCGAAGAAGATGCAGTCGTCGCTCCGCCGCGAACATCGCAAGATGCTGCGGAACCTCGGCGGTATCCGCACCCTGTCGCGGTTGCCCGAGTGCCTCGTCGTGTTCGATCCGAAGAAGGAGAAGAACGCGGTCAACGAGGCCCGCAAGATGGGGATCACGACCGTGGCCCTCATCGATACCGACTGCGATCCCGACGTCGTCGACCTGCCGATCCCCGGCAACGACGACTCGATCCGCTCGATCGAGCTCGTGGCGGGCCGTCTGGCCGACGCGATCCTCGAGGGCAAGCAGCACTCGGCCACCGAGGCCCAGGCGTCGGCCGAGGGCGCCGAAGGGGCCTCCGACGGCGACGGCAAGCCCAAGCCGAAGGCCCGGCCGATGGTCGCGAAGCGGTCGGTGCCCAAGCCGAAGGTCTGACACGGGGCGGCGCCCGGCCCACGGGTGCCGGCATGCGGATCGGTGCCGCGTCGCGGCCATCGCTCCGTCGTGCGGTCCCATCAGGTCGGCGCCGGAGTGGTCTCTTTCGAAACACGCATTCCAGGAGAACGAACCGATGGCTGAGATCACCGCGGCTGCCGTCATGTCCCTGCGGGAGCAGACCGGCCTGCCGATGATGGAGTGCAAGAAGGCGTTGCAGGAATGCGGCGGTGACACGGCGAAGGCGGTCGAATGGCTGCGCAAGCAGGGGGTCAAGACCCAGTCGATGCGGGCCGACCGTGAGACCTCCTGCGGGCGGCTGGCCGTCTACGCCGATCCGGTGAAGGGCGTCGGCACGATCATCGAGCTGAAGTGCGAGAGCCCGCCGGTGGCCGGCAGCCAGGACTTCAAGGACCTCGCCAACGACATCGCCAGGACGCTCGCCCTCGGCCCGGGTGCCGCCACGCCTGCCGACCTGCTCGCGCAGAAGAGCGTCGCGCATCCCGACCGCACGCTCGGCGAACTCAAGGATGAGCTCTTCAACCGCATGCGGGAGGTCTTCGAACTCGCTCGCATCAAGCGAATCGACGGTCCGTGCGGCGGCTATGCCCACCACGACGGTTCGAAGGCGTCGCTCGTCGAGATCTCGGGCAACACGACCGGGCCGCAGGCGGCCGAGGTGGCGAAGGACGTCGCGATGCATGTCGTCGCCCTCGCGCCCCAGGCGATCCGCAAGGAGGACCTCGATCCCGCCGTCGTCGCCAAGGAGCGGGAGATCCTCTCCGAGGCCGCCCGCAAGGAGGGCAAGCCGGAGAACATCATCGCCAAGATGATCGAGGGCCGGCTGCGGAACTTCTTCAGCCAGTGCGTGCTCCTCGAGCAGCCCTTCGTGAAGGACGACAAGCAGTCGGTCGGGCAGTTCGCGAAGGCGGCCGGGCTCGACATCAAGGCGGTCGAGAACTGGAAACTGGGGAGCGCCTCGTGATGGCGCGGCATCCATTCCGCCCGTTGCAGCGGACCTGCGGCCGCTGAACGTTCGCCACCCGGGATGCGTGATGTCGCGATCACCTGACGGGAAACGCCAGCCATGGACACCGCCTCCTACCGCCGCGTCCTGCTCAAGCTCTCCGGCGAGAGTTTCGCGCGGCAGGGCGAGCGCGGCATCTCGATGGACGAGGTGGTCCACATCGCCCGCCAGACCGTGCAGGCGGTGTCGCGGGGCGTCGAACTGGCGGTCGTCATCGGCGGTGGCAACATCCTCCGTGGCGGTTCGTTCACGGCGGGGAACACCGCGATCCAGGAGGCGACGGCCCACTACATGGGCATGCTCGCCACCGTCATCAACGGCCTGGCGCTCCAGGACGCGCTCGAGAGCCTGGGCGCCCAGACCCGGCTCATGACCGCGATCCGCATGGACGGCGTGGCCGAACCCTACATCCGCCGCCGCGCCCGTCGGCATCTCGAGAAGGGGCGGATCGTGATCCTCGCAGCGGGCACCGGAAGCCCCTACGTGACGACCGACACCGCCGCCGCCCAGCGGGCCCTCGAACTCGGGTCCGACATCCTCATGAAGGCCACCCGGGTCGACGGCGTCTATTCCGACGATCCCGAAAAGAATCCGCACGCCGTGCTGTACGGCGAACTCTCCTACCAGCAGGTCCAGCAGCAGAACCTCCGGGTCATGGACGGCACCGCGATCTCGCAGTGCATGGAGCACGGCATGCCGATCCTCGTGTTCAACTACCGCCGCGACGGCAACATCGAGCGCGCGGTGGCGGGCGAGCGAATCGGGACGCTCGTCGGCTCGCGCCGCTGACGCCGCGGGGGCTGGGGCCTGTTGCGGGCCACCCCGGGTGGACGACTCGCGGTGTGGTCGATCTCCGAGACCACGCGCTGACGATCGCTCGGGGACCTCCTCGAGGCGCGAGATCGGGGCGCGACGCACCGGATCTGGCGCCCGTTCCAGGGCCGATTTCCTCTTCGCTTTCCCGCCTTCGACGCGCGTATACTCCTGCCACGCACCCTGGGAGTTCCGCCGATGCCGCTCGACGACATTCTGCTCGATGCCGAGGAACGGATGGAGAAGGCCGTGGACGTGTTCCGGCACGCCCTCACCGGCATCCGTACCGGCCGGGCGAATCCCGGACTCGTCGACACGCTCCGCGTGGAGGTCTACGGATCGCCCACCCCGATCAAGGCGCTGGCGAGCGTGGGCGCCCCCGAACCCAACCAGATCGTCGTCCGCCCGTTCGACCCCGGCACGATCAAGGACATCGAGAAGGCGATCCAGGCGAGCGACCTGGGGCTCAACCCGCAGAGCGACGGCCGCGTGATCAGGATCGTGATTCCGCCCCTCTCGGCCGACGTCCGCAGGAAGATGTCGGCCCGCATCCGCGAACTGGCCGAGGAGGCCCGCGTCGCGATCCGCAGTGTCCGCCGCGACGCCAACAAGGCCGCCGACACGGAGAAGGGGGACGGCGACATCACCGAGGACGACTGCGAACGCTGCAAGGAGGACGTGCAGGAACTGACCAAGAAGTTCGAGTCCGCCGTCGGCGACCTGGCGAAGACGAAGGAAGCCGAGGTCATGGAGCAGTGACCCCGCGCCCCCCGCGGAGCCGCCGATGATCGAGGTCGTCGATCTCGTGAAGGAGTACCGTGCGGGTGACGGCGCGGTGGTGCGGGCCGTCGACGGCGTCTCGTTCCGCGTCGAGCCGGGAGAGATGGTGGGGCTGCTCGGCGGCAACGGTGCCGGCAAGACGACGACGATGCGCATCCTGGCCACGCTCCTCAGGCCGACGGCCGGCACAGCCCGGGTGGCGGGCCGGGACGTGCTGGCCGACCCGATCGGCGTGCGTCGCCACCTCGGCTACGTGTCGGCCACGACGGGCGTGCCCGATCGGCTCACGCCCCGCGAGGTGCTCGGATCGTTCGGCCGCATCCACGGGATGGCCCGCGAGCGTCTCGCGACGCGGGTGACCGAACTCGCCGGCATCCTCGACCTCGGCGGCTTTCTCGACCGGCCGTGCGGCCGTCTCTCGTCGGGCCAGCGGCAGCGGGTGTCGCTCGCCAGGGCGCTCGTCCACGACCCGACGGTGCTCGTGCTCGACGAGCCCACGAGCACCCTCGACGTGCTCGGCTCGCGCGACCTGCTCGACCTGCTTGGCACCCTGCGAACCGACGGCCGCACCATCCTCGTCTCCACGCATCGGCTCCACGAGATCGAGCGGCGGTGCGACCGCTTCCTGATCATCGCGGGCGGACGGATTCGGGCCGAGGGCACCCGCGACGCGCTCGCGGCCGGCAGACAGGGCGGTCTCGAAGCGGCGTTCTTCGCCGCCGTCGCCGGGGAGGCCGCCCCATGAGCGTCCCGGAGCCCGTCTCGGGCGGGCGGTGGCAGGCGAGGCTGGCGATCGCCCGCCGCGACCTCCTCGAGTTCGTGCGTGACCGTCGCGCCCTCTTCATCACGCTCGTGATGCCGATGGCGATGTATCCGCTGCTCGCGATGTCGAGCACGCTCGGCGTCCGCGCGGCCATCGCCGAACTCGACAAGAACCGGTCGGTCGCGCGGCTCGCGCTCGCCCTCTCGGGCCCCGATGCCGAGGCCTTCGCCGCCCGGGTGGCCGTCGCGGCCGAGCGGACCGCGGACCGTGCGCCGGGCTGGCCCGAACACCTGACGGTGCGCTCCGTCGAGGCCGACGATGCTCCGCAGCTCCTCGACTCGGGCGGTGCCGATGCCTGGATCGACCTCGGCCCTGGGGTCGTCCGGGCACTCGACGGCGCGGACACCGTCACGCTCACGCCGCGGTTCTCGACGGTGCGGCCGCCCGGCCGCACCGTGACGGAGCACGTGATGGCCGTGATGCGCGGCGTGGCCGACGGGGCGCGACGGGCGCGGCTCGCGAACGCCGGCCTCCCCGCCAGCCTGCTCGAGCCGATCAGGGTCGAGTTCGCGGGAGGCGAGGCCTCCGCGCCGGGATCCGGCATGCGTGACATCCTGCCCACCGCGGCCTCGGCCGTGTTCGTGCTGCTCGCGCTCCTCACCGCGACGGGGGCCTTCTACCCGGCGATCGACGCGATCGCCGGCGAAAAGGAACGGGGCACGATCGAGACGCTGCTGATCGCGCCCTGCGACGCCATCGACGTCGTGGCCGGCAAGTTTCTCGCCGTCTTCACCGTGACGCTGGCGACCCTGCTGGCCAACGCGGTTTCGATCGCGCTCACGGCGACCGTGCTCCTGCGCCTGCTTCCGGCGGACGCGGCAGGGTCGCTGCCGGCGCCGGCGACGCTGGCCGCCGCAGGGGTCACGCTCCTGGCCTACGTCGGCCTCGCCGCGGTGGCGGCGGCGCTGTGCCTGACGGTGACCGCGGCCTCGAAGAGCGCCAAGGAGGCCCAGAACACGCTGACGCCGGTCGTGATGCTGATCGCGGCGCTCGCCGGGTCGGCGATCCTGCCTGGGGCCGACGCCGGCCGGTGGGTGCCCGCGGTGCCGTTCGCGGGCCACGTCGCCGTCGCGAAGGCGGCGCTGGCGACCTTCACCGCGACCGCGACGCCGCCCGGCGGGCCGGCGGAAGGCGAACCGACGGCGGCCGGCATCGGGGTCGGCCTGATCATGTCGCTCGTCTCCTCGGCCGTGCTCACCTGGCTGCTGTTGCAGCTCACGGCGAACCTCGTGACCGACGAGGAGATCCTCTTCCGGGGACCGGAAGCGGCCACCCGCGGATTCGCCCGGCCGCCACCGCGGGCGATCCCGTCGCCCGGCCAGGGCCTCGCCGCCGCCGTCGCCGGCCTGGCGGCGCTCTGGTACGCCCAAGGCCTCGCACCGCGGGATCTCCTCACCGGCATCGTCGCGCAGCAGGCGATGGCCGTGCTCGTGCCCCTGGCGGCGATCGCGTGGTGGCAGCGGGTCGACGCGCGGCGGACCTACGCGCTGGCGTGGCCCGCGCCGTCGCCGCCGCGGACCATGCTCGTGCTCGTCGGGGCCGCCCTCGTCGGCGTGGGCCTGTTCGTGACCGGCGCGGCGGCGCTCCTCGCCTGGGGAGGGGACGTCTCCCCGGAACTGCGTCAGCTCGCCGCGCGGCTCGTGGACCTCGTCCGCGCCGGCCCCGCCTGGCGGGCCGTGGCCATCCTGGCGGTGATGCCGGCGGTCTGCGAGGAGCTGCTCTTCCGCGGCTGGGTGCTCGCCGGACTCGCCGGCCCGTCTCCCTCGCGGCGGCGGGCCCTCGTGGCGGTGGTCGCGCAGGCCGCGCTCTTCGCCGCGTTCCACCTGCTCCCCGAACGGATGCCGCAGACGTTCACGGTCGGGCTCGTGCTCGGATGGCTGACGATCGCCACGCGGAGCATCCTCCCCGCCGTCGTCGCCCACGCGGCGCACAACGCCACGCCGGTCGTTCTCGTCGCCGCGGCGTCGGATGCCGAGTTCGCCGCCTTTCAGTCAGGCGGGGCGCCGTCCCTGCCCGCATGGGCCGTGGCGGCGGCGATCGCGTGCCTCGTCGCAGGCACGGGCCTCGTCGCAGTGGCCGGATGGACGGAAACATCGAGGAGGACAGGACCGTGACCCATCGAACTCTCCACGCTCGTCGGCCGCTGGTCGCGGCGATCGCCCTCACCCTCGGGGCCGCGGCCGCGGCGGCCGCCGCGGAACCGACTCCCGCTGCCGCGGAGCAGCGTGATCCCGCGGCGGCGAGCGGCCCGTTGCGGGTGGCGGTCGCGCCGCTCGCCTCGATCGTCGCGTGGACCGGCGACCGGCCGACCGGCGCCATGATCGAAGTCTGGGCCGATCTGGCGAAACGCCTCGACGTGGGGAGCGAGTTCGTCCGCGTGAACACGTTCCTCGACCTGATGAAGGCGGTGCAGGATCACACGGCCGACGTCGCGCTCGGGCCGCTGGCGATCACCGAGGAGCGCGAGAAGGTCCTCGACCTCACGCATCCGATCTTCCACTCGGGCATGCGGATCGCGGTGCGGCAGCGGAACGAAGGCGGCTTCCTCTCCGCCATCCGCTCGATGCTCTCGTGGAAACTCCTCGGCCTCGTCGGCATCGTGATCGCCGCCGCGCTCGTCTCGGGCCACCTCCTCTGGTGGTTCGAGCGCAGGTGCAACCCACGCTCGTTCCCGCCGGAGTATCCACGGGGCGTGGGGGAGGCGATGTGGTGGATCGCCTGCACGACCATCACCGGCGGCTGTGACGACAAGCACGTCGACGGTCCACTCGGACGGATCCTCGCGTTCGCCTGGATGGTCGGCAGCATCGGTCTCCTCGCCGCCTTCACGAGCGTGCTCACCGCCACGATGACGGCGGAACAGGTGTCGGGCCAGATCCACGGGCCCCGGGACCTCGCCGGCCGATCCGTCGGTTGCCAGGCCGCGTCGGTCGCGGTGGGGGCGGTGCGGCAGCGGGGGGGCATCCCGCAGGAGTACCTGACGATCTACGACGCGCTCGACGCGCTGCAGATGGGAATGGTCGAGGCGGTGGTCGGTGAGGCCGAGACGCTCATGTTCGTCGTCACCTCCTCGGGCCGCAGCGACGTCCGGCTGATCGGGCCGATGTTCGACTCGTTCGACTACGGGATCGCCCTGCAAAACGGCAGCCCGCTCCGCGAGGGCCTCAACACGGCGATCCTCCGGATGCGCGAGGACGGCTCGCTCGATCGCATCCGCGAGAAGTGGCTCGGCAAGCACGACTGACGGGACGGCCCGGCTGTCCCGCTCAGCGGCCGAGATCCCGCTCGAGCGTCGCGAGGCGTTCGCGGACAGCGGCCAGCTCGCGTTCGATCTCGGCGACGCGGGCCTCGAGTGCGGCCCGGGTCGGCCCCGGCGGCGGCCGATCGTCGTCGTCGGCCTCCGCGGCGGACGGAGTCGCCGCGACCCCGGCCTGCACGGTCGCCCCCACGGCGGCCCGCACCTTCTCGAGCTTCTCCGCCGGGAGCAGCCCGTGCGTGAGCATCCGCCCGCGGCCCGGCGGCGAGAGCCAGACCACGAGCCCGCGCCCGGCCAGCTGGTCGAGGTGGCCGCGGAGCGCGTCGAGATCGGGAATCGGGTCCATCCGGCTCGCGCGGCCCCGCAGATCGCCCTCCGTCTGCTCGCCCCGGAGGAGCAGTTCGCCGACGATCGCCAACTCCTCCTTGCCCACGCCGAGCCACTCGTAGGCGAGGTGGCGGTAGCGGGGAATCTTGCCGCTGCCGAAGACCTCGGCGACGGCACCGACCTCCCTGAGCCCCTTCACGGCCCGCGTCACCTGCTCCTCGTCGAGCGTCATCAGGGGGTCGCGGTTGCTCTTCTGGTTGCAGCCGGTGACCAGCGCGTTGAGCGACAACGGATACTGGTCGGGTGTCGTCTTCCCCTTCTCGATGAGCACGCCGAGCACCCGCCGCTCGTTGGCGTCGAGCGGCCGGATGGCGGTGGTCGACTCGGTCGCGGGATCGGGGTCGTTCATGATCGCGACGGCGGTCAGCCGCCCACGGGGCCGGGAATGCCTGGATTGGAGAAGTGCACGAGCATCAGCGCCAGCGCCGCGAGGCCCACGACCACGACGCCGATGCCCATGTAGCGGGCGATCGGCGGGCGGTCAGCATACCGGTAGTCGTCCTGCGACACGGCCGCCAGCACCCGCTTGTGCTCCCACATCCCGGCGACGGTCGCCACCACGCCGAGCGCGATGAGCACCACGCCGAAGAGCCGCGTCTTGACCGGCGAGAATCCGTCGACGTGCCCCTCCATCGCCACGGCCGCCTGGCCGAGCCGCTCGATGCCGAAGCCGAGCGAGATCATCGCCAAGCTCGTGCGAATCCACGCCAGGAGCGTGCGGTCGGCCGCCTCGCGGTTCCGCTCCCGGGCCAGTTCATCGGCGATCGTCGGTGGGCTCGTGGTCACGTCCAGCATGCCCAGCAGGATAGCAGACGGCGACCGACGGAGGCCCGTCACTTCACCTCCACGCCGATGCTCCCCGAGTGGGCGGAGAACTCGGGCGCGTAGCGACTCCGGATCGTGGCGAAGCCGCTCGACGCCATGCCCCGGTGCGCCGCCCGCAGCGAGTATTCAAAGACGTGCGTGCCCCGCGGCAGCCGCTCGAAGAACAGCTGCGTGCTCGCGTCGCGGATCGCCACATACCAGGCCGCGCCGTCGCCGAACCGCCAGCCCGAGAGCACGTCGACCGGCTCGGTGAGGCTCGGCCGGTGGTCCGAGAGTTCGAGATACTCGTAGTCACGGTCGCTCGTCACGACGAGCCGCACCACGACTTCATCGCCCGGCTTCACCGTGGTGGCCGGCACGAGCTCCGGCCCCGCCTTCGTGAACCGCTTCACGAAGAGTTTCTTGTCGATCGCCAGCTCCTCGCGGCCGGCGGCCGGCACGTTGGCGATGTCGTCGAGATACTGCCAGTGCACGCCCCCCCAGGCCAGGCCCGCG
>Ga0208864_1000623_pt1 | contig 11697 bp, 9 predicted proteins | sample CryBogmetaGMA05M_FD_184542 | JGI IMG/M metagenome (GOLD analysis project Ga0208864, IMG submission 184542) | Freshwater microbial communities from Crystal Bog, Wisconsin, USA - MA0.5M (SPAdes) | ecosystem: Environmental > Aquatic > Freshwater > Lake | place: Crystal Bog, Wisconsin, USA...
GTCGGGAATGACCGCCGGCCCCGCGGCCGCGTCCCGCCGCGCGAGCCCGCGGAGGGCGGCGACACACTCCGCCGAGATCGAGACCACCGCCCGCTTGCCGGGACGACACGCGGCGCAGAGCACGCCGCCGTCGAGCATGCCGAAGGCGATCCGCCCCGCGCCGCCGCCAGCACCGCCGACCGCACCGCGACACTCGGCGCAGTGCCGCAGTGCCGGCGCGTGGCCGGTGAGGGCGAGCGCCGCGAGTTCGAACCGGGCGACCGCCGCCCGCACCGTGCCGTCCGCCGGAACGACGCCGGACGGGACGACCGAGAGCGAGTGGAGCGTGGCGTCGGCGACATCGAAGAGTTCCGGCTGGGGGTCGGCGTCCGCGGTGAGGGCATCGAGCAGGTCGGCCACGTGCATGCCTCCGTGGAACGCCGCCATGCTGCCGCCGACCCGGAATCGTCGTTCGAGGCAGGCCTCCGTCAGCAAGTCGAGCCCGCCGGAGGATTTGCGGAGGAGCAGTACCTGACAGGCGGAAAGCAGGTCAAGGCCGCCGTCGAAGCTGCTCTTCGGACGCCACGCCCCCTTCGCCAGAGCCCGCACCTTGCCGATCTCGCGGGTGTAGAGCCCCACCACGGCGCTCGAATCGCCGAAGGGGAACGAGCGGATGACGAGGGCCCGCGCCTTCTCAACCGCCATCGGTGCCCCCGCCGTCGCGCCGCTCAACCCGCACGAGGTCGACCCGCCGGCGGGTGGCCGCGAGCACCTCGAGCACCGCGCCCGGCACCTCCACCCGGTCGCCGACCTCCGGGATGCGGCCGCAGCGGTGGAAGAGGAATCCCCCCACGGTCTCGTAGCCCTCCTCCTCGGGGAGCGCGAGGCCGAGCCGCTCGTTGAGCCGTGCGACCGGCACGTGGGCGAGCACCTCGCAGACCGTCGGCGTGACGGTGCGGATGCCGTCGGAGAAGGCCTCGTCGTGCTCGTCGGCGATCTCCCCGACGATCTCCTCGAGCGCGTCCTCGATCGTCACGAGTCCCGACACCCCGCCGAACTCGTCGGTGACGATCGCCATGTGCGTCTTGCCCCGTTGGAACTCGAGCAGCAGGGTCTGCACGCTCATCGACTCCGGCACGAACCAGGGGGGACGCAGGAGCCCGCGGACGGCCCGCTCCCCCGCCCCGCCGCCGTCGGCGAGCCGCGTGAGCAGGTCGCGGGTGTGGAGGATGCCCACGACGTCGTCCGAGGAGCGGTCGTAGACCGGCAGCCGGGTGTGCCCGCTCTCCGCCGCCCGGCGGACGGCGCCGTCCCAGCCGTCGGCCAACGGGATCGACACCATGCGTGTCCGCGGCGTCATGATCTGCGCCACCTTCACCCCGTCGAGCGCGATGACGCCGCGGATCATGTCGCGGGCCGCCCCTTCGATCCGGCCCTCCCGGTGCGCCTCGTCGACCACGAGCCGCAGTTCGTCGGGCGGCGGCCCGGCGTCGGGGCCCTGCGCTCCCGCGTTGATCGCCCCGGCGGCGGCGCCGAGCCCCCGCACCGCCGGCGCGACCAGGCCCACGAGCGGCCGCCAGAGCCGCCATGTCGCGACCACGATCCAGGGCCCGGCGACCCGTGTCACGAGCATCGGCACGACGACGAGCACGAGCCACACGAGCGCGACCCACCCCGCCACCGCCGACATCTCCAGCGCGAGCACGCCCCCCGACGCGGCCACGAGCCGGCGCGAGGCCAGGAGCGTGGCCACCGCCGCGGCGATCACGACCACCGAGGCGGCGATGAACGCGATCGCCTCGCTGGCCGCCGCGATCTGCTCGGCATGCTCGGGCCGGCCGCGGCTGCGGCACAGGTCCGCGATCCGCGCCCGCTGCGCGCCCCGCACCGCCCGCGCCTGCACCGCCGCCAGGCAGGCGAGGAGCAGCAGCATGACCGCCGATTCGAGCCCCACCGCGTCGGGCGCCGTCATGGCCGCGCTCCCGCCGACCGGGCCCGCGGCGGCAGGGGCAGGCCGCAGGCCCGCATCACGGCCCGCTCGCGGGACCGCATCGCCCGGCGGGCCGCCGTCGTGCGGTCGTCGTGGCCGGTGAGGTGGAGGATGCCGTGCACCACGTAGTAGGCCAGTTCCCGCCGCGGCGTCCAGCCGAAGGCCCCGGCCTGCCGCCGGGCCGTCTCGGTGCTGACGACGATGTCGCCCCGCAGCACTCCCGCCACCGCCGGGCCGGCGGCGAGGTCGAAGGTGATCACGTCGGTGGGCCCCGGGACACCGAGCCACCGCTCGTGCAGCGCCGCCATCCGGCGGTCGTCGACGAGCATGACGCCGAGTTCGGCGGCCTCCACCCCCTCGGCGCGGAGGGCCCGCCGCGCGACGCTCCCGATCCACCGCGGCGAGACGCGGAGCAGCCGCTGGCGGTCGGTCACCTCGACGATCACCGCTCGGCCGGACGCTCGGCCGTTCGCTCGGCCGTTCGATGGGGCCACTAGGCCGTCCTCTGGTCGGGATACTTGACGCGGCCGTGGTACACCGCCGTGAGGCTCTTCACGAGGCTGCTCTCGATGATCTGGAGCTCCTCGAGCGTGAGCCCGCACTCGTCGAATTGTCCGTCGAGCAGCCGCTTCATCGCGAGGTCGTGCACGAGGCCGGCGATCCGCGCCGGCGTCGGCTCGGTGAGCGCGCGGCCGGCGCTCTCGACCGCGTCGGAGAGCATGAGCACGGCCGACTCGCGCGAGCTGGGCTTCGGGCCCGGATAGCGGAAGCTCTGCTCGTCGATCTCGGTGCCGTTGGGATCGGATTGCGAGAGTTCGGTCGCCCGCCGGTAGAAGTACTCCACCAGCGTCGTACCGTGGTGCTCGGCGATGATGTCGACGATCGGCTGCGGCAGGTTGTGCTGGCGGGCCAGTTCCACGCCTTCCTTGACGTGCGCGACGATGATCAGCGTGCTCATCGCCGGCACGAGCGACTCGTGCCGGTTCTCCTGCGACTGGTTCTCGATGAAGTAGGAGGGCTTGAGCATCTTGCCGACGTCGTGGAAGTAGGCCCCCACCCGCACGAGCAGCCCGCGGGCGCCGATCGCCTCCGCCGCCGCCTCGCCGATGCTCGCCACGTTGATCGAGTGGTTGTAGGTGCCCGGGGCCCGCCGCACGAGCTCCTGCAGGAGCGGGTGGGCCACGTCCCCCACCTCCAGCAGGCTCAGGTCGGTGAGCACGCCGCACCACCGCTCGATGAAGGGCAGCAGGCCGGTCATGAGGAAGCCCGCCAGCAGCGTCCAGACGCCGGTCCGCCCCGCCTCGTAGAGGAGCTGGCGGTCGAACGGCCGCTCGGCGAGCAGGCTCGCCCCCACCTGCGTCAGCATCGCCACCGCCGCGGCCCACAGCCCCACGTGGATGAGCCGGCTGCGGCTGCGGATCCTCCCCATCGAGAAGATCATGGCCGCCGCCGCCGCCGCGAGCGTGACGTACTCGGCCAGGCCGTGGCCGAGGCCCACCACCACCACGAGCGCCACCTCCGCCGCCAGCAGCAGGGCCAGGTCGGCGTCGAAGGCGATCGCCACGGTCATCGCGAAGACCAGCAGCGGCACGACCTCCGCCCGCCAGGCGTCGCCCGCCGACAGCAGGCACAGCACGGTCGTCGCCACCGCGAGCCCCGCGATCGTGCCGACGTGCCGCAGGTCGTCGAGGACGTCGCGGTGGTGGCGGTGGAGATACAGCCCCGACAGGGCGAAGAGCGCGATGAACAGGCCGAAGAGCGACAGCGCCCGCCCGATCCGCTGCCGCGCGTCCTGCTGACGCAGGTATTCGCCGTGCTCACGTTCGAGCACGGCCAGGTCGTCGGGCCCGAGGGGAGCGCCGGCGTCGGCGAGCAGATCCCCCGCGGCGTAGCGGACGAACTGCTGGGGGGTCTTCTCGACCGCCTCCTTCTTGGCCTTGACGGTGGCGTCGCGGTCGATCTCGAGGGTGCCGGAGAGCCGTTGCTCGATCCAGGCGAACACCCGCGTGGCCACCGGCCCCTCGCCGAGTTCCTCCTCGAGCCGCTGCCTGAGCCGCACCTTCGCCTCACCGAGGAGCACGTCGGCGACCTGCACGCGGGTCGACTCGGTCGCGTTGCCGAGCGGATGCACGTCGATCTCCGTCTGGCTTCCCTCGTCGATGCCGTGCTGGATCTTTTCGAGCACGCCCGTCGTCTCGAGGTCGGCGAAGGCGCGATCGACGCCCTTCTCGCACTCGAGCAGCCGGTCCTTGGAGTTGATGCGGGCGCGAAACCGCTGAAACGTCTGCTCGGCCTCGGCCACGGCCTTGTCGGGCTCGTCCGCCGCGGCCGGCTTCCCGGCGGCCGGCTGCTCCGCCGTCGCGGCGGCGCCCGGCGGCTTCTGGTCGGCCACCTCCTTCGCGGCGCCGTCGCCGGTGGGGGCGTCCTTCGCGGCGGCCGTGGCCCCTTCCTTCGTGCCCCCCTCCTTCGCGGCGCCGGCCGGCACGTCGGGCGGCTCCGGCGCCACCGGGGGCGTGCGGCTCGCGCGGGACGCGGCCTGCAGCCTGTCGATCACGGCGGCCGCCTCCGGCGCGAACTCCAGCCACGCCTGCCGCGACGACGCGGAGAGCGCGTCGGCCGCCGCGATCTCGGCGAGCCGGTTCTTGAGCCCGTCCCGCAGCCGCACGATCGGGGCCTTGTCCTGCGAATAGACCACCCGCACCTGCGCCGCCGCCCGCTCCTGCGCCGCCCGCGTCCGCTCCGCGTCGGGCTTCTCGAAGGGCACCCGGGCCGCGACGCCCCGTGGCGGCACCATCCCGACGCGGAAGGGGAAGGGCTCCGCCCAGCCCTGCATGGCCACCACGAGGAACAATCCCGATGCCAGGCAGACCGCCAGCCGCAGGAGCACGTCGCCGCGCGACGCCGTCTCCACGAGCTCGCTCCAGAAGCCCTGCGGCGCCTCGACGGAGGAGCCGCGCTTCACGCGCCGACGCTGGACACCGGGGGGGCTGGTCATGACGCTAGTCGCCGTAGGCCTCCACGATCCGCTGCACGAGCGGATGGCGGACGATGTCCACGCCGCTCAGCTGCACCCGACCGCAGCCGCGCACCCGCTCGAGACGCCCCATCGCGTCGACGAGGCCGCTTTTCCGGTTCGGTGGCAGGTCGATCTGCGTGATGTCGCCCGAGATCACCATCTTGGAGCCGACGCCCAGCCGGGTGAGAAACATCTTCATCTGGGCGACGGTCGTGTTCTGCGCCTCGTCGAGGATGATGAACGCGTTGTTCAGCGTGCGGCCGCGCATGTAGGCCAGCGGGACCATCTCGATCACGTCCTGCTCGGTGAGCCGCTTGACCAGCTCGTAGTCCATCATGTCGCGAAGCGCGTCGAGCAGGGGCCGGAGGTAGGGGTTGATCTTCGCCTGCAGGTCGCCCGGCAGGTATCCCAGGCTCTCGCCGGCCTCCACGGCCGGACGCACGAGCACGATCTTCCGCACCTGCTCGGCCCGCAGGCTCGACACCGCGAGCGCCACCGCGAGGAACGTCTTGCCGCTGCCGGCGGGTCCGCTGCAGATGACGACGTCGTTGTCGCGGATCGCGCGGACGTAGGCGGCCTGCCCGGCCGACCGGGGCAGGACCTGCCGGCCGTGCCCCTGGATCTCGATCGGCTCGCGCGGCACCGGCTCGGCGCCGCCGCTGGCCACGGCCAGCAGCTTCGTGACGTCGTCCGCCTCGACCTCGCCGCGCTCACGGGCGATCCGGTCGAGTTCCTCGAAGACCCCGGCGGCCCGCAGCACCGACGGCTCCTCCCCCTCGATGTGGATGGAGTCGTCGCGGGCCGAAACGCCCACCCCCAGGGTCGCGCGGATCCTGCGGAGGTGCTGGTCTCTCGGCCCGAAGATGGCGGCGAGTCTCTTCGAGTCGACGACCGCGATGGACGTGCGGGGCATCGAAGCCCGCGGCGGGGTCGGCCGCCGGCGGTCTCGGGGGGCAGAGCGTTCACGAAGCCACTCGGAGTATACCCGCCACGGCGAAACCGGACCGAACAGCCCTCTTGCACGCGGCAAAAAAGGGCCGTTTCAGCGGCAGCCGGCCACCCACAACAGCCACGCCACCGGGGCCGAGAACACGAAGGAATCGACGAGGTCGAGCACGCCGCCGAGGCCGCCGAGGGTGCGTCCGGAATCCTTCGCCCCGCACTCCCGCTTGAGAAGCGACTCGGCCAGGTCGCCGAGCATCGCCGCCACGCCCACGAGCACGCCGAAGGCGAGCCACCCACCCCAGGGCTGCGCTGGCAGCCCGGCGCCCAGGCGCCCGACCACCCACCATGAGGCGGCGATCGCCCCGACGAGCGACGCCGCCGCCCCTTCCCACGTCTTGCCCGGGCTGATCACCGGTGCCATGCGGTTGCGGCCGAGGAAGGTGCCCCCGAGGTAGGCCGCGATGTCCCCCGCCTTCGCGACCGCGACGAGGCTGACGAGCGGCAGGATCCCGAGAGGCTCCGGCCAAGTCTTCCGCAGCGCGACGGGGGGGAACAGCCGTAGGCTCATCATGAACGCCAGCGGCAGCGGCACGAGCACGAGCGCGAGCACGCCCGTCCCCAGCCGCTCGAGCGCCCGGCCTTCCCCGGCCGCGGCAGCCCCGTATCGCGCGATCTCGACGGCGAACAGCGTCACGACCGCGAACGCGAAAACGACCGCGGACACGCCGATGTCGGCCTCGGGCACGCCGTGGACCGCGACCGCCGCTGCGAGCACGATGGCCACGCCGGCAGCCCGCAGGATGGAGCCCGGCAGCACGACGCCGCGGGCCGACACGAGCCGCACGTACTCGTCGATGCCCCCCACCGTCACCGCGACGGCCAGCGGCAGCAGCCACCACGCCGGCCCCACGCCGCCGAGCCCCACGGCGTCGGCCCAGGCGAGCGCCGCGAACGCCAGCATCACGAGTCCCGCGTACCGCGCACGGGCGACGAGTGTGCCGCCGCGCGGCGGGGCGGGATCGGACGGGTTCACGATGGGCCGAGCCCTCCGAAGCGGCGGTCGCGGGCCGCGTAGGCCGCGATCGCCTCGTCGAGGTGCGGCTCGGAGAAGTCGGGCCACGGCACGGGCGTCACGAACAGCTCCGCGTAGCTGATCTGCCAGAGGAGGAAGTTGCTCACCCGCATCTCGCCCGCCGTGCGGATGAGCAGGTCGGGGTCGGGCATGCCGGCCGTGTCGAGCCGCGCGCCGACGAGTTCCTCGTCGATCTCCTCCGGGTCGATCCGCCCGGCTTGGACGTCGCGGGCCACCGACCGCACCGCGGCCGCGATCTCCGCCCGCGATCCGTAGTTGATCGCCAGGCACAGCCGCATCCCGTCGTTGGCCGCGCACATGCCCACGGTGCGGTCGAGCTCGGCGAGCGTGGAGGCCGGCAGCCCCTCGCGCCGGCCGATCATCGCCACGCGGATGCGGGCCCGCATCAGGAGCGACCGCTCCTCGATCATGTACTGCTCGAGGAGGTGCATGAGAAACCGCAGCTCCGGCGCGGGCCGGCGCCAGTTCTCGCTCGAGAGGCAATAGAGCGTGAGCTGCTCGATGCCGATCCGCGCGCAGTATTCGGTGATCCGCCGCACGCTCGCGACGCCGCGGCGATGCCCCTCGATGCGGGGCAGCCCACGCTGCACGGCCCAGCGGCCGTTGCCGTCCATGATGATGGCGACGTGCCGCGGCCGGCGGTCGTCGGCCGGCACCGCCTGCCGTGGCTGCGGCGACGACGCGTCGTCCGGCGGCGTCACGCGCCCGCGGGCGTGCGGAACTGGGGTCGTGGCCATGCTGGGTGCCCGGGGGCGGAGCGGTCGCGGAGGATCGTCTGCTCGCGATCCGGTCCGACGGAGACGATCGTCACCGGCCGGCCGAGCAGCTCACCGATTCTCGCAAGATACCCTCTCGCGGCGGCCGGCAGGTCGTCGTAGGCACGGCAGGCGGCGAGTTCGCCGGGCCACCCCGGCACCGATTCATACACCGGCACCGCCCGGCGGATGTCGTCCACATGGCTGGGGAAGGTTTCGGTGCGCCGGCCGTCCACCATGTAGGCCGTGCAGATCTTCAGTTCCTCGAGCCCCCCCGGCACGTCGAGCAGCATCACCGCGAGTTCGTCGACCCCCGAGAGCCGCGCCGTATAGCGGGCCGCCACGGCGTCGAACCAGCCGCACCGGCGCGGCCGCATCGTCACGGTGCCGTACTCCCGGCCCCGCTCGCGCAGGTGGCCGCCGATCTCGTTGGGCTGCTCGGTGGGCATCGGCCCCCCGCCGACCCGCGTCGAGTAGGCCTTCACGACGCCGATCACGCGGTCGACCCAGCGGCCGGGCACGCCCGACCCGCTCGCCACGCCGACGCCGGAGGAATTGCTGCTCGTGACGTAGGGAAACGTGCCGTGGTCGATGTCGAGCAAGGCTCCTTGCGCCCCCTCGAAGAGCACCCGGCTCCCCGCCTCGACGGCGTCGAGCAGGAAGGCGGTCGTGTCGGCGACGAACGGCCGCAGCCGTTCGGCGTGCCGCATCGTGTCGGCCCGCACCGTGGCGGCGTCGAGCGGCTCGTACGGACGGCCCGTGCCGTCCTGCCAGCCGGCGAGCAGACGGTTCTTGATGGCGACGACATGCTCGAGCCGGGCCGCGATGTCGTCGCGGTAGAGGTCGCCGAGGCGGATGGCCAGCGCCCGCCCCACCTTGTCGCGGTAGCAGGGGCCGATGCCGCGGCCGGTGGTGCCGATCGCCTCGCCGCCGGAGATGCTTCCGTCGAGCACGCGATCCTCGGCCACGTGCCAGGGAAAGACGAGGTGGGCGCGGTCGCTGATGCGGAGCTTGCCGGCCACGGTCACGCCGCGGGATTCGAGCCCGTCGATCTCGCGGATCACGCTCGCCGGATCGAGCGCCACGCCGCCGGTGATCACGCAGGCCACGTCGTCGCGGAGGATGCCGCTGGGGATCAGCGACAGCTTCCAGGTCTGACCGTTGGAGACGACGGTGTGCCCCGCGTTGGCCCCCCCTTGGTAGCGCACGACGATGTCGTGCTGCTCCGTGAGGATGTCGACGAGCTTGCCTTTGGCCTCGTCGCCCCACTGCAGGCCGATGACGCAGGTGCAGGGCACGGAAGGGGGTCCTCGTGGAGCGATGCCGGCGGAAGGCGAAGGGGAGCCCGGCCGGAACGAGGCCTCCCGAAAGAGTCTAAAACCGGGCAAAACCCGGTCAAGCCGGCGGCCCCGATTCGAGAGGATTCCGGCGGAAACGATCCGCCGCCCGCCGGCGCGACGCCATTTCCCCGCCCGCACGCCCCCGCGGCCGTCCGCGCGGCGATTCGGCGGCGCGGCGCCGAACGTTCCCGCCGCAGTGGTATCCTCCGGGGGAACCTCCGCCCTTCCGCCCCGCGGCCCGCCAGCCACGTCCGCCATCACGCCGCCATGAAGCCGTCCGACGGCACCGTCCATCATGTCACCGACGCCGACGCCGGCAGCACGCTCGGGGCGTTCCTGCGGCCGCGGCTGCGCGGCCCGCAGGAGGCCGCGGCCTCCTGGTCGCGGGTGCAGCGGCTCGTGCGGTCGCGGCACGTGATGATCCACGGCAACATCTGCACCGACGCCGCGCGGCGGCTGAAGGCCGGCGAGGTGGTGAAGGTGCTCGCCGCCGCCGCCGCCCCGCCGCCAAAGGCCGACGACGTGCGGATCGTGCACGTCGACCGCGACGTGGTCGTCGTGGACAAGCCGAGCGGCATCACCACCACGCGGCACACGGAGGAACTCGGCTGGCCGTCGCGGCGGCGGCAGGTGCAGCCCACGCTCGACGAGATGGTGCCCGGCGTGATCGCGCGGCGGCAGTCGTCCCGTCCGCCGGCCGGGCGGCGGGGTTCCGGGCCTTCCCGCCAGCCACCGGTGCGGCCCGTGCACCGCATCGACCGCGAGACGAGCGGGCTGGTCGTGTTCGCCCGCACGGTGCCGGCCGAGCGGATCCTCGCCGAACAGTTCCGCGCGCACACGACGCACCGCCGCTACCTCGCGCTGTGCGTGGGCCGGGTGGGGGCGGGCACGATCCAGACGAATCTCGTCCGCGACCGGGGCGACGGCCGGCGGGGCAGCTCCGCCACCGAAGAGGGCAAGCGGGCGGTCACGCACGTCCGTCCGCTCGAGCACTTCGGCGACGCCTACACGCTCGTCGAATGCCGGCTCGAGACCGGCCGCACCCACCAGATCCGCATCCACCTCTCCGAGATCGGCCACCCCGTCTGCGGCGAGCGGGTCTACACGCCGCCGCGGGGCACGCGGGCGACGGACGGCACGGCCGCCCGGCGGGTGATGCTCCACGCGGCCGAACTGGGGTTCGTGCATCCGGCGAGCGGCCTGGACCTGTCGTTCACGAGCCCCCTGCCGGCCGACATGCGCCGGCTGCTCGAGCGGCTGCGGGCGCCGCACCGCGGGCCGCGCGGACCGCGGCCGGCCCGGCCCGCCCGTGGAGCGGATGCCGCGGAAACCGCCGGCGGCTTGATCGCCGAACCGGATGGCGAACACTACAACGAAGATCACCACCACCAAGAACACGACGACGACCGACACGAAGACCGGGATTCCGGCGACGAGTGACGCGCAGTCCTCCTCCCCGCGCCGCCTCGGAGCCACCGCCACCATGATCGACCCTCGTACGAGCATCTTCGTCGCCGGACACAACGGCATGGTCGGCAGCGCCGTCGTGCGGACGCTGCGCGTGCGGGGCTACACGGACATCGTCACCGCGCCGCGACAGGAGCTCGACCTCGCCGACTGGGAGGCGGTGACGGCGTTTTTCCGGTCGCGCCGGATCGGGGCCGTGGTGGATGCCGCGGCCAAGGTCGGGGGCATCCTCGCCAACGACTCGCTCCCCTACGACTTCCTGATGACGAACATGCTCATCCAGAACAACCTCCTGCGGGCGGCGTTGGCCCACCGCGTGGGGAAGTTCGTGTTCCTCGGAAGCTCGTGCATCTACCCCAAGCTGGCGCCGCAGCCGATGCGGGAGGAGCATCTCCTCACGGGGCCGCTCGAGCCGACGAACCAGTGGTATGCGATCGCCAAGATCTCGGGCGTGATGGCCTGCCGCGCCGCGCGGAAGCAGCACGGCCTCGACGCGGTGAGCCTGATGCCGACGAACCTCTACGGCCCCAACGACAACTTCGACCTGCAGAGTTCGCACGTGCTCCCGGCGATGATGCGGAAGTTTGACGAGGCTCGCGACGCGGGCCACGCCGACGTGACGCTGTGGGGCTCGGGGGCCCCCTTCCGCGAGTTCCTCCACGTCGACGACCTGGCGGCGGCGGTGGTCTTCGCGCTCGAGCATGGCCTCGCGGAGGATCTCTACAACGTCGGCTGCGGTTCCGACGTGACGATCAAGGACCTCGCCCACCTGGTGCAACGCACGGTGGGCCACCGGGGCGCGATCCGCTGGGACGCCACCAAGCCCGACGGCACGCCGCGGAAGCTGATGGACAGCGCGCGGCTGATGGCCCTCGGCTGGCGGCCGACGATCCCGCTCGAGGCGGGCCTCGCCGACACCTACGCCTGGTTCCGCGAGCATCGCGACCGCGTGCGGCAGCTGGCCTGATCGCCGCGCGGACGTTCCACGGAGGCACGCCCCCGATGCACGAGCCCGCGGCCGATCGCCGCTACCTCCACGGCTACTCGCCCGAGGAGCAGGCGCGGCTCGTCGAGCAGGCCGCCTACTGGCGCGACCCGCTGATCCTGCCCGA
>Ga0208864_1000625_pt1 | contig 11673 bp, 6 predicted proteins | sample CryBogmetaGMA05M_FD_184542 | JGI IMG/M metagenome (GOLD analysis project Ga0208864, IMG submission 184542) | Freshwater microbial communities from Crystal Bog, Wisconsin, USA - MA0.5M (SPAdes) | ecosystem: Environmental > Aquatic > Freshwater > Lake | place: Crystal Bog, Wisconsin, USA...
GCGGGTGACCCTCCGCACGCCCCGCGGCGACGTGACGGTGTCGCTCGGCGACCTCACCTACGGCGGCGTGACGCCGCTCCTCGACGGCGCGATCGAGGTGGAGCGGGCCGCGGCGGCGGCGCCCCTGACGGAAAACCGCACCGACGACGACTATCCGGCCGTCGCCGTGGCGGCCGACGGCACCACCCACGTCGCCTACGTGGAGTTCACGCACGGCGACCGCTCCCCCTTCCGCGGCCTCGAGTCGCCCGAGGCGCCGGCGGGCAACGCCGGCCGGGGCTGGAAGGCCGTGCCCGGCGACATGCAGTTCCTCGCCGCGCCGGTCGGGGGCGATCGCGTGCTCCTGCGGTCGGGTGGCCCCGGCGGCTGGGGCGAGCCGGTCGCGATCACCGCCGGTGGCTGCGACATCTACAGGTGCGGCCTGACCATCGACGGCAGCGGCACGGTGTGGGTGGTCTGGTCACAGAACACGGGCTACCCGGGTCCCGTGCCGAACTTCGAGATCCTCGCCCGGCCCGTCGTCGACGGGAAGCCGGGGGCCGAGGTGAAGCTCTCCGACGATCCCGGCAGCGACGTGCACCCGGTGCCGGCGACCGCCGCCGACGGCCGCGTGTGGTGCGTCTGGCAGGGGGTCCGCGACGGCGTCTTCCGCATTCTCGCCCGCCAGCGGGCCGCCGACGGCGGCTGGTCGCCGGAGCAGGTCGTGAGCACCCAGTCGCGGAACTGCTGGACGCCCGCCGTCGTCGCCGCGCCGCAGGGGGGCGTGACGATCGCCTGGGACACCTACGAGAAGGGGGACTACGACGTCTGGATGCGCGACGCCTCCGCCGACGGCGTCCTCGCGCCGCCCCGCGCCGTCGCCGACACCGCCGACTACGAGGCCCGTCCCTCCCTCACCTACGACGCCGCGGGCGCGCTGTGGATCGCCTACGAAATGGGGAGCCCGTCGTGGGGCAAGGACTCCGGCCCCTACGACAACGGCGGCAACCCGCTCTACAAGGGGCGGCAGATCGGCCTCGTCGTGCGGAAGGACGGCGCGTGGATGCAGCCCGCGGCGAGCCACCTCGCGGCCCTGCCCCACCCCGCGGCCCGCCGCGGCGTGCGCAACGAGCGGGTGCCGCCAGTGGAGGCGGGGGGCGAGTCGCCCGAGCAGGAGCGGTCCGCCGAGGCGCAGCGCAACCTCGCCTACAACAACGTCGCCCGGATCGCCGCCGACCGTGCGGGCAACGTCTGGCTCCTCTGCCGCAGCCGGCAGAACGACTTCCGCTTCCCGCTGATGGGATCGCTCTGGCTCTCGTGGGCCGCGGTCTGGGACGGCCGCACCTGGACCGGCCCGATCCTGCTCCCCAACTCCGACAACCTCCTCTACAACACGCCCGGCGTCGCCTCCCTGCCCGGCGGCGGCATCGTGGTGGCGCATTCGAGCGACCACCGGCAGGATCGCTTCGGCCTCCTCGACGAGCGGCAGCGGGTGCCCGGCGGCGCCGACGACGCCTTCGACAACGACGTCTTCGTGACCTGGCTGGCGCCGCCGGCGGCGCCGGCCGGCACGGGCCCGGCGGCCGCCCCGGGGCTCGTTCCCGCCGTCCATCCGCCGCGCGGCGCCACGGAGCCAGCCGCGGCCACCGTCGCGGAGCGGGCCGACGTCGACCGCTGCCGTGGCCAGCGGATCGAGGTCAACGGCCGGACGCTGCGGCTCATCCGCGGCGAATACCACCGCCACACCGAGATCAGCGGCGACGGCGGCAACGACGGGCCGCTCGAGGACATGTGGCGCTACGCGCTCGACGTGGCCCAGATGGACTGGCTCGGCTCCGGCGACCACGACAACGGCGCCGGCCGCGAATACACCTGGTGGCTCACCCAGAAGACGACCGACGCCTTCCGCATCGCGGGACGGTTCGAGCCGCCGTTCAGCTACGAACGGAGCGTCGCCTACCCCGAGGGGCACCGCAACGTGATGTTCGCCCAGCGGGGCGTGCGCACGCTGCCGCGGCTGCCGAAGCTCGGCCGCGACGCCGAGGGCTCGGCCCCCGACACGCGGATGCTCTACCGTTACCTCCATCACTTCGAGGGCGTCTGCGCGGCGCACACGAGCGCCACCGGCATGGGCACCGACTGGCGGGACAACGACCCCGTCGTCGAGCCGATGGTGGAGATCTACCAGGGCGACCGGCAGAATTACGAGCGGCCCGGGGCGCCCCGCTGCCCCACCGCCGACTACTCGATCGGCGGCTGGGAGCCGCAGGGCTTCGTGAACCTCGCGCTCCTCAAGGGCTACAAGCTCGCCTTCCAGTGCTCGAGCGACCACCTCTCGACGCACATCAGCTACGCCAACGTCTATGCCGAGGATCTCTCGCGGGCGGGCCTCCTGGCGGCGATCCGCGAACGGCACATCTACGGCAGCACCGACAACATCGTGGCCGAGTTCACGGCGCGGTCCGACGGCCGCGACTTCATGCTCGGCGACGCCTTCACGACCGCCGCCGCCCCGAGCCTGCGGATCAGGCTCCGCGGCACGGCGCCGTGGGCGAAGGTGACACTCGTCAAGGACGACGTCGAGATCCCGCTCGACTGCGCGGCGACGCCCGAGTTCGAGCAGGTCTGGACGGATCCCGCCCCCGTGGCCGGCCGTGAGAGCTACTACTACGTCCGTGGCGAGCAGGCCGACGGTGAGCTTGTCTGGGTGTCGCCGATGTGGATCCGGTTCGCCCCCGCGCAGGAAACGCCATGACCGGGGCCGCCCCCCCGCGGCGGGCCGCGGCCGCCGCCGGCCTGATCCTCGCCCTTCTGGCCGGCTCCGCGGCCGCCCACAATCCCGACACGAGCTACGCCCGGGTGGAAATAGGCCGCGACGCGGTGGTCGTGCGGCTCACCTACGACGTGACGTCGCTCGTGCGGATGGTGCCCGCGCTCGACGGCGACGGCGACCGACGGATCACGCCCGTCGAGCTCGCCGACGCGGTGCCGGCGATCGCGGCGTTCCTCCGCGACCGCGTCGACTGCGAGATCGACGCCGCGGCCGTGCGGCTCCCGGATCCCGCGCCGGTCGCGTGGCCCTCCGACGCGGGCGCGGCGATCGCGGAGGCCGACTGGCACGCCCCCACGTCGCTCGTCACGCTGGCGTTCCCCCTCGCGACCCGCCGGCCCGCCGCCGACGTCTGGCTGCGATTCTCCTTCTTCGACGCGATGAGCCTGGCCCACACCGTGCTCGGCGCCTTCGCGCAGGCCGGCACGACGCAGGAGCTGCTCTTCACGGCGTTCGAGCCCGACTACCTCTTCGAGACGGCATGGCCCGGCGACACGGCCGGCGACACGGCCGGCGGCACGGCCGGCGACGCCACCGACGGCACGGCCGGCGCTCCGGCGGCCGCGGCCGTCGTCGCCGCCGGCACGGCCGCCGCGGAGGATCCAGCCGCCGTGTCGCCGCGGGCCGCGGCGGACCGGCGCGGCTCCCGTGGCTCGCTCCTCGCGCGGCTCGTGCTCTTCTTCCGGCTCGGCGTGGAGCACATCCTCGTCGGCTACGACCACGTGCTCTTCCTCGTCGCGCTCGTGCTCGTGAGTGACGCGCGGTCGCTCGTGCGGATCGTCACGGCCTTCACGGTCGCCCACTCGATCACGCTCGGCCTGGCGACGATGGGCTGGGTGCAGCCGCCGCCGCGGCTGGTCGAAGCGATGATCGCGGCGACGATCGTCTTCACGGCGATCGAAAACTTCTGGATCCGTTCGGCGGCGGGCCGCTGGCGGCTGACGTTCCTCTTCGGCCTCGTGCACGGCTTCGGGTTCGCGGGGGTGCTGCGCGACCTCGGGCTGCCGCGCGAGGGCTTCCTGCGGGCGCTCGTGGCCTTCAACCTCGGCGTCGAGGCGGGGCAGCTGCTGATCGTGGCGGCGCTGGCCCTGCCGGCGGCGGCCGTGGCCCGCTCGCGGTACGCCCGCGGCATCCGCGCGGCGGCGTCGCTGGCGATCGCGGCCTGCGGGGCGGGCTGGTTTCTCGACCGCGCCTGCGGCTTCGCGATCATGCCGTGGTGAGCGATGGCCTGGTCCCCGATGCACTACACTATCCCGCGTTTCGCCGCGGCCTCGATCGACGTTGCCGCCGCCGTCGGCCCGTTCCCGGAGTGACCCGATGCCCCCGCACGCCCCCCTGCCCGACCGTGGCCCGCGCATCATGCCGTTCGCCATGCCAGCGGTGTCGCCCAGCGGTCGCGTCGCGTCGCGCGTGCTGCGCGTGCCGTTCGTCGTCTTCGTGCTGTCCGCCGCCGGTCTGTGCGGCCCGGCGTCGCCGGCGCGTGGCCAGGCGCCTCCCTACGACGTCTTCCCCGCGGCCGAGCCCCCCTACTACCGCGTGCGCTACGACGCCGACACGGCCGAAGGCGGCCTCGCCTTCCCGGTGAACTACACGCTCTGGATTCCACCGGCCGCGCGGACGCTCCGCGGCGTGATCGTCCACCAGCACGGCTGCGGCGAGGGCTCGTGCAAGTCGGGGCTGACCGGCGCCTACGATCTCCATTGGCAGGCGCTCGCCAACAAGCACGACTGCGCGCTTCTGGCCCCGGCCTACGAGCAGCCGGACAAGGCCGAGTGCCAGCTCTGGTGCGATCCCCGCAACGGCTCGGGCGCCGCCTTCCAGCGGTGCCTCACCGACCTCGGCGCGGCCAGCGGCCATCCGGAACTCGCCCGCGTGCCCTGGGCGCTCTGGGGCCACAGCGGCGGCGGTCACTGGGCCGGCGGCATGGTGATGCTCCATCCCGACCGCGTCGCCGCCGCGTGGCTCCGGTCGGGCGTGCCCCTGCTCGCCGCCGATCCCGCCCGCGAGCGGATCAAGCCGCACGTGCTCCCCGACGCCGCGCTCGGCGTGCCCCTGATGTGCAACCCCGGCACGCAGGAGGGGGTGACGGTGAAGGGCGGCCGCTTCGCCGGCGTCTGGCCGGCCAACGAGGCCTTCTTCACCGCCGTCCGCGGCCGCGGCGGCCTCATCGCCGTGGCCGTCGATCCGCTCACGGCGCACGAGTGCGGCAACCAGCGGTATCTCGCCATCCCCTGGCTCGACGCCGCCCTGGCGGCGCGGCTGCCGGCCGGGAGCGGCGCGGCCCTGCGGCCGATGCCGACCGATCGGGCCTGGCTCGCCCCGCCGACCGGCGGCGAGGCGGTGCCCGCGGCCCGGTTCGAGGGCGACGCCCTCGCGGCCGCGTGGCTCGCCGACGAGGCGGTGGCCCGGGCGTGGATGCACTACGTCAGGGACACCCGCGTGCCCGACGACTCGCCGCCGCCGGCGCCGACGCGGGCGGTGGTCGACGGGGGCGAACTGCGCTGGGAGGCCGAGGCCGACCCGGAGAGCGGCCTGGCCGCGTTCCGCATCGAGCGCGACGGTGAGCCGCTCGCGACCCTGCCCGAGAAGGGCGCGAATCCCTTCGGCCGGCCCCTCTTCCAGAATCTGCAGTACAGCGACACGCCGTCGCTGCCGCTCGTGCCGATGCGCTACGTCGACGCGACGGCGCGGCCGGGGGTCGTCCACGAATACCGGATCCGGTCGGTCAACACGCTGGGGCTCGAATCGGCGCCGAGCGGTCCGGCGACGCCCGTCGCCGCCGGCCGCTGACGACGCGCACGGCCCGGAGCGGTCCGTCGCCGATCCGACCCCGCCCCCCTGCCATCCTCGGAGGCTCTCCCGTGATGCGGCTCTCGATGGTCGTCCATCCGCCCACCGACCGCCACCTCGAGTGGGCGGCGCAGGTGGGCGTGAGCGACGTCGTGATCCCGTTTCCCGGCACCGATCCGGCCGCGCTGGCGGCGACCTGCCGGCGGGTGGCGTCGTTCGGCATGGCCTGCACGCACGTCGAGCGCAAGCTCCCCCACCTCGCGATCGTGCATGGTCTGGCCGACCGGGCCCGGCAGGTCGCCGCCATCACGTCGCTCTTGGCCGCCATGGGCGGCTGCGGCATGCAGGTGCTCTGCTACAACTGGATGCCCGACGAGGACTGGCAGCGCACCACCGCGACGGCGGCCGCCCGCGGCGGCGCGCGGGCCACGGCGTTCGATCTGGACGACGTGGGCCGCAACGTCACCGACGCCGACGGCCTGCCGCCGGCCCGCACCGACGCGGTGACGCTCTGGGAGAACCTGCGGCGGTTCCTCGAGGAGGTGGTGCCGGTCGCGGAGCGGCACGGGATCCGGCTCGCGCTGCATCCCGACGACCCGCCGCTCGCGACGCTCGGCGGCCAGTCGCGGATCATCGGCTCGAACGCCGCGCTGCGGCGGGTCGTCGACATGGTGCCCTCACGCGCCAACGCCGTGTGCTACTGCGTGGGCTCGCTCCACCCCGCCGGCGAGGATCTCGTGGCCGGCATCCGCGGCCTCGGCGACGCGATCGCCTTCGTCCACGCGCGGAACGTCCGCGGCACCGCCACGCGGTTCGTGGAAACCTGGCACGACGACGGCGAGATCGACATGCCGGCGGTGTTCCGCGCGCTCGAGGGCGTCGGCTACCGCGGCACCGTGCGGCCCGACCACGCGCCCTCGATGTCGGGAGAGGCCAACGACACTCCGGGTTACGAGATGCTCGGCCGGCTGTTCGCGGCGGGATACCTCCGGGGCCTGATGCAGGCGGCACGCGCATGAGAACGATCCCCGACTTCTGGTTCGAGCCGCGGCCCTGGATCGACGGGGGCTGGCACCACGGCGGCGCGGCCGTGGACGTGGTCAACCCGGCGACGGGCCGGCGGATCGCGACGGTCGAGCGGGCTGACGCGCTCGCCGTCACCCGAGCCGTCGACGGGGCGGCACGGGCGTTCGAGTCGTGGGCCGCCGTGCCGGCGGCGGGCCGCGGCCGGATCCTCACCCGGCTCGCGGCGATTCTCCTTGCGCGCCGCGACGAGCTCGCGCGGCTGCTCACGGCCGAGCAGGGCAAGACCTGGCAGCAGGCCGCGGGGGAGGTGGACTACGCGGCGAGTTTCTTCCAGTGGTTCGGCGAGGAGGCCCGCCGGGTGCACGGCCGCATCGTGCCCCATCCGGAGCCGGGCCGGGAGTTTCTCGTCGCGCATCGCCCCGCGGGCGTCGCCGGGCTCGTCACCCCCTGGAACTTCCCGCTCGCCCAAGGAGCCAAGAAGATCGCCGCGGCGCTCGCCGCCGGCTGCACGGCCGTCTGGAAGCCGGCCGAGGCGACGCCGCTCGTGGCGCTGGCGCTGGCGCCCCTGGCCGCGGAGGCGGGCCTCCCCGCCGGCGTGCTGCAGATCGTGCCGGGCCGCGGCGCCGAGGTGGGGGGCGTGCTCGCGGCCCACCCGGCGGTGCGGGTCTTGAGCCTCACGGGCTCGACCGCGACCGGCGCGGCCTTGCTCGCGGCCGCGGCGCCCTCCATCAAGCGGGTGTCGCTCGAGCTCGGCGGCAACGCCCCCTTCATCGTGCTCCCCGACGCCGACCTCGACCATGTCGCCGACGAGCTCGTGCGGCTCAAGCTCTTCGTCACGGGGCAGGTGTGCGTGACCGCCAACCGGGTGTTCGTGCCCGCCGACGCCGCGGCCCCGCTCGCCGCGCTCCTCGCGACGCGGCTGGCCACGGCCCGCGTCGGCGACGGGCTGGCCGACGGCGTCGACGCCGGGCCGCTCATCCACCATGCCGCCTGCACCGCCGTGCGGGCGCTCGTCGACGAGGCGGTGGCCGACGGGGCGCGGATCGTCGCCGAAAACCGCGGCTATGAGGCCGATCCCGCGCTCGCCCGCGGCAGCTTCTTCCCGCCGACGCTGCTCGCGGACGTCCGCGACGACATGCGGATCGCCCGCGAGGAGATCTTCGGGCCGGTGATCCCGCTCCTCTCCTACGGGCGGGTCGCCGAGGCGGTGGCCCGGGCCAACGACACTCCCTACGGCCTGGCCGCCTACGTCTACGGCCGCGACCTCGCCCGCTGCCGCGCGGTGGCCGAGGGGCTCGAGGTGGGCATCGTGGGCGTCAACGAATGGCGGCCGCTCAAGGCGGAGATCCCCTTCGGCGGCGTGAAGCACAGCGGCATCGGCGCCGAGGGGGGCGAGGAGGGCATCCGCGAGTTCCTCGCCACGCGGGTCGTGTCGCTGCCGCGGCCCGACGTGGGCGCATGAGGGAGGAATCCATGAACCGCGTGTGCGTGTACGCCGGATCGAGCCTGGGCGCGTCGCCCGCGTATGCCGCGGCGGCCCGGGCCTTCGGCCGCGCGTGCGCCGGTCGCGGCCTGGGCATCGTCTACGGCGGCGGCGGCGCCGGCCTGATGGGGGAACTCGCCGACGCGGCGCTCGTGGCCGGGGGCGAGGTGATCGGCGTCATCCCCCGGGCGATGATCGCCGCGGAGCGGGCCCACCGACACGTCACCGAACTGATCCCGGTCGAGTCGATGCATGAGCGGAAGCGGCGGATGGCCGACCTCGCCGACGCCTTCGTGGCGTTGCCCGGCGGGATCGGCACGCTCGAGGAGGTGATCGAGATCCTCACCTGGGCGCAGCTGGGCCTGCACGCGAAGCCGGTGGGCCTCCTCGACGCCGACGGCTTTTACACGCTTCTGCGTGCATTTCTCGCACACCAGCGGGACGAGCAGTTCCTCGCCCCCGCGCACCACGCGCTGCTCGCCGTCGAGGACGACGCGGAGCGGCTCCTCGACCGGCTCAGCGACCGGCTCAGCGACCGGCGCGGCCGCTGATCCGCAGGGGCTGCGGCGTCCGGCCGCCGTCGTGCGTCGTCAGCCACGGTCGAGCCGGATGATCTCGGCGCCCGCGAGCAGCACGCTGCCGAAGCCGTGCAGGTCCCCCTGGAGCCGCGGCCGATTGAGGTAGTAGTCGAGGTTGCCGGTGTCGGTGGAGCCGCAGACGTCGATCAGGTCGCCGTCGGGCAGGATTTTCGCCCCGAGCGCGGCCCAGCCCTGCCGCGCCGTCGCGGCGTGCCCGCCGTCGAGCCAGCCCTCGTTCACGCCGCGGGCGAGCGCATACGTGAGCATGCCCGTGCACGACGTCTCGAGCCACGAGTCGGGCCGGTCGAGCACCTGGTGCCAGCCCCCCACGAGGTCGGCGCAGCGGTCGACGCCCGCCATGTGCCGCCGGAAGGCCTCGAGCGTGCGGCCAAGGCGCGGGTGGTCGGCGGGCAGCGCCGCGAGCAGCTCCACCTGCGCCAGCGCCATCCAGCCGTTCCCCCGGCCCCAGAAGGCCCCGGTGGCCCGCTTGGTGCGCAGGTCCCAGAGATGGCGGAACAACCCCCGCTCCTCGTCGAAGAGCCGGGCGTGCGCGGCGTGCACCTGTGCCACCGCGGCGTCGAGGTCGGCCGCGTCGCCGGTCGCCCGCCAGCGGCGCACGAGCACGGGCACCGTCATGAAGGCGTCGTCCGCCATCAGCCCCTTGCCGGGACGGTGGAAGCCGCCGTCGTCGAACCGGGCCGCCGCGGCGAGAAACCGCTCGAGCCGGCCGAGGTAGGGCTCGTAGCGTTTGTCCCCCGTGGCGGCGTGCCGCTCCTGCACGAGCGGCGCGAGCCCCGTGTGCCAGAGGGCCGACAGGTCGAAGTGGAATCCGATCGGCGAGAGCCTGCCGTCGCCGACCGGCGCCGCCTGCATGCCCGCCTCGTGCTGCCGCGTGAAGTAGGGCATGTGCCGGTAGATGAAGGCGAGGTTCGCCTCGCCGTAGTCGCGGTAGGCGGGCTCGTCGAGCGCGGCGGCCACCCGTCGCATGCCGTCGGCGAGGAGCCAGTTCTGATAAAACCAGGCGTTGAACTTGCTCTCGATGCTGATCTCGGGCCGCGGCTGGAAGCCGACGCTGTCGTCGAACGACTGCCCCGTGCCCCGGTTCACGAGCCGCCGCGTCGTGTCGCGCTGCACGAGGTCGGCGACCCGACGGACCGCCCGCTCCGGCCGTTCGGGGGCCGCGCCCGCGGCCCCCTTCCCGGCGTCGGCGTCGGCCCCCGTCAGGCGGCGGCCGGAGACGCACATCACCGCGGCCGCGCATCCGCCGGGCAGCGCGGCCAGGAGGTCGCGGCGGGTCGGCAGTGGCCGCCGCACCCGTTGGCCGGGCCGAAGGATCGTCCGCGGTCCGCCCGGCCGCGCCGGGCGCCCGACATGCGGCGCGGTCATGCGACAAGACTCCTTTCCCGCCTGCGCGTCCCCGGCGACGGCCGGCTCACGGGGCCGGCAGTTCGGTCGCCGACCGCATGAGAATCCCCTCGCCGGTGCTCCGCCAGAGCACCGTGCTGGCCCCAAGCGTGCCCTCGATCTCGGCGGCCGACGGCAGCATCGCGGCGGCCGTCCGGGCCGCCTCCACGTCGTCGTCGGTCGCCGGCCGTCCCGGCGGTCCCCCCGCGCGCAACGCCGACGCCAGCCGCACGACGTAGCCGATCCAGCCGCCACCACGGGTGTGGTCGCTGACGCCGTACAGCCCCGCGGGCTCGGGCGGCACGAGTTCGCGGGCCCGGCGGTCGGCCGGACTGTCGGCCAAGGCCGCGTCGGCGGGCGGCGGCGTGCGAATCGCCGCGAGCGTCTTCTCGGCCACCCCGTCGCCGACCGCGAGCACGAGATGCTTCTGACCCAGCGCGACGGCCACGCTCGGCAGCCGCAGCATGCGGAATCCCTGTTCCTCGCGGGCCTCCCCCGCCGTGGCCGGCACGAGCCGCAGGAGCCGCTGGAAGGGCGCCTCGTCGGCGATCTGCCAGACCAGGGCGAAGGGCGTCTCGTTGGGATTCGGCGTCGGCGGACGGCGGCCCTCCGCCGCCGCGAGGCTCCGCATCCGCTCCGCCACCAGATCGACCCGCGCCGGGTACAACACGAGCACGTGCCTCGTGCCGAGCGCCGAGAGCAGCGCCGGCAGCTCCATCCCGGCGAGGGCGAGCGCCTGCGTCTCGGCGACGCCGAAGCCACTGCCGGGGGGCGGCTCCTCGCCCCCGAGGATCGCCTCACGCGCGAGTGTGTAGGCCCGGCCGAGGTCGAGCGACGCCCGGAGGAAGCCCGCCGGCTCGCGGCTGACGAACGACGGCACCTCCGCCGGATCGGACGCCTCGTCGAGCAGCCGGGCGAATCCGTGCCGCGGCGCCGGCAGCGACAGGAAGAGGTTCGAACGCCAGGTGGTGCCGTCGAGCGTCTGCCGCCAGACGAACGGACCGAGCGTGTCGAGACCGTAGGGGGCGAGGGCGTCGTTCGGCGGCGTTCCGGCGACGGCGGCGCCGAAGCCGACCGGCCGCACGACCGCCTCCACGAGCGGCACGCCCTCCGGCAGCGCGTCGCGCACTCCGGCGGTATCCAGCACCCCGCCGAGCGGCGCGTCCTCCGCGGATGTGTGGGCCGTGAGGAACCGCTCGAAGATCCGCCCCACCTCGTCGGCGGCACGCTCCGCCGCGGCGGCGGCCTGCTCGTCGCTCTCGCCGTCGGCGGTGTCGCCCGCCGCCATGTCGATGCTGAGCCCTCTCTCCGCCCCCCCGTTCATCGCCAGGTTGACCGCCCCCCGTCGCGCGACGACCGCCACCGCGGCGACGAGCCGCCCGCCGAACCGGGTCGCGAGCAGGTGCAGCGTGCCCAACGGGCTTCCCGCGCTCCCCGCGGCGGCGGCGCCGTCCTTGCCGTTCTTCCGCTCGAGCGGCAACCGCACCCACGTCACCGGCCGGCCCCCCATCTCGAGGTCGGTCCGCCGCGCGGGCCGCCCCTGCTCCACGGCCTCGTCGACGAACTCCGCGAGCCGACGGGCA
>Ga0208864_1000626_pt1 | contig 11662 bp, 18 predicted proteins | sample CryBogmetaGMA05M_FD_184542 | JGI IMG/M metagenome (GOLD analysis project Ga0208864, IMG submission 184542) | Freshwater microbial communities from Crystal Bog, Wisconsin, USA - MA0.5M (SPAdes) | ecosystem: Environmental > Aquatic > Freshwater > Lake | place: Crystal Bog, Wisconsin, USA...
TAATAAAGACAATATAGGATCAAAAACAAATCAATGGCGTGAGTGTATAGATGTTGCAGTAAAGTTATCTTTTGCATTAAATAAAGAGGCTGGTGATTTTAAAATTGATCTTAATAGTATTACTAAATATCCATTTGTGCAGATGATTTCAAACATGCCAAATATAGATAAAAGTATTATAGATAAAGATGACGCAGTTAGAATAAAACAATCATCAAATATTGATGAGGTTAAGAAATTTAAAGCTTGTACAGAGGCAATAAATAAAATTAAAAAAATTGTTTTTTTAATTGATGAAGATTTATCCATAAAGATTAGTGGTCAGTATAATGATTTATTAACCAAAGGCACTGATTATGGTACTTTAATAGATAATTTATTAGGTCTAGATCATAATGTTAAAAGTTTTATCCAAGATAAGCTAGAACAAGATTATACTCAACTTAGTGGTTTTGTGAAAACATATAATACAGATGAGATTTAATTATGAAAACAAAAAAAATATATTCGACCTTGTATGATTTATGTCGTTGGGAGATGGTTTCAGAGGTAAAAGAACGGCTTATAGAAAATCCTAGCGATATAGATGTTGCCTACGATAAAGGCCTGTTTTTTCAACTTGCCTTAGCTTCAGACACAACAGATCTTTTAAAAGTTTTATTAGATTATTATTATGATCAACATGGTTTAAGACAAAAACCAGAAACTTATAACACTGAGCAGAAGCAAGCTAAGTACAAACTTTTTGAAATCTTACAAGATGCTGTTGTTTCAGAAGAAATGCAGAAAACCCTTGATGACTATGGTGTATACCAGAATTACGATAATAGCTCAACATATAGCCAAGAAGAAATCGAAAAGCTTTTTGACTTTCACCAACTTGGTAATCATGATTTGGGCAGTGATTTTTCTGATAATCACTGGTTAAATCATGATGTAGATTTAATTGACACCCCACCTATGAGAAAATCACATAGTATGGATGATATAAAAAATCATAGCGGAAAAAAATCTGATACTACACATGATAACTCTAAGGAAAAGCTTTTAACTCTAGATCAATTAAAAGAATTCCAGCTACATTTTGATAATGATCATAAGGATGATCTACACAGTACTGGAGAAATCAGCCACCATTCTGATGATTTGTACTAGTTGAGGTTTTTTTATTTATAAGTATAACGTTGCTGGTTATCAACCCACTTTATCTAGTTTGTTATAACCGGCGGCATATTTATGTAAAACGCTTGAAATCAAAGTTTGATAAGGCATACCTTCTTGTGCGGCTATCATCTTAATTTGAGTAAGATCTTGAGGTTTCATCCTTATATTAATTCTCGCAGTTTTCTTTAAATAATTAGAAGCTGCAATTGTAGCTATTTCTTTTTCTTCTTCAATATTAGGAATGCTTACTAATTCATCGTTCTCGAACGCATCTAAAATTTCTTGTTCTTCCTCTGATAATTTATACTTACGCATTATTTTTATCCTTTTTTGTTTCAATTAGATATTTCTTCGTTGCTTTTCTACTTGGAATAATTGTTTTTAAGAATATTTCATCCCCATTTTTTGTGAACGGCACTAAGTAACAATAATTGCTTATATTGACGATATAAATTTGCTGATTTGGATACTTATCTTTATTTGGATGCTCTACTATATCTAATATATAACCTTGTTCGATCAATGATATAATTTGTTCGAAACATATACCTCTTGTTTTAAGTAATTTGAGATTTTTTTCATAATCAAAACAATAATCCATAAGTATAATTATATATTACGTATGCCTTTTGTCAATATTTTAGCGAATATAGAATGGATTACGAACAATGAATTTTTAGTTAACATTTTAACATTAACTTATGTAAAATCGTGACTTTCTTATCACACTTTCCATAACCTACCTTATAGAACAATTTTTATCACATTTTCCGGTTAATCTTTTTCGAGGCTTTTTTGAATTTTTGAGAAATCTTCGAGAAAAACTAAAACCCCTAATATTGCTATTAGAGGCTCTAATTCACTTACTTAACAGATAATTATAGGTATAACTATGAAAGAGTAGCTGTCGCTCCAGCAGGATTTGACAACTACCTTTCTTTTATATTTTAGTATTTTATCGTTGTCAAGAGCCTATTGATTATTTCACCGCATCCATTCAGGAACTTTGATTTTGCTGTAATCTGCACCTTTGTTTTTCATGCGCCGCTCAAGGGCATAACGTAAAGCGTCTGTGCAATGGTTGTATTTATCTATTATATCATCAGTAATATCACCGCTTCTTTCATCAACCTTGTAAGAGTACAGGGTAAATTCTTTGATAGTTTCAGTGCAACGAGGATTAATTATCACCTGATCGAACGACTTAATATACTGTATACCATCTTCGACCGACCCTTTACCTTTCTCTACAGCTTCAATACGATAACCTTGTTTTTTAATACCGCTTATACTTTCAGGTCTAGCATTGTCTGCGTATATATAATTTTTCTTTAGATCAGGTAATCGTTCTTCTAAAAATTTACCGGTCTCATCTATATCAAGCTCAAGCTTTACCGCTTCGTGAGTTATATATATTTTGTTCTCGTGTATATAACATCTAATTCCTGCGGTGGCACTTACTTTAAAACCAAAATCAAGACCAAAGTATTTATGTACTTTTTCAGGTTCTTCGAACTCAGCTACAGTCCAGTAGCCTTTGAATATCTGTGCATCTGAGTGTTCTAAACATTCACCTAACCAAACGTGTCTATACATTCCATGATCTTTGACTTTTAAGGTCTCCATCTGATTTCTTAGAACATCAGGGAAGTATGGGTTGTCTGCGTAATTAACTTTGACTACATATGAGTTTTTAGGCGGTTCGTTAGCTATAAATGTTTTGTACAGTATATCCGTTTTGTTTTTAGGATTAAGAGTACACCATATTTCACTTTCAGGTTCACGTATCGTCGGTTCTATTATTCGCCAACTTTCCGCACTTAGAGTATCTGCCTCTTCTATCCAAAGACGAGTAATACCCGCCATAGACTTAATACTATCTATATTATGCCTAAGACCTTTGAATATAAACCTACTACCTGAATAAGCGCAGTTAATCTCATCTCGACTAACATCATAATCCTCATCGAAACCTAAAGCCTCTATTCTCTGCTGTAGCAAAGAATGAACGCTTTCTTTAATAGAATTTTGGAATTCTCTACCACAGAGAACTAGATGCTTTTTGTACAAAGACTCAGTAATTAAAGCATCGGCAACGGCGTATGACTTACCACTACCGCGACCACCATAAATAATTTTATGACGATATGGTTCAAATAAACCTTGCTGCCACCACTCAATCTTTATTACGTCGCTCTGGTTTTTCATTAACTTGTATTATTATTTGCTTCGGCTCTTTAGGTGTTACATCCTTAGTAGTTATCTCTCGTTTTTCGGATTGAGCTAACCAATTGTCCCCTAATTTACTTAACATCGCTACGCTACCTTTCATAGCCATCTCAAACTGTTTGCGGCGTAAACTTATTTTTCCTTGAGCAGAAAACCTAGAAAAAAACTCCGAAAAACTACTATAACCATGTTCTTTAATACGAGCTAACAAAGTGTCGTAATCTACTTCAAAATAACCGGCTATTTCCTCGCCAGTGCAATGCAGTTGACAAAATTTCTTTGCCAGCTCTATATCTATTTCAGTCTTCGGTCTTACCATTTTTACTTTCACTCATTAATCAAAACCGCTTTTTCCCCAGTTTCTTTTTCCCATCTAGCAACTATCAAATCTACGTATGCAGGCGATAGCTCCATCATATAACAATTACGCTTTGATTTCTCACAAGCGATTAGAGTTGTACCGCTACCTCCGAATGGATCGTACACCCCTTGTCCTACCTCGGAGTTATTGAGTATCGGTCTCAACATACATTCAAGAGGTTTTTGAGTACCGTGTCCCGTTTGTTCTTCACCACCACCGCCAAATATGTTGTTATTATTTATCTCCCATATAGTACTTTGATCACGTTTACCTTGCCAGTTATGCTGCTTTCCTTTTTTTACTGCGTACCATAAAGGTTCGTGTTGATGATGGTAATCGCCTCGACTTAGAGCAAAATGCTGTTTACTCCAAATGATTAAGTTTATTAACTCAAAGCCACAGCTTTCTATATTCTCAGCGAACTTATGCGTGTATTTAGATGAATGCCAAACATAAGCTATATCACCTGTGAAAAGCGAATAAGCTTCTGACCAATCGTACCTATCATCGTTTAATACTTTACCGGTATTTCTAGCTACTCCGTGTGCATCACCGATACTATTTCGCCATTCAGGCTCATACTTTACGCCGTAAGGCGGATCTGTAACCATCAATATAGGATTTGCTCCATCCAATAATCTACTTACATGTTGAGCATTAGTGCTATCACCGCATAACAGCCGATGATTCCCTAATATATATAAATCACCGAGTTTAGATTTTGGCTCTGTAGGTAAATCTGATGTATCAAACTCATCATTGTTAAGGATATTTTCTTCACCGAAACCGATTAGCATATCCCCCGGCATACCAAAATCAACTAAGGTTTCAAGGTCAAATCTACTTGAAAGAATATCAAAATCATATTCACCGAATGGTAGATTATCTCGTACATTAATACGATCAAGTTCTTTTTCACTCAGCAGTCTATCGGCTATCAATACATCTATCATACTGTCCTCAGTATATCCTGATGCTAGTAGGGCTTTCTTACGTTGATGTCCGCCTATTATCGTATAATCGTTATTCACTATGATACGTTGATGATAGCCGTCTTCTTTTATATGAGACGTTAGCTTCTCAAATTCTTTATTACCAATCTTTCTAGGATTATGCTCGTACTCTTTAAGTTCAGCTATTTTAACGCTAGCGTGTTTCCAATTTATCATTTTCAAAAATTATTTTTTAGTTAGTAACATTTATATCACACCTATTTTCTGAGGGCAAATTCTCGTTTTTAACCTCTTGCAACCAGCCTTTGTAAGTTACAAATTCTATTACTTCCGTCCATGTTATTTTCATATATCCAAGGCTCCTCTATACAGTTCTAGCAAAGCATCTTCCTCATCAATCTTAGCTTTGTCCTTCTTGCGTAGCTTAAGAATATGCTTTAGGGTTTTAGTACAATATCCCTTAGATTTAGCCTCAGCGTAACCATCTTTTAGTACTTCAAGATGCTCAGCTTTCTCGTTCTCTAGTCGCTCTAGTTTTTCAACCGTATTTTTTAAATCATTAGCGTTTACTACTTCCGTCATTTTCTTTAAATCCTCATATTTAATTGTTATTGTTTCAGTCATTACGCCTCCTTTCTATTACAACAAAACCTATCGTAAAACTCTCTTACCGCTTCTTTATCGTCAGCACTCTTAAACCTGTACTTATACTTCAGTTCTATAAGCCTCTTAGTAGCGTTAAAGCTATACTTGCCGTCTTTAATCGATACTTGCAGAGTAATACAGTCTTCTAAAGGAGTGCTGGTTGCGTTTATTTTGTTCATTGCTTACCTAGCTCCTCAAAAATCTAATGTTTCAAATTTAAAATTATTATCTACATAAAGATCAAAAAAAGCAGCAGCACCTAGAGCTGTTTCAATAGCTTCTTTTGCTTCTTCTTCATTAGAAAATTCACGATCTTTTTTGTTAAATAAAGCTCCTAAAGCGTAACGAGTACCTGAACCGATAGCGGTAAATTTCCTTGCCTCTAAGACGGTAAAGTTAGGAGAAACTTCATAAATTCTGGTATAGCAAGTTACCAACAGACTAAAGCTAAAGCGGTCTTTCGTTGTTAGTTCTTTTTCTTCTATCATCTTTTTTTTATCTAGAAACTCGATCAAAGAAGGTACAAAATTAGCTACCATATATCGTTCCACTTCTTTTTCTTTAAATTCCTGAGAAAAAACATTTAGCGGCGGTTCAAACTCATGCTCTATGACGTCTGATACACGACAAGCCCCAGATACTCCTATAAGCATGTTTTTCTTTTTAAAAATCTTGTGTCCAACGTCTTGTTCGCTATAAGCTCGATGGCCAGAAACCATCGAATCACACCCCATAGTTACTGCAACATTACCTTTTTCGTTTTTGTGTTTTAAAGCTACTATGCAAGTCATGTTTTACCTTTATTTTTAGTTTAAATATTTTTACTCAAAGCCCCCGCAATCATTTCAGGGATAATGGGTACTAGTGAATTTCCAAGCCCTTTAATTCTTTGAGTTCTTGCAATGTTTTCAGTCCAGCCGATAGGATAACCCATCATCCACTCGACAAATTCAGGGTTAAGCCGACCATCTACTACTCTCGGCACAAGTTCTTTCTTCCATGTATCTCTTGATACGCTATCTCGTAGGATAGCTTGCCCGATCTTATCAGCGAATAGCTCGCTAACTTCTCTAAACTCCCACTCTCTTTTGCATCGCTGGCAGTCGGGGTCGGCAGAAGCTTTACATATCTTGCAAGACCGAGACTTCCGCTTGTCCCTTTCCTGTTGTACTTCCTCAGATTGCCGTTCTTGGTTATTTTGAAGCGATCCTCTATTCCTATTATTTCCCCTGCACTCGCATCCATAGCTACCGGAGTAGGCAATAATCCAAATTCTATCCCGTCTGTGAGGTGCGCCAACGGCGGAAGCAGGTATACAGTGCCACTGTGCATTATACCCGATCTCGCCGAGATCTTGCAGGACGGTAACAAGTCCTTTATTTCGTAAGTTTGCAACGTTTTCAATGATTGCGTATTTCGGTCTAATTTCATTTATTAACCTCTTATATTCTTTCCATAGATTAGACCTACTCCCTGTTATTCCCTCTTGATGTCCCGCAACGGATATATCCTGACACGGAAAACCGCCGCAGATGACATCGATATCACTAGGAAGACTGCTTTTATCCAACTTTGTAATATCGTCAAAAATAACAACATCAGGCCAATGTTTTTTTAAAATAGCTTGGCAATGTTTATCTATTTCGCAAAAAGCTACAGTTTGCCAACCGACTCTTTCAAAACCGAGAGAAAAACCCCCTATGCCTGAAAATAGATCAAGAACTTTCATTTATTTTCCTCAAAATGGTATTTCATCATCTAAGTTGCCGTAATCATGAGTCGGCGCCGACTCGTGTTGCTGCGTAGGCTGGCTGCTCTTTTCTCCGTTACCGCCCAGCATTCTTAGTTCGGTTATATCCACGCTAATCTTTACCTTTGTTTCCCCGTTCTTAGTCTGATAAGTACTAAACTTAGGTTTACCCTCTATGTACAAGGCATCCCCCTTTTTTACGTAGCTCTTTACAACGCTAGCCGTGTTATTTCTTGAAGTAATACACTCGTACCATTCCGTATATTCCTTTCTCTCACCAGTACTTTTGTCTTTCCATTTGTCCGTTACGGCAAGCGAGAAAGTAACAAATTCAGGGTTGGATTGAGACGGAGTTCTAGGGTCTTGACCTACATGACCGATTAAGATAATTTTCGATAGATTTGGCATATTTATCCTTATTGTTTAAATATTTAAATTTGATTGTTCTGAAAACTTCGTAAGATTACTTTGATACTTAAGCGTACATGAACCTGTCTTACCGCTACGATTCTTGGCTACGATAAATTCTATTAATTTTTCGGTCGGATCGTATGATTTAGCGCGATTTAAGAGTATGACTATGTTAGCATCCTGCTCTATAGAGCCTGAGTCTCTTAAGTCCGAAAGTATAGGTGTTTGCTCTTTGCGTTTGTGTACTTCTCTAGATAGCTGCGAAAGCGTGATAATCAGTATATCAAGCTCGCTAGCTATCTTCTTGAAAGTATTTGTAATTTTCTCCAACTCTCTTACTCGGTTATTTTCATAGTTTCCACTTAAGTGGATCAATTGCAGATAATCTATTATTATTACTTTCACGTTTTCGGTTATTTTTAATCTTCTACAGTGCAAGTAAAACTCTTCAAGACTTGTAATATGCTTAGTGAATATTTTGATATCGTCTTTGGTGTTATCTATGTATTTTCTTAGCGCATTGTAATGCTCTTCCGTAGTGCTGCCTTTTTTTAGCGGATAGCTATTATAACCCGTGCGAATAGCAAAAATTCTATGCATAATCTCTTGTTCATCCATCTCGAATGACCATAGGGCTACCTTCTCGTTTTGGTCGCAAATGTTTAGAGCTACGTTTATTGCAAAAGCACTCTTTCCTACTGAAGTAGCAGCTCCTATTACGACCAGCTGACTACTCTTAAAGCCTTCGATTATTTTATCGAGAGAGGGATAGCCGCTGTTGATTAAGTTGCTTTGCTTTTTACTAATGATCTCAAGAGCTAAGGATTTGAAATCTTGAGGAGCGTAATCGTTAATTAACAACTCGGTGGTATTTTCAAATGTATTGATGGTATCGTTGATTAAGGTGTTGATATTCTTTGCCGTTGAATTGATATAAATATTGTTAATAAGAATTTTTGATTCTTCAATAATTTTACGTTTAAAGTACTGTTCTTTAAGGGAATTCAAGCAGCCTTCAAACAGATATTGATTGCCCAGCGTAGTTATGGCTAAAGCAAAACATTCATTTAGGTATTTTGTTTTATCTACGGATTTATGCGCTAACACTCCCCATTCTTCATCAGATAAAGCAGTAACGGCATAGTAAATTTTATTCGCAGCTTCTCCTCGATCAACGCACTCTTTCACAATTTTGAAAATATGGGTATGTAAGCTAATCGTAAAATAACTTTCATTGAGAATTTTTACCGCTAATACCGCTGAATTTTCGTCTTGAAGTATAGCTCCGATAACACCTTTCTCATGTTGAACGGCGGTTTTTAATAATTCTTCTTCTATTTTTTGATATTCGTTGTTCATCATAGCTTAAAACCATTCGATAATTTTGTTTTCGAAATTATACAGAGCTTTTTCATATTTCTTTCGCTCTATATCGGCTATGGACTCCGAATCGTCTTCTAACGTAGCTTTACGTCGGTTGTTCAAGACTTTAACCATAAAATTACAGAATGCTTTTTTACCTCCCCATATTTGGGTATCGGGTTTATCGGTTACTATTCCCTGAATTGTTCCGATTATTTCGTCATCGGTTAATTCAAGATCGTTTGTTAAAATTCGTATTTCGTCAAACTGTTGCCTGTTAAATCGGTAATTACGCAAAAAATTAGGTTTAAATTCGCTATTAGGTTCAAAACGCCCATTAGCATTGATAGACAAAACTGGTTTATCAAATTCTTGAGGTGATGATTGACCGAGGAATCCTCGGTTAGTAATCGGTTCATTGGTTGAGAGTTGTTCAACATGTGCAAATTCTGCACTAGTTGCAGGTGGTGTTGTAACTTCTTCCTGTTTTATGACTTTCAAGTTTTTTAGCATCTCCATGCCTTTAGAGACTATGGTTACAGCAGTTTCTTCCTTAATTTTATCTAAACCATGATCCTTTCTGTATTGCTCATAATCCCAAGTATAAGCTTCAGGAGCTTTGTAGGTATTAGACTTCATGAGGTTTGTTATAGTAGGAGGCGGCGTAGTGTTCCCGCTTAGGCTTTGCAATAACTCCACTTGTTTTTCTTTAGTTAACTCAAATTCATTTTTTGTTTTTTGTTTGTTATCAGAATTATCAAAATTTGAATGTTCCTCACTGCTGTTTAAACAATCAACATCTTCTTCTTGTTTTGCTATGTTAAAAATAACAAAGTTATTTAAGTTAGTATTAGGTGTAGTATTAGGTGTAGTATTACTATTATATGATGTGTGCATGTGTGCACGGGGGCCTATGCATTCTTGCTCTAGTACTCGTGCTGTTTTTATAGGGGGGGTGTTCGTATTTTGGATAAAAATATCACTATCTTTTTTGCGAATATTCTCCCATGTTTTTTTATCTAAATTTGCGGGAAATGCTACGGTTCTTTCAATACCGAATTCATTATAAAAGTGTGGGGTTTCTTTCCAAACTAAAATATAAAGCACATTATTTAGTCTTTGGCCGCACATATACTCAATTCTAAAATCTCTTGCTATTAGACCTAGATTTTCAAGAGCGACTATTCTTCTTTTTACCTTATACTTTGAGCATTTGAATTTCTTGGCTAGTTCTTCGTAACTAGTTTTATAACCCTTTTCTTTTAATTTTAAATCACCGTTCTTTTTAGGCTTAAACCAAGCTCTTATATGTGTATATAAATCTATAGCAAGATAATCGGATTCGCCTTTTTGAGTGACAATAATCGAAAATAACTCACGCTCTTGATAATCTCCTTTACTACCGAGCCTTCTTTGATTTTGAAACATACCATTATTGACAACAGGATAATTGCTGATATTATTATTACTAAGTTCATTTAAGTGATTAAGCATGTGTGGTGCCTCCTTTTTGAATTTTATTGTTAAGAAGTTTTAGTTTTAATTCCTTTAAAGTTTGTTCCATCGAACTGTTTAGGCTCATAAGAATTAAAACTTCTTGCAGCATTAAATCTTCTGCTCTAGCGTTATTTAAAATATTTATAAGTCCCGCATATCTATTTATCTCCACTCTCATTTGTTCTTCGGCTTCGGGTATGCCCACTGCACTTTTTAAAGCCCTTAAAGCATTGTTAAGGCATGCATGTAAATAAATGCACACAGGCGAATTATCTGTTGACGGCATCTTATCGGTTAACTGTTGTGCTTGGTTCAAAAATACTTCATGAAATCCAATAGTTTGAGCTTTCATTCCTTACCCCCTTTTGTTAAAAATTGCCCTTTAAATCTCAAGCTGCCTTTGATATAATCAGCTTGAGGTGTGGGTGTTCTCTCCGTTTTCATTTCACATCTCCTTTTTGTTTGTTAATGCAGACAAATCTTGCCGTACAACGTGATACCGATTTGTCTCCTTCAAGTTCTTTAAAATAACTCTCAATATCTTCAACCGAGCAGTTCAGTTCAGCTTGTATCTCCTTGTAGTCAAGCGGTATAAAGCCCTCTATAAGGTTATACGTCTCATCTCTCTTGTATTCGTTTAGCAGACGTAGAAGCCCTTTTGCTCCGTAGCTTAAGTTGCCTTTGCCGTTGTCTTGTTTCTCAAACTCAAATGTCGGTAACTTGTAAGTAACTGCTTCCATAGGCTTGTCACTGTTGTTTATCTCTTTGTTCATCTTCACCTTTTTTTCGTTCATTATTTCTTCTCTAAGTTCTTCCAGCAGTTCCTCAGCTCTACTTAAATCATTCACCGCGGCTAAGGCAGTGTGCATACATCCTTTGTACGCTCCTATGTCCATAACCCTCTTTCTTACTCGTGCGAGCGAGTCTTGAATCTCTTGAAATTTGTTAAGTTTTTTTTCTCTACTCATGCCGTTTTTTTACCTGTTTCCGTGAGTGATAAAATGTCATCCGTTCTATTCTTTAAATTATCTCTAGTTTCTTCCGCTAGCCTTTCCAGTATTAATCTCTGCCCATCCATTAACTCCATCACTTCTTTGAGTAAAGCCGTATCTGCACAAACTCCCACCTTTATACGCTCCTCTATACAACGCAGTCTTATCTCCATTCTATTGTTCAAGGTCGCTGCATCTTCTAGGTCTTTTATGGTGTGGTTCAAGAGTGTGGTTGTTTCAGTCATATCGCTAATAACTCCATGAAAAAGTTGCGGCTAGCTCTTGAGTTTCTGGCTTC
>Ga0208864_1000630_pt1 | contig 11647 bp, 4 predicted proteins | sample CryBogmetaGMA05M_FD_184542 | JGI IMG/M metagenome (GOLD analysis project Ga0208864, IMG submission 184542) | Freshwater microbial communities from Crystal Bog, Wisconsin, USA - MA0.5M (SPAdes) | ecosystem: Environmental > Aquatic > Freshwater > Lake | place: Crystal Bog, Wisconsin, USA...
GTGCACCGTCATGGCAAAAACGCTCTCCACCGCGTCCAGGCGCGATGGCAAGACCCAGTGAATACCGCCCTGCCCGTTGGGGAATGCCACCCGCAGCCCCTGGGCATGCGGCAAGCACAGACCCACATCGCCGTTCATCAGTGACAGGTTGTAGTCATTGCGCGTGACCATGACGGGACGCCCGGCGTACCAGCCTTCGTCTCTGAACCCCAGGCTTTGCGCCATGCGCTGGTTGAGCTGCTCCACCCCCCAGGGACCATCGCGTACGGCACAGAGCACCTGAAACTGCGCGAAAGCCTTCAAGGCCATCCCGGCACACTCATCCGTGCAGGGCTCGGTCTGCAACGCATGCATCTGGGCCAGCCACGCTGACCAACCGGCTTGTGCCAAATCACCCAGACGGCGGTCGTGCGCAGAGGTGCATTGCAATGGGTCAACGACTGCGTCCGGTGTGCCGGCAGCAGTGTCGGGGGTCATGCGCCACAACCGTTTGGCCTCCTGCACGTCACCGGTATTGACTGCCTTGGCCCACAAACCAATAGCGCTGTTGTCGCGGAAGCGTCGGCTGTGGCGCAGCATGACGGTTTGCTGTGCCAGCTCGCTGCCATGTCCCGCATAGGCGCGCAGGTCGCATCCAGTGACAGATTGAACCCATTCCACGGTCTGCGGGGCATATGCACCCGCATCCGCCCCGTCACACAACTGTGCCAGCACCGCACCGGCTTCGACGGATGCCAACTGGTCCTTGTCGCCCAGCAAGACCAGGCTGGCGGTCAAAGGCACTGCCGCCAACAGGCGCGCCATCATTTCCAGATCGATCATGGACGCCTCGTCGACGATGACCAGATCCACCGCCAACGCGGGAGACACGGCATCGACCGCATCGGGACGAATTTGCAGCAGTTTGTGCAGGGTCACTGCCTTGTTCAAGCTTGCGGGACGCAGCGCGGGCGGCAAATGTGCGACGGCCGATGCAATCGACTCCCCCAGGCGCGCCGCGGCCTTGCCCGTGGGCGCAGCCAGCGCGACCCGCATTGCACGTCCTTCCTGCCCATTCGTTTGGGCACTGGACTGCAACAGCGCCAGCAAGCGCACCACGGTGGTGGTCTTGCCCGTGCCCGGCCCCCCGGTAATGAGCGTCAGGCGCTTTCGGGCTGCCAATGCGCAAGCAACCTTCTGCCAATCGGGGCCATCCACAGGTGACCCATCCGGGGCGTTGCCCGAAGCCGGCTTGGGAAACAAGGCATCCAGCGTGTGGGCCAGGCTTTCCGGAACATCACAGTGTTGCTGCAAGCGCGCGGCAATGGCCGAACGAATGCTTTGTTCCGCCTGCCAGTTGCGCCGCAGGTACAAGCGTGTGCCCTCCAGCACCAGCGGGCTTCCCTCACCCGAGATCCATGGCATGGCGGCAGCAGACTCCGCAAGCCCCGGTTGCAGCAGAGCGTCGAGCGTTGCATCCCATCCCAAGGCGGCAGCGCCTTTTTCGGACAACAAGTCCAGGTCCATGCAGGCATGTCCACGACCGAACTGGTAGCTGGTCAAGGCGGCAAGCACGGCATGGCGGGGGTCGCTGCTGGCCTTGGCCTGCTGCAAAAAGTTGGCAAATGCCTTGTCCAGGCCGGTCAAGGGCAGCTGCAAGGCTTGCGCTTTGGCATCTGGCAGGTTCATGGCGTGGCCTCCTGGGCGTGCGCCGGATGCGCGGTGTGCGAGAACGCCTGGTCGAGCGATTCAATTAGGGCCTTGGGGGGACGATCCAAAAACAGCCCGGACCCCGCCTGGTCGAGCCCCCGAAGGAACCAGTAGATAGCGCCGCCAAGATGCTGTTCATAGTCGTAGTCTGCAATCCGGGACTTCAGCAATCGGTGCAAGGCCAGCACATACAAGGTGTACTGCACGTCGTAGCGGTGGGCAAGAATCGCTCCTTGCAAGGCATCCGCACCATACGAAGGCAGCCGGTTGGATTTGTAGTCGAGCACAAAATACCTGCCTTCATGCTCGAGCACCAGGTCCATAAAGCCGATGAGCATGCCTTCGAGTTGCATGGGCTGTAGCGCCTCGCGTTTCTGCCCGGGGAAGAGGTGCTGGCAGATGAGCGTGTCGATGCGATGGGCACTCAGCGGGTGGACCGGCAGCGTGAACGCCATTTCAGCCCAGGCATTGCGGCGGTTGAGCGTGCACAGGACCAAAGGCCTGGCCGTGCCAAAGGGGCTGGCCAAAGCCAAGGATGCCTGCGCCGTTTGCCTGACCCACCCGTCGAGCAGGACCATTTGCGCTGCGTCCAGCTTCAGGCGCAGGGCTTTTCTCTGCAACAAGGCAAACCACTCCCGCGACGCTGCCATGGGTGCAGACCCGTCTGCAATAGGCCAGCCACGCTCAAACTGCCATTCCAACAGGTCGTGCAAGAGCGTACCGTAGCTGCTGCCCGCCGGGAAACCATTGAACGCCATGACGGCATTGGCGCCCGGAACAACTTCTTCCGCTGCTGCAGCGTCTTTGGCGCTGCTGTCGATCTGCGCGTCGTCGATGCGCGCATCGCGGTCGCTGGCCAGCATGGGCGTGCTGGCCGCAGGTGCACCGAGGTCTCGGGTGAGGCGTTGGGGCAGCAGCCCGGGTTTCCAGACTTTGCGGGTCATTTCCGGGATGAAGCGCGATGCATCTGGCTGGAGAGCCGGCGCAATCACAATGTCTTTGCAATCCGCCCACGTCTGCAGCCTTTGCACCAAATCACCCGGAGACTTGCGCTGCAATAGTGTGGAAACTGCGCTTTTAGGCTGCGCAGCGGCCCCCTCCACATCGCCCTGGACCTCCGCCAGGCCTACCCACAGGGCCTTTTCTGCACGGGTCATTGCCACGTAGAGCAAACGGATGTCTTCGGCGAGCCGGTCTGCATCGTCCCGGGGGCTGTCTTGCTTCTCCGCCGTGAAGGTAGAAACAAAGGGCAGAAACACGAGGGGGTATTGCAGCCCCTTGGACTTGTGGATGGTGATGACCTGTACCAAATTGGCATCGCTCTCCAGACGCAATTGCGCCGTGTCGCCACTGGACTTGGGGTTTTGGATTTGCTGCGCAAGGTAGCGGATCAAAGCGGCCTCGCCTTGCAGGCTGGCACCCATGGTTTGCAACAGGTCCCCCAGGTGCATCAGGTTTGTCAAGCGACGCTCGCCGTCTGCGTTTACATCCGACCCGTCAAGCATGCGCCCGGGAATCGATTGGTCATGCAGTACCCGGTGCAGCATGGGCAGGAAGCCCTGGCTTTGCCACACGGACTGCCACCCGTGGAACTGCTCCACCAGCGTGTCCCAGGCTTCTTCATCCTGAAACAGCGCTTCCAATTCATGAAAATGCAGGCCCCACAGCCGGGTCGCCAAGGCAGCACGCACGCCCTGGGTGGAACGCGGATTGGCCACAGCACACATCAAACGCCACAGGTCCGCCGCCTCCTGGGTGGCGAAGACGCTGTCGCGCTCCGACAAGTACACGCTGCGCACACCTCTTTGGGACAAAGCCTGGCGTATGCCCCGCGCCTGCGTCCCGTCGCGCACCAGGACAGCCATGTCACCGGGTACAGCCGCCCTGGTGTTGAGCAGCTTGACCATTTGCGAGGCAAAAAGCTCCGACATCTGGCGAATAAAAATGTCTTTTCTGGGCGGTTTGGCGTTCGTCTGGTGCCAAACCGTCAGCGCAGGCTGGGGCTCCCCGGCCACCGTCAGCGCTTGTACCTTGGCGTTACAAGCCACCACAGATTCGAAAGGAATTTCGCCAAAGGGTTGGTGTGCGCTTTGAAACACATGGTTCACCGCGTGAACCAGGGCATGCGTGGAGCGAAAATTGCCAGACAGGGTATGGACCGCCTGCGCCTGCCCCCTGGCTGCCAGGTAGGTGTTGAGGTCGGCACCACGAAAGCTGTAAATGGCCTGCTTGGGGTCACCGATCATGATCAGGCCCGTGTACGGGGTCTCCGACGCACCATAGATTTTGGAGAGCGCGCCGTATTGCCAGGGGTCGGTGTCCTGGAACTCATCGACCAGGGCCACAGGAAATTGCTGCCGAATGGCAGCGGCCAGCCGCCCGTCCTGCGCTTGCAATGCGTGGTACAGGCATTGCAGCAAGTCAGAAAAGTCGAACTGTGCCTGCCTGTCTTTGGCACTGCGGTAAGCCAGCGCCACGTGCACGGCAGCGTGGTTGAGCAGTTCCGTTGCCACGTCTGGCTCGGATTGCAGGTGCTGGCACAGTGCTTCTATGTGCCCGAACGCGGGATGGTCAACCGCCCCGGCCCAACCCTTGGCAATAAGTACCTTGGTCGTGAAGCGATTGAGCAAAGTGACAGCGGACTTTTTGTCCGTCTTGTTCAGCAGAACGATGGATTCGCCATGCAAATACCCATTCAACTTAGCAGGCCACTGCCAGTCATGGCGATAGCCCTTGAGCAGCTTGTCTGCGATCACACCATCGAGCAGGGCGATCAACTCTGGCGTGCACGCGGTGCGTGCCGCCGCTTCCCGTGTCTGAAACTCCTGGTTCCAGGTACCCCATTGCAGAATCAAGGTCTGCGGGTCCCGGGCCTCAGGCAAGACCACGCCCGGTGCGTTGTCCAGGGCGGACCAGTGCCCTTTGAGGTTCTTCAAGAGCGCATCAGGGTCGGACCCCACCGATTTGAGCGCACCCAACTGGCTCAGAGGAACGGGGTAAAACCATGTGCGCCAATAGTCCTGCACGGTGCTCAGGCGCAGCTTGTCACTGTCTTCCAACCGGCTTTGCTGGAACAGGCTGGCACTGTCAAACGCATGGGTCTTGAGCATGCGGCTGCTCCAGCCATGGATGGTGAAGATGGCGGCATCGTCCATCCATTGCGCGGACAAATCCAGGCGGTGGGCACACGCATCCCATTGGTCCGGCGCAAACTCGGCCCGAAGATTGCGCAAGAAATCATCCGCCTCGCTGGCACCTGCTTCGCTGTCTTTGAAATAGCGTGCCGCCTGGGCCAGGCGTTCGCGAACACGGCCACGTAGCTCTGACGTTGCGGCATCGGTAAAGGTCATGACCAGAATTTGGGGTGGGTACAGCCCTGCGTCATCCGTCGCACCATTGCGGCCATGGCCCAATACCAGGCGCACGTACAGAGCGGCCAGAGTCCAGGTCTTGCCCGTTCCGGCCGACGCCTCAATGACGTGCAAACCGTTGAGCGGCATCGTCAGGGGGTTGAGTTTTTCCATCATGCTGCAGCCCCCTCACGCACTTGCAAACTGGCATGCGACACCATCGCGCCGTAAAGCCTCTGGGCCCACTGGGGCAACTCCTCCTCAATGTCCTGGTAACTGTCGAATGCGCGGGCGAGGTAGACAGACGATGTCAACTCGCTTTCGCGCTTGAACCCACCCTCAAAAATGGCTTGAGCCACTTCATGCGGGTCCTTCACTTTGTCCGGCTTGCCTGGGTTTTCCCGGGCAACGCGCTCTGCTTTGGCCTGCGCCTGCAAATAAGCCCATGCGGTCTTGCAAGCCACCGGCAATGGGCGCCTCCAGGCCTCCCAATAAACATTGACCAACTCTTGCAGAATCGCCAATGCATCTTCCTGCGGCATGGCTTTGAAAATGACATGACCGTCCAGGCCCAGCTGGGTGCTGGTCAAAGAGATGCCACTGGCACAGGCTGCCAGGTGATTGACCCACAAACCGGCAATGATGTGGCCGCGCGCAGCCTGGTCTTGGCCGCTGCCCTCCAGCACGGCCCCCAGGCGTTGGCTGATTTGCAGAAGCGCAGGATTTGGCTCCAGCTTCGCGGACGCATTGCTGTCGTCTTGCACGCTCCAGAGGCCATTCAAAGTCCCGGTCACCGCTGTGCCGTTGATGGCCAAGGCAATCGACAGTGCAGGACTTTCGGAGGGGAAATCTTCTTTCCAAACTGCCTGACGCTCCAGCACCACATCGAGTTCGCGCTGGAGCCTGGCCGACTCGCGTTCGCCAAATGCGGCCATGGGCAAACTGCCACTGAGTGTGAGCTCGGTCAGTACCCGCTGGGAATCGGTCGCCTTCAGCAAGGACTGGCCGATCTGGTGGTTTTCCAGGCCATTCAGGGCAAAGGGTTCCAGTTCCTGGTCCCCCTCGGTCACATCATCAAAGCGCACCCGCAAGCGCGCCCGAAAGAAAACTTCGACGGGTTGCCGTACCAATTGCCGCAAATCGTCCAGCGTCAATGCCGTAGGCGGCGCCACTTCGGTTTCAGAGTCGGGGGGCTCTTCCCCTGTGCCTGCTTTGCCATGCACCCGCGCCCATTCCTGGTCGAAGGTTTGAAAAGGTGAGCCTTCCAGAAAGTAGGCTTCCGAATAGGGTTGCAAGGGTTGCTTCTGGGCCACGCGCTCGGGCGACCACCCCGCGTTCAGGTAGTCGATCAGCTGCGCCACCAGCACGGAGGGCGGTTGCTCGGTGTTGTCTGTGGCCCTGTGCCCTTGCCAGCTGATGTAGAGGCGGTCCCGCGCTGACAGAATGGCTTCTAAAAACAGATACCGATCGTCTTCGCGGCGGGACCGGTCACCGGCTCTCCAACTCTGCGCCATCAGGTCGAAATCTCGCGGAGCCGTCTGTCGCGGATAGTCGCCATCGTTCATGCCCAGCAGGCAAATCGCTTTGAAGGGGATGGAGCGCATCGGCATGAGCGTGCCGAACTGCACACCGCCGCCGAAAAAGCGCTGGTGCAGCCCACCCTCGGAAATTTGCGACAGCCAATGTTCCCGGACAACATCCAATGAAATCGCCGACTCCAGCTCAGCATCCATGCAGGCAACTTGCCAGATCTCCAGGGGTTCGAGCAAAAGCTGCAGGTTACGCTCCTGCGCGTCATCCATCGCTGCAAAAAAGCGTTCGACAATGTTGTTCATCAGCGCACACCACTGGGCTGGTGTCTTGTCGCCGTCCAGTTCTGTCAACGTCAATTCGATGGCGTCTACCCAGTTGAGCAATTTGCTGACCAGGGCCGCATCGAGGCTGCGTATTGCGGCCTGCGGCAAGACCTTGCCCCACGCACTGCCCTGCCCCACGGCATAACCCAGCAACAGCCGCCTCAGGCCAAATGCCCAGGTGTTCTGGTCTGCGCCTGGCACGTCGCTAGAAACACCCCATGCCTGCCGGTGTTTGGCATCGAGCCCCCAGCGAACGCCGGCGCTGGCAAGCCATTTTTGCAACTGCTCTATGTCAGCCGGGTCCAATACAAACCGGTTTCTGACGGCAGACACTTCGAAGAGGCTGAGCCAGTCCACCAGGGACACGCGCGAATTCGGCAAGGACAGCAGCATTTCCAGCGCTTGAACAATGGGCGTCTGCCGTGCAGTCGTATCGGCCACTGAATATGGAATGTGGCGTGCCTGACCCCTGGCAAAACGGCCAAATGCGGCATGAATGTGGGGAGCGAAGACTTCCATGTCCGGCACCATCACCATGACATCGCGTGCCTGCAGATCATGGTGGGCCTCAAACCAGCCCATTAGAAAGTCGTGCAGCACCTCCACCTCACGCTGCGCAGAGTGCGTGGTGACCAGGGTAATCGACGCATCGCCTGGGGCCAGGGCCATGCGTTCATGGGGAAGCGGCTCCAGGTTCAGAATGGCGGACTGTACCTGTGCCAGTTGCGTTGGACTTTGTGCAACACGCACAGGGTCAACAAAAGCATCGACACGCTGGACTTTTCCCCGGTAATCCTCGACCCGGTCAAAATCATCGAGCAAGTGCAGGTAGTCACGCCCCTGCTTGCCCCACGATGCCAACAGCGGGTGCGTGGGCATGGAAGCGCAATGGACATTGGGAGCGGGATGTGGTTTGGCTTGCTGGCGCTGGCGTGCCTGTTGGCGCAAGCGGTCGTGCCCTTTCACAACATCGCCCCAGTAGTATTGGCATGGGTTTTGTACCAGCATCAGCACCTGGCTCAGTTGCCCCAACAGGGCCAGTGCCTCCACGGTTTGCATGGACAAGGAGGAGATGCCAAAAACGGTGATGCGCGGCGGAATTCCCGCAGGCAATTGGCCGGTTGCCTTGTGCTCATCAATCAGTTGGCGGAGCTTTGCCATGAAGCTGGCATGCACTGCGGAGCGTGACGCGTCGGCCAGCGCCTGCCCAACATCGAGCCGGATATCCCGCCAAAGCTGGGCTTGCCAGCCATGCACCTCTTCCAGGCGGGCCGGCTTGCCATCGTGCGCGCGCAAGATGTTGTTGCCTGCGGACCAATCACGCAGCCAATCAGCGCGGTAGCTCTGGTAGCCGTCAAACACATCGGCAATTTGCTGCGCCAGTTGGTACAGCCGCCGGTCATCCGCTGCGCCGCTCAGGTAGCGCTGCAAGGGCTGGTACACGGGGTCTGCATGCGCAAGCGCAGGCAGAAGGCGCATCAAGCGCCAAAGCAGGCTCGCTTTGTCAAATGGCATGTGGTGGGGGACCGCCTCTGCACCCAACACGCTGCGGTAAACCTGCCAAAGGTAGCTTCCCGGCAACTCCATCCGAGTGGCGGCACAAATGCCCAGGGCAGCCTCGTCGGCCAGCGCCATTTCCAGCCAGTGCTTCATGCCATTGCTCTGCACCAGTATCACCTCCGCCTGCATAGGCGGCAGGGGTTGGGACTTCAGAAACTGGGTCAACAAATCCCGCAGATCCTCCAAACGGTTGGCGTGGAGGACCATGAAACCAGCCTGGAGGGAAGGGCTATTTGTCGTTGTCATTGCGGCTACTGAGATGTACGTGAGTATGGAACACCGCAGGCTCACCCCATGAGCTTTGATCAAGCGGACTGCGTTCCGCCTGGCAGTCGCGAACCAAGCGGGAGGACATTGTCAAAATGTTCCATCAAAATTGTTCTATCTGTCCCATTGACAGAACATTAGGACTGTTTGAACATGGCATCCATGCAAAACAGCCTGCCCTTGCCCAAGTACCACCAGATCTACCTGGTGCTGCGCGAGCAACTGCACGACGGCCGGTTCGACCAGGGTTTGCCAGGCGAGATCGCGCTGATGGGGCAGTTTGGCGTGGCGCGGGTCACCATTCGTCGGGCCCTTGCGCAACTGGCACAGGAAGGCCTGATTCTGCGGGAGCCCGGGCGCGGCACCCGCCGGGTGACACAACGAAGCCCGGAAAGCACCTTCGCTTCCACGCGCAGCCCGGTCGAGCAGCAGGCCCGCCTGAGCGGGCTGCTGGAAAACCTGGTCACCATGGGCTTGCGCACCACGGTCAAAGTGGTGTCGGTGCAGTGCCTGGCCGCGCCGCCGGATGCGGCGCAGGCCCTGCAGCTCCCGGCGGGCACTGCGTTACAAAAGGCCGAACGGGTGCGCAGCACCACCGATGGGCCGCTGTCGCACATCACGACTTGGGTACCCCAGGCGATCGCCGGGGGTTTTGGCGCGCGCGAACTGGCGCAAAAGCCTATCTTGCTGCTGCTCGAAGAATCGGGTGTGCGGGTCGGTCGGGCCGAACAAACCATCTCTGCGCGCCTGGCCGATGTCGCTATGGCGCAGCATCTGGATGTGTCGGTGGGTTCCGCCCTGCTGGCCGTGCGGCGCCTGATTTATGACCAGGATGAGCGTCCTGTCCAGTGGTTGCACGGGCTGTACCGCCCTGACCGCTACGAATACCAGATGCAGTTGTCCCGCATTGGCAGCATCGATGCCAAGGTCTGGGTCAGCAAAGAGTTGAGTGCCAATTTTCATTAACCCAACGAGAAGGAAGTTCCTATGCACAGCACACGTCGTCATTTCATGGGCCAGTCCGCTGCTGCGGCATCGGCACTGGCTTTTCCCCTGGTCGGTGGCGCACAACCTGCGACCATCAAGATCGGGGTGTTGCACCCTGTCACCGGGGCGCTGGCCTACTCCGGCCAGCAATGCCGCCTGGGCGCCCTGATGGCCCTGGAAGACATCAACAAAGCCGGCGGCATCAAGTCACTCGGCGGGGCCAAGCTCGAAGCGCTGCTCGGGGACGCACAGTCCAACCCACAGGCCGGCACTGCAGAAATCGAAAAGATGAACGAAGCTGGAGTGAGTGCCGTAGTCGGCGCCTTTGCCTCGGCCATCTGTTTGGCCACCACACAGGCCGCCGCCAAATACAACCTGCCCCATGTGGTGGATGTGGGCGTGGCTGACCAGATCGTGGAACGCGGCCTGAAAAACACCTTCCGCTTTGGCCCTGGCTACAAGAAATGCGCCGAGGTGGCCGTGGCCAATTTGCATGTGCTCAACACCGCCGCTGGCAAGCCGGCGCGCACGGTGATGATCGTGCACGAGGAGTCGCTGTTCGGCACGGGAACCGCGAATTTGCTGTCGCGTGAACTTCCAGGTTACGGCTATGACGTCAAGGAAGTTATCAAGCACGCCAACCCCACCCGGGACTTCAACAACATCGCGCTGCGGATCAAGCAGGTCAACCCCGACATTCTGATTCCGGCCAACTACTACAACGAATACGCGCTGCTGGTTCGCACCCTGCAACAGCAGAAGGTGACACCCAAGGCCATCTTTTCCGTGCTGGGCGGTGCGGCGTCGAGCTACAAGTTTGTCAAGGAGTTTCCGGATGCCGCCAACGGCATCATTGACTGCAACCACTGGTTCAACCCGAAAGACAAGCGCTCCGCCGAATTGCGCAAGCGTGTGGAAGCGCAGGGCCAGTTTTTCAGCTACGAGGTGTTCATGAGCTACACCGCCATGAAGCTGCTGGCCGACGCGATTGATCGTGCGAAGTCGACCGACCGCGCCGCCATCATTGAGGCGCTGGGCAAGAGCACGTTCTCCGACCACATCATGCCCTACGGCCCCACCCAGTTCGTCAATGGCCAGAACATGGGCGCCCAACCGCTGATGACCCAGGTGAGCAAGGGCGACATCAAGGTGATCATCCCGCGCGACTACCGGGAAGCCGAACCTGTTTTCCCAATGAAGGCCTGACCGCACCCGTTCATGCTGGATTTCGACATCCTGTTTCCTTCGGTCCTTAACGGCATCACCACCGGTGCCGTGTATGCACTGATCGCCCTGGGCCTGACGCTGATTTACGGTGTTCTGCACATCATCAACTTCGCCCATGGGGCGGCGTTGATGGTGGCGCTCTATGGGGTGTTTTTTCTGAAGGAAAAGCTGGGTATTGACCCCTACTGGGCGCTGCCCATCATGGTGCCCGCCATGTTTGTGTTGGGCTACGCTTTGCAGCGCGTGGTGATCAACCGTGCCAGCCACGGCAAGGATGAAAACATCCTGTTGGTGACGCTGGGCATCTCCATCGTGCTGGAGAATCTGGCGCTGATCCTGTTCCATTCGGACACGCGCACGATCGAAACTGCCTACACCTTGCAGACCGTGGCCATCGGCCCGGCCATGATCGCGCTGCCCAAGCTGGTGGCCTTTGCCGGCGCACTCGTGACATCGGGCCTGTTGCTGCTGGTGGTGCAGAAGACGGACCTGGGTCGCGCCATTCGTGCGGTGTCCAAGGAGAAGCAGGGTGCCCGGCTCATGGGCATCGATGTGGACCACGTGTACGCCATGTGCTACGGCCTGGGACTGGTGTGCCTGGGTGCGGCGGCCTGCTTTCTGTTGCCGGCCTATTACGTCAACCCGCAGGTGGGCAGCGGCTTTGTGCTGGTGGCCTTCACCATCGTGGTGCTGGGCGGGATGGGCAGCTTT
>Ga0208864_1000635_pt1 | contig 11531 bp, 7 predicted proteins | sample CryBogmetaGMA05M_FD_184542 | JGI IMG/M metagenome (GOLD analysis project Ga0208864, IMG submission 184542) | Freshwater microbial communities from Crystal Bog, Wisconsin, USA - MA0.5M (SPAdes) | ecosystem: Environmental > Aquatic > Freshwater > Lake | place: Crystal Bog, Wisconsin, USA...
GGAGCCATGGGGGACGCTGGCCCGTGGGATCACGCGTGCCGGACTCCAGATGACGTTTCCGATCGACGACGCTGCCGATCGCGGAGGTTTGCTCCCTGACTACTGGCTGTTCGGATCGGGCCGCGGTGATGGGCCGGCGATCAACCCCGGCACGGTCCAGGCGACGCTCGCCGAGGCGTTCGAGGCCACGCCGCTGGTGACGGCAACGCGAATCACCCGGAGCCCGTCGGATTCAAGCGGCCACGTCCTCCATCTTCCAGGCGCTGTGCGCCGCGCGACCTCCACCGCCGCCGCGACCAGCGTCGAGGTCACGCTCTGGCCGGAAGAGCCCTGCCGGCTGATCCTGACCCGCGTGGCGCGGCTCCCGCATGCCGTCGTCTGGAATGGCGTGCCGATCGAGGCCCGCCTCCTGGCGACCGGTTGCCTCACGGTCACGGTTCCAAAGCAGGATGGGCCCAGCCACACCGGCACGCTCGTCATCGAATGGTGAGCGGCGTCGACGCCCCCCGGACACGCTCCATCCTCCCGCGGGATCGCGGCCGGTGATGGTGTTGCAACCCGCGCGCAAGCGGAGCGACAATCGGGGGTTGGCGCGGTGAAGGGTTTCTCGAGAGGAGCGTCGAGGCATGGCCATGATCAGGCAGGCGACGGTTCGGCGGGCGCGGAGGCTTGCGTCGATGGTGCTCGTGGTCTCCGTCGCCGCGGTGGCTGGGCCGGGGGCGCATGCCGCCGAAGCCCCGGCTCCGACTGGTGTCCGGTTCGACCGCGACATTCTTCCGATCCTCGCCGACACCTGCTTCGCCTGCCACGGGCCCGATGCGGCCAACCGTCAGGCTGATCTCCGCCTCGACACCCTCGCAGGGGCCACCGCTCCGCGGGACGGCAGTCCGGCGATCGTCCCGGGGAACCCACAGGCCAGCGTGCTCCTCGAGCGGCTCAGGTCCACCGATCCCGACGTCGTCATGCCCCCTCCTGGCACGAACAAGGTCGTGACGCCTGAGCAGCGCGAGAAGCTCATGGCCTGGATCGACTCGGGCGCTCCCTACGAGGGGCACTGGGCCTATCGGCCGCTCGTCCGCCCGGTGCCTCCGGCTGCTGGCGCAGCCATCGACGCCTTCATCGACAGGGAGCTGAACGGTAACGGGCTCGAGCCGGTTAGCGCCGCCGATCGGGCGACCCTCGCCCGCCGCGTCTCGCTCGATCTCACCGGGCTACCCCCTGAGCCCGCCGAGATCGATGCCTTCCTCGCCGATCCTTCTCAAGAGGCGTTCGAGCGCTACGTCGACCGGCTCCTCGCCAGCCCCGCCCATGCCGAACGGATGGCGGCGTGGTGGCTCGATCTGGTCCGCTACGCCGATTCGGTCGGCTACCACGGCGACCAGGAGGTGACGGTGTGGCCCTACCGCGACTGGGTGATCCGGGCCTTCGGGGAGAATATGCCGTTCGACCGCTTCACGCGCGAGCAGCTTGCCGGCGATCTTCTTCCCGGCAACACGCTCGATCAGCGCGTTGCCGCGGCCTACAACCGGCTGGGGATGATGAGCGCCGAAGGGGGAGCGCAGGCCGAGGAATACCTCCTCAAGTATGCCGCCGACCGGGTGCGCGACGTCTCGGGGGCCTGGCTCGGCTCGACGCTCGGCTGCGCCGAATGCCACGACCACAAGTATGACCCGTTCACGATGCGCGACTTCTACTCGATGGCCGCGTACTTTGCCGACATCGAGGAGCGCGGCGTCTACGACATCGGTCAGGGGCGCGACAGGGCGTGGGGGCGGATGGAGCTGTTCACGACGCCTGAACAGGGGGCGGAACTGGCGGCCCTCGACGAGCGCGTCGCCGCGGCGAAGCGTGAACTCGAGACCGACACGCCCTCGCTGGCGGCAGCGCGAGAGGGTTGGATCGAGCGGGTGAAGCGGGATCCCTGGAAGACACTCGCGCCGGTCACGAGCGCCGCCAGCGGAGGGGCCACCCTCGCCCTTCAGGACGACCGCTCGCTCCTCGTGTCCGGGCCGCGCCCCGAGACCGGCGACACGACGCTCGTCTTCGAGGTGCCCCCGGGGCCTCTGGCGGGGCTTCGCCTCGAGGCCCTCACCCACGACAGCCTGCCGCAGAAGGGCCCGGGGAGGGCCGACAATGGCAATCTCGTCGTTTCCGAGGTGACGCTCGCCCTTCGGAGCGCTGCCGCCGGGAAGGAGGCCGCGGGCCACGCCGACGACAAGGCGGTGCCACTCACGCACGCGGTGGCGAGCTTCGAACAGTCGGTGGCTGGCACCATCACGCCGTCGGGGAAGTGGCTGGCGGCCTACACCATCGATGGCCCGCAGAGCGGCGACAACGTCGGCTGGGCGATCCACGAGCAGGTGGGGCGCGATCAGTGGCTCATCGTTCGTCCCGAATCACCGGTCGAGATCCCCGCCGACACGCTCCTGGTCGTCACGATCGAGCAGCACCACCCGGTCGGCTATCAGGTGGGGCGGTTTCGCCTGGCAGTGGCGGCGGAGGCGACCGATGATCCCGGCCCCGGCCTCCTCCCGGAGCCGGTCCGGATCGCCAGCGACAAGCCCGCAGCAGAGCGGACGGCCGAGGAGACGGCGCTGTTGATCGAGCGCTTCCGGGGAAGCGCCCCGGAGCTTGCGGCCCCGCGCGAGGCGCTCGCCGCGGCGCAGCGGGCCCGCAAGGAGTTCGTCGATCGCCTCGCGTACATCCCGGTGACGGTGGCCGTCGAGCCGCGGCCAGTGCGGATCCTCCCCCGCGGGAATTGGATGGATCGCTCCGGCGCCGTGGTGACGCCGGCCGCACCGGCCTTCCTCCCCGGATCAGCGGCCGCTGCCGCGCTCGATCCGGCCGCGCGCCGCACGAGGCTCGATCTCGCCGCGTGGATGACCGCGCCTTCCAATCCCCTCGTCCCGCGCGTCCTTGCCAATCGGCTGTGGGCGATCTGCTTCGGCCAGGGGCTTTCCCGACGGCTCGACGATCATGGGGCCCAAGGGGAGCCGCCCAGCCACCCCGAGCTGCTCGATTGGATCGCCTCCGACCTTCGCGACGGCACCGCGCAGCCGTCGGGCACCCCCTGGAACCTCCGCGCGGTTCTCCGGGAGATCGTCACCAGCCGCGCTTATCAGCGCAGCAGCACCGCGCCGCGGGCCGCGATCGAGCGCGATCCCGAGAACCGGCTCCTCGGCAGGCAGAACCGGCTCCGCGTCGAGGCGGAGATGGTCCGCGACACGGCGCTGTCGGCAGCGGGGCTGCTCGTGCGCAAGGTGGGGGGGCCGAGCGTGAAGCCCTACCAGCCGGAGGGCTACTGGGATTATCTCAACTTCCCGCAGCGCACCTGGCAGGCCGACAAGGGGGAGAGCCTCTACCGCCGCAGCCTCTACACCCACTGGCAGCGGCAGTATCTTCATCCGGCGATGATGGTCTTCGATGCCCCGAGCCGGGAGGAGTGCACGGCCCGTCGCCCCCGATCGAATACGCCGCTCCAGGCCCTCGTGCTTCTCAATGACCCCGAATACGTCGAGGCGGCGCGGGCGCTGGCCACCAAGTCGATGGCCGAGGCAGGGCCTGAGCCGCGGGCCAGGGCACGATTTCTCCTCCGCCGCGCGGTTGGACGAGATCCGTCGGATGAGGAAGTGGCGGTCGTTGCCGAGCTGGCGACGGCCGAGCAGGCCCGCTTTGCTGCCGATGCCGGGGCGGCGGAAAAGCTCCTCTCGATCGGTGAGCTGCCAGCCCCTCCGGGGATCGACCGGATCGAACTGGCCGCGTGGACGACCGCCGCGCGGGCCGTGCTCAACATGCAGGAAACCTTCACGAGGAACTGACACCATGAGCCATCTCCAGCCGCGATCCTTCGATCTCCTCGCGGGGCACAGCCCGGCCCGGCGTGCCTTCCTCACCCGTGCCGCCGGCGGGCTCGGTCCCCTCGCCCTCGGCTCCCTGCTCGGGCGCGGGGACTTGAGCCGGGCGCTTGCCGCCACGCCCGCCGCGGAAGATCCCGCCATCGCGGCGGCGGCGCGCTTTCCGGGGGTGATCCGGCCGTACCATGTGCCGCCGAAGGCAAAGCGGGTGATCTGGCTCTACATGGCCGGCGGCATGACCCACCTCGACACCTTCGACCACAAGCCGAAGCTCGCCGCCATGAATGGCGAGCCGATGCCGGAGAGCTTCACGAAGGGGCAGCAGATCGCCCAGCTCCAAGGGCAGGCGCTCAAGTGCCTCGGTCCCCAGCATCCGTTCCACAAGGTCGGGAAGAGCGGCCAGGAGATCAGCACGATCTTCCCGGAGATCTCCTCCCGGATCGCCGATCGGATCGCGATCGTGAAGAGCCTCCACACCGAGGCGATCAACCACGATCCGGCCCACACCTTCATGAACACCGGGACGATGATCACCGGCCGTCCGGCGGCAGGAAGCTGGCTGTGGTACGGCCTCGGCTGCGAGGCCCAGGATCTCCCCGGCTTCATTGTCATGGTGAGCACCGGCAACTACGGACAGCGTCAGCCGATCGCCGCCCGGCAATGGCACTCAGGGCTCCTCCCCAGCCGGTTCCAGGGGGTGGAGTTTCGTTCCAAGGGAGATGCCGTGCTCTACGTCAAGCCGCCGGTGGGGCTCGATGGCCAGCGGGCTGTGGTCGACGCGGTCACGAAGCTCGACGGCCTCCGCAACGAAGTCGTCGACGATCCGGAGATCGCCGCCAGGCTCGCGCAGTATGAGCTCGCCTTCCGGATGCAGTCGAGCGTGCCTGGGCTCCTCGATCTTTCCGATGAGACGGCCGAGACGTTCGAACTCTACGGCACGAAGGGGGGCGACGGATCGTTCGCCTCGAATTGCCTCTTGGCCCGGCGCCTCGCCGAGCGGGGCGTGCGCTTCATCCAGCTGTATCACCGCGACTGGGATCATCACGGCGCCGTCCAGGAGCATGTGAAGGGGACGGCGGCGGAGGTCGACCGCGGCGCCGCGGCGCTCGTCGAGGATCTGGCGCGGCGGGGGATGCTCGACGAGACGCTCGTCGTCTTCGGGACCGAGTTCGGCCGAACGCCGATGGCCCAGGGGAACGGCCGCGACCACCACATGAAGGCGTTTTCGATGTGGCTGGCCGGTGGCGGCATCAAGGGAGGCATCAGCCACGGCGCGACCGACGACCTCGGCTACGGCGTCGTCGAGAATCCCGTCACGGTCCACGATCTCCACGCCACGCTCCTCCACCAAATGGGGATCGACCACACCCGGCTCACGATCCGCTCCCAGGGGCGCGATTTCCGCCTCACCGACGTCCACGGTCACGTTGTCAGCGATCTCCTCGCCTAGCGGGCAGCCCAACCGCCATCGCCCGTGTCCCCCTGCTCATCCACTGCGCCGAATGGAGAAGGGAATGCCGACCTGTATCGTGGCAATCTGGATCGGCGCCCTCTTCCTTGCCGTGAGCAACGCCGCTGCGCGGGGCGACGACTTCGCGCCGCGGCAGGATCGGCTGCCAGTCGAGGCGCCGGCCGGGGCCGTGGTGCTCCTGGGGCCGGGGATCGAGCCGAGGTTCGTGGGGATGGATGGCGGGCCGACCGACTGGAAGCGAGACGGGGACGAACTCGTCGTCGCGCGCACCGAGGGGCATGCCAATCATGTCCATTCGATCGACACCTTCGAGGATGCCGATCTCCATGCCGAGTTCGTCGTCGATCCACTCGCCCACGGCAACAGCGGCCTCTACTTCCACGGCTGGTTCGAGATGCAGATCTACGATTCGGCCGGTATCGATCCGGTCACCGATCAGGACGAGGGGAGCCTCTATCGGTTTGCCCAGCCGCTGCTCAACGCCGCCCGGCCGGCCGGCCAGTGGCAGGTGTATGACATCCGCTACACCGCCCCCCGGCGCGATTCCGCAGGGAAGGTGACGCGGCCCGGGTCGATCATCGCCTGGCTCAACGGAAAGAAGGTCCAGGACGGCGTCGAATTCGACGAGCCGCGATCCCCCTACATCCCGTACAAACATGGCGTCACCGACCACCTCCGCGCGGTCGAGAAGACACTCCTCGAGACCGGCCGCGGGCCGATCTTCCTCCAGGATCACGGCAGCCCGACGCGCTTCCGCAACATCTGGTTCGTGAGACGTTAGCCCACCATGCCCCACGTCACGATTCTCTGGTTTCGCAACGATCTCCGCCTCGACGACAACCCGGCGCTGCTCGCGGGGGTGGCCCGCGGCACGGTCGTGCCGCTGTTCATCCATGCCCCGGAGGAAGAGGCGCCGTGGGAGCCGGGGGCCGCGAGCCGGTGGTGGCTCCATGGCGCGCTCGAACGGTTTGGTGCGGCGCTTGCGGAGAAGGGGGCGCCGCTCCTGATCCGGCGGGGGCCGTCGCTCGAGACGCTCCGCGCCGTGGCCCGCGAGTACGGCGCCACGCACGTTGCCTGGAACCGGCGCTACGAGCCGGCCGTGATCGGCCGCGATACGCTGATCAAGGAGGCGCTCAAGCGCGAGGGGCTCGTCGCCGAGAGCTTCAATGGCAGCCAGCTGTTCGAGCCGGTGCACGTGGCGACGAAGGAGGGAAAGCCCTATCAGGTGTTCACGCCATTCTGGCGGGCGTTGCTTAACCGCGACGAGCCGGCCGAGCCGGAATCGGCGCCGGCGCGGATCGCGGCAGCCAAGCCAGTGGGCAAGACGACCGAGCCCGCGGGCAAGGCGACGAAGAGCGTGGCGATCGCCGAGCTGGGGCTCATGCCGGCGATCGACTGGGCGGTAGCGATGCGCGAGCGGTGGGCGCCCGGTGAGACCGCGGCAGCCGTCCGGCTCGACCGCTTCCTCGAGCACGTCGACCGCTATGACACCGAGCGCGACCGCCCCGACCACGACGGCACGAGCGCCCTGAGCCCCCACCTCCACTTCGGTGAGATCTCGCCGCGGCGCGTGTGGCATGCCGTGCGCGCTGCCGTCGGCGGCCGGCCGGCGGCGCGGATCGAGCGCGGCGGCGCCGAGACGTATCTCCGGGAGCTCGGCTGGCGCGAGTTTGCCACCCACCTCCTCTATCACTTTCCGCATACCGCCGAGAGGCCGTTACGGAGCGACTACGAGCGCTTCCCCTGGGTGGACGATCCGGCCGGCCTGCGGGCCTGGCAGCGTGGGCAGACCGGCTACCCGGTCGTCGATGCCGGGATGCGGCAGCTGTGGCAGACCGGCTGGATGCACAACCGGGTGCGGATGATCGTGGCGAGCTTCCTCGTCAAGGATCTGCGCGTCAGTTGGCTGACAGGAGCGCGGTGGTTTTGGGACACGCTCGTCGATGCGAATCTCGCTGCCAACACGCTCGGCTGGCAGTGGGCCGGCGGGTGCGGCGCCGACGCCGCCCCCTACTTCCGGATCTTTAACCCGCAGAGCCAGGGGGAGCGCTTCGATCCCGACGGAGCCTACGTGCGGAGGTTTGTCCCCGAGCTCAAAGATCTGCCGGCCGCCGACATCCACGCCCCCGGGGATGCCGACAAGTCGACGCTTGCCCGAGCCGGAATCACCCTCGGCAAGACCTATCCGAAGAAAATCGTCGACCACGCCGAGGCCCGTCTCCTTGCCCTGGCCGCCCTGAAGACGGTCACGGCTGCCAAGGAAAAGCCCGACAAGCCGCGCGGCGGCTGACACGCTGCGCCGTCGGCCGGCTCGGCGGTCGACGGACGCCGGTTGGCGTCGCCCGAGATCTCACTTCTCGATGTCGGCAATTGCCGTCCGCACCTTGTCCATCGTCGTCTTCTGCTGCGACGGATCGGAGACCTTGTTGGCTGCCTTGTCGGCCTCCTGGAGGAGCGAGAGGGCCTGCTTCTTGTCGCCGCAGGCTGCCGACGCGTTGGCCACGGCCAGGAGGGCGTAGGCTCGCCCCTCGGCCCGGTCGATCGATTTGGCGGCGGCGGCGGCCTCGGACAGGAGCGCCTTGGCCTCCTCCTTCTTCCCCGTCTCGGAGCGGACGTTCGCGGCGGCGGCGAGGGCTTCCGCCTTCGCCCGCGGCTCTTCGAGGGCCTTGGCGCTCTCCTCGAGCTTGTCGACGAGCGCTGCGGCCGTCTCTGCCTGTCCGGCGCGGGTGCAGCCCAGGGCCACGGCAGCGAGCGCCTCGGCGCGGAAGCGTTCCTCGGCGGTGTCGGCCATGGCGCTGGCCTGGGTGAGGAGCTCCTTGGCGAGCACCGCGTCGCCGATCCCCTTGAGCTTCTCGCCGGCGACGGCGCCGGCGTCGGCGAGGATCTTCGTGCGGCGGACGACATCGGCCAAGCCGGCGGATCTTTCTGAGGCAAGGAGGATCGCGTCCTTCGCGGCCTTCTTGTCACCGATCTCGGCGAGGAAGGCGGCCGCGTCGATCAGCCGCGGCGCGTAGGCGCTTGCGTCCCCTTCCCCCTTCAGCCGGTCGAAGGCGGTGCGGGCCGAGTCGCGCGCGCCGGTGGTGTCGCCGGAGGCGAGCTGGGCCCGGGCCGCACGGAGGTAGCCTGCCGCCTGCTTGTCGGGGGTCGATTCCTTCTCCGCCTTCTCGAGGCGTTGCTGGACGGTCATTCCCCCTCCCTTCTTCGTGCTCTTCGTGCCGCAGCCGGCAAGGAAGAGAGGGACGACGGCGGCGACGAACAGGAGCCGGGAAAATGTGGCAGGCATGGGGTGCTCCGTGGGCAATTCAAACGCGAATCAAAACTTGAGCCGGGCGCGGGTGAGGCGGGCGTGGGTTTCGGCCATGAGGTCGTCCTCCGCCTCCGCGTCGGGGGCTTCGTAGGTGACGCTGAAGCGGAGGTAGGCGCCGCAGTCATCCCACGGCACGGTCGACATCGAGAGATCGTGGATGAGGAACTGGCTCGCCTCCTGGGCGCTTCCAAACGTCCGGTCGCCCGCCCCCTTGGGCGACTTCGTGTAGAGGAAGTAGGTGCCGCCGGGAACCTGGCAATCGAAGCCCACGGAGCGGAGCACGCTGACGAGCTTCTCGAGGCGGCGCCGGTATTTTTCGCGGACCTGCCGGGGGATGGTCGGATCGGCCAGCGCCGCAGCGGCGGCCTTCTGGATCGCCATGAACTGCCCCGAATCGCAGTTGTCCTTGACGTCGGAGAAGGCGCGGACGATCCGCTCGTGGCCGCACACCCAGCCGAGCCGCCAGCCGATCATGTGGAAGCCCTTCGACATCGAATGGACCTCAACCCCCACTTCCTTCGCCCCATCGACCGACAGGAACGACAGCGGTTCCTGATCGTAGGAGAGCATGATGTGGGCCGCGTCTTGGATGACGATCACCCGGTGCTTGTGGGCCCAGTCGACGACGCGGGCATAGAAATCGCGGGTTGCCGCCTTCCCGGTGGGGCTGTTGGGGTAGCAGAGGACGAGGAGCTTCGTCCGAGCGAGAACGTCGGCCGGGATGCCCTCGAGATCGGGAAAGAAGTCGTTCTCGGCGACCAGCGGCAGCCGGTGGACCGTGCCGCCGAACCAGCGCGTGGCGGTGCCGGCGACCGGATATCCGGGAACGGTCATGAGCGTGACGTCACCCGGGTCGATGAAGGCCGCAGGGAGCATCGCGTAGGCGGTCTTCGAGCCGATGCAATGGTTGACTTCGGTGACGGGGTCGAGCGTGACGCCGAACTCCCGCCGCATGAACGCGGCGACGGCCTCCTTGTACTCCGCGATCCCGTTGTCGGCATAGCCGCGGTTCTCGGGGCGGTCGATCTCCTTGTGCATCACCGCTCGGACGACCTCCGGGGCCATCTCGTCGTTCTCGCCGATCCCGAAGTCGAGCATTCGCCGCTCTGGATGGTCGGCGATGGCCTTCCGCTTGGCCCGCTTGATGAGCTCGAACTTGTAGATCTCGTTCCCCTTGCCGTACTGGGCTCCACCGATACGGGCGGCGAAGCGGTCTTGGAACCAGGGATCCTGCGGGATGGTGGGTGCGGTGGTGCTGGCCATGGCGTCGTTGGGTGGATCGGGTGTCGGAAACCGGAAAGGAGGAGTGAGTATAGGGGATCATCGAGGCCGTGAGCGGTGGCTCCCTCCAGCCTGGTGCGTCGTCGTCCCCGGCCTGGAGCCGCGGAGGCAATCCCCTTGAAAGAGGGGGTCTGTCCGATCCGGTTTCTGCACTCGAAGATGGGGGAAAACCTGCGTTTTTTGGCCGCAGAGGGGGATATTTGATTCCGTCCCGTCGCCTGGGTTGATTGGAGGGGTCCCTTTTCCCTCACCCCCATCGGCGAACATGCACCCCAGCACTCAGGGCCCACGGGTTTTCGGACCTTTCGACGGCGATTTCGATCCCTTCGAGGACGACATCGACGCCACCGTCCTCATTCCCCTCGAACGCCGTCCGCGTCGTTTCACCCCTTCACACGAGAGGTGCTGACGGCGCCGTTGTCCGGGCTCGCTGTCCGATTCCCGATCATTCGCCTCAGCCCCGGCTCACCGCCCCGGCCAGACAGAGCGCGAGCGAGACGAGGAAGACCAGCAGGATCGTCCAGAACGACACCCAGTCGAACCGGCGTGAAAGCTTCTGGTTGCCGAGCGATTCGTAGATCCAGAGCGAAATCGTCGACTGCGTGAGGGAGACGAGGATCGTGGCGATCCCCAGGAGATTGATCGCGTCGGCCAGGGAGAAATCGCTCCCCTCCGGCACGTAGGTTCCCACGAGGTAGGAATTGGCCACGGAGGCGAACAACGCCCCGACACCGAGCCCGAAGCGGGGATCGACATGGATCGGTTTGATGAAGCAGGCCAGGAGTGCCACCGCCACCGAGATCAACAGGGCCTGGAACATCTTCACGAGCAATCCCCAGCCCTTGCGGTCGATGACAATCGCGAACCGGGGCTGCGACCAGGCGCCACGCTCGTCGGGGGCGGCTCCCGGCATCCCGCGGCTCGTCCGATAGCTGTGAGGGGTTTCCACGGCGTGGGACCGAAGAATTTTGTAGCCGGTCATCGCCACCCGGGCGCTGACGGCGCTTGCGTCCTGGTCGGGGACGAACAGGAGATCCTGGCGGGGGTGGGCCGAGTTCTCGAAGGACGCCAGGAGGAGGTGGCGATCGAGGGGGAAGTTGACGATCCGGAAGGTTCTCGTGAACGAGAGCGAGAGGCGCTGGAGGACGAAATGCTCCCCGGCCTCGTGGATCTCGCGGAGGATTTTGCGGTCGGTGATCATGCCGTTGACGGCGATGAGGTGGTCGAAGGGATCGAAGTCGAGGCCCCCGGCTGCCTCGGGATCGTCCTTCCATCGACACCAGACATCGAGGACTCCCTTCCACTGGCTGTCGTGGAGCGAGATTTCCTCCATCGTTTCCAGGTAGAAGCCGATCGACACGCGGCGGGCCCGATCGGTGGGGACCTCCTCGGCGGGAGCCATGCCCGGATCGGGTGAGTTCGGATCGAGCGTCGCTTCCCAGGAGAGCCGCTCGAAGGTGCGTGAGGCCCGCTGCTCCCAGGCGATGAGGAGCGCCGGAGCGACAAACAGGACGACCACCAAGCCGACCCATGCCGATAGCCAGTGCCTTCGGATCTCCCCGCGGCGGATCGGATCATCGTGGTGGGGATGGGAAGGCTTCATCACGGAGGTCCTGCG
>Ga0208864_1000643_pt1 | contig 11467 bp, 8 predicted proteins | sample CryBogmetaGMA05M_FD_184542 | JGI IMG/M metagenome (GOLD analysis project Ga0208864, IMG submission 184542) | Freshwater microbial communities from Crystal Bog, Wisconsin, USA - MA0.5M (SPAdes) | ecosystem: Environmental > Aquatic > Freshwater > Lake | place: Crystal Bog, Wisconsin, USA...
GGTGAGACCCTGGGCGGCGTATCCCAGGGCTAGGGCGCCCAAGGCCAATGGCAGGGCCATCCAGGATCGCCCCTTCATGGCAGCACCCACCCCAAAGGGCTGGGATGGGTCTCGTTTGCTGTTGCATGCCCGAGGGAACCCGACCCAACACCGGACAGACCAGCGTCGAGATTGATCGTGCCCTCGAGCAATCGATAGGCGGACCCCGTGATTTGAATTCTGTCTGCCTCGACGCGTTCGCACACCATCCCACCGGGCCGAGGTGAGCATTGCCACCCCACCACATTCGATCGGCCGCAGCTCTGCATCCAATAGGGAGCCACTAGGGCATGGGCCGACCCCGTGACCGGATCTTCGGGGATCCCCAACCCTGGGGCAAAGAACCGCAATTGGTAGTCGGCCAGGCGATCCAGGACCATTGGGCTTTGCTCCGCATCGGCGCCGACTGCTTGCATCACCACCAGGCCCTGACCTTCGTTGGCTTCCAGCTGGCTTGCCAGGGACCCCATGGTGTCCAGGCGGCAAGAGGGTTCAACCAACACCACCGCATAACCAAGCTTCGAACGCCAAAACGTCTGTGGGGGGCTGCCCAAGGCATCCAGTAACAGGCGCTCCAGATAAACCGGACATTCGCTCGCTTCCAATCCCTGGGTTGGGAGCTCAATTTGGGCTGTACTGAGTTGTCCAGCGGCGACTGCGGGCAGCTGAACCGGTAAGGGTCCACTCCGGGTGAACAGCTGAATCGGTTCAAGCGGTTGGAGCAGTCCCCAATGGCCCAGGGCCACGCAGGCGGCCAGGGTCCCGTGGCCGCATAGCGGCACCTCCCGGCTGGGGGTGAACCAACGCAGCATCCAGCGGTTGTCATTGCGCCAAAGAAACGCCGTTTCCGATTGGTTGAGGCTGGTGGCCAGGCCCTGCAGAACGGGATCCGCTAGGGGGGCTTCTAGGCGCACAACCGCAGCCCCATTGCCCCGGCAGGGACCGTCTGCAAAGGCCTCAATAAGAACGACCTGCAGCATCAGCGTGGCAATTCTGGTTTGAGATCTCGCTCCATCAAAACTCTGACAGCCTGGCCCGGCTGGGTTAGGCCATCGAGAACGGAGACAACCTGCTCGCAGATGGGCAGGTGCCAGGATTTTTCCTGGGCAAGGCGCAGGGCTGCCCGGGCCGTTCTGGGCCCCTCCACGGTGGCGGCCAGGGCCGCTGTCGCCTCGGCTTCCGTGCGCCCTTCCGCTAACAGCAGACCACAGCGGTAATTGCGGCTCAGGGGGCTATAGGACGTGGCCAGCAGATCCCCGAGTCCGGCTAGGCCATAGAGGGTTTCGCTCTGGCCGCCAAATCCCCGAAGGACCACCCCGATTTCGGCCAGGCCCCTGCAGAGCAGGGAGGCTTTGGCATTGGCGCCGAGCTGGAGGCCATCCGCAATTCCCGCCGCTACGGCCATCACATTTTTCAGGGCGCCAGAGATCTCGGTGCCGATGGGGTCTTGGTTGGTGTACAGCCGCAGGCTCTCGCCACTCAGCTGGTTTTGCAAGGAGCTAGCCAGCTCGCCATCCAGGCACGCCAGCACGCTGGCAGCGGGCAAACCCCGTTGGAGTTCCGTGGCGAGATTCGGTCCACTGAGGGCCAGGAGAGGTATGGGGCCTAGTCGCCGCTGCCACAGCTGGCTAGGCGTGGCCAGCTGGTCGAGATCAATGCCCTTGCTGCAGCTGATTAACGGGAGACCCGAGGGCCAATCCGAGCCAAGGGCCCTGGCTAGGGATTCAATCGCCGCTAGGGAAACGGCTACCACCACCACATCAGCACCCCCCAATGCCGAGCGGGGATCGGTACCATCCCGCCGCGACCAGCTCTGGATTTGGTGGCCTTGTTTGTTCCAAAGATCCGCCAGGGTTTGGCCCCAAGCTCCCCGGCCCAACACGGCAATTCGTAGGCTCATTGAGGCAGAAGGAGCAGTAACCAGCTGGCCACGCCATCATGCGCCATGCCTGCGGTGTTAGTGGCATGGCCATGGAGTCTCGGGCGCTCAGCACATGGCATGGAACGGCTTTGGTGGTGGGTACGGGTGGAATTGGTTCTGCCCTGCTCGAGGCGTTGGCGGAACGGGCCCCCGATTTGCAGTTGCTGGGGGCCTCGCGCCAACGGCCGCCAGGCTGGCAAGGCGGTGCTTTAGCCGACACACCCTTCACTCCAGCGGACTTAACCGAACCATCAAGCCTTGAAGGGCTGCAGCGGCGGTTATGCGACCTTCCGCCCCTGCGGGTGGTGATCAATACCGCTGGGGTACTGCATGGCCCCGATCTCCAACCTGAGAAGCGCCTGAGCCAGCTCAACCAGGCCAACCTGGCCACGAGCTTTGGCCTGAATGCCTTCGGGCCCATCTTGTTGGCCCAGGGCATCGAATCGCTTTTGCCGCGGGACCAGCCCTTCCATTTCGCCAGTCTCTCGGCCCGGGTGGGCAGCATTGGCGACAACAGCCTGGGGGGCTGGTACAGCTACCGGGCGAGCAAGGCCGCCCAGAACCAGCTACTCCGCACCCTGGCCATTGAATGGAAGCGACGGCTCCCATTGGGTTGTGTGAGCCTGCTTCACCCAGGGACAACGGCAACCGAGTTGTCCCGCCCCTTCCAGCCCGGTGTAGCCCCGGGCCGATTGTTCTCCCCGGCAAGGGCCGCCCACCACCTGCTGGATGTGCTGGAGGGCCTTGGTGAAGACCAGAGCGGCCATTTCTGGGCCTGGGATGGTTCAGCGATTCCTTGGTGAGGGCTAGGCGGCGTTTTGCTGGAGGACCTCGAGGGGAATGATCTCGAGGGCGCTGGTTTCGGTTGCCTCCAGCCGCACGGGCGGCGCCATGCCGTCCTGGTAGGCCTCCAGCCAACGGGGCGCACAGACGCACCAGTGATCGCCGGGGTTCAGCCCGGGAAAGCCGTAGCCAGGGGCCGGGGTGCTCAGATCGTTGCCCTGGGCCTTGCTGTAGCTGAGGAAGGCCTCGTTCACAACGCAGCAGACGCTGTGGCGGCCATGGTCGGCGGCGTCGGTACGGCAGCTTCCGTCACGAAACCAGCCGGTCATCGGCTCGCAGCTGCAGATGTCTAGGGCCGTGCCCAACACGTTGAGCGGTGTTTCAGGGTTGATGGATGTCATCGAAACATGAATTGGGGGGAGACCCCAGTGGAGAGAATGGATTTGGCGGTCGGTTCACCAGTATTTTGGCTCCATTTGGGCCCGATCCAGCACACAAAGTGCGACCCAGAGGTTGACGGAATCCGGGGGGGAGGCGTTAAAGGTCGTTGAGAGCGCTTCACCTGTTTTTCAGCGCGGCCCCCTTCATGAGCTGGGAATTCACCGAGGATGCGGCCTTTATGGCCCTCTGCGACGCCTACAAGGAAAGCGGTGAACCCTCCGCCATGGAATTTCTTGCCCACGGTGAGGGAGCCTTCCATTTCCAGGAACTCACCCAAAATGCCGCTGGAGAAGGCATTGACCTCAGCGACTCATCCGACCTACAGGAGTTCCAACAGGACGTGATCGATTCCCTCGAGGCAATCTGCGACTGAGCCTCTTAGCTCCAATCACCCGTAGAAGAAGGCAATCTCCTTGGCTTTGAGGCCCTCCCAGCCGGCGGCTTGGAGACGGGAGTCCAGGGTTGATTGGTCGAAGTGCTTTGAACCGGTTTTAACGATCCGGTTGCGCATCGACTTTTTGACACCGCTTCTTGCCCGCTTGCTTTCCAGCTCCATGACTTCGGCGTAGAGCTCAACCATCTCCGCAGGGATCGGAGTGCCATCGAGGTCAATGCCTGAGGCGATGGCGTCATCAACGCCACCAGGTCCTGCAATGGCCATGTTCCAGCTCCGAGGGAACCCTGAGGCTAGGAGGTGGGCCAGCTAGCTCCTCAGGCCGAGAAATAGCGGGCCTTGCTGTGCATGGCCACCAGGGCCGTGGTGCTCTGCTCCGGGTCGAGCTGGTCGCTCTCATCCATGGAGAGGCCAATTCGCTGTGCCCCCAGCCATTCCAACTGCTGCCTTGAATCGGCCACGTTGGGACAGGCGGGGTAGCCAAAGGAGTAGCGGCTACCGCGATAGCGCTGGGCCAGGACGTCCCGGAGGGCAGCCGGTTCTTCGGCGGCAAACCCAAGTTCGCGCCGGATGCGCGCATGCACCCATTCCGCCAGGGCCTCGGCCATTTGGACGGCCAGGCCATGGAAGTACAGGTAGTCGGTGTACTTGTCTGCTTTGAACAGTTCCTGGGCGAACTGGCTTGCCTTCTCGCCCATGGTGACGGCTTGCATCGGCAGGACGTCGCTGGGGGAGAGGTCGCCCTGGGGGCCCTCGAGGCAATCGCGATAGAAATCGGCGATGCAGTAACGATTGCCAGCCCGTTGCCGGGGCAATTCAAACCGTCCCAGGATGGCCTTAGCTGGGTCAAAAACAACAGCCGTATTGCCACGGCGCCCGCAGGGGAAGTACCCATAGGCCACGCGGGGAGTGAGCAGGCCTTCGTCGATGCAGCGCTGTTTCCACTGCTGGAGCACGGGTTCAGCCTTCTCGATCAGGAGATCCTCGTACTCCTGGCGGCTTTGGCCTTGGGCCTTTCTGATTTGCCATTGTCCGGCAAAGAGGGCATTGCGATCGAGGAATGCGAACACCTCCTCCAGATCGATCTCGGCTTCGTGGAGCACCTGGCTGCCCCAAAAGGGAGGGACCAGGGCTGGCTCCTCCGCTACCGACTCCGAACGCTGGTCGCTGATTACAATTTGAACGACTGATCCTGCGGTATCTTGCGCGTTTTCTTGCGCGGATTCTGGGGCCTGGGAATCCTGCGCGGCCGGGGATGGAGGGCTGTCTTCAGAGGGTTCAGGTTTTAAGCCCAACCCTTCTGGGATGGCACCAAGGAATCCTTGGTTGTTATCCCATTCGCCGGCGCCCTTGGCCTCCATCAAGGCATCCATGAAGCGCAGATCCGCGAAGGCATCACGGCCATAGATCACCTGGCCTTGATAGGCCGAACGGCAATCCCCATGCACAAACCGTGGCGTCAGGGCCGCGCCGCCGAGGATGACCGGCACAGAGATTCCTGCGGTATTAAAAGCCTGAAGATTGTCCTTCATGAAAGCCGTTGACTTCACCAGTAAGCCACTCATAGCAATGCAATCGGCCTGATGCTTTTGTTGGGCTTCAATGATGGCATCACAGCTCTGTTTGATGCCGAGGTTGACCACCTCATAGCCATTGTTGGTGAGGATGATGTCCACCAAGTTCTTGCCAATGTCGTGGACATCACCCTTGACGGTGGCGATCAGGAACTTGCCTTTGCTGGAACTTTGGCCATCGATTTTCTCCAGGTGCGGTTCTAATTGGGCGACCGCCGCCTTCATGGTTTCTGCGCTCTGCAGCACAAAAGGGAGTTGCATTTGCCCCGAACCGAAAAGTTCGCCAACAACTTTCATGCCGTCAAGCAGGAAGGTGTTAATGATCTGGAGGGCCCCATAGCGCTCCAGCGCCTCATTCAGGGCCAATTCAAGGCCGATTCTCTCGCCATCGATAATGTGTTGCTTCAGCCGCTCTTCGACAGGTAAATCGGCCAGGGAGGGTCCAGAGGCCCTGGCCTCCTTGGCGCTGACACCTTCAAATAAGGTTGTGAGTTCTGTTAGGGGATCGTAGGTGCAAATAGCCCCTTCTTTGGCGGAACCATCGCCTTCAAATCGACGCCTGTCGTAGATCAGATCTCGACAGACCTGTTGATGCTCCTCACTGATCTTGGCCAAAGGCAGAATTTTGGCCGGGCTGACAATCGCCGCATCCATACCCGCTGTGCAGCAGTCGTGGAGAAAGACGGAATTCAGCACAATTCTGGCCGCCGCCGAAAGGCCAAAGCTCACATTGCTTACCCCTAGAACCACATGGACGCCGGGTAGGTCTTGGCGGATCCTGCGGATTGCTTCTACGGTTGCCGCCGCATTGAGGCGATCTTCCTCAATACCAGTGGAGATTGGTAGGGCGAGGGGGTCGTAGAAGATTTCGTGGGCTGGTATCCCAAATTCCAACGCATCCCGATAGGCCCTTTGGGCAATGGCGAATTTTCGCTGCGCGCTTCTTGCCATTCCCTCTTCGTCAATGGTTCCCACAACCACCCCGGCGCCGTAGGCCTTGGCCAGCTCCAGCACCTTGAAGAAGCGTTCATCACCATCTTCATAATTGGTGGAATTGAGGATGCATTTTCCGCCAGCCACCTTGAGGCCAGCCTCCATTTTTTGCCACTCGGTGGAGTCGAGCATGAGGGGCAAGTTCACATTGGTGACGAGCCTGCTCACCAGTGCCCGCATGTCGGCTTCGCCATCACGGCCGACGTAGTCGACGTTGACATCGAGGACGTGGGCATTTTCCTTGACCTGGCCCCTGGCTACGGCGACCAGACCATCCCAATCCTCATCATTGAGCAGCTCCCGTACTTTTTTAGAGCCACTGGCATTCAGCCGTTCCCCAATGATCAAAAAGGAGTTGTCCTGGTGATATGGGGTGGTGCCGTAGATCGAAGCCGCTGAGGGCTCCAGCTGCAACAAAGGTCTGGCCAGCTGCTCCTCTGGAGTGCGCACCTGGCGGATTGCGGGCTTCAGCTCTTTGGAAAGGGCGGAGAGGGCGCCAATGTGGGCGGGTGTCGTCCCGCAGCAGCCACCGATCACCTGTACCCCCAGGTCTTCGATGAAATGCATCAGCTGCATCTTCATCTCCGTGGGTGTCAGCCGGTAATGGGCAACACCGCCAATATTTTCGGGTAGGCCTGCATTGGGAATGCAGCTGATCACAAAAGGGCTGTGCTCACTCAGGTAGCGAACGTGCTCCTTCATTTGTTCGGGACCCGTGGCGCAGTTCAGCCCGAGCACATCAATGGGGAAGGGCTCGAGAATGGCCACCACAGCACCAATATCCGAGCCAACAAGCATGGTGCCGGTGGCTTCCATGGTCACGCTGACCATGAGCGGTCTGCGTTGGCCGGTCTTGCTGAAGGCAGCTTCGATTCCCTGTAGGGCCGCCTTGATTTGGAGGACGTCCTGGCAGGTTTCAACGATGAACAGATCGACATCGCCAGCGATCAGTCCCTCGGCCTGTTCGGCGAAGGAGGCCTTCATCACATCGAAATCGATGTGGCCCAGGGTGGGGAGCTTGGTGGTGGGGCCCATGGACCCCGCCACAAAGCGGGGTTTCTCAGCCGTGCTGAATTCCGCTGCGACCTCCCGCGCCAGTTCCGCAGCCCGCTTGTTGATCGCGAAGGCCTCGGTCTCCAGGTCGTATTCGGCCAGCACGATGGAGGCCGCCCCAAAGGTGTCGGTCTCGATCACATCGCAGCCTGCCTCTAGGAACTGACGGTGAACCGCCTGCACCGCATCCGGGCGGGTAAACACCAGGTTTTCATTGCAACCCTCCAGGGCCGCCCCGCCGAAGTCTTCGGCGCTGAGGTCCATCTCCTGGAGCGATGTTCCCGTCGCTCCGTCGAAAACCAGGATTGGTCGTTCGGGGCTGTGGAGACGCTCAAGAAAACCGGTGCGCGGCACGATTTCTGGCTTAGTCGACTTGGACATCACCATCAATTCTGAAGGCTTACACGGGTGACCCAGTGGTCATAGGCAGGATCCCGGCCCTCGGTGATTGCCGTCAGGCGCTCGCGGATCGCATCCATCACTGGTCGCTTGGTAGCTAAGTCGGTCGTTTCGATCCGTCGCACGGGGGTCACCTTCGCTGCTGTGCCACTGAGGAACACTTCATCGGCAATGAACAGCTCGGTTTTATCGACCGGGCGCTCCAGGGTTGGAATCCCCATGGCCTTGGCGAGTTCAAGAACGCTGGCGCGGGTGATGCCTTCGAGGATGTCCTGATCGACCCCTGGCGTGATCAACACACCATCGCGAACCATAAAAAGATTCATGCCGCTGGCTTCACTAACTTTGCCTCGGCTATTGAGGAGTAGGGCTTCGTCGAAGCCACTTTTCACCGCTTCTGTTTTGGCCAGGGAACTGGTGATGTAGGCGCCACTGATTTTGCCCCGTAAGGGTAAGGAACGGTCCTCTTGGCGGCACCAGGAACTAATCCGGCAGCTCACTCCCTCCGGTGAGAGGTAATCCCCGAGTTCGAGGCCATAGATCAGGAAGTCGGTCTCGATGTTGTGAAGCCTGGGCGCAATCCCGAGATCACTGGTATATACAAAGGGCCGCAGGTAGACCGGACAATTAGGTTTGTTTGCCCTAAGGAAGGTGGTGATCGCATTGAGAATGGTCTCCTCGCTCAACTCTGTGAGTAGGAGTTTGGCGCTCTGACTGAGGCGGCGGGCGTGGCGATCAGCCCGAAACAACAGGATTTCCTGCGGATCTGCGGGATTGGGCAAGGCCCTCATGCCACCAAAGGCGCCAGTGCCGTAGTGGAGGGCATGGGTGGCTACCGAGAGGGTGGCTTCAGCAAAGGGCACACACTTGCCACCAAACCAGGCATAGGGAAGGAATTGGTGCATGGTGGCGTTTCCGATGCCCCGATCTTCTCACTGCAGCAAGCAGGATGGGGTGATGCATCGATTGGCCGCAGTTCCAGGGACATCAGGTGACGCCAAGGGGGGGGCGTACGTGGAGCAGCCTGCTGCCCCCGTTTTGCTGCTCAGCAGTGCTGACACCGATCTAGTTGCGATCGATCGGTTGTTGGACTCCCATCCAGGGCTCCTAGGCCCGTCCCTGCGGGGTCTGAATTTGGCGGCCTTGGGCACCCCTGCGGTGATTGACCACTACATCGCCACCACGGTGGCTTCAGCGCGCTTGGTGGTGGTCCGTTTGCTCGGCGGCCGGGGCCACTGGAGCTATGGGCTCGAGCAACTGCAGCATTGGGTCTCTGGGGATCCAGGACGCCATCTGTTGGTGCTTGCCGGTACGGCCAGTGAGGACCTCGCCCTCGCCGAACTCGGCACCTTGCCTGTTCCCCTCACCTTGGCGCTGGCGGAGTGCTTCAGGCAAGGCGGGCCCGACAACCTGGCTCGCGCCTTGGGCTGCATTCGAGTCCTGCTGGAGGGGGAAACCCCTGAGCCGCCTGGGGTGATCCCCTTGGGGGATCCCCTGCCCCACGACTGGCGGGACGAGGGCGGTCCGCGGGTCGGGGTGATCGCCTATCGGGCCCTGCTCCAGGCCGGTGACACCGACTTGATGGAAGCCATCCTCGCGGCCCTTCGCGATCGCGGCCTTTGCCCCAGGGCCCTTTGGGTCAGTGGGCTCCGCGACCAGGCCGTGCAACAGGGGGTTGCCGATCTGCTCGAGCGTGAGAGCGCCCAGGCCGTGCTGTGCACCACCTCCTTTGCTTCTGTTCAATTTGAAGAAGCTGGTTTAGGAGCTCCCCTTTGGGACCAACTGGACGTGCCCGTGTTCCAGTTGCTCTGCAGCAGCCAGCCCCGGGAGAAATGGCGCTCCAGCAGCATCGGATTGGGTCCGACGGACCTGGGCCTGCAGGTGGCCCTGCCCGAACTCGATGGTCGGATAACGACCCGGATCGGTGCTTTCAAAGAAACCCGCTTGTCCAGTGATCGTCTGGCATCGGCCCTGGCCCGCTATGAACCGGATGTTGAGCGGATTGGCTGGGTGTGCCAGCTTGTGGCCCACTGGATTGACCTGCGCCAAACTCCTGCTCAGGAGCGGAGGGTGGCCCTGGTGTTGGCCAATTACCCCACCCGCAACAGCCGATTGGCCAATGGGGTAGGCCTCGATACCCCAGCCTCTACGGCCCTAATGCTGGGCTGGATGCAGGCAGCGGGCTACGGCCTTGGGTCAGGGCCCTTGCCGCTCGATGGTGACGCCCTGATCGGGGCCCTCATGGCTGGCCTGACCAACGATTCAGAAAGCGGCCACCACCCCCCCCTCGACCACCTGGCCCTGGCCACCTACCTGGATTGGTACGCCAGCTTGCCGATCGAAGGTCGCGAAGCCCTGGAAAGGGTTTGGGGTGAGCCCAGCGCTGATAGCGGTTTGGTGGCCATGGCTAACGGTTGCCCCGGGTTCCCGATCCGGGGGTTGGGTTTTGGCCATGTCACGGTCTTGATCCAACCGGAGCGAGGCTACGACAGGGACCCCACTCTCAGCTATCACAGCCCCGACCTGCCGCCCACCCACGCGTATCTGGCCCAATACCTGTGGTTGCGCCAACAATTTGGGGCCCAGGTGGTGGTGCATGTGGGCAAGCACGGCAACCTCGAATGGCTGCCAGGTAAGGCCCTTGGCCTCTCGAGCTACTGCTTTCCCGAATGGGCCCTTGGCCCCCTGCCCCACCTTTATCCGTTCATCGTTAACGATCCCGGCGAGGGCTCCCAGGCCAAACGGCGGGCCCAGGCCGTAATCATCGACCACCTCACTCCTCCCTTGGGTCGCGCTGGGCTCCACGGCGATCTCCAGCAGCTCGAGGTCCTGCTTGATGAGTATTGGGAGGCCAGCCAATTCGGCAGTGAACGGGCCCTGCCCCTCAGGCTGGAACTGGAGAGCAAACTCAGCACCCTCCACCTACCGGACCTGGAGGGCACCAGCCTGGATCAGCGCCTGGATGCCGCCGATGGTTACCTCTGCGAACTCAAGGAAGCCCAAATACGGCTTGGTCTCCACACCTTTGGCACCCTACCTGAAGCAGCAAAGGCTTCTGAGTTGCTGCTTTGCCTGGCGAGGGCGCCCCAAGCCGGATTGCCAGGGATCACCCAAGCCTTGGCCCAGGCCTTGGATTTGGAGTTTGACCCCTGGTGTGATCCCGAAGATCTCGAACTGTCCAGCGCCGATTGCCAGGCGTTGGGCAGGCGATTTGGCAAGGCGGCTCTCCGCTACGTGGGAGACGGGGTGGCCTTGATCGAAGGGCTGGCGCTTGAGCTTTGCTCTGGGGTTCTCGCCAACCCGGAAACGGCCCAGCTCCTGCTCCAACCCCTTGGCAGTGCGCCGACAACCCCTGCTTTAGCGGCGGTGCTTGTGCACTTGCAAACCAACCTGGTGCCCAGGTTTTTGGCCTGCGGCACCGCGGAGCGGGAAGCTTTTCTGGCGGGTCTCAATGGCCAACGTCTTGCTGCTGGACCCTCCGGTGCCCCCACCAGGGGCCGTCCGGATTTATTGCCCACGGGCCGCAATTTCTACAGCGTGGATCTGCGGGGATTACCCACCGAAGCGGCCTGGGATCTCGGCCGGCGCAGCGCTGAGCTCCTGCTGGAGAGCCACCTACAGCAGGAGGGTGAACACCTGCAAACCCTGGCCCTCTCGGTGTGGGGCACAGCCACCATGCGCAATGGCGGAGAGGACATCGCCCAGGCCCTGGCCCTGTTGGGGATTCGTCCCGTTTGGGATGGGCCCACCCGTCGCATGGTGGACCTGGAGGTGATCCCGCTGAGCCTGCTCGGTCGGCCCCGGGTGGATGTGACCCTACGGATCTCTGGATTATTTCGGGATGCCTTCCCCCAACTGGTGGGTTGGATG
>Ga0208864_1000645_pt1 | contig 11451 bp, 8 predicted proteins | sample CryBogmetaGMA05M_FD_184542 | JGI IMG/M metagenome (GOLD analysis project Ga0208864, IMG submission 184542) | Freshwater microbial communities from Crystal Bog, Wisconsin, USA - MA0.5M (SPAdes) | ecosystem: Environmental > Aquatic > Freshwater > Lake | place: Crystal Bog, Wisconsin, USA...
CTCCGGCGCGAGCGTGACGGCGGCCCCAGCGAGCGGCCGGCCGTCGAGCGTCACGCGATACTTGAGCGGCACGACCATGCCGGCCGCGGCCTTGTACACGGCGAACCGGGCGGCCATTTCGGCCTGCGTGAGCGTGCCGTCGCCGTCGGCGTCGATGCGGCCGGCCGCTGCCGCGAGCCCGGGGCAGGCCTCGAGTTCGGCGGCCCCGATACCGCCGCTGCCGTCGGCATCGCAGGCGGAGATCGCGGCGGCCGCCGCGGCGGCGGGATCGAACGGACGGGCTTCGATCGCGGGGCCGCGTCGGCAGCCGGGGCTCACGATGGCGGCGACGAACGCCGCGGCGGCGGCTCCCAGCACAACAACGCGTCCGGCGTGCACCTGACCATCCTCCACAAAACTTCGATGCTACCACCGCCCTGCAGAGCCCTCCAACATCGGGTTGGCCGGCCGCGGACCAACAGGCTCTTCATCCGTGGATAAACATCCGGAGGACTTTTTCCACGGGCTGTCGGCGGGGCGGATCAACGGCTTCCGCCAGAGGGCGGGCCGCCGGACGGCCCGCGCGGCGGATAACGGGATCGTCAGGGGGCGGGGGCGAGCGCGGCCAGGATGTGGGCGACCAGGTCGGCCGGATACCGCTCGGCTTTCTGTCGATTCCCCGCCCCGTCGGCGGCGTCGCCGTCGGCCTTGGCACGCAGCCGCTCGAGCGCCGGCAGGAGCGGCGCGGCCTCGCGGCCGATCCGGTCGATGACATTGAGCGCCTGCAGTCTCGGCCAGACGGCATCCGCCTCGATCACGTCGCCGAGCGCCGGGAGCGCCGGCCCGGGCCGCCCGGCGGCGACGAGCGCCTCGGCGGCGACCACGCGCACCGCCGGTGAGTCGTCGGCGAGCCGGCGCTCGAGCGCCGCGAGGGCCTTGGCATCGAAGGCCGGGGGTGCGCCTGCGGGCGCTCCGCCGGCCGGGGCGATCGGCGTGGCGGCCGTGCCGGTCGGCGCGCCGGCATGGCCGCGGGCGAGGATCGTACAGCCCTGCGCGGCCCACCAGCGGATCGGTTCGCAGGGTTCGTCGAGGAGCGCGACGAACCGGGGCAGGTTCGCCGCGTCGCCGGCCGATGCGAGCACGGCCAGCTCGACGACCCGCCGCACGGGAAAGCCGTCGCCGGCCCGTGACTCGGCGTAGCCCTCGAGCGGCGAGCCTTCCGGCAGAAATCCGTTGTCGACGAGCTCCACCGCCCGGTCGACGAGGGTTTCACGCAGCCGCTCGAGCTCCGCACGCCGCGCGGGGTCGGCCGCGAGGTTGACGACGTTGTCGGGATCGGCGTCGAGGTCGTAGAGCTCCTCGGGCGGCTTCGGGCCGAAGGACCGCGCCGCGGCGGGCGTGAGCCGCCCTTCGCCGGCGAGCCGGGCCCACGACTGGTAGCCGCGGCCGCGGAACATGTAGGCCAGCGGCTGCACCGCCGGCAGATCGGGGCGGAAGTTGCGGATGTAGAGCCAGCGCCGGTCCATCACCGACCGCATCATGTCGTAGCGCTCGTCCATCCGGTCGCGGGTGCAGTAGACGTGCTGGCGGGCGGCGTGGCCGGGACCCGCGAACGGCCGTCCCTGCATGGCGTCGGGCCGCGGCACGCCCGCGATCGCGAGCACCGTCGCGGCGAAATCGGCGAAGCCGACCGGGTTGGCGAGCCGCGCGCCGGGGTCGGCCGGCGCGAGGTGCTTCCAGCGCGGGGGCACGTGCACGAGGAGCGGCACCCGCGTGCCGCTGGCGTGGAGAAACCGCTTGCTCCGCGGCGTGACGCCGCCGTTGTCGCCGTAGAAAAACACGATCGTGTCGTCGGCGAGCCCGTCCTCCGCGAGCTCCGCGAGCCGCGCGGCGATCTGCCGGTCGAGGAGGCCGAGATGATCGGCGTGGCGGGCCCAGTCGGCGCGGATCTCCGGCGTGTCGGGCTGGTAGGCCGGCACGCGGACCGCCGCGGGGTCGGTGGGCGGAAAGGGGAGCGGCTCGTCCTCGCGTGGGAAGAGGCAGCTCTCGTGGGAGACCTCGTGGTTGAAGACGGCGAAGAAGGGCTGCGCCGGATCGGGCCGGCCGCGCCAGTGGGCCTTCCGTCCCGCGGCGTCCCACGTGGCCTGCATGTCGATCGGGGCGTTGTAGTCGGTCTTGGCGTTGTTCGAAGTGAAGTAGCCGGCCGATCGCAGGAGCGCCGGGAAGCCGACGACGTCGGCCGTGATCCGCCCCTGCGCCCGCATGTGGTGGGCCGGCCCGCAGGAGGCCGCGTGGATGCCGGTGATCAGCGTGAACCGCGACGGCGCGCAGACCGGCTCGCCGAAGCAGCGGTCGAAGATCACGCTCCGCGCGGCCAGCGCGTCGAGCGCGGGCGTCCGCGCCAGCGACGGCCCGTAGATGCCCAGGCTCGTGGCCGACGTGTCCTCGGCGACGAGCCAGAGGACGTTGGGCCGTTCGGGGGCCGCCGCCGCGGGGGTGGCGATCGCGACGCTGAAAGCGGCCAGCACGGCCGTCGCGAGGAGGTGGCGGCGCGACGGCGGGCGGGCGGCGCTCACGTGACCGTCGGCCTCCAGCCGGTGCGGTACTCGCGGGTCCAGAGGGCCTCCGCCCCGGCGTCGCCGACGATCCGGCCGTCGGCCGGCCGCGTGACGAGCGACCGGCCGGTGCGGTAGGCGATGTTGCCGAGGTGGCACAGGAGCGTGCTCCGGTGGGCCTCCTCGATGTCGGCGTGCGGCCGCCGGCCCGAGGCGACGCAATCGAGGAAGTCGGCGATGTGCGTCGCCTCTCCCGCCGGCCCTTGCTTCGTCTCCACGACCACGTTGGCGGGATCGAGGATCGAATAGCCGCCGTCCTTGCCGACGAGCATCGAGCCCTTTTCCCCGACGAACCAGATGCCGAAGTCGGAGGCGTCCATCGACGAGGGGGTGCAGCTGAGGCCCTCCCAGGTGATCAGCCGCCGCTCCGGAAACTCGAACGTGGTCATCATCGTGTCGGGCGTCTCCTGGTCGTCCTCGAAGTGGTAGCGGCCGCCCCCCGCCGTGATCCGCGTGGGGTGGGTCACGCCCAGCCCCCAGCGGGCCACGTCGATCGCGTGCACGCCGTTGTTGCCCAGTTCGCCGTTGCCCCAGTGCCAGCGCCAGTGCCAGTTGTAGTGGACGAAGTTCTCCTGGAAGGGCCGCTCCGGCGCCGGCCCCTGCCACAGCTCCCAGTCGAGCCAGGCCGGCGGCTGGCCCGGCTGCTTGCGGCCGATCGTGCCACGGTGGGCCGCGTAGAACGTCCGCGCGTAACGCACCTCCCCGAGGTCGCCGGCCCGCAGCCGCTCGATCCCCTCGCGGACCGCCGGCCAGCTGCGGCGCTGCGAGCCCATCGTCACCACGCGGCCGTGCCGGCGGGCCGCGGCGATCGCCAGCTCCCCCTCCTCCGGCGTGTGGCTGCAGGGCTTTTCGACGTAGACGTGCTTGCCGGCAGCCGCGGCCATGATCGTCGCCGGGGCGTGCCAGTGGTTCGGGGCGGCGATCACGAGCACGTCGACCAGCTTGTCGTCGAGCACCCGGCGGATGTCCCGCTCGATGGCCGGACGGCGGCGGCCGTCCTTCTCGAGCGACTCCGCCAGCGCGCCGCCGATCCGCTCGTCGACGTCGCAGAGCTTCACCACCTCCGCCCGCGGGTTGGCGTTGAACGCCTTCGCCAGCGCAGCGCCGCGGCCGTTGACCCCCATCACGGCCACGTGGATCCGATCGACCGGCGTCGCGGCGGCCGCGGCCGCCTCCGGCTCGGCCCCGCGGGAGCGCGGCCCCGTGGCCGCCGCGATCGCGCCGGCCGTCGCCGTGGCCAGCCAGGCGCGGCGGGTGATCGCGTCGCCGGTCGGCGGCGCCCCTGCGGTCGCGTCGTGGCCGCTGACCGGCGGCGGCGCGTCCGCGATGCCCGTGATCACCCGCCCGAGCGCGGGCATGCCGGATGGAGACATGCCGGATGGAGACATGCCGGATGGAGACATGCCGGATGGAGACATGCCGGATGGAGACGTGCCGGATGGAGACATAGTGGACCCGCCTGATGGAGGTGGGGTAAGGTGTGGCGCACGATCGGCCGGGCCGTCCGACTCCGGGCGGCCCCGTCGACGACTCCGCGGGGCGATCCTCCGATGCACGAGCAGCACAGGCCCGCCGCCCCGTCGTCGGTGGCAACGCCGTCGGAAAGAAGCGGGTCCCCCCGGGCCGACGATTCCGGCCTGAACGCGGCCGCAGTATACCGCCATCCACGGCGGCGCTGGCTGACGGCCGTCGGGGCCGCCGCCGTCGCCGGCCTCCACGCCCGAGGCCGCGTCGCCACCGCCATCGAGCCCGTGCCGCGGCGCGGGCCGGCGCGGCTGCGTCTGGGGCTCGCGGCCTACGGATTCCGGCAGTTCTTCCGCTGGAGCCGTGGCAAGGAGCAGGCTCCTGCCGACCCGGCGCGTGAGCTCTCCCCCGCCGCCTTCGTCGATCTCGCCGCCGATCTCGGCTGCGACGGCGCCGAGCTGACGAGCTACTACTTTCCCCCCGACACCACCGCCGCCGACCTCCTCGACCTGCGACGGCGGGCGTTTCTCCGCGGCGTCGCCATCAGCGGCAGCGCGGTGGGCAACAACTTCGCCCGGCCCCGCGGTCCGGACCTCGACCGCGAGATCGCCGACGTGAAGCGGTGGATCGACCACGCGGCCGCGCTCGCCGCGCCCCACCTCCGCGTCTTCGCCGGCCCGGTGCCGCCGGGCCTGACCGAGGAGGAGGCGCGGAGGAACTGCATCGCCGCGCTCGAGGAGTGCTGCGACCACGCCGGCTCGCGGGGCGTGGTGCTCGGCCTCGAAAACCACGGCGGCCTCGTGGCCACCGCCGAAGGGCTGCTCGAGATCGTGCGCGGGGTGCGGAGCCCGTGGTTCGGAGTGAACCTCGACACGGGCAACTTCCACTCGGCCGACCCCTACGCCGATCTCGCGCGGTGCGTGCCCTACGCCGTCAACGTGCAGTACAAGGTGGAGATCCGCCGCGGGGAGAAGGCGCCGCCCGAGCCGGCCGACGCGGCCCGCGTGGTGACGCTCCTGCGGGACGGCGGCTACCAGGGCTTTCTCACGCTCGAGTACGAGGCGGCGGAGGATCCCTACGCCGCCGTGCCGCGGCACCTCGCCGACCTGCGGCGGCTGATCGCCTGACGGGCCGGTCGGCCCACGCCCGCCACATGCGACGAGCGTCCATCATGTCCGTGTCCATCACGTCCATCGAGTCCATCATGCCTTTCTCAGCCACCCACGGGAGCACCACCATGCCGCGGACACCCGCCCGGGCGATGTCGGCCACGATCCTTCTCGCGGCCATGCTGGCGGCGAGTGTCGGCGGCCGGCCGCCGCGGGCGGTGGCGCAGGACGCGGCCCCGGAGCTCGCCGCCGTGACGAGGGCCGACGACGAACGGGTGGCGGCGTTCAGGGCCCCGACGGCCGAGCGGCTTGCGGCGGTCTTCTCCGACGACCTGCACTACGCCCACTCCACCGGCGTCGTCGACACGAAGGCGTCGTTCATCGACGTGCTCACGAGCGGCCGGACGAAATACCTCGGCATCGACTACACGAAGCGGGAGTTCACGTTTCCCGCGCCCGGCATCGCGCTGATGACCGGCCGGGCCCGCATCCAGGCGCAGTCGGCCACTGGAACCATGGACAACGCGCTCTCGTTCCTGGCCGTCTGGCGGCTGGAGAACGGCCGCTGGCGGTTCCTCGCCTGGCAGTCGTGCCGGCTGCCCGCCACCGCCCCCTGACGGCACCGCCCCCTGACGGCGCCGCCGCCTTCGCCGCCTGTCCCGTCCGGCCCCCGAGGAACCGTCGCATGCAGCTCGGATTCGTCACCGCCATCCTGCCGGAGCTGTCGCTCGGCGAGGTGCTCGCGTTCGCCCGTGACACGGGCTACGAGTGCGTCGAGGTGATGTGCTGGCCGCCCGGCCGGGCGGAACGCCGCTACGCCGGCGTGACGCACGTCGACGTCACGAGCCTGTCCGCGGCGGCGGCCGACGACATCCGCGGCCTCTGCGACCGCCACGGCGTGGCGATCAGCGGCCTCGGCTACTACCCCAACGTCCTCTCCCCTGACGCCGACGAGGCCGAGCTTTCCACGCGGCACCTCGAGGCGGTGATCCGGGCCGCGCCGCGGCTGGGGCTCTCCACCGTCAACACGTTCGTCGGCCGCGACTGGCGGCTCTCGGTGGACGACAACTGGCCGCGGTTCCTCGCCACGTGGCGGCCCCTCGTGGCGCTGGCGGAGGAGTGCGGCGTGCGGATCGGCATCGAGAACTGCCCGATGCTCTTCACGGCCGACGAATGGCCCGGCGGCAAGAATCTCGCCTCCGCGCCGGCGATCTGGCGGCGGATGTTCGCCGACATCCCGAGCCCCTGCTTCGGCCTCAACTACGACCCCTCGCACATGATCTGGCAGCAGATGGACGAGGCGGCGCCGCTGCGGGAGTTTGCCGCGCGGCTCTTCCACGTGCACGCCAAGGACGTGCGGGTCGACCGGCACCTGCTCGATGATGTCGGCATCCTCGCCCACCCCAACCGCTGGCACCATCCGGTGCTGCCGGGCCTCGGTGACGTCGACTGGGGTCGGTTCTTCGCGGTCCTCGGCGAGCTGCGGTACCGCGGGCCGGTCTGCGTGGAGGTGGAAGACCGCGCCTACGAGCATTCGCTCGCGTCGCGCCAGGCCGCGCTCGCCCAGTCGCTCCGCTTCCTGCGAAACTACGTGCCCGTCGGCGGCCTCGCCTGATCCCGTCCTCCCGGAGCCTTGCCGTGTCTTATCTCGCCGCCCCCGCCCGCTACGAGACGATGCCCTACCGCCGCTGCGGCAGGAGCGGCCTCGTGCTCCCGTCGATTACGCTCGGCCTCTGGCACAACTTCGGCGACGCCACGCCGCTCGACACGCAGCGGGACATGCTCCGCACCGCCTTCGACCTGGGCATCACCCACTTCGACCTCGCCAACAACTACGGCCCCCCCTACGGCAGCGCCGAGACGAACTTCGGCACCCACCTGCGGCGCGACTTCCACCCGTATCGCGACGAGCTCGTCATCTCCACGAAGGCGGGCTGGGACATGTGGCCCGGGCCCTACGGCCAGGGGGGCGGCGCGCGGAAGTACGTGCTCGCGAGCCTCGACCAGAGCCTCCGCCGCATGGGGCTCGACTACGTCGACATCTTCTATTCCCACCGCTTCGACCCCGACACGCCGCTCGAGGAGACGATGGGAGCGCTGGCCACGGCCGTGCGGCAGGGGAAGGCGCTCTACGTGGGCCTCTCGAGCTACTCGCCCGGGAAGACCCGCGAGGCGGCGGCACTCCTGCGCGAGATGGGCACGCCCTGCCTGATCCACCAGCCGGCCTACAACATGCTCAACCGCTGGATCGAGCCGGAGCTGCTCGGCACGCTCGCCGCCGAAGGGATCGGCTGCATCGCCTTCGGCCCGCTCGCGCAGGGGCTGCTCACCGACAAGTATCTCGGCGGCGTGCCGGCCGACGCCCGGATCAACCGTCCCGGCGGCCAGTCGCTCGCGCGGGAGCACCTCTCGCCGGAGAACCTCGCCCGCGTGCGGGCGCTCGGCGAGCTGGCCCGGGCCCGCGGGCAGTCGCTGGCGCAGCTGGCGGTGGCGTGGGTGCTGCGGCATCCGCAGATGACATCGGCGCTCGTGGGCGCGAGCCGCCCGGAGCAGGTCCGCGAGCTTGTCGGTGCGCTCGACAACCTCGCCTTCACCGCCGACGAGCTGGCCGCGATCGATCGTCACGCGGTGGAGGGCGGCATCAACCTCTGGGAGAAGCCCTCCACCGACCGGCGGCCGTGATCGGCCGGCGCGCTGGGCCGGCACCGTCGCGGCGTCCGTGATGATATGTGATGGTCCGTGATGGTCCGTGGATTGACGGTGCCGAGCGGGCCTCGTAGCCTCCTTTCCAGAGTCGTCGTCCGGGGCTGTGGTGGTCGATCCGAGGGCCGCGAGCATCGTCATGCCGTTTCGCGCACGCCATCCTCTGCGACCGGGGCCCGCCGGGCTCGACCGGCGGGCGGCGGTGCAGGCCGGTTCGATCGGCCTCATGAGCCTCGCGGGCCTCGCGCGGCTGCACGCTGACGAGCCCGCCGCCGCGTCCGCCGCGCAGCCCCGGCCGCGCCGGGCGGTGATCTTCATCTTCCTCTCGGGGGGTCTCGCGCAGCACGAGAGCTTCGACCCCAAGCCCGACGGGCCGGTCGACATCCGCGGCGAGTTCCGGGCGATCGCCACGCGCACGCCCGGCCTGCAGGTGGCCGAACATCTGCCGCTCCTCGCCGAGCGGAGCGAGCGCTGGGCGGTGTGTCGCTCCCTCACGCACCGCTCCAACGAGCACTCCGCCGGCCACCACATCATGCTCACCGGCCGTTCCGAACTGCCCGCCGGCTTCGATCCGGGCAAGCCAAAGCGGACCGACTGGCCCTCGATCCCCGCGCTCGTCACGGCGGCGACGCCCCCCGCCGGCCGGCTGCCGCCGGCGCTCGTGCTTCCCGAGCGGCTCGTCCACCGCGAGGGCCGCACGATTCCCGGACAGGCCGCCGGCATGCTCGGGCCGGTCGGCGAGCCCTGGTTCCTCGAGTGCTCCCCCTACAACCCCGCCAGCTACGGCGCGTATCCCGAGTATCTCTTCCACCATGCCAAGGGCGCCGTCGAGGGCCCGGCACCGCTCTTCCGGCCGATCGACCTGCGGATCCCGCAGTCGCTGATGAACGGCCGGCTGCTCGACCGGATCACGCTGCGGGACCGGCTCGACCGGCAGCGGGCCTGGCTCGACCGCTCCGCCGAGGCCGGCTCCCTCGACCGCTATCGCGGCATGGCAACGTCGCTCCTGCTCGATCCGTCGGTGTCGGATGCGTTCGACATCTCGCGGGCCGATCCGGCGGTGCGCGAACGATACGGCGAGAACGCGTTCGGCTGGTCGCTGCTCCTCGCGGCCCGGCTCGTGGAGGCGGGCGTGTCGCTCGTGCAGGTGAACCTCGGCAACAACGAGGCCTGGGACACGCACCAGTCGGCCTGGACGAACCTGCGCCGCTTCCTGCTGCCGCCGACGGACCGGGCCGTCGCCGCCCTGCTCGACGACCTCGAAAGCCGCGGCCTCCTCGAGAACACGCTCGTGGTGATGGCCGGCGAGTTCGGCAGGACGCCGAAGATCAGCACGCTGCCGGGCGCGGCGGAGGCCGGCCGCGACCACTGGGGCCGCGTGCAGAGCGTGTTCTTCGCCGGCGGCGGCGTGCGCGGCGGCACCGTGATCGGCGGCACCGACCGCTTCGGCGGCGAGCCCGCCAGCGACCCGCAGCGGCCGGAGGATCTGGCGGCGACGATCTTCCACGCGCTGGGCCTCCCCCCCGCGACGACGTGGCACGACGATCTCGGCCGGCCCTTTCCCCTCGCCGACGGGCGGCCGATCCCGGGGCTCGTCGCGGGGGGCTGATGCCTGCCCGAGAAGCGGCGGCGGAGAGAAAGTGAGACCGCATGCCTCCGGCCGGCCGCGATCCCCGCCGCCACGATCTCGACGCCCTCCGCGGCGCGGCGATGCTCCTCGGGATCGTGCTCCACGCGGCCCTCGCCTACGTGCCGGGAATCCCCTGGCCCGTGCACGACGCGCGGCGGGCCCCGTGGCTCGGGCTCGTGGTGGTCGCGATCCACGGCTTCCGCATGCCGCTCTTCTTCCTCCTGAGCGGCTTCTTCACCGCGCTGCTCTGGAGGCGCCGCGGTGCGGCGGGAATGCTCATGCAGCGGTTCACGCGGGTGTTCGTGCCGCTCGTCCTCGCGTGGTTCACGCTTCTGCCCGCCGTCGGCTGGATGGCGCCGCGCGGCGTGGGGCGGGCCACCGCCGGCAAGGCGGTGGTGCCGGAGGTCTCGGCGCCGTCGCCCTTGGTGACGGCGATCCGGGGCCGGGATGCCGCGGGCGTGGCGGCGGCGCTCGCGGCCGGCGCCGATCCGGATGCTCCCGATCCCGACTACCGCATGCCGCCGATCACGCTGGCCGCGCTCGTCGGCGACGCCGAGGTGGCCGGCCTCCTCCTCGATGCCGGCGCGAATCCCGGCGCCGTCGGTGGCGACGGCCGCACGCCGCTCCACGCCGCCGCCTTCGCCGGCCGGCTGTCGCTCGTGGAACTGCTCCTCGACCGGGGTGCCGACCCCGCTGCCCGCGGCCGCGAGGGCGACACCGTGCTCGATGCAACGCTGGCCGGCGCCGGGGCCACGGCATTCATCGCCAGCCTCCTCCGCATCGACCTCGGCCAGCCCGCCACGCTCAGCGCCGGCCGGGCGGCGGTCCGCGCACGGCTCGCGGCCGGCCGTGGCGATTCCCGGGGGGCCGACGCGGCCGCCGTTCCCCCGCGGCCCGGTCCTCCGCCCCCCGGCCTCCTCACCCGCGCCCGGTCCGCGTACCGCGAGTGGCTTCTCTCACCCCGCTTCGTCGTGTCGCTCGCGCCGAATGGCGAGCCGCGATCGCTGTTCGTCGGCAGCACGGTCGGCTACCTCTGGTTTCTCTGGTTCCTGTGCTGGTATGCGGCGGGCTTTGGATTGCTGGCGGCGGGCTGCCAGTTGCCGGGCTGCACTGGCGTGGCCCGGATGCTCCACGTGCCGTCCGTGCCGCGGCGGCTGGTCACCTTCCCCGCGGCGCTCCTCTGGGTCGTGCCGCTGTCGCTCGTTCCCCAGCTCTTCATGGGCATCTTCACGCCGCTCTTCGGCCCCGACACGTCGCTCGGGCTCCTGCCCCAGCCCCACGTGCTCGCGTCCTACGCCGTCTTCTTCGGCTACGGGGCGGCGCTCCATCTCGCGGACGATGACGCCGGCGCAGTGGGCCGGCGCTGGCCGTTCCTCCTCGCGATCGCCCTGCTCGTCTGCCTGCCGGCCGGGCTCGTGACGATGTCGCGACCGGAGATCACGGCGCTGCCGCAGGTGCTCTACGCGTGGCTGATGTGCTTCGGCTGCATCGGCCTCTTCCGCCGGCTCGTGCCGCGGGAGAGCCGGGGGTGGCGCTACCTCTCCGACTCGTCCTACTGGCTCTACCTCGCGCACCTGCCGCTCGTGATCCTCATCCAGCAGCATTCGCGCGACTGGCCCTGGCCCGCGCCGCTCAAGTTCGTGGTCGTCTGCGCGGCGTCCACGGCCGTGCTGCTCGCCAGCTACCAGCTGTTCGTGCGGCACACGCCGCTCGGCGTGCTCTTGAACGGGCCGCGGCGGCGCGAGCCCGGCACCGGGGCGGGCTGACCGGCCGGCGGCCTGTGGGGCGTGCGGGGCCGCCCGGTTCGCGGCGGCGGCGCAGGTGTTACGCTCTGGCGGGGGCGTTCCGCCGTCGCCGCGGATCCACCCACCGTCTCGTTCCCCGGGGAGTCCCGCCATGCCACGTTGCGTCGTCGTCGTTCTCGCGGTCCTGATCCCGCTCGTGTGCGTCC
>Ga0208864_1000651_pt1 | contig 11412 bp, 13 predicted proteins | sample CryBogmetaGMA05M_FD_184542 | JGI IMG/M metagenome (GOLD analysis project Ga0208864, IMG submission 184542) | Freshwater microbial communities from Crystal Bog, Wisconsin, USA - MA0.5M (SPAdes) | ecosystem: Environmental > Aquatic > Freshwater > Lake | place: Crystal Bog, Wisconsin, USA...
ATCCCCAGCCCACGGGGGCGGCGGTGGGGGCCTTTCTCAACAGCCGGCCGGGGTGATCCAGGCCGTGCGTCCCGCCTCGGGATTGGCTGAATCGCTCAATTCCAGCCGCACCTGCCAGGCCTCTGGCGGCATCGTGCTTAAGCGCTCGGGCCATTCCACCGCCAGCACGGCTCCCAGGGCTAGGGCCTCCTCCTCTTCCTGGGCCAGCAGTTCATCGGCCGCGGCGGCCAGCTCGAGCCGGTAGAGATCGAGGTGCACCAGGGCCCTGCCCCCCTGGCCTTGGTAGTGCTGGGCCAGAGCAAAGGTGGGGCTGGTGATCGGCTCGTCGATGCCGAGGCCCTGGGCCAGCCCTTGCACCAGGCAGGTTTTGCCCGCACCGAGATCACCGAGCAGCAGCAGCATGCTGCCTGGGGGCAGCTGCCCAGCCAATTCCTTCCCCAGGGCCTGGGTGGCGGCCGCATCCCTGAGTTGGCGTTGCTGCTGGATCACGGTGGGCGCAGGCGTCCAAGAGCTTCTTGTAGATTGCATTCAAGCGAGCCCGAAGCCTCGGCGACTCCGCAGCTTTTTCCAACCCCTCCTCCCAGCCGGGAGCGAGTTGACCCCCCAGAACGAACCGGAGACAACCCATGGTGGCTACCCCCACGGCGCCTGCGCTGCAGAGCACCTCGACGTATGTGATTGCTGACCTCGGCTTGGCTGAGTTCGGTCGCAAGGAAATGGCGATTGCCGAAACCGAGATGCCTGGCCTGATGGCCCTGCGCACCAAGTTCGGCGCCGAGCAGCCCCTTAAGGGCGCCCGCATTGCCGGCTCGCTGCACATGACGATCCAGACCGCGGTCTTGATCGAAACCCTGACGGCTCTTGGCGCTGACGTGCGCTGGGCCTCCTGCAACATCTTCTCCACCCAGGACCACGCCGCGGCTGCCATTGCGGCAGCGGACGTTCCGGTGTTCGCGTACAAGGGCGAAACCTTGGATGAGTACTGGGCCTTCACCCACCGCATCCTCGAGTGGGGCGATGGCGGCACGCCCAACATGATCCTCGACGACGGTGGCGATGCCACCGGTCTGGTGGTGCTGGGCACCAAGGCTGAGAAGGATCCCTCCGTTCTTGATCACCCCTCCAACGAAGAGGAGACCGCCCTCTTCAATTCCATCCGCCAAAAGCTGGCGGCCCAGCCCGGCTTCTATTCCCGCATTTACGCCGCCATCCAGGGCGTCACCGAGGAAACCACCACCGGTGTGGCCCGCCTCTACCAAATGCAGAAGAGCGGTGAGCTGCCCTTCCCCGCGATCAACGTCAACGACTCGGTCACCAAGAGCAAGTTCGACAACCTCTACGGCTGTCGGGAATCCCTGGTGGACAGCATCAAGCGCGCCACCGATGTGATGGTGGCCGGCAAGGTGGCCCTGGTGCTCGGCTACGGCGATGTGGGCAAGGGTTCTGCCCAGTCGCTGCGCGGCCTTGGTGCTTCCGTGATGATCGCTGAGGTCGACCCGATCTGTGCCCTGCAGGCGGCGATGGAGGGCTACCGGGTGGTGCGCCTCGACGACGTGGTGGGCGATGTGGACATCTTCGTGACGGCCACCGGTAACTTCCGCGTGATCCGCCACGAACACCTGATCCAGATGAAGGATCAGGCGATCGTGTGCAACATCGGCCATTTCGACAACGAGATCGATGTGGTTTCCTTGAAGCAGTACCCCTGGGACAACATCAAGCCCCAGGTGGATCACATCGTGCTGCCCAGCGGCAACAAGATCATCTTGCTGGCCGAAGGCCGCTTGGTGAACCTGGGTTGCGCCACGGGCCACCCCAGCTTCGTGATGAGCAATTCCTTCACCAACCAGGTGTTGGCCCAGATCGAGCTGTTCACCAAGGGCGACCAGTACGGCAAAGAGGTGTATGTGCTGCCCAAGCATCTCGATGAGATGGTGGCCCGCCTTCACCTCGACAAGATCGGTGCCAAGCTCACCGAGCTCAGCGCTGAGCAGGCGGCCTACATCAACGTCCCCGTTGAAGGCCCCTACAAACTGGACCACTACCGCTACTGAGTTTCGCCATGCTCCATGACCTCAACGGCCTCGTGGAGCACTGGGTCACCCACTGGGGTTACGCCGGCATCGTGGCGGCGATGGTGCTGGAGAACGTGATTCCTCCGATTCCCTCGGAGTTGATCATGCCCCTGGCTGGCTTCTATGTCGGCCAGGGGCAACTCAATTTTGTGGGGGTGGTTCTGGCCGGTCTGGTGGGCACCGTGCTAGGTGCCCTGCCTTGGTATGGCATTGGCCGGCTCGTGAATGAGGAACGGCTCAAGCACTGGGTGGAGCGCCATGGCCGCTGGGTGGGCATCTCGCTCCAGGAGCTCGACCACTCCCGCGGGTGGTTCCAAAAGCACGGCGCTGCCGTGGTGTTTTGGGGCCGGTTGATCCCGGCCATCCGCACCCTGATTTCGGTGCCCGCGGGTGTGGAGTTGATGCCGTTTGGCTCCTTCCTGTTTTGGACCACCGCGGGCAGCCTGATCTGGAACCTGGCCCTCACGACCGCCGGCTGGGCCCTCGGCAAGAACTGGCAGCAGGTGCTTGCTGCCATCAAGCCCGTTGAGGGCGTGGTCAACAAGTTGATTGCCCTGGCGATCGTTGCCGTGGTGGTTTGGCTGGGGCTGCGCATCTGGAAGCGGCGCAACACCAGCCATTAGCTCCCCGCCTGGGGCCTAGGCGATCAGAAGGGCACTTCTTCGTCGCTCGGCTCGCCACCGCCAAACCCACCGCCAAAGCTGCCGCCCTCGGCATCGCGCTTGGAGCCGAGCAGTTCCAGCCGGTCGACGCGGATGACAGGTTTGGTGCGCTCTTCGCCGCTGGCTCGGTCGGTCCAGCGGTCCAGCTTGAAGCTGCCGATGATGCCCACCAAGGAACCCTTCCGGACATAGTCGGCGGCGACCTGGGCTTGTTTGCCCCAGATCTCCAGGTTGAACCAGTCGGGTTCGTCGCCCGAGCTGCGGCGGTTGACGGCGAGGGTGAGGTTGGCCACCACGCTGCCGGATTCGAAGTAGCGCACTTCGGGGTCGCGGCCGGCCCGGCCCACAAGGGTGATCGAATTAACGCCCATGGCGTATCTCCTGTTGAATTGAATCAGTGACGTCAGTCAATGATGCGGCACCCGGTTCGGGTTCCACCGTTGATCAGTTCCACCCTTAAGCCCGGCTGTAACACCGCCCTATGATTTGGCCCTTGCAGGCCGGGCTTTTTGTGTTTTTCCGTCGTTTCCAGTTCTCGCGCGATATCGGTATTGACCTGGGAACGGCCAACACCCTGATGTACGTGTCTGGCAAGGGCATTGTGCTCCAGGAGCCCTCTGTGGTGGCCTTGGATCTGGAGAAGGGCGTGCCCTTGGCCGTGGGCAATGAGGCCAAGATGATGCTCGGCCGCACCCCCGGCAACATCCGGGCTGTGCGTCCGTTGCGGGATGGGGTCATCGCTGACTTCGATGCCGCCGAGCAGATGATCAAATCCTTCATCCGCAAGGGCAACGAGGGCCGCGGCATCGTGGCGCCCCGCCTGGTGATTGGGATTCCCAGTGGCGTTACTGGCGTCGAGCGCCGGGCCGTGCGCGAGGCCGGTTTGGCCGGCGCCCGGGAAGTCCACCTGATTGATGAGCCCGTGGCAGCGGCCATTGGTGCTGGTCTGCCCGTGACCGAGCCCGTGGGCACGATGATCGTGGATATCGGTGGCGGCACCACGGAAGTGGCGGTGCTCAGCCTGGGCGGCACCGTAATGAGCGAGTCGGTGCGGGTGGCTGGCGATGAGCTCAGTGATGCGATTGGCGTTTATCTGAAGAAGGTGCACAACCTGGTGGTGGGTGAGCGCACCGCCGAAGACATCAAAATCCGCATTGGCTCGGCCTTCCCCGACGACGCCCACGACAACACCTCGATGGATGTGCGAGGCCTGCACCTGCTTTCGGGCCTGCCCCGCACCATCAACGTTCGTGCTGGTGACATCCGCGAGGCGATGTCCGAGCCCCTCAACGTGATCGTGGAGGCGGTGAAGCGCACCCTGGAACGCACCCCGCCTGAACTGGCTGCCGACATCGTGGATCGCGGCATCATGCTGGCCGGTGGCGGTGCCTTAGTCCGGGGTATCAGCGACCTAATCAGCCATGAAACCGGGATCCTTACCCATGTGGCCGAAGACCCCCTGCTCTGTGTGGTCAACGGCTGCGGCATGGTCCTCGAGGACTACAGCCGGCTGCAGCGGGTGCTCGATACCCCTGACTTCGCTCGCCATTCCACCTAAACGTCATGCAGGCTGGCCCCAGGCTGCGCCTCCCGCCCGTCAGGCTGATCTTGCAGGTTTGGCCCTTGGCGCTGCTGGTTCTAGCTGGCGTTGCCATTCGGCTCAGTAAGGGCGCCGGGGTGGCCGATGCCTATGCAGTCCTCAGTCGCCCCTTTTGGCCAGGCACCGCCCAAGGCGAATGGGTCAAGCAGGCCCAGCGGCTGGAGGATCAAACCCGCCTCAGTCAGCTCACAGCCGACAACCAGCGCCTGCGCCAACTGCTGCAGCTGCGGAGTCAGCCTGGCAAAGAGCTGATGGCTCCAGTGATTTCTAGGGATCCCGGCGGCTGGTGGCAGCAGTTGGTGATTGGCCAAGGATCCATCCAAGGTGTCACGCCGGGGGATCCGGTGGTGGCCCCCGGCGGGCTGCTGGGCCGCATCGCCAGCGTGACTCCCACCACGGCCAGCGTGGCCCTGCTAACCGATCCCAGCAGCCATGTGGGGGTGTGGGTGGCCCGCACCCAGCAGCATGGCCTGCTCACGGGGCTGGGTTCGAGTCGGCCGGTGCTGCGCTTTTTGGATAAGGACCCCGGGGTACGGCCCGGGGATGTGGTGTTGACCTCCCCCGCCAGCACCCTGGTGCCCCCCAACCTCAGCGTGGGGGTGATCCAGTCGGTGAATGGGATGGCCTCGCCAGCTCCGGAGGCGGTGGTGCAACTCAGTGCCAGGGCTGGTGCCATCGATTGGGTGCGGGTGCTGATGCGCCCAGGGCGGCCATGAGTAGCTTGGCGCTACGGGGTTGGTATAGAGCCACGGCCCTATTGGTGCCCTTGCTCACCTTGGCGTCGCCGGGGTTCCTCAAGCTGGGTGATGTGGGCCCTGCCTGGGCGGTGCTGTGGCTCTTGCCCTGGGCCTTGGTGGATGGGGCCCGCTCGGGGGCACTGGCGGGGTTGCTGTTGGGCTTGGTGCTCGATGGCCTGCATCTCGGCCCGATCAGCGAAATCCCCGCCTTGATGGTGCTGGGTTGGTGGTGGGGCCGGATGGGCCGCAAGGGTTTGCCGATCGAGCGCAGCTTCAGCCTGGGACTTTTGGCCCTGCTAGGCACCGCCTTTGTGGGACTCACCTTGATCCTCCAGCTCGCTGTGCTCGGAGAGCTGCAGCGGCCGGTGCTCTACACCTGGTTGAGCCAAACACTTTTGACGGCCCTGCTCGCTCCCATGGTCTGTTCATTGCAGTTGCTGTTCTGGCGGCAACAGACTTCAGGAGGCCGTCGCTAGATGGCACCGATGGCCCGCCGAATGCGTCGCCGCAGTGTGCTGGCCCTGTTGGCCGGTGGCTCGGCGGCGGCGGCCCTCTCCAGCTGTGGCAAGGGCCTGGGCCCGCAGCGGGGGGGGGCTGGGCTGCGGCAGTTGAATTTTTGGACCTTGGATTTGGCGCCCAAGTTCAACGGCTACATCCGGGAGGTGATTGCCGCCTGGGAGCAGCAAAACCCCGGGGTAGTGGTGCGCTGGACCGATGTGCCCTGGAGCTCGGTGGAGCGCAAATTGTTGGCGGCGGTGTTTGCCCGCACGGCCCCAGATTTGGTCAACCTCAATCCCCCCTTTGCCGCCAACCTGGCCAGCAAGGGAGGGCTCTTAGACCTGGCGCCCGTGCTTCCAGCCGCTGCCCAGCAGGTTTATCTGGCCAAGATCTGGCAGGCCGGAGCCCAGAACGGCCAGCAATTTGCGATCCCCTGGTATCTCACGACCCGGATCACGATGGCCAACCGGAGCGTGCTGGCCAAGGCGGGCTATGAAGCTCCGCCAAAGCGCTGGCAGGACGTGCCCGCCTATGCCGAGGCCGTGCGCCGCCGCACCGGTAAGTACGCCCTGTTCATGAGCGTGGTGCCCGACGACTCTGCCGAGTTGCTGGAAACCTTGGTGCAGATGGGCGTGCAACTGCTCGATGACCAGCACCGCGCCGCCTTCAATTCCGCCGTTGGGCGCGGGGCTTTTGCCTTTTGGAGTGATCTCTACCGCCGCGGCTTGTTGCCCCAGGAGGTGGTGAGCCAGGGCTACCGCCGGGCCATTGAGCTCTACCAGGCCGGAGATCTGGCCCAGGTGGCCACGGGCCCCGATTTCCTCACCAATCTGCAAACCAATGCGCCCGGCATCGCCGCATCCACAGCCCCCTATCCACCGCTGCTGGGCCCCAATGGCGAGGCCAACGTGGCGATGATGAATTTGGTGGTCCCCAAGCAAACGGCCATGGCCGCTGAAGCGGTGAGCTTTGGGCTGTTCCTGACCAATGCCCCCAACCAACTGACCTTTGCCAACCAGGCCCGGGTGTTGCCGTCCGCCACGGCTGCTTTGGCAGAGGTGCTCGAAACCTTGCAGCAACCTGACCCCCGGCCGGGGCCTGTGCCCTTGGTGCGGGCGGCTCGGCTGCTCTCAGCCCAAACCCTTGGCCATGCCCGGGTGCTGGTGCCGGCAACGCCGGGGGTGAAACGGCTGCAGGCCATCCTTTACACCCAGTTGCAGAGGGCGATGCTGGGCGAATTGTCCAGTGAAGCGGCCCTGGCGGCGGCGGAGCTGGAATGGAATCGCTATGCGGCAGCCCGCTGGCCCTAGCAGTGAAATTCCGGCATGTCTGCTCCTTTAGAAAAGCTTAAATCTGCCTAAATCGGCTCTGGCAGAGGCATTTTTAGGGATGACCTCCAGGCTGTCTGAAGGTTAGGGTTGCGATTCTTCATCCGAAACCCTCCCCATGCCCCTGGAGGACAGGCCTATGGCGAGCGAGGCTCCTGGGGCAGGCGAAGGGTCCGAGCCCCTCGCCCAGGCACCCGTTGATCCCAAGGCCACCTTGCTGGTGGTGGATGACGAGGCAGCCGTGCGGCGGGTGCTGGTGATGCGCCTCCAGTTGGCCGGCTATCGGGTCATCTGTGCAGAAGACGGCGAAGAAGCCCTCACCCTGTTCCATCAAGAGCAGCCCGATTTGGTGGTGCTCGATGTGATGCTGCCCAAGCTGGATGGCTTCGCTGTATGTCGGCGCTTGCGGGCCGAATCCTGCGTGCCAATTATTTTCCTCTCGGCCCTTGATGCCATTGCCGAGCGGGTTTCCGGTCTGGATCTCGGTGCCGACGACTATCTCCCCAAACCTTTTAGTCCGAAAGAACTTGAGGCTCGGATTGCCACGATCCTGCGCCGGGTTGGCCGCGGCTCAGCTTCCGCTGAACCCCGGGAGGTGCCCACGGGCAGTGGGGTGCTGCGCGTGGGCGATCTGGTGGTCGACACCAACCGCCGCCAGGTGACCCGCGATAGCGAACGCATCGGCCTTACCTACACCGAATTCAGCCTGCTGGAACTGTTGTTCCGTGAGCCGGGCCGGGTGGTTCCCCGCGCTGAGATCCTCGAGCAGCTCTGGGGCTACCCTCCGCGGCGCGCCGCCGACCTGCGTGTTGTCGACGTGTACGTTGCTCGCCTGCGCGGCAAGCTCGAGCCCGATCCCCGCAACCCGGAGTTGATCCTGACGGTGCGGGGCACCGGCTATGCCTCCCAGCGGATGGGAGATGGGGTGCTTTCAGCTGCGGTGTCCTAGCTGCCAGAGCGGCGCTCCTGCAGGATGGGTCGACCTGAGTAGCCCACGGCCTTGTCGGATCTGCGCGAGACCCGTCTCGAGAAAGCTGAAGCCCTGGCGGCCATCGGCCAGGGGCCCTATGGCCTGCGCTTTGAGCCCACCCATCGCCATGGCCAGCTCCAGGCGGCCTACGCCGATCTCCCGAACGGCGAGGAGCGGGATGTGGCCGTGGCCGTGGCCGGCCGGGTGATGACCCGCCGGGTGATGGGCAAATTGGCCTTCTTCACCCTGGCCGATGAGACCGGCCCGATCCAGCTGTTTATTGAAAAGGCCACCCTGGAAGCGGAGATCCCCGAGGATCCCGAAGCCTTTGCCCACCTCACCAGCCTGGTGGATGCCGGCGATCTGATCGGCGTGAAGGGCACCCTGCGCCGCACCGACCGCGGCGAGCTTTCGGTGAGGGTGAAGGGCTGGACCATGCTCACCAAGAGCCTGCAGCCCCTGCCCGATAAGTGGCATGGCCTCGCCGATGTGGAGAAGCGCTACCGCCAGCGCTACCTCGATCTGATCGTGTCGCCCGACACCCGCGAAACCTTCCGGCGCCGCGCCTTGATGGTGAGCGCCATGCGCCGCTGGCTCGATGCCCGGGATTTCCTGGAGATCGAAACCCCGGTGCTGCAGAGCGTGCCCGGCGGGGCCGATGCCCGGCCGTTTGAAACCCACCACAACGCTCTGGATCTACCGCTCACCCTGCGCATTGCCACCGAGCTGCACCTCAAGCGCCTGGTGGTGGGTGGTTTTGAGCGGGTGTACGAGCTGGGCCGGATCTTCCGCAACGAGGGGATCAGCACCCGCCACAACCCCGAATTCACCTCGGTGGAGATCTACCAGGCCTACGCCGACTACACCGACATGATGGATCTCACCGAGCAGCTGATTGCTTCGGTGTGCCAAGAGGTGTGCGGTAGCACCACCATCACTTACCAAGGCACGGAGATCGATCTGGCACCCCCCTGGCGCCGGGCCACCATGCATGAGCTGGTGGAGCAGGCCTGTGGCCTGGATTTCAGCACGTTTGTGACCCGCGACGAGGCTGCTGCTGCCATGGCGGCCGCCGGGCTGGAGGTGCCGGCCCTGGCGGATTCGGTGGGTCGTTTGCTGGTGGAGGCCTTTGATCAGCGGGTTGAGGCCAACCTGATCCAGCCCACCTTTGTGCTGGATTACCCGGTAGAAAATTCGCCCTTGGCCAGGGCCCACCGCAGCAAGCCGGGCCTGGTGGAGCGCTTCGAGCTGTTCATCGTGGGCCGCGAGACGGCCAATGCCTTTAGTGAGCTGATTGACCCGGTGGATCAGCGCCAACGCCTGGAAACCCAGCAGACCCGGCGGGCTGCCGGCGACTTGGAAGCCCAGGGGGTGGATGAAGACTTCATCCATGCCCTGGAGGTGGGCATGCCGCCCACGGGCGGGCTTGGGATTGGTATCGACCGGCTGGTGATGTTGCTCACCGATAGCCCTTCCATCCGCGATGTGATCGCCTTCCCACTGTTGCGGCCGGGTGCAGTGGGATAATTGGGCTTAACAGCCTATGTCCCTCATCGGGGCTCTCCAAGCAATGAGCGGTGAGCGCGTCGGTTTTCGCTTCAAGCACGCGGATGCGGTAGTGAAGCGCAACCCCCAGGGTCGCTCGCGCCGGGGTTGGGTGATGGAGCCCGTGGAACAAACCACCAGCCGCGGCACCAAGATGCCGGCCTATCGGATTCGTTGGCGCGATAGCGAGCGTCCCGAGATTGTTTTGCAGCACATGCTGATTGCCGATCCCGATCCCACCCCGCCCCCCGAGGGGGTGAGCCTGGTGCCGCCAGCTCCTAAGAAGTAGGGACTAGCCCCAAGACATAGGCCCTAGCTCCAGCCCTTGAGCCGGTAGGCCAGTAGCCCCACGTGTTCCTTGAGGGCTACAGTGCTCAGGTAGAGAAATTCGGCATCGGGAAGCAGGTCTTTGACCAAGCTGCCAGGCGTGACCTTGCCGTAATGGCCGCGATCGGGCAATTGGTAGTCGCAGGCCACCGGAATCACCGTGAGTCCGCTGCGCCGTTGGAAGGTGGCCAGGGATCGGGGCATGTGAAAGGCGCTGGTCACCAGCAGCACCCGCTTCCAGCCCCTCTGCCGGCCGAGCTTGCCAATGGCTTGGGCTTCTTCGGCGGTGGTACGGGAGCCAGGGTTCAGCAGGATTTGGCTGGGTTTGAGCCCCAGCTCGATCGCCAGATCCCGGGCCCATAGTGCCTCCGGCGGAGCGGGATCAGCTGCTGTGAAGCTCACCCGGGCGCCGCTGGTGACTAGCAGGGGTGCCTTGCCTTGGCGCATCAGCCGCAGGCCGGTGAGCAGGCGATCGCCGCCTTCGGCCACTTCCACCGCCTGGCGGGGCGGCAGTTTGGGCCGCAGCCCTCCCCCCAGCACCACCACCGCATCGGCCTGGGGAATGACCTTCGGCGTGAGGGCGGCGCTGCGTTCCTCCAGGCCCCAGATCAACTGGCGGCTGGTGAGGGGCATGGCAAACAGCCAGATCAGGGCAATGCCGCCCCCCGAGAGCCATCTCGAGTGCCTTCGAGCCCCGCCCAGCTGCAGTATCAGGCCCAGGCCCAAGGGGTAGAGGGCCAGGGGAAGCAGCTTGCTCAACAGGAAGCCCATGGGTTAGGCCTTGGGTTTGGGGGAACTGGATTCGGGGGTCATGGCTGCCGGGGCTCTGGTGATCAGGGGCGCTTCGATTTCTGTTTGCAGGGGGGTGATCGCTGCTTCTCGGGAGCGCAGCAGCAATTGGGTGAGCCGGGCAATGGCGCCTTCGCCCAGGTCCTGTTCGCTGATGCGATCGAAGGCCTGGCGGTAGAGCTCCTCGAGCTCCTCGATCAGGCCCTCACGCACCTGGCGCATGGCCGCCCGCTGTTCGTCTCTGCCCATGGATCAGCTGGCCGTTGCGGTTGAGTCTGCCCGCACCAGCAGATGAAGCGCCAGATCGTTGTTGGGGTCGCTCCAGCGCTGGGTGCAGTGCCAACCGGCGGCCTCGGCGAGGGCCGTGAAGGCTGCGGCGGAATATTTGACGCTGTATTCGCTGATCAGGGCTTCACCAGCGGCAAAACTCCACGACCGGCCAGCCAACGCCACGCTGTGGAGGTGCTCGCTAACCAGGGCCATGGCGATACGGCTTTGGCCCTCCTCCCAGCGGGCCTGGTAGCGGAAGGCGGTGGGGTCAAAGCTGCCGCCCAGATCGCGGTTGAGCCGCACCAACAAATTTTTCGCAAACGCGGCCGAAACACCGGCGGCATCGTTGTAGGCGGCTTCCATGCGTGCCACGGCCTTGGGTTGATCGATGCCGATCAGGAGCTTCCCGCCGGGGCCCAGGAGCTGGGCGAATTGGACCAGGAGGGCTTGGGCTTCTTGGGGTGTGAAGTTGCCCAGGGAGCTGCCGGGGTAGAAGCCCAACAGGGTTTGGCCCTCCAGCAGGGGATGGGAGGGGAGCTGGTCGAGGCCGCTGTAGTCGCAGCAGATGCCGAGCACGGGCACCTGGCGGTGTTGGGCTTGGAGTTGTTGGC
>Ga0208864_1000652_pt1 | contig 11407 bp, 9 predicted proteins | sample CryBogmetaGMA05M_FD_184542 | JGI IMG/M metagenome (GOLD analysis project Ga0208864, IMG submission 184542) | Freshwater microbial communities from Crystal Bog, Wisconsin, USA - MA0.5M (SPAdes) | ecosystem: Environmental > Aquatic > Freshwater > Lake | place: Crystal Bog, Wisconsin, USA...
GGTGTGGTACTGGTGGCTTTCCACGTCACCGGCGCGGCCACCTGCACCGTGGCGACCGCGGCACTATGGGCCTCAATGCGACAGCGGACCAAGCCCTAGACGCTCGCAGGCTGATTCCACCTCCACGGCGAACCGGCGCTGTTGCAGTGCGCGGGTCTCGGAGTCAAGGTGGCGCCAGCCCAGGTCCGGCTCGATGAGGTCGATCGCACTCAGCGATGGAGCCTCGGTGCCGCCGCTCAGATCGACCCGGGCGTAAAGCAGTTCGGTCGTCGGTATGCCCACCTTGGTGCACACGGCATCGAGCGCGACCCGACCCAGGTCCCAGAGATCGAAGTCCGGGTCTATCGGGTTCAGCCGCCCGGCAGTGGACCTGCTGAAGGCATGCGATTGCTCACCGCCCAGGAAGACGAGAACGGTAGTACGGCCTGTGGCGTGGCGGGATGCCATCGGGATCCCGGCAGCGGCCAGATCCGCGAGGTGGTGCGTAGCGCTGTTCCATGCCAGGACCGCGGGCGGGTTGAGCAGATGGCGCACGCGGGTGGTCCAGGCCAGAAAATCCTTGCACCGATCGGCCGGGGCGGACGCCGCTGCCAGGATCACCAGGTCGGCCTTCTCGGTCTGCGGGTCGTCCCAGGACATCCACCTGGCAGACAATCCACGCCTGCGCAGCGCCTCGACGAGGCCGGGGTCGCCACCATCGCTAAGCCGGCGACCGGATGCCAGCACGATGCGGGGATGGAACACATTCGGCCGGGCCAGCTTCATCGTGACCTCACAGCAGGGATGATAGTGACATGCACGCTGTCGAAGTCGCCGAGACGGGCGGTCCTGAGGTTCTGCGCTACATCGAAATGCCCACGCCCTCCCCCGGCCCCGGCGAAGTGCTCATCAAGGCTGACGCCATCGGGGTGAACTACATCGACATCTACTTTCGCTCCGGAACCTACCCGCGGCAGTTGCCGTACGTGGCCGGTAGTGAGGTGTGCGGAACTGTCGTCGCGGTCGGCGCCGATGTGGCCGTCATCAATGTGGGTGACCGTGTTGTCACCGCGAACGCGGTCGGTGCCTACGCCGAATACTGCACTGCTCCAGCTGATTTCGTTGCCTACGTGCCTCAGGCTGTGCAATCTGACGCGATCGCATCAGCTCTACTGAAAGGGATGACAGCGCACTACCTGATCAAGTCGGTGTATCAGGTGCAGCCCCGCGATTTTCTCCTGGTTCACGCCGGAGCCGGTGGGGTCGGCCTGATCCTCACCCAATGGGCGACCAGCCTCGGGGCGCGGGTCATCACCACGGCATCGACACCCGAGAAGACCGAGCTGTCGCGACAGGCCGGTGCGGTCGAAGTGCTCGACTACCCCGACGATCCGAACGAGTTCGCCGGCCGGGTGCGTGAGTTGACCAACGGGCATGGCGTGGCCGCGGTGTACGACGGGGTGGGCGCCTCGACGTTCGACGCCAGCCTGGCAAGTCTGGCGGTACGCGGCACGCTGGCTCTGTTCGGCGCTGCCAGTGGGCCGGTGCCGCCGGTCGACCCGCAGCGGCTCAGCTCGGCCGGTTCGGTCTGGCTGACCCGCCCCAGCCTGGTTCATTTCGTCCGCACTCCGGACGAATTCGCCTGGCGGGCCGGTGAGGTGCTCGACGCGATTGCCGACGGTTCGATCCTGATCACCGTGGGAGGCCACTACCCGTTGGCCGAGGCCGACCGAGCCCACACCGACCTTGCGAGCCGCAAGACCACGGGCTCGATCGTGCTGGTGCCCTGAGCCCCGTCAGCCGAACAGCGTGGGCAGTGCCAGCGCCGAGTCGACGGCCAGCGCGCAGAACACCGCGGAGAGATAGTTATTTGACTGCAGGAACAGCTTCAGCGGCTTGACCGCCTCGCCACGACGCACCCCGGCGTGCAGCCGATGCGCCAATGTCAGGAACCACGCGCCGGCGAGTACCGCCACCGACGCGTACAGCCAGCCCGCTGCCGGAATCAGGGCCAGCGTGGCCAGGACCGTCAGCCAGGTGTAGACGACGATCTGGGTGGTGACCTGACGTTCGGTGGCGACCACGGGCAGCATCGGGACCCCGGCGGCGGCGTAGTCCTCCTTGTACCGCATGGCCAGCGCCCAGGTATGGGGCGGCGTCCAGAAGAAGATGATGGCGAACATGGCCAGCGCCTGCCAGCCGATCGTGCCGGTGACCGCCGACCAGCCGATCATCACCGGCATACAGCCCGCGGCACCACCCCACACCACGTTCTGCGACGTGCGCCGCTTCAGCAGCAGGGTATAGACCAGCACGTAGAACGCGATGGTGGCGGCAGCCAGGTGGGCCGACAACATGTTGGTGGTCCACCACAACCAGAAGAACGAGGCCACCGACAGAGCCAGGCCGAAAACCAGGGCGTGGCTGCGCGGCACGGTCGCCCGGGCCAGCGGCCGACCCGCCGTGCGCTTCATCACCTTGTCGATATCGGCATCGGCGACGCAGTTCAGAGCGTTGGCGCCACCGGCGGCCAGCATCCCGCCGAACAGGGTATTGAGGATCAGCACCAACCCGACCGACCCACGATCGGCCAGCAGCATGGCCGGGATGGTGGTCACCAACAGCAGCTCAATGACCCGGGGTTTGGTCAAGGACACATAACCCAGCACCGTAGTGCGAAGCCGATGTTCAACCCCGGCGCCGAGGTGGCTCTCGCGAACGTCCACGCGATACCTCCTCACGAGCGGCTTGCGGATGACCGCGAGGATGCGGCGTCCACGGCGGGGCTCTACTACAGGCGATGGTAGACCGGGTGGGGACCCGGCGGTACCTGCGGGTCGGTTCCGGGCAATGCCGTTCCCCCACCGCAATGATGTCAGCCATGATTCACCCCCCGGGGGTTCACCTTCCGGTTACCTGACGGCAAGACCAATGCGGTGCGCTGAAGCCCGAACGGAGCCGAGTATTCGCCATTAGGGTGTGTGATCGGACTGCCCTGTCACAATGACGCGACGAAGCCAGGAGTGACTCCATGACGACGCTCGAAGAGATTTCCGCGCTCACCCGGCCCCATCACCCCGCCGATTGGAGCGAACTGGATTCGCGCGCCGTCGACACGGCGCGGGTCCTGGCCGCAGATGCGGTGCAGAAGGTCGGCAACGGCCATCCTGGTACGGCCATGAGCCTCGCGCCGCTGGCCTACACCCTCTTCCAACGGTCCATGCGCCACGATCCCGGTGATACCGAATGGCTGGGCCGCGACCGGTTCGTACTGTCCTGCGGGCACAGCAGCCTCACCCTGTACATCCAACTGTACCTGGGCGGCTTCGGACTGGAGCTCTCCGATATCGAGGCGCTGCGCACCTGGGGCTCCAAGACACCCGGCCATCCGGAGTTCCGGCACACCAAGGGCGTGGAAATCACCACCGGCCCGCTGGGCCAGGGCCTGGCCTCGGCAGTCGGCATGGCGATGGCCTCCCGCTACGAACGCGGTCTGTTCGACCCTGACGCGCCCGCCGGCACCAGCCCCTTCGACCACTACATCTATGTGATCGCCTCCGACGGCGACATGGAGGAGGGTGTCACCAGCGAGGCGTCCTCGATTGCCGGCACCCAGCAACTCGGCAATCTGATTGTGCTCTGGGACGACAACGAGATCTCCATTGAGCACGACACCAATATCGCGTTCACCGAGAACACCCCGGCCCGGTATGAGGCCTACGGATGGCATGTCCAGGTCGTCGAAGGCGGCGAGAACATCGTCGATATCGAAAAAGCAATCGAGGCGGCGAAGAAGGTCACCGACAAGCCGTCGTTCATCGCGCTGCGGACCATCATCGGCTACCCGGCGCCGACCAAGATGAATACCGGCGGGGTGCACGGCTCGGCGTTGGGCGCAGACGAGGTGGCGGCCACCAAGAAGGTGCTCGGTTTCGATCCGGACAAGACATTCGAGGTCACCGACGAGGTGATCGGACACACCCGAAAGCTCGTCGACCGCGGTCGGGCGGCTCATGAGATTTGGCAGAGCGGGTTCGACGCCTGGGCGAAGCGCGAACCGGAACGCAAGAAACTGCTGGATCGGCTGCTCGCCCGGGAGTTGCCCACCGGCTGGGACGCCGATCTAACCCATTGGGAACCGGGCTCCAAGCCGGTCGCCACGCGGGCCGCGTTCGGACAGGCCCTCAATGACATCGCGCCCAAGCTGCCCGAATTGTGGGGCGGCTCCGCGGATCTGGCCGGCAGCAACAACACCACCATCAACGGGTTCAAATCGTTCGGGCCGCCGTCGATCTCGACCGAGGACTACACCGCCGACTGGTACGGCCGCGTGCTGCACTTCGGCATTCGCGAGCACGCGATGGGCTCGATCCTTTCCGGCATCGTGCTGCACGGGCCCACCCGCCCCTTCGGCGGCACCTTCATGCAGTTCTCCGATTACATGCGCCCGGCAGTGCGCCTGGCCGCGTTGATGGATATCGATCCCATCTACATCTGGACGCACGACTCGATCGGCCTGGGTGAGGATGGACCAACCCACCAGCCCGTCGAGCATCTCGCCGCCTTACGCGCTATTCCCAACCTATCGGTGGTGCGTCCCGGCGACCCCAACGAGACCGCCTTCGCTTGGCGCAACATCGTGGCGCGGGGTACTGACTCCGCAAGCGGCCCAGTCGGTTTCATTCTGACTCGTCAGGGCATTCCGGTTCTGGAAGGAACCAGCAGCGACGGTGTCGCACGCGGCGGATATGTACTTGGCGGCGAGAAGGCGGCGGACGCCGACGTGATCATCATCGCGACCGGGTCAGAACTGCAACTGGCCGTCGAAGCCCAGAAGCTCTTAGCCGGTGAGAAGGTCCGAGCTGCAGTGGTGTCGATGCCGTGCGTCGAGTGGTTCGAGGCACAACCGCAGGAGTACCGCGATCACGTGCTACCGCCTAAAGTGACGGCACGTGTCGCAGTGGAAGCGGGAATCGCACAGAGTTGGTACAAGTTCGTCCCCGGCGGCGAGATCATCTCCCTCGAGCACTACGGCGCTTCCGCTGACGATAAAACCTTGTTCCGGGAATTCGGGTTCACCCCCGAGGCGATAGTCGCCGCCGCGGAACGGGCAATCAACACCTAATCCTCGACAACATCCGACCTACCATCAGGAGATACCGCGACCATGAAACAAAACCCAAACCTTGCAGAATTGTCGGAAGCGGGAGTTTCCGTTTGGCTCGACGACCTGTCCCGCGACCGGCTGAAGTCGGGCAACCTCCAAGAGCTCATCGACACCAAGAGCGTCGTGGGCGTCACCACCAACCCGTCGATCTTCCAGGCGGCGTTGTCGAAGGGCACCGCGTATGCCGCGCAGGTCACCGAACTCGCGGCACGGGGTGCCGATGTCGATGCCACCATCCGGACCGCTACCACCGACGATGTGCGGGAGGCCTGCGACGTGCTACGGCCGCAGTGGAAAGCCTCCAACGGTGTCGACGGTCGGGTGTCAATCGAGGTCGACCCACGCCTGGCCCACGACACCGACAAGACGATCCTGCAGGCGATCGAATTGTGGAAGATCGTCGACCGGCCCAACACGTTGATCAAGATTCCCGCCACGCTGGCAGGCCTGCCCGCCATCACTGCCGTTCTGGCCGAGGGCATTTCGGTGAATGTGACCCTGATCTTCTCCGTCGAGCGCCACCGTGCGGTGATGCAGGCCTACCTTGCCGGTCTGGAAGCGGCCGTGCTGGCCGGCCACGACCTGAACAAGATCCATTCCGTCGCGTCATTCTTCGTCTCCAGGGTGGACACCGAAATTGACAAACGGCTGGAGGCGATCGGAACCGACGAGGCTCTGGAACTTCGCGGACTGGCCGGGGTGGCCAACGCCCGACTCGCCTACGCCGCGTATGAGGAGGTGTTCTGCTCGGGCGGGCGATGGACACCACTGGCCGAGGCAGGGGCCTGGGTGCAGCGGCCACTGTGGGCGTCGACGGGGGTGAAGAACCCGGATTACTCCGACACGCTGTACGTCACCGAACTGGTCGGGCCCAACACGGTCAACACCATGCCGGAGAAGACCCTCGATGCAGTCGCCGATCACGGTCGCGTCACCGGCGACACACTCAGTGGAACCGGTCCCGAATCGCAGGCCGTCTTCGACAAGCTGACCGCAGTCGGCATCGATATGGGCGCTGTGTTCGCCCATCTGGAGGATGACGGCGTGGACAAGTTTGAGAAGTCCTGGCAGGAGTTACTCGACGCGACCCAGGGCCAGTTGGACGCCGTAACGAAATGAGTTCCGGCACCAAATCCCGCCTCGCGGGGTCGAGCAGCTGGCATAACCCGTTACGGGACAAACGTGACAAACGGATGCCCCGCATCGCGGGCCCGTGCAGTGCGGTCATCTTCGGCGTCACCGGAGACCTGGCCCGCAAGAAGCTGATGCCCGCCATCTACGATCTGGCCAACCGAGGTCTGCTGCCGCCGTCGTTCTCGTTGGTGGGCTTCGCCCGCCGCGAGTGGGCCGACCAGGACTTCGGCGAGATCGTCTACGACGCCGTCAAACAGCACGCCCGAACACCGTTCCGTCAGGAAGTGTGGGATCGGTTGTCTGAAGGAATCCGGTTCGTGCAAGGCAGCTTCGATGACGATGGTGCCTTCGCCGCCTTGTCTGAAACTCTGGCGAAACTCGACACCGAGCGCGGGACGGGCGGCAACCACGCCTTCTATCTGTCGATTCCGCCGAAGGCATTCCCGGTGGTGTGTGAACAGCTACAGAAATCGGGATTGGCCACCCCGGAACAGGACCAGTGGTGCCGAGTGGTGATCGAAAAGCCGTTCGGGCACGACCTACAGAGCGCGATTGAGCTCAACAAGGTGGTCAATAGCGTCTTCCCTGAGGAGTCGGTGTTCCGCATCGACCACTACCTCGGCAAGGAGACGGTGCAGAATATATTGGCGCTGCGTTTCGCCAACGCCCTCTACGAGCCGATCTGGAACAGCCACTACGTCGATAGCGTGCAGATCACCATGGCCGAGGACATCGGCTTGGGCGGGCGGGCTGGTTACTACGACGGTATCGGCGCCGCGCGGGACGTGATCCAGAACCATCTCCTGCAACTCTTGGCGCTGACAGCCATGGAGGAGCCGGTCAGTTTCTCTCCCGACGAAATCAAGGCCGAGAAGATAAAGGTGCTCTCCGCGACCCGGCTGGCACAGCCACTCGATCTGACCACCGCGCGCGGCCAGTACTCAGCGGGTTGGCAGGGCGGCGAGAAGGCGGTCGGTCTGCTCGATGAGGAGGGTTTCTCCAAGACATCGACCACGGAGACGTTCGCCGCGATCGAATTAGAAGTCGATACCAGGCGCTGGGCGGGCGTGCCGTTCTATCTCCGGACCGGTAAGCGCCTGGGGCGCAGGGTGACCGAGATCGCGCTGATGTTCAAGCGGGCTCCGCATCTGCCGTTCGATGCGACCATGACCGAGGAACTCGGCCAGAACGCCCTGGTGTTCCGGGTGCAACCTGACGAGGGCATCACGCTGCGCTTCGGCTCCAAGGTGCCCGGCAGCACCATGGAGGTGCGAGACGTCAATATGGACTTCTCCTACGGATCCGCATTTGCGGAGGACTCCCCTGAGGCCTATGAGCGACTGATCCTCGATGTTCTGCTCGGCGAGCCGTCGCTGTTCCCGGTCAATGCGGAGGTCGAATTATCCTGGGAGATTTTGGATCCAGCGTTGGAGTACTGGGCTTCGCATGGCAAACCTGATCCCTACGAGTCCGGGACCTGGGGGCCAGACTCGGCGTTCGCGATGCTGGAGCGCTCGGGCCGGGAATGGCGGCGGCCGTGAATGCCGGAAGGGGCGCAGCGCAATGATCGTCGATATCCCGGAGACCACAACCAACGAGATCAACAAACGCATCACCCAACTACGCGAGGAGGGTGGCGCGATCACTCTCGGCCGCGTACTAACACTGGTGGTCGCGCCGAACACCGAGGACATCGTCGAGGAGTCGATCGACGCCGCGGTCTCGGCGAGCCGCGAACATCCCTGCCGAATCATCGTGGTGGTGCCCGTCGATCGCTTGGCGTCCGAGCCGCGACTGGACGGACAACTTCGGGTGGGCGGGGATGCCGGCGCCGGCGAAGTGGTGGTACTGCGGACTGCCGGTCCGCTGGCATCCCACGCCGCCAGTGTGGTGCTGCCCTTCCTGCTGCCCGACACCCCGGTCGTGGTCTGGTGGCCCGGAGCGGCTCCCGAGGTGCCTTCACAGGACCCGTTGGGCCGCTTGGCGATTCGGCGCATCACGGATGCCACGGGCACCACGGATCCGCTCGCCGCACTGCAACGCAGGCTCGAGGGCTACGCCGAGGGCGACACCGACCTGGCCTGGAGTCGCATCACCTACTGGCGAGCGTTGTTGGCCTCTGCCCTTGACCAGCCGCCGCATGAGCCGGTCTCCTCAGCGGTTGTGTCGGGACTCAAGGATGAGCCCGCACTGGATATCCTGGCCGGTTGGTTAGCCAGCCGTATCGAATGTCCGGTACGTCGCGAGACCGGCGAGCTGAAGGTGGAGCTCATCCAATCCAGTCAGACGATCACCCTGAGCCGCCCCCAGGACGGGCCGATGGCCACACTGAGCCGTACCGGGCGGCCCGAGTCACGGCTGCCGCTCGCCCGACGGGAAACCCGGGAATGCCTGGCTGAGGATCTGCGTCGCCTTGACGCCGACGAGATCTACCACCAGGCGCTGGCCGGGATCGACAAGGTGAATTACGCGATGGGCGGGAACAGCTGAACGTGGTTGTCCTTGTGGAGACCTACCCCGACGCTGCTGCCCTGGTGTCCGCGACCGGCGACCGGTTGGCAGCGGCGATCGCGGAAGCCATTGCGGCGCGCAATCGGGCGCTCATCGTGTTGACCGGCGGGGGTACCGGTATCGGACTGCTCAAGCGTCTCGACTCACACCCCGTCGACTGGGCGCGGGTTCATCTGTTCTGGGGTGACGATCGCTACGTGCCGCACGATGATGACGAACGCAACGAGAAACAGGCACGCGAGGCACTGCTGGACCACATCGACATCCCGGCCGGCAACATTCACCCGATGCCGGCCAGTGACGGCGGGTTTGGCGTGGATGTGGATTCCGCCGCGCGAGCGTACGAGGAGATACTGGTCGCGAATGCCGAAGCTGGCGAGCCCACCCCGGTTTTCGATGTACACCTTCTCGGAATGGGGGGCGAAGGCCACATTAATTCGCTCTTCCCGCACACCCCGGCCGTCAGGGAGACTCGGCGGATGGTGGTGGGGGTGGACGACTCCCCCAAACCGCCGCCGCGGCGCATTACGCTGACACTGCCTGCGGTGCGCCGATCCCGGCAGGTGTGGCTGGTGGTCTCCGGCGAGGCTAAAGCCGAAGCGGTGGCCGCCGCCATCGGCGGCGCCGATTCGTCCGATGTGCCCGCGGCTGGAGCGATCGGTGCCGAGGCGACGGTCTGGCTGCTGGACGCGGCCGCGGCACGCAGGCTGAACAGCAAAAATGCCTGACAACGCTCCGGGTCTGACCGCCGGGTAGACTCAAGACGCCTCGCTGAAGAACCGCAGCATCGTCATTGAACGCCACGGTCCTTCACCTGCGGGCCAACCGCAAACCGCATTCGAAGGAATTGAGAAGAGATCGTGAGCGACCTACAGCAATCGTATAAGGATGTCCAAGCCCACTACGATTTATCAGACGATTTCTTCAGCCTGTTCCTCGACCCGACGCTCACGTACACCTGCGCGTATTTCGAACAGGATGACTACGACCTGGAACAAGCCCAGATGGCGAAGATTGACCTGGTGCTGGGGAAGTTGAATCTCAAACCGGGGATGACGGTGATGGACATCGGCTGTGGCTGGGGATCGGCGCTGGCGCGGGCAGTCGAGAAATATGACGTCAACGTCATCGGGCTGACTATCAGTAAAAATCAGTACCAGCACGTCAAGGAGCTGTTCGCCGGTCTTCCAGGAGACCGAACCAAGGAGGTTCGCTTCCAAGCATGGCAGGAGTTCGACGGCAAGATCGACCGGGTCTTCATGATCGGTTCGTTCGAACATTTCGGATTCGAGACCTATCCCGAGTTCTTCCGGAAGATGTACGCCGCGCTTCCCGACGACGGACGGATGCTCCTCCACACGATCGTCGCGCACGATATCGACTTCTACCGCGACAACGGAATCGCACTCACGATCAGCGATTTGAAGTTCATCCTCTTCATGGCGAAGACGATTTTCCCCGGCTGTCGGCTGCCGTCTCCGGAAATCATCAAGGCGCGCAGCTCGGAGGCAGGGTTCCAGATCGAGCGGATCCAGGAACTGGGCCAGCATTACGCCCGCACGCTGGACATCTGGCATGCGAATCTGGTCGCCAACAAGGACGAAGCCATCCGGGTGTCCGGACAGCTCGCCTACGACGACTACGACAAGTACATGATCGGCTGCGCCGACGGCTTCCGCAAAGGCATTGTCAACCTCATGCAGTTCACCATCGTCAAGTAGCCGGCTGAGACGTGCTCAGCGCCTTTTGGCGTTGAGCACGTTGTCAATTGGAGTGCTGTCGCCCTTCGCACGCTTCGCGGCTCGCTTCTCTTTCAGAGATTTCCCGGGCTTCTTGGCCATGGCTTGACGCGGGGACTTGTCGGACACGGTTGACCCTTTGGCTTATGGGGCCTGCCTGGTCCCGTCTCTTGAACTGTACGCCGCCGGTGGTCCATCAGCCGCTATTACGCAGCGCCGAAGCCAAACCGCTCATGGTCAGCAGGATTCCGCGTCGGACCAGTTCGTCGTCATCACCGCAGCGGTAGCGGCGCAACAACTCAACCTGGAGGTGGTTGAGCGGTTCAAGATAGGGAAACCGATTGAACACCGAACGGGCCAGTGCCGGGTTGTCAGCCAGCAGATCTTCGGAACCTGTGATCAACTTGTACATTCGGATGGTGCGCTCGTGCTCAGCGTGAATCATGTCGAACACCCGGGTTCGCAACTCCCGATCGGCCACCAGTTCCGAATAACGAGCGGCCAATCCCATATCGGATTTGGCCAGCACCTGCGCCATATTGGAGAGCACCGTCCGGAAGAATGGCCATTTGACATACAGGTCGCGCAACACCTCCACCCGACCGTTCCCCGCGGCGATCCAGCCCTCGAATGCAGTCCCGGTGCCGTACCACCCAGGCAGCATCACCCGCGACTGGCTCCATGCCAGCACCCACGGGATGGCACGTAGATCGGCGATCGAGGTCGTGGCCTTACGTGTCGTCGGCCGGCTACCGATATTGAGCGACCCGATCTCGCTGACCGGTGTCGAGGCCTCGAAGTAGTCGACGAATCCCGGTGTGTGGTGGACTAAATCGGCATAAGCCTGCTGGGCTCGTGCGGCAAGGGCATCGAGTAC
>Ga0208864_1000657_pt1 | contig 11389 bp, 6 predicted proteins | sample CryBogmetaGMA05M_FD_184542 | JGI IMG/M metagenome (GOLD analysis project Ga0208864, IMG submission 184542) | Freshwater microbial communities from Crystal Bog, Wisconsin, USA - MA0.5M (SPAdes) | ecosystem: Environmental > Aquatic > Freshwater > Lake | place: Crystal Bog, Wisconsin, USA...
GGCCTGCGGCGAGGTCGCGGGGAACTCGCCGCAGGCCGGTGAGGCCCGCGATCTGGTAGAGCACCGTGCACACCGGCTCGCTGAGCGCGCGACCCCGCGTGCTGTCGGGAGGCAGGCCACAGGCGGCCAGTCCGCGGCGGATCGCCTCGATGAAGGCGGTGGCGACATAGGCATAGTCGGCCTCGTAGCCGTCGATCACGCGGTAGCCGCCGTCCGGATCCGCCGCCACCACTCCCGCGACGTGGTGACGCAGGTTGACGAGCCGGACGATCTCCTGGAACTCGTTCGAGGCCCGCGGCAGGAGAAACCCGCCCCGGAAGAAGTCGCTGGTGCCCTGGATTCGCTCGCCGGCGCGAAACAGCCCCTCGTTGCGATACGACGTGGCCACGATCGAGCTGACGAGCAGCGTTCGGTAGATGCCTGCCCAGGCGAAGCCGAAGGCATCCAGCGCGATCCGTCCGCGATGGACCCACAGGTTGCGCAGGGTCGCGAATCGCCAGGCCAGTTGACTGCCGGCCACCCGCCGGATGGTATTCCACTCCTCGTCCGTGAGGGTACGGGGCGGCACGATGTCCTCAGGGACGAGGAAGTCGTCGAGTGTTCCTCGGTGGTGGTGATTCAGGTCGGATGGAGTTGTCTTCATTCACAAAAGCACGAGGGATTTCTTATGCTGGCTCGGTTTCGCGTCCACCGTGAATGCAGCAGCGCGTCGATCGATTGTGACCGAACCCAGGTTCAGTCTTCAACGCCCCCAAGAAAGGCTGTCGATGCCGGGCCCTCTCACGCGACTGATTGGCGGCGATCTTGCCGCGCTCGCGGCGGACCCGCTCGGCGAGTTTGTCGGCCGGTCCCGGCAGGGTGGCGTGGTGCCGCTGAAGATCGGGCTCACTCGGGGGCACCTCGTCTCCGATCCGACGGTCGTTCGGCATGTGCTGCTCGACGCGATCGACAATTACGACAAGCACACTCCCGCCTTCAACGCCGTCCGCGTCGTGCTTGGCAACGGCATGCTCACCAGCGGCGGGAGCTTCTGGAAGCGGCAGCGGCGGATCGCTCAGCCTGCGTTCCATGGCGAGAGTGTCCGGCACTTCGCCCCGATCATCTCGCGGTTGGCCGCCGAGACCGCCGACGAGTGGGATCGTGCCGCAGGAGCAGGCGAACCGGTGGATGCCTGCACCGACATGATGCGGGTCACACTTCGGGTCGTGTCCGAGACGCTCTTCGGCGACGACATCGCCGGGAGTGCTGCCGAGATCAATCGTGTTTTTCCGGTGATCCTCGGCTGCCTCGCCGCGCGGGTGTCGTCGCCGATCCGCCCGCCGCTCTGGCTGCCGACGGTCAACAACCGGCGGCTGCGGCCGGCGCTCGCATCGCTCAACGCGATCGTCGAGCGTTTGATCGCCACGAAGCGGCACCGGCTCGCCGCGGGGCATGAGTCGCAGGATGCTCATCGGGACCTGCTCACGATCCTGATTCTCGCCCGCGACACCGAGACGGGGGAGGCGATGAGCGATGCCCAGCTCCGCGACGAGGTGATGACGCTCCTGATCGCGGGGCACGAGACGACAGCCAACGCGCTGTCGTGGCTGTGGTATCTGCTCGACCGCCACCCTGACGAACAGGAGCGGCTGCGTGCGGAGCTCGCTGCGGCGACCGGTGGCCGGCCGCCGACGGTGGAGGACCTGACGCAGTTGCCGCGGCTGAAGGCTGTGATCCAAGAGACGCTTCGGCTCTATCCGCCCGTGTGGATGTTCGACCGCCGGGCGCTCGGGCCCGACGACCTCGCCGGCACAAAGGTGTCCGCGGGCGACCTCGTGATCTTCTGCCCCTACGCGATCCACCGGCTGCCCGAACTGTGGCCCGATCCCGAGGCGTTTCGCCCCGAGCGGTTCGAGGCGGGCCACGAGGAGCAGAAGAACAAGTTTGCCTACCTGCCGTTCAGCGCGGGACCGCGGACATGCATCGGCAACAGCTTCGCGATCCTCGAGTCGCAGATCATCATGGGCACGCTCCTCGCCCGGTTCCGGGCGAGGCTCGCCGATCCGGCCCCCATCACTCCCAAGCCGCGGGTCACGCTCCGCACGTCGCGAGCGGTCGTCCTGCGACTGGAGCGGGCGCCGCTCATCTGAAAGTCATACGCATGCACATCGGCCTCACCTGCCCCGAACTCTCGGGGCACATGAACCCGATGACGACGCTCGGCCGCGAACTCGTGCGGCGGGGCCACCGCGTGACGGTGGTGGCCCGTCCCGACGGTGAGGCGAAGGCCGTCGCGGCAGGCCTGAGCTTCGCGGCGATCGGTGCGGCCGAGTTTCCCAGAGGAGCAATCCCGGCGCAGGCCACGAAGCTCGGCGGCATGACGGCCGGGAGGGCCCTCCGGTACACGGTCGAGATGATGCGGCTGGCGGCCGAGGTGACGCTTCGTGACCTGCCGGCGGTGGTCCGCCGGGACGGGCTCGACGCGCTGATCATCGACCAGGTGAACCCGGCCGCCGGCACGATAGCCGAGACCGAGCGGTTGCCCTACGTGCAGGTCTGCAACGCATTGGCCCTCAACCGCGATCCGGACTGTCCACCCGCGGTGCTTCCCTGGCGATATCAGCCGGGGTGGTTTGGCCGTCTGCGGAACGGCCTTGGAAACCGGTTTCTGTTTCACGTCACAACGCCGGTGCGAGACGAGATCAACGCCCACCGCGTGCGGCACGGCCTCGCCCCGCGGGTTGGCAGGAGCGTGCCGGCCTACCTTGCGGAGATCGCACAGCAGCCGGCGTTCTTCGACTTTCCCCGTTCGGTGGTCGAGCCGCGGCTCCATTTCACGGGGCCGTGGCACGAGGCCGGCACCGGTGCCGTCGTGCCATTCCCATGGGAGCGGCTCGACGGTCGTCCGCTCGTCTATGCGTCGCTGGGCACGCTGCAGAACCGGCTCGTGGACACGTTCACGAAGATCGCCGAGGCCGTCGCACCGCTGGACGCGCAACTCGTGATCTCGCTCGGCGCCGCCGACCAGGACGCCGCGGGGTTGGCGGCCCGCTGTGCCGGCAACGCTATCGTGGTGCCGGTCGCGCCCCAACTGCAGCTTCTCGACAGGGCAGCGCTGGCCATCACCCACGCCGGCCTCAACACCGCGCTCGAGTCGCTCGCCCGTGGCGTGCCGATGGTGGCGATCCCGATCACGAACGACCAACCGGGCGTCGCCCGCCGGCTCGAGTGGCTCGGGCTGGCTGAAGTCGTACTGCCACGGCAGCTGACGGCCTTGCGACTGCGGCGTGCCGTCGAGCGGGTGCTCGGCGATCCGGGCTGCCGCACGCGTGCCCGCGAGCGGGCCGCGGAAATCGCGCGGCTCGACGGCGTCGGTCGGGCGGCCGACATTGTGGAAGAGGCCTTTCGCATGAACCGACCGGTGCTCGCCTGACGGCTACCGTTGTGGCGTTCTCCGCGGTCCGTTCAGGATCCGACCGATGATGGTGGGACGCACGCACCAGGCATACGACGCGAGCAGCGCGGCTGTCACCGCAACGAGAAGCAGCGCGAACTTCACCAACCCGGGCATCGGCCACTCGCGGATGGCCAGCTGTCCCGTGAGCACGAGTGGCACGTGCGCCAGGTACATCCAATAGGCGGCGTCGGCGAGCCAGGCGAGCCGGGCACTGGGGGCGGGAAAGCAGCGATGAAACAGGCCGATCAGCGCCAGCGACATCGCCCATGCATAGGCCGGCTGGAGCAGGGCGTCGGCCGGTCGGATGCCGACCATGGCGATGCCGGCGACGAAGAGCACCGCCGCCGCCGGCAGCAGCAGCGGCCAGCGGCCGCCGAGCCGCGTGTCCATCCCCTCGGCCGCGAACGTGGCGACGCCGAAGAAATAAAAACAGCCGTAGAAGAGCACGAGGTGCGGGATGGGAATGAGGCCGAACGAAGTGTCGGGCCCGAAAAACCCCGACATCGACTGGCCCATGAAGAGCTGGGGCAGGAGCGACAGCGGCACGAACCACCAGCGATGCCGGCCTGTCGGCAGGAGATGCAGCCACGCGAGCAGGGCGAATGCCGCGACCATCCAGCACAGAAACCAGAGAAACCAGAGGTGGTCGAGGATGTTGGTGTCGACGAGGTGGAATGGCGCGGTGCCGAGCCGGAGAAGAAACCGGTCCGACCCCAGGAACCCCCAGTACGCGAGCACGGCCCGGTCGAGCGGCCCGCCGGTCGTCATCGGCCCGTCGCCGAGCAGTTCGCGGATCCGCTCGCGGCCCCGGGCGATCTCGTCGGCCTGCAGTGGGGGCAGGCCAAGGAGCGGCGCGTAGCCGGCGAGGAGTGCGGGTGAGAGGAGCGTCATCGCCAGCGGCGTGCGCCCCGAACGGTTGCTGATGTGCGGGTCGGCACCGCGGCGGAGGAGTTCCGCCACCGCCGCATCGCGACCGTAGGCCACGGCCTCGTGGAGGGTGGTGTCGCCAAGTACGCCTCGGGTGTTGACGTCGGCGCCGGCGTCAATCAACGCGGCAACGACCTCGGCATGGTTGGAGTCGGCGGCCCACGAGAGCATCGGGCGGTGAAACACGGCATCGCGGCCGTTGGCGTCGGCCCCGGATGCGAAGCGGCGGCGAACCGCGTCGGCATCGCCGGCGAACATCTCGGCGATCGCCTGCTCGGGCTGAAACGAACGGATTGCATGCCGCTGGATCCATTTATCCAGCACGCCGATCGTGGCCATCGCAAGCACGAGGGGCACGACGATCCTCGCGAAGCGCTGCCGGATCAGGCTCGTGAGACCGCGACGCTGGTAGACGAGCATCGTGAAGTAGCCGCTGAGCAGAAAAAAGAGCGGCATCCGGAAGCCATGGATGGCGAGAACGATGAGCATCAGCAGACTGTTCGGCCGCGTGTCGTGAACCGGCCAAGGCCCCTGGTAGAAGGCCAGGCTCGTGTGCACGACGATGCCGAGGGCCATCGCGAATCCGCGAAGGGCGTCGAGATCGCTGCGGCGTTCGGTCATGGTGAGTCTCCCGGCGGGCAGTGCTGCATCGCAGGCCAGAGGAGGCTATGTTGTGCCGGGTTCCCGATCGCTTGAACAGTCTCGCCGCCATGCCCAGTCCCACTATTCTCGTCACCGGCGCCTCCTCGGGCATCGGCCGTGCGACCGTCGCCGCCTGTGCGGCACGCGGCTGGAGTGTGGCGGCGACGATGCGGCGGCCGGAAGACGCTGGAGATCTGGCGTCGCGCTCCGGCGTGATCGTCCTGCCGCTCGACGTCACGTGCCAGGAGAGCGTGGACTCGGCGGTGGCGGCTGTGGTCGCAGAGTTCGGCCATCTCGACGCGGTCGTCAATAACGCGGGCTATGCGGTCGACGGGGTGTTCGAGGGTGCTGACGATGCGTCGATCCGCCGGCAGTTCGAGACGAACGTGTTCGGGCTGATGCGGGTCACGCGGGCGGCGATCCCGGTGATGCGGCGGCAGGGAAGCGGCACGCTGGTGCAGGTGTCGTCGATGGGCGGCCGGGTGACGTTTCCGCTCTACAGCATCTATCATGCGACCAAGTGGGCTGTGGAAGGGTTCAGCGAGTCACTGGCGTTCGAACTGCGGCCGTTCGGAATCCGCGTGAGGCTGGTCGAGCCGGGTGCGATCCGCACCGACTTCTACGGTCGCAGCAGCGAGCAGGTCGCGACTCCAACTGGAGGTGGCTACGACGAGCTGGTCGAACGTTGCCGGGGGGTCTCGATATCGGGCGGCCGCGACGGAGGCAGCGGGCCTGACGTGGTGGCCGAAACGATCATCCGCGCGATCACTGACCGCAACTGGCGGCTCCGCTACCCGGTCGCGGCCCCCGCGCCGATGCTCATGGCGTTGCGGAAGATTCTTCCGGAGGCATGGTTCCTGAGACTGATCCGCCGCCGGTACCGCATTCGTGGCTAGCAGCCGGTGGAACGAGTCTGCCCATCCTGGGTGGCCGAACGTCGGAGTGGCTAGACTACCGCGGGTCCCGTCCGTCAGGGCCGCTGGTGAGCGGCCGTCGGTGCGGTGCAGCCCTGCGAGGGCGACGAACATGCCACGCCTCAGCCCACCCGTTGCCCCACGTCTGCCGTCGACGACGGCCGCCATCGTCGCTGTCATCGTGGCCGTGGCAGGCATTGGCTGCCAGAAGCCGTCGCCCGCGCCTCCGCCGCCGGCCTCGGAAGTGATGTTCACCACGCCGCGCACCGTGCGGGTGCCGGAGTATCTCGAGGTCACGGGCCGAATCGACGCCGAGCTCCTCGTCGATATCCGCAGCCGGATCACCGGCTACCTCACCAAGGTCGCCTTCCGCGACGGTCAGTTCGTGGCCAAGGGCGATCCGCTCTACGAGATCGATGAGCGGCCCTACACGGCTCAGCTGGCTGCGGCGGCCGGCACCGTGGAGCAGCTGATGGGCCAGCAGAAGTTTCTGAAGGTTCAGGTGGAGCGATACGAGAAGCTCGTCGCCAAGGGGGCGGCGAGCCAGCAGGAGTTCGACAGCTACACGGCGAAACTCGACGAAAACGTCGGCGCCCTCGCAGCGGCACGGGCCCAGCACGAGTTTGCTCGGCTCAACGTGGAGTTTTGCACGATCGCGGCGCCGATCGACGGTCAGATCAGCCGCACGCAACTGCAGGTGGGGAACCTGATCAATCAGGACCAGACCACGCTCGCCACGATCGTGTCGATCGACCCGATCTTCGTCTACTTCAACGTCGATGAGCCGACGCTCGTGCGGATGATGGCCCACGCCCGCGAGTCTGGTCGGGGGCCCGGAAACCGTGGGAGCGACACCGTCGTCGACGTGGGCCTCGTGGACGATGTGGCGCGAAAGTATCCCTACCGCAGTCGCGTGGACTTCCTCAATAATCAGGTCGACGCGAAGACGGCCACGATCACCATGCGCGGCCGGCTCGACAATCCGTATTCGCGGGATCCTGTCGCCCCCCGGCCGCCGCTGTTTCGCCCGGGCATGTTCGCTCGCGTCCGGCTGCCGCTCGGCGACGCCGTCGATCGGCTCTTCGTGCCCGAGGCCGCCGTCGGCAGCAACCAAGACCGCAAGATCCTCTGGCTCGTTGGCACGGACGACGTGGTCACTGCTCGCGAAGTGACCGTCGGGCAGAAGCTGGGTACGTGGATTGCCGTGGAGGCAGCGGATGCGGCACGGCCGCTCACCGCCCTCGACCGTGTCGTCGTTCGCGGTCTGCAGCGGTGTCGCGAGGGGAAGCCGGTGAAGCCGACGGTCGCAATCGAAGAGAGCCTCGACGTCGCGAGTCTTGCGGCGCCGGCGCCGCGACCGGATCCGCCGGAAGCCCCCGCCGACCCGGAGCCGCGGGACGCGCCCGCGGCCGCACCGGCGCCGCCGTCGGCCACCGAGCCGCTGCCGGCCCCGGACGAGACGCCGCGGTGATCTCGCGATTCTTCATCCAGCGGCCGATCTTCGCCGCCGTGATCTCGATCGTGATCACGCTGGCGGGCGTGGTGAGCGTCGTCTCGCTGCCGATCTCGCTCTTCCCGCCGATCGCCCCGCCGGTCGTGCAGGTGATCTGCTTCTATCCCGGCGCGAATGCCTCGGTCGTCACCGATACGATCGCTGCCCCCATCGAACAACAGATGAGCGGCATCGATCGACTGCTGTACATGCAGTCGCAGGCGACCAACGACGGCTACTACGTGCTGCAGCTGACGTTCGAGGTTGGGGCCGACGCCAATCTCGCACTCGTGCAGACCCAGAACCGCGTCCAGCTGGCGATGCCGCTTCTGCCGCCTGTCGTGCAAAAGCAGGGCGTGAGCATCAAGAAGCGGTCGCCCGACATCCTCATGACGGTCGATCTCATCTCGCCCGATGGTCGCTACGACGACCTGTTCATGAGCAACTACGCCACGGTCTACCTCCGCGACGAACTGCTGCGGTGCCCCGGCGTCGGCGACATTCTCCTCCTCGGCCAGCGCGACTACGCACTGCGGATTTGGCTCGACCCCGAGCAGCTCGCCGCGCGGGGCCTCACGCCTCAGGACGTGCGCGACGCGATTGCCGCCCAGAACGGAGAGGTGATCGGCGGCATCGCCGGCCAGTCGCCAGCGGCCACGGATCAGCAGTTGGAGCTGGCCGTCGCCGCGGTCGGCCTGCTCTCGACGCCGGAGGAGTTCGGGGCAATCGTGCTCAGAAGCGCCCCGACCGTGCCGGGCACGCCGCTCGTGCGGCTGCGGGACGTTGCTCGCATCGAGGTGGGCGCAGCCGCCTACGACCAGACCTGCCGCTACAACGGCGGGCCGGCGGTGGGGCTGGCCGTGTTCCAACTCCCCGACACGAACGCGCTCGAGTGCTCGCGGGCCATTCAGGAGAGGATGAAGCAGTTGGCCACGCGGTTTCCAGCCGGGCTCGAATACGTGATCGCCTACGACACGACGCCGTTCATCACCGAGTCGATCCTGGAGGTGGTGAAGACGCTCCGCGAGGCGATCGTGCTCGTGGCGCTCGTCGTGCTCCTCTTTCTGCAGAGCTGGCGGGCGACGCTGATCCCGCTCGTCGCGGTGCCCGTGGCGATCGTGGGCACGTTCGCCGCCATGGCAGCGATGGGCTTCAGCCTCAACACGCTCTCGCTGTTCGGGCTCGTGCTGTCGATCGGGATCGTGGTGGACGACGCGATCGTGGTGGTGGAGAACGTCGAACGGTGGATCAAGCACGGGCTCGCGCCCCACGCAGCCGCGGAGCGGGCTATGGCCGAGGTCACGGGCCCGGTGATCGGCGTGGCGGCGGTGCTCTCAGCGGTGTTCGTGCCGTGCGCGTTCATCGGCGGGGTCACGGGCCTGTTCTTCAGACAGTTCGCCCTCACGATCGCGGTCTCGACCATTCTTTCGGCCGTCAACTCGCTCACCCTGAGCCCGGCGCTCGCGGCGCTCCTGCTGCGGCCCCACGACGCGCCGCCCGATCGGTTTGAGCGGCTCCTCGAGCGGCTCCTCGGTCCAGTCTTTCGCGGCTTCAATCGCCTCTTCGACGCGGTCAGTGGCGGCTACGCCCGGGGCGTGGCGGCCGTCGTCGGGCACGGGAGGCTGGCGATGCTCGCCTACCTCGTGCTGGTGCTGGTCACGTGGCGGGTCTTTGCCTGGTATCCGCAGGGCTTCGTGCCGCTCCAGGATCAGCGCTACCTGATCGCCACCGTCCAGTTGCCAGACGGCGCGGGCGTGCAGCGGACCGGTGAGGTGCTCGATCGCATCGATGCCTTGGCCCGGTCAGTGCCGGGCATCACCGACACGTTCACGATCGCGGGCATGTCGCTGCTCTACAACGCCAGCGCTCCGCACTGGGGATCGCTGTTCCTCATCCTGGACGACTACAAGAATCGTCGCACGCCCGAGACCTCGATGTTCGGTATCATCCGCGCAGTCCGCGAACGCTGCCGGCAGGAGATTCCCGACGCGGAGGTGGGCGTCTACCCGGCGCCGCCCGTGAAGGGGCTGGGCATGGCCGGAGGCTTCAAGTTCTACCTGCAGGATCGCGGCAGTCAGGGGCCGAAGGTGATGCAGGAATCGAGCGAGAAGCTCGTGGCCGCCATGGAAGGCTGGAAGCTGCCGTTCGTGACCGGGAACTACCGGGCCGACTCGCCGCAACACTTCCTCAACATCGACCGCGACAAGATTCGGGCCCTCGGTATTCCGATCTCCTCGATCTTCGCCACACTCCAGATGAACGTGGGTTCCTTCTACGTCAACAACTTCAACCGCTTCGGCCGCACGTGGCAGGTCAAGGTGATGGCCGACGAGGGGTTTCGCAGTGGCGTCGAGGATCTCCGCGAGCTGATGGTGGCCACCCGCGGCGGCGGCATGGTGCCGCTGGCGACGGTGCTCGACATCCGCAATGCGATGGGGCCCGCCATGATGATGCGATACAACCTCTATCCGGCCGCACCGATCACGGGGATTCCCAATCCGTTCGAGAGCGGCTCGGTGCTGATCGACCGCGTCGCGGCGGCTGCGGCGACGGAACTCCCGGAGAACTTCTCCTACGAATGGTCGGAGGTGTTTTTTCTGCAGCTTCAGGCGGGCAACACGGCGGCGGTCCTGCTCGGGCTGGGCATCATGCTCGTGTTCCTCGTGCTCGCGGCACTCTACGAGAGCTGGTTGCAGCCGTTGGCCGTAATCCTCGTGGTGCCGCTGTGCCTGCTGGCGGCGGTCGGAGGACTGATGGTGGCCAGGCTCCCGATCGACATCCTCGCGCAGGTGGGCCTGGTGGTGCTCGTCGGCCTGGCGAGCAAGAACGCGATCCTGATCGTGGAGTTCGCTCGGCACTTGCAGGCCGAGGGGCACGATGCCCGTTCTGCCACACTCACGGCCAGCCGGCTCCGGCTGCGGCCAATCCTGATGACGTCGCTGGCCTTCATCCTCGGCGTCTTCCCGCTGGTGGTGGCGCGGGGGGCGGGGGCCGAACTCCGCTGGTCGCTGGGGATCACCGTGTTCGCCGGGATGATCGGTGTGACCCTCGTCGGCATCTTCTTGACGCCGGTGTTCTACGACGTGCTCGCGCGGCTCGGCGAGCGTTTTCCGCCATCGGGAGCCGGGCGGAATGTCGGCCGGTCCCATTCGTTGACAGACGGTTCGACGGGAGACTAGCTTCTGCATCGGTCTCCCACTCCCTTAGGATCCGCTCCTGCACGCTCCCGTCATCGATGTCGTCACGACCCGATGGCCTTCTTTCGGCAGCGCGGATTCATGGATGGCCGCGGCCTGACTCAGGCCGGACATCGCACACGTTTTCCTGGCGGTGATCGCGCGTCGGATCGAGGAGTTGGGGCGTGGTGTGCAACCGTTGATCGGGGGCGACTCGCCGACAACACCACATGATCATCCATCGCATCCAGCCGGGGCGGCTCGCCGTCCGCGGAAACGTCGCCATCCTTCTCGCAGTCCTCGCTAGTGGGGCCACGTTGCGCCCGGCATGTGGAGATATCGTCACCTGGAACGTGGCGTCTGGGACCTGGAACGTCGGGAGCAACTGGTCGAGTGGAGTCGTGCCCGGCACCAGCGGCACCGCGATCATCGACAGCAGTCGCACAGTGCTGCTGGGAGGCGGTGTGTCGGGCACGGCGTTGAGCGCCATCATCGCCAACACCTCCACCGGCACGATGAGCATCTCCGGCGGCCAGTTGACGGCCACCACGAGCATCGTCGGCAGCAATCAGGGATCGAACGGAAACGTGTCGATCAGCAGTGGCACCTGGGCCTCCAGCGGTGACCTCGAACTCGGCCGTTCCGGGACGGCCACGATGCAGCTCTCCGGCGGGCGGGTGAGCAACGCGAACAGCTATGTCGGCAACTACTGGGTTACCGTGGGGGCGAACGGCACCGGAAACGCGACCGTGACGGGTGGCACGTGGGCTACCAGCGGGGAGCTCTACGTGGGCTGGGCGGG
>Ga0208864_1000660_pt1 | contig 11368 bp, 8 predicted proteins | sample CryBogmetaGMA05M_FD_184542 | JGI IMG/M metagenome (GOLD analysis project Ga0208864, IMG submission 184542) | Freshwater microbial communities from Crystal Bog, Wisconsin, USA - MA0.5M (SPAdes) | ecosystem: Environmental > Aquatic > Freshwater > Lake | place: Crystal Bog, Wisconsin, USA...
CGTGCAGGAACGGCTCGCGGGGGAGTCCGCGGGGCCCTGATCCCGACCGCCGGCGTCGGTTCCAGGAACGGCACGGACGGGGGCGGCAGGCTATCCTATCCCGGCGACCATATCTCCCCCGCCGCCGAAGGGCCGCAGGCACTGGACTCGCGGTCCCTCCTTCCGATCTTCCCCCGCCCGGCCGCACCGCCCACCGCAAGGCCTTCCGCACCATGGATTCGCTCAATCGCCACGAGCAGCTGCTGCGGGTCTTCAACCTCATCGAGATCCTCTTCGACGCCCGGCTGCCGCTCACGACCGCCGAGCTCAAGGAGCGGCTCCGCGACCGGGGCGTGATCGACGAGATGTCCGACCGGAATCTGCGGCGCGATCTGGAGTTTCTCGAGGACTTCGGCTACGCGCTGAAGCGAACGAAGAAACGATCCGACCGCGGCTCCCTCTGCCAGGCCTGGTCGATCGAGGTCGGCCGCGGCGCCGCCGAGCCGAAGATCCCGACGATCTCGCTCCCGGAGCTGCTCTCGCTGGCGGTGGCACGAGAGTTCCTCGCGCCGTTGGCCGGCACGCTCTACTGGCGCGGGATCGGACAGCTTTTCGCGAAGCTCGAGCGGGTGGCCACCCCGCAGCTGCTCGAGTACGTGGCCGAGCACAAGGACGGCCTGGTCGTCCATCCCCGGCCCACCGGGGCGAAGTACCGCTCGCGGACGCTCAACGCGATCAACCGGGCCATTCGCAGGTCGCTCGAGCTCGAGATCCGGTACACCAGCCTCGCCGCAGGCAAGCCTCGACGGCTCACGATCCGCCCGGAGTCGCTCGTGCTCTACGAGGGGAGCGTGTACGTCGCCGGCTACCGGGTCGAGGATGCCGCCGCCGATGCGATCATCCGCTTCTACAAGCTCGACCGGGTCGCCGACGCCCGCCCCACCTCACGGCCCTTCACGCGGTCGGGCACGCCCGTCGAATCGTTGCTCGCCGACAGCATCACGATCTTCCGCTCGGCCGCGCCGCCGCGCCGCTACCGCATCCGCGTGCAGGCTCCCCGGGCCCGCTGGGCGTGTGAGAAGCCCTTCCATCCCGGCCAGAAGGTGCGGCAGCAGGCGGACGGTGGCGTGATCCTCGACATCGAGCGGGCCTGGGACGACGAGATGATCCCCCAGCTCCTGGCGCTCGGTGACATGGTCGAGGTGCTCGAGCCCGTGGACGTCCGCGACCGGCTGCTCGAGGCGGCGCAGCGGATCGCCGCGATCTACTGCTGCCACCACGTCCGCGACTTCGAGGCCCTCCGCGCGGGCATGTGACCGCCGGCCTTCCCGATTCGCCCGCTCCCAGGGGGCCGATGCGATGCGCTGGTTCTGGATCGACCGCTTCACGGAGTTCGTCCGCTGCCGCCGCGCCCGCGCGGTGAAGGCGGTGACATTGGCCGAGGAGCATCTCCACGACCACTTTCCCGGCGCCGGGATGATGCCCGCCTCGCTCGTGCTCGAGGGGATGGCGCAGACGGCGGGGCTGCTCGTGGCCGACGCCCTCGACTTCCGCCGCCAGGTGGTGCTCGCGAAGGTCGGGCAGGTGCGGTTCGAGTTCGAGGCGGTGCCCGGTGACACGATCGAGTATCTCGCCGAGGTGGTCGAGCTCGCGGAGAGCGGCTCGGTGGTCCGCGTCACCACCCGCGTCGGCGGCCGCGAGCAGGCCGCGGCCGATCTCTACTACGGCCACCTCGAGTCGGGCACCGGGGTGCCGAAGCTCTTCCGCCACGACGAGATGCTGCGCTGGCTCGACAGCCTGCGGATCTTCGACGTGGCGGTGAACGAGGACGGCACGCCGGCCGACCGCCACAGGCACCGCGCGTGACCGGCCGCCGGGCGGCTCACGCCGGCGGAGCGGCCGCCGCATCTCCCTGGCTGGCCGTCTGTTCGACGGCCGCCGCATCTCCGCTGGCGGCCGCCTGTTCGACGGCCGCTGCATCTCCGCTGGCGGCCGCCTGTTCGACGGCCGCTGCATCTCCGCTGGCGGCCGCCTGTTCGACGGCCGCCAGTGGCACGTCGATCCAGTCGGGGCGGTTGTCGAGCTCGTAGGCCAATTCGTAGATCGCCTTGTCGAGCCGGAACGCCTCGAGGAGGCCGGCGGCCTCCGCATCCGTCGCGGGCCACCACCCGCCCCCCGCGGCGGCGGCGCGGTAGGCGTCGAGGAAGCACCCCTCCAGTCGCGCGACCGCAGCAGCGTCGTAGGCCGGGCCGCCCGCCTTCGCCGCCTGCCGCAGGAGGTAGTCGAAGGAGCGGCACATCCCGGCGACGTCCTTGGCGGCGCTCCAGGCCGCGCGGCGCTCTTCGAGCGGGCGACCGGGCTCCCCCTCGAAGTCGATCACCAGCACGCGGTCGTCGGCGTCGCCGACGAGCACCTGCCCGAGGTGGTAGTCGCCGTGCACCCGGATGTCGGGCGCGGTGGCGGGGATCGTCTCGAGCCGCTCGAACCGGCCGACGAGCCGAGCCCGCGCCGCGAGGAGCGCCCGCAGCCGCCGGGCGACGGCCGCCGGCTGCCGCGCCCTCTCCCGCTCGACCCGGGCGAACACCTCGATGGCATGGCCGGCCATGGCGGCGGCCAGCGACCGCCGGGCGGCCGCGCCGGCGGGCCGCGGCGCGAAGGCCGCGACGGTCGGCCGCGAGGCGAGCGCCCCGTGCATGCGGGCCGTGGCCCCGCCGATGCGCGCCACGATCGGCAGAAGCGGGTCGATCGCGACGGCACCGCTGCCCCCGGCGGCGAGCAGCCGCGAGAGCTGGTCCCAGGCGGTCGTGCAGCCGGGCGTGAAATCATGCACCGTGGCGACCGCCGTCGAGACGGCGGCGGCCGGCGGCGGCCGGTCTTCCACGTATTCGAGCCAGCCGCGCAGCCGCGGCGTCTCGCGCCAGGAGGACTCGCGGGCGAGAAACTCGCCGACCTCGACCTCCGGCTGGATGCCCGCGCGGCAGCGGCGCAGGACCTTCACGCAAAGGCCAGCCTCCGCCGTCGGCACGAGGAACGAGGAATTGGAGGCATCGCCGCCGAGGGGCACGATCCCGTCGTCCGGCGGGGCCGCGGCCCGGGCGTGTCCGTCGCGGCCGGCCGCGCCGCTCGCGGCACCGCTCGTGGCATGGACGACGAACCGGCCCGCCCGGCCCGGGAGCGTCGTCGGCTGCTCGATGGCGGCGGCGAGCCAGCGGGCCAGCGCCGCGGCGTCGTCCCGAGCATCGCCGTCGGGGCCGCGCCGCACCACGACGTAGCGCTCGGCCGCCGACCGGCCGGCGGCGTGCACGTCGACGAGCAGCAGCTCCGCACCGCCGGAGTCGGGCAGCGGCACGCGGTCGTACAGCCGCACCCGGTCGACGCCCGCGGCCTTGCCGCCGAACCAGCGGGCGGTCGCGAGCAGGCCCGCGATCGTCCCCGCCACCGTGGAGTCGTCCGTCGCTGCGGGATTCACGTCGGAAGCCATCGCGCCCCTTTCCCACTCCGGCATCGCCCCGCCCGCGCCGGCGCCGACCGTGCGGCCGCCGGCGTGCGCCTCACGCCGTCGCGTCGTCCTCCGCCGCCGGACGCGGCACGAGGCGGAACACCCGCACCGGCTGCTCCGGCGTACAGGCGACCGTGATGGCGTCGACGGGCCAGGTCGTCACGGCGTCGTCGGCGAGGAGGTCGTGGGCCGCGAGCGTCGTGGCGTCGGCGAGATCGAGGCCGCGGGTGTCGAGCGCGAGCCGGCCGGACCGTGGCAGACCGGGCTCGAGGTTCACGACCACGAGCACGCGGCTGCCGGTCTGCGGGTCGTGCCGCGTCCAGGCGAGGAGCTGCTCGTCGTCGATCGGCTGCACGACCGCCGGCCTGGCCCGCGACAGGGCCGGCTCGCCCCGGCGGATCTCGTTGAGTCGGCGGATGAAGGGGGCGAGCGAGTGCGGATGATCGAGATCCCACGCCTTGATCTCGTATTTCTCCGCATCGAGGTACTCCTCGCCCCCCTCGTCCCTCGGCGCGGCCTCGAGGAGCTCCATCGCCGGTCCGTAGATGCCCCAGTTGCCCACGGAGAGCGCGGCGAGCGCCAGCCGCACCAGGAACATCGGCCGCCCCCCGTGCTGCAGCGACTCGTGGAGGATGTCGGGGGTGTTGGGCCAGAAGTTCGGCCGGAAGAAGTCGGCGACCGGCGGCGTGGTGACCTCGGCCAGGTAGTCGCCCGTCTCCTGCTTCCCGGTCCGCCAGGTGAAGTAGGTGTACGACTGCGTGAAGCCCAGCTTCGCCAGCCGGTACATCGTCTTCGGCCGGGTGAACGCCTCGGAGAGAAAGAGCACGTCGGGATGCGCGGCGTGGATGTCGGCGATGAGCCATTCCCAGAAGGCGAAGGGCTTGGTGTGGGGGTTGTCGACGCGGAAGATCCGCACGCCCCGATCCACCCAGAACCGCACCACGCCGGCGAGCGCGTGCCAGAGCTGCCGCCACTGCTCGCACTGGAAGTCGAAGGGGACGATGTCCTGGTACTTCTTCGGCGGATTCTCGGCGTAGCGGATCGAGCCGTCGGCCCGCTGGCGGAACCACTCGGGATGTTCCCGCACCCACGGATGGTCGGGTGAGCACTGCACCGCCAGGTCGAGCGCCAGCTCCATGCCCAGCGCCTCGGCGCGGCTGCGGAGCCGCTCGAAGTCGGCGAACGTGCCGAGCTGCGGGTGGATCGCGGTGTGCCCGCCGTCCGGCCCGCCGATGGCCCAGGGGCTGCCCACGTCGTCGGGGCCGGCGGCGAGGGCGTTGTTGCGTCCCTTGCGGAACGACGTGCCGATGGGGTGGATCGGGGGCAGGTAGAGCACGTCGAAGCCCATCCGGGCGACGTAGTCGAGACGGTCGGCCACGTCGGCGAGCGTGCCATGCCCGCCCGGCGTGGCGGACCAGGAACGGGGAAAGAGCTCGTACCAGCCGCTGAAGCGGGCCCGGGCGCGGTCGACCCAGATGGTCCGCACCGGCTCGAGCCGGGTCTCGTCACGTCGGTCGGCGTAGCGGCACACGAGCTCCGCGAGCCGCGGGTCGTCGAGCGCCGCCCGCCAGTCGGGCCCGCGCAGCCGCACGGCGAGCCGGCCGATCTCCGCGGCGTCCGCCGGGGGCGCCCCGTGGGCGGCCGCCTCGACGATCCGCGCGCCCGCCACCAGCTCGAGCGGCAGCTCCGCCGCGGCGTCAGCGGCCTCGAGGCGCCGGCCGAGGTCGCGCCGCCAGGTGGCGAAGGTGTCGACCCGCGCCGTGACGAAGAAGTGCCAGCCGCCGATCCGGTCGGCGATGAAGGAGGCCCGCCAGCGGTCGTTGCCGGTGCAGGCGAGCGGCATCTCCGTCCACTGGCCGGTGTCGCCGTGGCGGACGTGGAGCCGGCAGTCGAGCTCCTCGTGGCCGTCGCAGACGATGTCGGCCTCGATCACCACCTCGTCGCCGCGCACCCGCTTGGCGGCGAACCGGCCGCCGTCGACGTCCGGCTCGATGCGATCGATGGCCACGCGCCGCCGCAGGTGCGACGGCAGCTCGACGACTCGTTCCGGCACGGCCGCTCTCCGGGGATGACTTGCCGACGGGCGTGTTTGCCGCGGCGAAACTCCCGCCGCCGCGGGCGATCTTGCGGACGACGCGGAGCAGTGTAGGAATGACGGCGCAAAAAGGCGACAGCAGCCCCGCCGACCCCCCGCCCACGCCCTGTCCACGTCATGCCCGCGCCACGCCACTCCGTCACGACGCTCGCCCTCGAGGTGCCGGTGGGTTCGCGGCAGCGAACGGCCGTGATCGTCGCGCCGACGGGGCCGGCGCCCGCCGCCGGCTGGTCGCTGGTGCTCGCCTTTCACGGCGGGCAGAGCCATCCCGACATGATGCGGAGGTTCAGCGGGCTCGACGACTGGGCGGCGGCCGGCGCGGCCGTCGTGGCGTTTCCGGCCGGCACCGGCTCCCGCCCCGGGATGTTCACCTGGAACGGTGGCAACTGCTGCGGCGAGGCCCGGGCCGACGACGCCGACGACGTGGGCTTCGCCGCGGCGCTCATCGACGCCGTGGCGGGCCGCCTGCCGATCGACCCACGGCGGGTCCACGCCACCGGCATGTCCAACGGCGCGATGATGGCCTACCGCGTCGCGGCCGAACTCGCGGGCCGGATCGCGTCGGTGGCGCCCGTGGCCGGGCCCAACGCCTTCTTCCCGATCGCGCCCGTGCGGCCCGTGCCCGTGCTCCACTTCCACGGCACGCTCGACCAGTTCACGCCGCTCGAAGGGGGCGTCGGCCGCCGCAGCGTCACGCGGGTGGCCCACCGGCCGGTGGTCGAAGGCCTGCTCGAATGGGTGCATGCCGACGGCTGCCCCGCCGAGCCCGTCCGCGAGCCGCTCCCCTGCACCGACGAGGGCATCACCGTCGAGCGGTTCACGTGGGGCCCGGGCCGCGCGGGCAGCGAGGTGGTGTTCGTGAGGATCGAGGGGGGCGGCCACACGTGGCCCGGCCGCCGGCCCGACTCCTTCTTCCTCGGGCCGTCGGCCCTGTCGCTCGACGCCAACGCGCTGATCCGGGAGTTTTTCGCGCGGCACCCGCTGCGCTGATCGGATCCGGGATGCCGGAGCCGATCAGGCCGCCCGGGCCCGCGGCGTGGCGTCGGCGTCGGCCGTCGTCCGCACCTCCTCGAGCAGGGAGAGCAGCACGTCCTCGCGGATCGCCTGGAACTCCTGCTCGTCGGCCGTGAGCGCGATCGCCGTGACCTGCACGGCATAGCCCCCCGACGACTGCGACACCACGCGGGCGCCCACGGGCCGGTCGGCGAGCCGCGGATGCGCGGCGAGAATCCGCTCCATCCGCTCGAGCAGGGCCCGCAGCCGTCGCGGGGGCAGCTGCGACTCGAGCGTGACGGGCATCTCCAGCGGGATGTGGTCGCGCTGGGTGAAGTTGACGAGCTGCTGCTTGGCGAGGTCGGCGTTGGGGATCGAGATGACGGTGCGGTCGGCGCCGCGGATCCGCGTGGAACGCAGCCCGATCTGCTCGACACGGCCCCGCACGGAGCCGAACTGGCAGTCGTCGCCGATCCGCACGGGCTTGTCGGCGAAGAGCACGAGACCGGCGATGAGGTTTTCGAGCGTGTATTGGCTGGCGAGCGCCACGGCCAGGCCGCTGGCGCCCAGGCCGGCCATGAGGGGCGTGACGGGCACGCCGATCGAATCGGCCGCCTCGATCACGATCCACGACACCACGAGGAACGTCGTCACCTTGCCTCCGAGCCGGATGAGCTGGCTGTCGATCCCCTCCGCCCGCATGCCGCGGGCCCGGATGAGGAACTCCGACAGCCACTCCATCACCACGAGCACCGCGGCGACGACGCCCACGAGCGTGACGAAACGGAGCCCGACGGTGACGGCCAGGAGCCGTTCGCCGGTGAGGCGGATCTGGAAGGTGAGCAGGTAGTCGACGGCGAGGCTCGCCGCGATCAGCGCCGCCGGAAAGAGCAGGCTCGACACGCTGCCGGCCCGGGGCCGCTCCGGCGCGTCAGAGGACGCCCGCCACGCCCGGGCCACGGCCGCGACTGCCGCCAGCGCCACCGTGAGCGTCGCGAGCCACTGCCAGACCGTCTCGCCGAGGACGTGGCAGTGGGCCCACGTGGGAAGGCTGCCGATGAACTGCTCGGGGATCATCCAGCCCCCCGCCTCGACGTAGATCTCGTGCAGGCCGGGGCTCCCCGCGTCGCGCCGATAGGGCAGTTCGCGGATCTGATCGTAAAACTGCTCGGCCCGCGTGATCGTGTCGCTCGAGAAGACGAAGTCGCCCTCGCGGGGGCCGTCGGCGATCCGCGCGAGCACGAGTTCCGTGCCGGGGATGCGCCATCGCTTCACCGACCCGGCGGCCGCCGCCGCGGCGTCGGGCACGTCGGCCTCGGCGGGGAGCGGGATGCGGTCGAGGATCTCCTTCAGGCAGACGATCGCGTTGATGCCCTGCGAGCGGACGAGCGACGGGGGAATCTCGCCGAGATCGAGGCAGCCGAGGACCTGCCGGATGAGGTGCCTGTTGGCGGGCCGGCGATGCGCCGCGGGGCCGTCGTGGCGCAGGGAGGCGTAGACACGGTCCACCGCGGCGAGAAAGCTCCCGAGCGTCGCCCGCGGACTGGAGGTGTCGAGCGGAGCCAGCGGTGACGCGAACGGCGAAGCGAGCGGCGACACAGGCGGAGCCGAAGGTGGTGCAGGCGGCGCCGACGGAATCGCGGCGGCGGGAGTCGCGGCCGCGGCGGCCGATGCCGGTCGAGCGAGAGGCTGCGCAGGGGGCGACGCCGGCGACGGGACGGGCGGCGCAGCCTGCGGTGCCGGCGTCGCGAGGCCGCCGGGCATGGCCGGCACCTGGCTGCGGCCGATCGCGGGCAGGCTGGCGATCGCGGCACACGCCACGATCGCGACGAGCGGCAGTGCCGAAAACGGCGGTGTCGGGAAAAAACGTGTCACAGGAGCCCCTGGCCGGGAAGTCGCCCACCCCGGCAGACCGGGACGGCCGGGGAGAACTAGCAGTCGTCGCCGCCCCGGACAAGGCCGGTGGGGCCGATTCGCCGGCCCGCGGCCGTCGCGCCGGTGATGAGCGGCACCGCCTGTGCCGCCATCCAGGGCGCCATGCCCGCCAGCCGCACCGCGCCGGCCACCAGCCGCGGATGCCGCACGCCGCGGGCCACCCGCCAGACACGGCGGCGGGCGGTCGAGAAGAGGCCGGCATGGGCGGCGGCGTAGGCGGCGGCCGGTGGCTCGCGGCCGCCAAGCGCGGCGGCGAGGAGGCGGGCCCCGGCGAGCGCCCAGCCGATTCCCTCCCCGGTGAACGGTTCGACGTAGCCGGCCGCGTCGCCGACGCGGAAGATCTTCCCGTCGCCGCAGACGAGCGGCGCGGTGTGCGTGAGCGGCGGCGTGGCCCGGAGCGTGGCGGCCTCCACGGCCGTCATGAGACCGGCGGCCGCGTGGCCTCCGGCCGCCTCGGCGAGGATCGCTTCGACCGCGCCGGCCGGGCCGCCGGACCGGGCCACGAGATCGCGATCGACCGCCGCAGCCAGGTCGACGCTGCCATCCTCGAGCGTCACGAGCCCGCAGTAGCCCGCCGCGGCCACCGCCATCACGAGCTCCCCGGCCGCCGGGGCGAGGAGCTCGTCGCCGGACGCGGCGAACACCGGGCCGACGAGCGCCGCCCCCACGCCGATCCGGCTGCGGGCCTCGACGCGGCGGCCGCGGCCCGTGCGGTGCGCGGGCGGCCGGTCCGGCGGCCGGTCGCCGTGGCTGCGGCCGCCGTCGTCAACGTGGCCGCCGGCGATATCGTCGTCCGATTCGATGCGGATCGCATCGGCGAGTCCGGCGGCGATCACGGCGACCTGCGCGCGCAGCGTCCCGCACCGCTGCCCGGCACTCGCCGGCGGCGTGGCGGCCGGCGGCGTGGCGGTGTGCGCAGAACCGCCGAGGCCCACGATCACGCCCCCGGCGGTGCCGTCGTCGACGGCGCCGCGACGATCAGCGGCGGCGTCGCGGTGCCCATCATGCTGCGGGCAATCATGCTGCGGGCTATCGTGCTGCGGGCTGTCGTGCCGTGGGCTATCGCGCCGGATCGACGCGACGGGCGTCTGCGGCAGCCAATGGGCTCCGGCCGCGATCGCCTCGCGCACGAGCGCTGTGTCGAGCGACTCCCGCGATCGCACGATGCCCCCCGCCATGGCGATCCGCGCGTCCCGCCCTCCGGCGACGAGCCGCACGGCCGTCACCGGCAGCGCGACGGCCGCCGCGAGCCAGCCGCCCGTGCCCCCGGGCACGAGCGCGTCGAGCTCGGCGACGGCGCGGGGGGAGAGGCACGAGCCGCAGACCTTCGGCCGCGGCATCGCGCCCCGGTCGACGAGCACCACGCGACGGCCGGCCCGCGCGAGGCGGATCGCCACCGCCGCGCCCGCCGGGCCGGCGCCGATCACGATGGCGTGCCAGTCGACGGCGGCGGCGGCCTCCCGCGTGAGCGTGGCGGGCACGGTCGGGGGATGAGGCGGCACGGTCCGCTCAGCGGCGCTGCTCATGCGCCCGCCTCGGCGGCGGCGGGAAGCGGTGCATCGATCGGCGGCGTGGGGTCGCGGGCCCACACGAGCAGCACCCGCTGCGGCCAGATCCTGCGCACCGTGGCGGTGCGCAGGCCGGCCCGGTCGAGGAGCCGGCGGTATTCCTCCGGCGTGCGTGCCGCCCGTACCGACGAGGGGCCGTCGATGCGGGCCACGCGCGAGCCCGAGAGCGCGAGCGTGCCGAGCCGCGCGAGCAGGAGCCCCGTGCGGCTGCGGACGAGGTCGGAGACGACGACGCCCACGCGGGCGGCGGCGGCCATCGCGGCGAGCAAGGCGGCCGCCTGCGCGTCGTCGAGATGGTGGAGGAAGAGCGAGCAGATGGCGACGTCGCATGCCGGGCATCCGTCCGCCACGACGTCCCGCGGGGCGAAGGACACCGTCGGCCCGTCCGCGCGGCCGCCGACCCGTCGCCGGGCATGGTCGAGGGCGCGGTCGCTCATGTCGAGCCCCGTCACCCGCACCGCACACCTCTCCCGGCCGCCCGGGGCGGCCCGCCGCCAGATCCGCCGCGCCACGGCCGCCGTCACGTCGCCACCGCCGCAGGCCACGTCGACGATCTCGATCGGCGCCGGGACGCCGGCGGCCCGGGTGGACGGCGCGAGACGCCCGGCGAGGAGGGCGGCGGCCGCGGCGGCCATCCGTGGGGCCGTCAGCGAGACGGCATTGATCCGGGCGAGGGCGTCGAGCGCGTGGTGGTGGTCGGCCGCCGGCAGCGACGGATCGTCCATCAGCTCCGGCTGTCGCGACAGGGGGATCGTCCACATACGCGGCCTCTCGCCGGCCTCGGCGGGGAGCCGAAGCGGTCTGCCATCATAGGGGAACGGCGGCGTTCACGGCCCCGGCGGGCAGGGGGGCGTTTGGCCCCCCCCTTCCACGAACACCGGCTGTCCGGACACCATCCCTCCGGCCGCGGCCTCGCAGGGTGGGCAGGGGGAGCCGGCGGGCACGACGAATCCTTCGGCGGTCATTCCCCCCTGCGGTGCGGCCGGAACCGGAGCCCCGGACACGACCGCGCCCGGAGGCAGCGCGCCCGGCGGCAACGCGCCCGGAGGCAGCGTGCCGGCGGGCGTTCCATATGCCACCGGCTGCGGCTGCGGCTGCGGGTAGACCGGCGGGGCGTATGGCGGCGCGAAGGCATACCGCTCGGCGTGATGGCTCTTGCAGCCCGACGCGGCCAGCGCGACGGCCCACAGCAGCCGGGACAGACGGCCGCGGCGGGCGTGCCGCCGGCCGTCGTTCGTGGCATCGGCAGACCGGCGGACGAACGGGCCGCTTCGCATGCGCGCGACGACTTTCGAGGGG